>Ga0315279_10003359_pt1 | contig 22453 bp, 18 predicted proteins | sample YL17G06_20_MG_FD_203694 | JGI IMG/M metagenome (GOLD analysis project Ga0315279, IMG submission 203694) | Sediment microbial communities from Yellowstone Lake, YNP, Wyoming, USA - YL17G06_20 | ecosystem: Environmental > Aquatic > Freshwater > Lake > Sediment | place: USA: Wyoming | collected... | reverse complement strand
ATAATGTGAAAATCGATCCCCAAATAGGCTGTCCCATCTGTAGCTTTGTTGCAATTTTACTAGCTTGGAGCACAAGCCGTTCAATTTTGTTAAAAACAGTTGATTTTAACCCAATCGAAAATGCTTCTACCATATTCTATGAATTAGGAGAGCTTTATCATTAAGAATGAAAAATATTTGATGAATATATATGGATTTAAAGAATAATAGAAATCAAGACGTTGCATCTCGAATTCCTGATCCTAGCTTCTTGATGAAGATTCGAGGGGCAATTTTGCTTTCTAGTAAATCCTTTTCGTTATCATATAAGAGCTCGAAATTATGGCAAGGTTATTTTATTTTTTTAATTAGCAGTGGATTATTAAGTTTTGTTTTGAGCATTAGCACATATCCCATTTTTATGGAACTTTTTCCCCATTACCAATTTTCGTTAGATTTATTTGGTTTTACCAACTGGATCTCATTTTCGCCTGAATTTATGATTCTTTCCTTCTTTCTTTTTTGTGGATTTTGGCTGTTAATTAGTTCTATCATTGCAATTGTTAAAAAAATGGATATTAAAAGAACTTCATCTGCATTAGGATTTTCAGTCACGCCCGTCCTCATTCTTATCTTCTATGTTTTAAATAAATTCTTTTTGCAGAGTTTTAATTACGAATTGGGGCCCCTGTTGATTGGAGTAGGATTAGGATGGAGCGGATTAAGTGCTCTTGTTGGAATAATAAATTTTAGTGGAATTGAGTTTGGAGGCCTTTTCAGTTACTCAATCAAATCGATAATTTTCAGAAGAAGAAGGACCTATGCAGCCATCATAGGAATAACCGTTGCAGTTGGTTTAATTGTAACGCCCATTCCAATAATTAGTGGATATTACACGCAACTAAGTAGTTTAGCTCAGCAATATCAATATTCTCAGTACTTAATTCTGTTAGAAGAGGGGAAAGCCAATTATTATTCAAGTAAGATAAATATAACAACAATTTCATTGTTGCAACAGCCTAATGTTCAAGTTGTATCCCCAGAAACATATTTAAACACCAGTATATCGTTCAATGAGACTTTATATCAAATTCCGACGCGCGGAATTAACTTTACGATATTTCAAAATTTCAGAAATCCACAGCCCTTTCAAATTTTGCCAGGGAAGTCGTTTTCTGAAAATCAAATACTAATGGGTAGTTGTTTAGCTATTATTCTTAATATTTCGTATGAGAAGCTTCCCGTCAATATTAGTTTGTTTTATAAATCCGAAATTCATAATGTAACAATAATTGGTTTAGTAAGAACCAATATACAATATGATTGTGAATTTTTAGTGCCTCTTAATCTAACATATATTTTAGAACCAAAGTTGGCTGGTAAAATTTCTCTCATCGAGATAAAATTAACAAATCCTTCTCTTGTTGATTCTACAATCCGAGTTCTTCAAGCGCAAAATCTTGGATTGGATATAAAATGTGAAAATAATTTGAAAAATTTTGTTTCTGAAATAATTTCTCGAACTATTCAGAGTATTTGGTTACTAACTTTCGTGATTTATATTGTTATGACTTTTGGAATGTTCCATATAATGCAGACGATAATAAAAGAAAGTGAACTTGAGATTGCAATTTTAAAATCGATTGGGGCCAATAAATTTCAAATTATTCGAATTTATCTTTACCAATCTGCTATTTTATGTCTTATCGGGAGTGTCTTAGGTGTTCTATGCGGAATTTTCCTTTCATATTTTGCATCGATAATAGTTTCAAGCGTAACTACCCTTATAGTTCGACCTTCATTTGATATCCTCTCAATTAGTGCAGCAATCATACTAGGTGTATCTTCAGGAATCATTGGAGGATTGTATCCTGCTTATTCGGGCGCTAAAACGGTAATTGGAGCAAAAATTAGATGATGAAACGAAGGCTTAACCAAATAAATATAATACCCAGAAAACGGCTTGTTTACGGAGTAGTGGGACTTCTTTTATCATCTATTTTGTTCTCCACTTGTGCAACGGTGTTTATAGGTGTATATTCCTATATTAACACCTATCTGGGCAGATCGGAAGAAACACTAATTTTAACACAAAGCGGCACTGGAAATTTCATTGCGACACGCTACATTTCAATGCAGATAGCAGATAGCGCGGAATACATTGCAGGTGTTACATTAGTGAGTCCTGAAACTTTAACTCCATGTATGATTAATGAAAAAAGCTGTTTTGTGCAAGGTATAATTTGTAATAAGTTTTATTTAATTGATAAACTTACATTAGACGACGGCAGGTTACTCGCGGATAAAGATATAAATGGTGCTTTTATAGGTTCACAGGCAGCAAGCCGTCTGCGGATATCCGTTGGGGATTCTTTTATCATCTATAGCGGATTAAGAGATGTTGTTTTACAAGTAACGGCTGTTGGTATATTTTCTTCAGAGAGTTCTGCGCTTAATGATGAAATTTTAGTCCCTCTTTTTGCAGGCCAATTTCTCTCAGGGAATTATCCAGATCGAATCAACTATATTCGAGTAAAATATAATGAATCAAAAATCTCTCGGACTACGTTAGAAAATTCAATTATATATCAACATAATTTGAATATTCATCTACTTTCAAATGAGACGAGCACGCCTATTGGAAGCGGGCGAATAGATGTCTATGATATTAATAAGAAACTCATAAAAACTGGTTATACAGATTCTTTAGGCGAGGTTACTTTCAGTCTCGATTTTGGCAACTATTCACTTACTATCACATATAATCAAATCCAATTGAATTCATCTATTTATCTTCAAGAAGATTCTGAAATTTTGTTCAGAATTGCAAGTCCGCCTACTATTTATACCTTGACAGTCCAGATATTAGGGGAAAATCTAGAAGGGATTCCCTTTATGACGGTTATCGGGTGGAAAGGCTCTGAAATAATTCAGATGAGGCAAACGAACATGAACGGGGAAGCTAATTTTTCTTTGCCTAAAGATATTTACCAAATTTCAACCTTATTTTGGAATAATTTTACACAGGAATCGATAGAATTTCAGCAGACTATTAATCTCCTACAAAATGATAGCTTGGTCTTTTGGTATCATCGATTTAAGTTAGGGATTCGTACATTCGATCCGAGTTCAGGTACATTCCAAAATGCGACTGTCAAAGTGAGACTTTTAAATGGTACTCTAGTAAATTCTGGACAGACAGGTTTATTAGGTTATAAGGAATTTCAAGGATTGACTCCGACTACCTATAATATATCAATTTATTGTGGCGTAATTACGCTATCTCAAATAATAAAGCTTCGTTCAGACCGCACAATAAATTTCGAAGTTCTACCGCAATTTAATCTTCAAGTCAATGTTTTTAATGATTCAACACATTTACCCATCAATAATTCAATAGTCAGAATATATGATACTAAGAAAATGCTTTATACGGCAAATACAGGTACCGATGGAAAAGCGAAGTTTCTCTTGAGTTTAGGGAGTTATAATGTAACTATTCAAGCCAAAAACTTTATTAAAAATCGTGTAATATATCTCAACGGTAGTCGAACTGAGACTTTTTGGATGCCGCTCTATAATTTTACGATAATGCTTACAAATCTCTCAAAAATCCTGCAAAACAATATCAATGTTAGTATATTTTCATCTTCTTTTAATGCCTCTGCAATCACTCAGAATGGATTAGCCACATTTTTTGTGCCCCCGGATTCTTATAACATCTCAATCAATTGTAGTGACCTTTATTTGTGGCGAACCCGCAAAATTTTTGATCCCATAAATCCGTTCTCCATTATTTGCCCTCCATTTTCACTTATTGTTAAAGTATTTAATGGAACAGATTACAAATTATCTCCAATTTCAGGAGTGAATATTTCAATTTTTGAGAATATTACTAAAGCTTACATTAATAGCTCCGTGACTATCGCAGTAAATACCAGTTTCCTGTTAAATCCAGGTATTTACAATGTAACTGCTAATATTTCTGGTTATATTTATTATAAATTAATTAATCTCAATCAAGAATATTATAATCTTGTATTTTATTCATTTCCTTTTAATCTAACAATAAAAACAATTAATGGTTCAACCGCTTTACCTCAACCAAATTTGCAAGTTGAATTGTATGATTTAATCAATAATTCATTGGCAGGACCAAACTTTTCTGATTCGAATGGATATACGACTTTTTTGGTAAATCCAACAACCTATAAGGTAATTATTAATAATTCGATTTACCAACTTTCGAAAATTAAAACGATTTCCAATCCCAACACAATTTTATCCTTTACTTTTCCCCCTTATAACCTTACAATATCAGTGCTGAATGCCTCAAATAAAGTTCCAATCCAAAATGCTTTAATCAAGGTTCATTCTTACGATAATAACGCTACACTATTTTCCCAATTTACTTCTATAACAGGACTTGCTCAGTTCGATTTATATCCCGGAAAATATTACATCAATTTATCCTATAATTTATTCAATTTCATAGAATTAAAAGAAATTAAGGCAGATCCCCGAATTGATTTCCTTATACCACCTTATAATGTGTCTATTTTTGTGGTAGATTATTGGGGAAATCCAATAGAAAATGCATCTGTGAGTTATAATGGAACTGCCCCCATAAAAACTAATAAATTAGGCTACGCCTGTTTCTATCTGCAACCTAATTTTTACAACATAACCGTCGCTTATTATAATTTGACAGAATTTAAATTAATTAATATAAAAACTTATAAGGAATCTTTTCTATTTACCGTCACCGTGGTTCCAAGGGTTTTTTTAAATATAAGCGTGGTTAATGCGATTAGCGGACAATTTCTTTCCAACATTAGTGTTCAAGTTACCAAATTCTTGGGGGCACCTGTAGAAACCCAATTAACAAATCAAAAAGGATCTTGCAGATTTCACCTCCAACAAGGGGTTTATAATGTTTCTATTATGAATTTTAAAACAAATGAATATCAATTAATCAATCTCAGTTTGGACTTGAATGTTCTGTTTTCAATTATTCCCTCATTTTCACTCACAATTCTTACTTTTGATGATTCTGCAACTCATTTTTCAAGAAATGTTCAAGTCCAGATTTCGGATTTGGGGGGACAGCTTCTTTTACAAGATTTCACGAATAATCAGGGCCTTTGCACGTTTAATGTAGATTATGGTACTTATAATGTGAGCGTCAAAAAAGGCTTTGAACAGAAATGGAAAATATTAGATATTTTACAAAATGAATATCTTAGTTTTCATGTATCACCTTATAAATTAACAGTTAAGGCAATAAATGCAAGTTTAGTAACGCCCATAGTGAATGGCAGGATAACAATCACTACACTTGACGGAAAGAAGTTATTCTCTAATTTAACTAATCAGCTCGGCATTTCAGAATTCCTAATTGATCCAGGGGAGTATCTAATCTTTTTAAATGTCTCAAAATACTTCTGGATTAAGCAATTAAATGTGCAACAATTCAATACATCGGTCCAAATTACTTTTTCTGTAACAACAATAAGTTCTAGCCAAATTGAAGCGGGTGATCCCTCCGAATATTCAGCCTCCCTTTTACAACAAACTTTAGGATTAACTGAATCCGTGGTATATATTTTAGCAATTATTCTTACTGTTCTGGTTTCATTTAGTATCATGAATGTCGTTTCTTCGTGCGTTTCGGAATCACGAAAATCAATTGGAGTATTAAGATCGGTAGGTGCTTCTAATAGTCAAATATATTATGTAACAAATCTCAGAATCTTGTTAATTTCGTTCATTGCAGGAGTTCTAGGCGGATCAATAGGACTTTTGCTCGGAAGTTCCATTTCAATTGAAGCACTCGAAATAAGTTTGGCTCAAATCTTGACCTTTGAATTATCAGTATCACTTCTATCGTTATCTATCGGTATTACACTGCTCATTGGATTTATCAGCTCAAATATAACACTCCATCGACTTCTAAAAATGCCAATTGCGATAAATCTCAAGGAGATTTTGCCTACACAAACGTAAATCACTAAAAAAAAATTATTAAAGATGCCAAGTATTTTACTTTATAAAATATTTTTTGAGGACAAAGATTCAATGCGAGTAGAATTAATCCTACCTGCTTTACCCTCATGGAGCGTGGGGAGTGGGAGCAGTGTGCCGCCACTAGGGTTGCTATATATTGCAGAGGTATTGAATAAAGAAAATCATGAAGTAATAGTAACTGATCAGCAAGGAGAAAACTTGTCCGATGAAAACTTAAAAAGAAAAATAAAAAAGATTGATCCGGATATAGTTGGTTTTACTACCTACTCGCATTCAGGTCGGAAAGCGATTAAATTAGCGTTAGACTTACGAGAAATAAATCCGAATTTAATTATAATTTTTGGGGGGTATTTTGCGAGCTTCAATGCTGAAAAAATTCTTGAAACGGCTCCGATGGCTGTTGATTTTTGTGTGCGAGGGGAAGGCGAATATACAGCATTAGAGCTCATCAATGCCCTAGAACGGAAACAAGAACTCTCTGAAATTCGTGGAATTACATATAGGGAGAATGGAATAATAAAATCTACACCAGATCGTCCTATCATTAAAGACCTTGATGCCCTTCCAATTCCTGATAGAACCTTAGTAAAGGGGAATAAGTATGGGGAATACTCCAACATGTCGATTGATAAATTTACCTCTATTAGCTCGTCGCGGGGCTGTCCCTTTAATTGTAAATTTTGTCTTGCGACGCAATGGGGAAGAAATAAATGGCGCAAGCGCAATTTCCGAAAAATTGCCGATGAATTCGAATACCTAATTGGATTAGGTTATCAAAATTTCCTTTTTGTGGATGATAATTTCACAGCAAACCGGAAACACGTTATCCTTCTCAGTCAGGAATTAAAACATCGAAAATTCGATATCAATTGGTTTTGTGAGGGGCGGACTACTGGGGGATCTATTGAGATGTATAGTGAAATGAGATATGGTGGATGTAAAATGATCTATCTCGGCTTTGAATCCGGGACTCAGCGAATTCTCGATTATTATAATAAACATACTACTATAGATCAAGCCGTTCGTACAGTAGAAAAGATACGAAAAGCTCAAATAGATATGGTTACCGGGTCATTCATTTTAGGAGCACCGGGAGAAACCATTCAAGAACTGCAAAACACCATAGATTTTAGCTTGAAATTAGACATTGAAGCTCCCCTCTATGGCATTCTGAATGTATTTAAAGGGACTGGCATCTGGGATGAGTATTTAGCCCAAGGATACATCGATCCCGAAACTCACTGGGGAAAAGCCTTGCCTGTTTGCGATATTCACCCCGACTGTGTCCCACGTGATACAATTATCGAAATTATTAATAGAGGTTATCAGAAAGCTCTTACTCGAAAAAAGTGGTATATCAAGCTGTTTTTACGTGCATTAAAAAGCAGATTCCGCTTCAAAATGTTTCGCAAGAACATTTCTAAACGGCATGAAATTGCAAAAAGATTCAAATTCTCAGACATAGTCCAAAAAGATATATGTTTAGATGAAGAGAATTAATATAGAAGAGTATTTAGACTTTATTAAAGCCCTTGTGACTTAGATTAACAGATAACCTTATTGAAAGGATTGATTATTTTAAAGGATTTTTGATTTCTAAAGAAATCATAATCCTGTAAATCCAATACTATTATATAAAAAGACGATTCATAGTAATTGAAAAAATTCTTGAGGAAAATCAATCTAAACTATTTAAAATTGTTATAATAGGATGTTATTTATTGCCAGAAGTGCTTATACATTTGCTTATACCCACAGCGGCATTAATAATTGCAGGATTCAATCGAGAATTAGTACTTCTCTTCTGTCCTCTTGCTATAATCCCTGATATTGATGTTTTATTTGGGGAACATCGATCATTTCTCCATTCGTTATTCATTCTTGGATCAATTTCAATATTATTGATAGTCTACACCTTTTATTTTAAACCACAATGGAAAACTCCTGCAATTATTATATCACTACTAATTTTATCTCATCCCTTAATGGATCTTTTTAATGGACCAATTCAACTCTTATGGCCAATACAATCCTATTATTACTTATGGATCCAAGCACCAATTCTAAACCTGTCTCCACTTTCAATTGATTTTAGTTCATTTTTCATAAAGTTTCTCATTTTAACACCAACAGAAGCGGGGGAAGTAATAGCAGGGAAGCCTATTTATATTTTTGAGAATTCAGGAATAATTTCATTAATATTAATTGGGCTTGCTGTTTTATATGGGATTCTTAAACTTCGAGGCACTAAATCCCAAAAGCCTCAATCATCCGATAAATTGGAGGAGAGGAAGCCTCTTTGAAAATTTTATTAATTCCTGAATTAGATTGGATAGCAGCATTACCGAATCGTGTTCATAAAATCTTTAATCGTCTTACAGAACAACATGAAATTCATGTTATTTATTTTGAACATGAGAAAAAGGGAATAAAACAATCTTTTCGATCAAAAAACAAAGTATTTTTGCATAAGCCTCCAACTAAATTTATTAAAAATATGCTTCTCTTTTATATACTCAACTCTCTTCCTATTTATGCTTACCTTAATAGAGTAATTCAAACTTTTAAGATAGAATTAATTGTAACTACAAATTTCCTCTTTGCACCTTTAGCTGTACGAGCTGCCCATAAAAATCATATTCCCTTTATTTTTGATTTGGTTGATTTTCAACCCTTTCATATTAACTACATCAATATTTTCCCATCTTTAATTAGAAAGTTTGGAAGCCCACTCCTTGTTTCTCTTTTAAATTTTGATATCTCTCATGCCGATCATATAATAACTACTGGAATACCATTATTAAATCATGTGAGACGAATGGGATTTCAAAATGTATCAATTATTTCAAATGGCGTTGATAAGGCTACTTTTAATACATCGCACAATAGGTCTATTATCCAGAAAAAATATAATATAACATCGCCTATTATCTGTTTTATTGGAGCATTAGAATATTGGATTGACTACTCAAGCTTATTTCACAGCTTCTCGCTATTAAGCAATCAATTTCCATCATTTTCCTGTCTTTTAATTGGGCCTTCGCGATATTATGGATTGAGGAAAATAAAATATTTAGCGGCAAAGTATCACGTTTCAAATCACATTATATTCACTGAAAGAATTCCATATGCCCAAGTCCCACTTTATATTTGTGCGAGTGATGTATGCATTCTTCCTTTCGCCAAAAATTATTTGACACATTGCATTATCCCTATGAAACTCTTTGAATATCTTGCTTGTGAGCGCCCAGTTCTTTCCGTGCGCCTTGCGGGCATTCAATCCGTAGCAAAGAATACCATTTTTTATGCAGATACCTCCTCGGAATTCGCTGAAAAACTCGCCTATATATTAAAAAATCCACAAAAAATACGAGAGAAAATCATCACAGGGAACGTGCTCGTTAATAAGTTTGGTTGGGATAACCTAGCTAATGAATATGGGCAGGTTTTGAAACAGGTTCATTTAAAATTTTTAGATAAACGAAAAAGTAAAGAAATTAATTTTTAAAAATTAAGGAAAATCTTTATTGATTTGCTCATTTTTTTTCTATTTTTTCATATTTTCAATTAATTTTCGATTTCTAGAAATATTTTTAATATAGGACCATAGTTGCACCTGTAGATTTCTTGAATCCTCAAGTTTTTTTCTAGAAATTTCTTTTAAATTGTCGCTAATTGCCTCTATTATAGTTTTATGATGGTTTGCGGCATCAAAAATAGTAAATGCTCCAAGGAATTTGCCATCCTGTAGGATTGGAACTGCTTCTATCTCGTTTTCAATCATTAGACTAATAGCCTTATCAAGGGGATCACTTGAATCGACTGCTATGACATCTTTTGTCATAATCTCTTCAACTGTTACGCTTATTGGGTCTTTTCCCTGTAAAATAGTTTGATTTAGAATGTCATCTTCATCCAAGACCCCAATTAGTTCATTTTTATCATTGAGAATACATCCTAATAGTATTCTTGGATTAGCTGCAAGTTTTCTTGCAGCTTCTAAGGCACTTTCACCTATCTGTAAAATTGCAAACTCATCTTGAATATTCTCATCTGTGGCAATGACTTCGCCATCTAGCGGAATTTTCTTTGCTTCTTCGAGAATTTCGTTGATGTCTGGTAACAATCCTTCCAATATTCCTATTAATTCTTCCTTTTTGTTATCAATCGCTTTAATATTAGTTTTATCACGATATTTCGAGTAAAATCCCATATAGGCTTTATCTAGCTTATTTATTTCTGCCACCATTTTTTCAAGTAGGTCTTCAAAGACGTAAAGCCGATTGAATTCCTCATCCACGAGAATAATGCTTATTAGCAACATCTCGAGTTTCCCGCGAGCCCATTCACTTGGGATACAGGTATAGATATTGGATGTCTTGAGGCGCTCAGAAGAAACGTAGACAAAAAATTTCAAATCTATAAAATCGGAGATACTCAGTAGTGTGTTTGTATATTCTCCAATATCTTTTTCTTTTGGAGTAGAAGGAACCGTACATAGCGTTTGGGGTCCTAAAATGCTATCAAAATAAGAAAGATTTATGTAAATCATAGTATTCCACTTTGTTCAATTATTAATTGATTCTATTTTTCATCCTATTTTCTTTAGTAAAGTATAAAAGATAATTAATTTTTCCGTTTATAACAATATTTGCTTAATTTTACTTTAATATTAAGGAGTTTGGATAAAATTAAGAGTAAAAATCCAATTATAGATATGAATGAGACGAATAATTTAATATTGCAATTAAGTGGGACATTTGATAATCTATTTATTAAGCGGCTACTTGTTGAATCTAAACTTTTTCCTGTAAACGAATATATCATAGTCGCCTGCTTAAATTCTTATTCGAAATTTTATCAACAGTTGAAGTTAGTAGGTGAAAAGATAACTCCAGAGAATATAGGAGAACAATGTAAAAAATTATTCACCGAAATTACCCCACTTCAAATATTTGATATGCAAATGTTTCCCCTTTTTGGCAGAACCATTTATTATTGCCAACATGAGCAAGATCCAGCTTGTGAATCATTCGAAAAATTCCAAGAGATTCAATTTATTTTGGATTTTTGGAGACGATTAGCCCAAATCTATTACGGAACAGGGGCATTAACCATCGAAGAAATGGATGGGAAAGCGAAAATTTTACCTGATCTTGATTTAAATTTTATAAAGAAGCAGTTATTCTCACCTGAGAAAGCTGATTTATCAAAAATTAAGAGGTCTTCTGCTCAGCTTGAAGTGTATTGTTTTATGGATGAGTGCGAAACAAGAATGAAAATCAGTGATCATGGTCCGTACGAATTGGAAAATGGGGAGCTCCTCATTGTCAGGGAGATGATTCGCCTCAATGATGGGGAACATCCGCAATGGCCCTGGTCTGCTACGGAAGCTATCGCTCCTACTTCAAAAATTGCGCTTGCATTCACACTTAAAGACATGAACAGAATTTGGTTTAACGACTGGGGAACTCTTTTCACGGATCCCGTGGATTACAGTAAAAATATAACTTCTTGTGCTATTTTGACTCAAGAAGAGGGGAAAAATAGATCATTGGATATTCAAGAACTTAAGGCCTATGAAGAATTCGCACAAAAAGCGCTTCTGGAATTATATCGGAAAATGACACCATGGAGCAGGGCTGAGAAAATGAAGGCTGGGGCGTTCGTTTATAACAAAAACTTTGATCGCTTTACAAATTTAGTAGGAGTTACTGATCAAATAGATTGGGATCTCACGGAAGAGATAAAGCAAAATGAATTCACGGATCTTGTAAATAAAGTGGGGAAAAGTGTCTATTCACCTTTAACGTGGATCCTTCGTGGACCAAAAGCGAAATTAAAAAATCCAACCTTCTTTCTAAGGAAAAATGAGGAAACCGTATGCTAAGTGATAAGGACGAGCATTTACATGTGCCCAAAAAAGTGCCTTTATGGCGTGAAAGTTGGTACTTTAACCTAATGGACCCGATAAATAAGATCTTTAGCGTTTCAACAATGGGCTACATGCCAACTGAAGGCGAGAGTCATTACTTTTCAACGCTTTATGTTGATGATACTTTATTTACGCATATAAATTATCAGAAATTAAAAAGCAAAAATGACATCAAAGAGAATCCCTCAGATGGGAATCAAAGTTTTACAATTCTAAAAGAACATAAGGAATGGGAAATCCAACTACAGAAGCGGAACTTCCAGTTGGATTATGTCTGGACAGGGCGATTTCCCGTATATGAGTATCCAGGTGGCTGGCAAATTCCGGGAATTCTTGAGCAGCAGCATTATGAACAATCGGGTCTTGTAAAGGGGACTATTACCTTTAAGGATGGAACAATAAGAGAAATCGATGGTTTTGGGCATCGAGACCATAGTTGGGGAATCCGAAATTGGGTAAATATTAATGAATGGTATTGGACCTCAGTGCAATTTGAGAATGGCGAACTGGCTTTGAATTGCTGGTTAAATGTCGTCAACAATAAGAATTATGTGCACGGGTTCCTTTCATCGGCAGAACAGAATATTCCGATTAAAAAAATTGAGGTTCAGACACAATTTCAAGCCGATAATCCTCAAAATCCTAAATCCGCGGAGTTTAAATTGACCGATAAGAATGGGAAAAACTATGAACTGACAGCGGACACAATCTATCTAATTGCACTGCCTCAATCCAGTAAAGAAGGTACCTGTTATATCTACGAAACCATTTCGAAGTTCGAGATGGATGGTCAAATCGGTTATGGCGTGGCAGAATATTTAAAAAGTTTAAAAAAAGAAAAATTAAAAACTAATTAAATTAGTAATTGATTATAATGATCGAAATTGTTGCAGATTCTTCATTCATTATCAATATAGATATTCTGCATTGGTTGGATTTACTTTGTGCTATATTTGATAAGGTTTGGATTACGCCAACAGTTAAAAAAGAAACTGAAAAAATCAAGCGACTTTTAAAATTAGATTGTATAACAATAACCGAACTAACAGATGAAGAAAGTGACATTGTAAATCAATATTTAAAAGAACTAGAGAATAAATTTCCCGGAGAACATAGAGGTGAAATTGAATCCTTAGTAGTCGCAAATTTGAGAAATATCCCACTTTTAATATCCGACAACTTTTCTCCTTGGTATATTAAATCCAAATATACGGAAATAACTGTTGATATAAAAAGAGGAATACATGTCATCTCAATGGCTATTGACGAGAAGATTATTTTAATAAAGAATAAGGACGATTTAGAACAATTATTACAAAAAATTAAAGGATTTTATCCAGAAAAAGCTATTAAATCTATAAAGAAAAAATTTCAATCAGAATTCAAGAGAGGTAAATGATGTTGAGGAAAAAGTTAGAGGAGATACTTGACCAAGAATGGACCCAAAACTTTGAAGAGTTTGAGAATGCTGCTCGTGAAGAACGCAGAAAAAGCGTTAATTGGAATTTAGTTAAAGAAAGATGTAATTCTAAACAAATGGAGGCTATTAAATTATTTGTCGAATATAGATTGTATGAAGCTGCTGCAAGCATTGCTGAAATGGATCTTTACGACTTTATTGAATTATTAATTTCCTTGGGAATTTCAAGGGGTTAAAATTAAAGTAAATAATGAAAAGCTCCTTAATTTTTGGGGCTATTTAATCATCTTTTTCTCACATAAAAGAAATATTCTGAAAGGTGTAATTCTTTTATGTAATTAAGTCGATGATAATTTGAAAGGTTTATAAATTTAGAATAAACATTTGGAAGGCTTTAGTTATGGAAGAAGAAACGGGACATGATTTCAAATTCCCTCCGAATTATCATACCGTACAGGAATTAAATAATAGTATCGAAGAATTATGCAATCAACATTCTGATTTAATGGTTCGTTATAAATTAGGTGAAAGTGCTGGAAAAAATGATATTTGGTGTTGCATTGTTAGTTCAGAAAAGAATGAACTTCAAAGCAAACCCGCATCGCTCATTATAGGTGGCCATCATGGAAGGGAATGCATTGGAAGTGAAGCACTCTATTATACTATAAATTATTTACTAAATAATTATTCTTCTAATGCTCAAATTCGTACTTGGATAGACCAGAGCGCTATTCTCCTTATCCCTCTGTTAAATCCTGACGGGCACGATATTATTGAGCGAAAAAATGCGAATGGCGTGGATTTGAATCGAAATTATACGTTTAACTGGGGAAATGACGGCGCTTCCCATGAACCCTCTAGCGAAATTTATTGCGGGCCAAATCCGCTTTCTGAAAGTGAAACGCAAGTGGCAAATCAGATGAAGATTTTCGATGATCTCTTCATAGAATACAAAAATATTAAATCAACACTCGATATTCATAGTGGAACTGAAATAATTTTGCATCCATGGGGGCATACAAAGGATCCGGCACCAGATTATGATGTATTTAAGAAGCTTTGCCAACAAATGGAGAAGAAATCTCAGGAAATGCGTGTCCAATTCTTTGAACATATTCCGGCCATATCCCTTTATCCTGTTGCAGGAGATTACATGGACCATATCTATCAGCTTTATCATTGTATTTCATTTGTTGTTGAAATTTACTATAGAAAATGGGCTAATGATATATTCGAATTTTTCAATCCCCCTTCCGAGCAGGTGGAAGCGGTCTGCAAAAGAGCATTTCCTATCATATCTACCATTATTGAGTTTGCAGCAAAAAGCTAACTCAATAAGAAGTGGTGTAAAAAATTAGAATTGCATTAATAAATCCTGGACCAATAAATAAATCTAGTAATGGCGAAGGTACAGTTCGTGCCATTCATATGTATCCACCGATAGGAATCTTATATTTAAGTGCTATTTTAAAGAATGAGAATTTTCACGTGGATGTAATAGATCAAGCTGCTTATGGTTTAAATTTAGAGCAAATTTTGAAATGGATAAAATGGAAAGATCCGGATGTTGTTGGCTTTTCCACATTAATTTCGCCTTATTCAAGTGTCAGTGCTAGAATTATTTCAGGAGAAATTAAAAAATGGAATCCAAATTTGAAAGTAGTATTTGGAAACAAGCACGCAACATACAATGACTATCGAGTTTTAAAGAAATACACATTTATTGATGTATGTGTAAGAAATGAAGGAGAATATAGCTTTTTAGAATTAATTAAGGCATTTTCAAAAAATTCTACCTTAAAAAATATTAGGGGAATAACTTATAGAGAAAATGACAGAATAGTCAGAAACGAAGATCGTGAATTGATAAAAAATCTTGATTTAATTCCATTTCCAGATAGGAATGCCCTGAAATATGAATATAGGGCGAATTTCAGCGGTTTGGATTTGGTACATGAAAAATTTACATCCATTCTTGCCTCTCGAGGATGTCCATTTAACTGTGCCTATTGCTATTCTAAAAAAACATATAGAGCGCGTTCGCTTGAAAAGGTTGTTGAAGAAATAGAATATTTAGAGAATGAGGGATATAAAGTCTTTAATTTTCTTGATGATAATTTTTCACTTCACAAGAAAAGAGTAATGAAACTTTGCTCAATTATGAAAAAAAATAGAATAGATATTGATTGGATTTGCGAGGGAAGAGTGGATGAAGCTTCGATTGAAATGTTAAGAGCCATGCAGCGGGCTAATTGTAGATTTCTCTTATACGGGATTGAAAGCGCGAATCAAAGAACCCTTAATTATTATAATAAAAAAATTACGCCAGCACAATCCATCTTAGCAGTTGATAATGCAAGAAGAGCAAAAATACCGTACATTGTAGGTTCCTTTATACTCGGGGCACCTGGTGAAACAATTCACGAAATTCGTAACACTTTGAAATTTGCATTAAAGTTAAATCTCGATTTTCCACTCATTAATGTCCTTGCCATCGCCCCGGGCACCGCTGTATGGAATGATTTAGTAAGGAAAAATATACTCATTGAAGAGACCTATTGGGAAACAGGCGTATCGATGGCCTATTTAAACCCTGAGGCGATTTCAGCTTCACAATTTAAATCATTAATTATCGAAACCTTAAGAAAATTCTTCTTAAACCCAAAATATATATTGAAACAAAGTTATAGGCTTTCTACCAACTCCTATAAATTTCGATCTGTGGTCCAAGGCCTAGTACATAACTTAAAAAATTTTAAGAATTTGCGTGGAGCACGATCCATTAGTATTTTAGGTCCGGTCCCTCTGCAAAATTTTTCGGGGGCTGAAAATTTAAAATGAGCTTACGTTAGATCGTTCGCTGTCCGTCCGTGTTGGGACAGTATTCCTGTATTGAAACTTTATTATCAATCCTTATGAATAGCATTAATTAATTTTTGGTGCGAAAACATGTCAAACAAATCCATTGTGTATTGGGCGCCGCCTAATGAGATATTTGCCTTGAAGAATACCGCAAAAGACATGAAAACAAATAATCTGGTAAAAACACGATTAATTCTAAATAGGATTTTAGATAATATCAATTCTGGAGATAAAGTCGCGGTAAAGGTTCATGTAGGCGAGGCTCACAATACGCATTATTTACGCCCTGATTATATCCGCGAAGTTGTTGAAACAATTAAGTTAAAAGGCGGCATCCCTACTTTAATAGAGACTCAAGGGATTGGGACGAATATAAATATCGTGGAGGTCTCGGAGAATTATTCAGTTAACTTAGGACATCGGAAAAATGCTCCAGATCATCTAAAGCTTGCGAATCTTCATGGATATACAGAATCCATGGTTGGTGCGCCTTTACAATTCATTGATGGTGTAAATGGGCTTGATGGAAAAGTTGTCAACATAGATGGAATTCATTTTAAGGAAGTCTCCGTTGGATCGGGGCTTTTTGATTTCGATAAGCTTGTTGTTATTGCGCATTTCAAGGGACATGCAGAGGCGTGCTTCGGTGGAGCTTTAAAGCAAATTGGGCAAGGGTGTGTCACTAAAAGGAATAAACATTTGGCGCATTTCGAAGGGCTTTTGAAAATAAAGCCCAAAATATGTAATATCTCTAAATGTAATCAAGAGTGCATTACGATATGTCCAGTCAATGCAATTAGGTTAGTAGGTGAATCCGCGGTGATCAATGAAGCTGAATGCTTTGGTTGCTTTTTATGTTCAAAAAAATGTCCTGTGCCAAGAGCTATAAAAGTACCCTTACCGAATAATGTTAAGGATTTCGTAGAGCGGGTGATCGATAATGCAACAGCGGTTGTAACTTCTTTTCAAGCAGAAAATATTCGATATATTAATTTTGGGGTTGAAGTAACTTTAATGTGCGATTGCCTTTCAAATGCTGGGTCACCTATCGTTCCCGATCTCGGTATTTTTGGCGCAGCTGATCCTGTTGCCATCGATAAAGCCTGTCTTGATGCGGAAATTGACGCCCCTGGACTTCCCATTTTTAAAGACGGAGCATGGACACAACCCCTCCCTTCTGGGATTGAGAAATTTAAAGAATTTTTCGGGGGAATGGTCGATAGCAATTACCAATTCGATTCTGCTGTGAAAAATAAAATTGGGACGATAGAATACGAATTGATTCAAATCTAAAAATTTTTAAAAAATTTTTAATATACCTAATATCTCATAACTTAGATAGTAAGGTGAATTCAAATGGAATGGACAAAAACAAAAGCAATTCTACTTTTATTAATAGTATCAGGGATATTCCTAAGTATATTACTCATATTAGGCGGTGGAGATCTCATTGCAGGCGATGCATCGTTATTTGTGCTTTTAAACCCGCATCAAGCTACAGCTTTTGACCAATTTTTCATCGTCTTTTCCAATTGGGGTCCAGGAGATTTCGGATTAGGAATTTATGGCATGATAATACTTACTCTAGTCCTTCTGGTGCTTTCTTTAAAGTATCGTCCCTTACGCCCCATGCGATTCATGCTGCTATTAGTCATTGTAGGATTCATTATAGGCTACTTAGGATTAACAATTGTACTAAAGGGACTTATCGGGAGAGCACGCCCATTTACAGAATTTGACCTCCTCTCTCCTACACCAAGCAATGCTTGGATTCTATTCACAAATCCGACTATAACATTTAATGATCCCAGTTTCCCTTCTGGGCATGCGACCGCAGGCTTTATTTTCGCGACGCCATTGCTATTGCTCTACAAAAAAAATTGGATTCGAATATTAGCCCTTGCTTATGGCATTTTAGTTGCGTATGCACGGATATTTATAGGGGTTCATTATCCGTTGGATGTATTTGTGGGTAGTTTAATTGGAATTCTTGTTGTAGCGCTGTTTTATTTACTGATCAAGCGATATGTTCTTCCTAGAGCACCATGGTTTCAAGTAGAAGAAGGCCCAACCGAAAAGAAATCCTAAATTAAAAAGAAATTAAGCTGAGGAAGCTTCCTCTTTATTATTTTTTATTTGTTGCGGTTGTTTTGCATAGCGCCTAAATAATAACCAATAGACGAGTAACATAATTAGTCCAAAGCAGATAATAATGAATAGGATTAGTGTGAATGACTCTTCTGTTAAACCCGCAGCTCCTACAACTCCAACTCCGATTCCACAATAAAATATAGCGCGTGGAACTGTTCCCGCTAAAGTACCATAAATATAATGCTTAAATTTGATATCAGTGGCCCCTGAAACCAATGAAATGGGGTCGAAGAAAATAATCGGCAATAAACGGCTAAGTCCTACTGCCCAGCCACCCCATCGTTTGAACCAATTATCGACAAAATTCATGCTAGATTTACCAAGGAGTTTAATCACTACGGGTCGCCCTCCTTTTCTCCCGAGATAGAATAGGAGCAAAGCGCCACAAATCGATCCAATGTACCCAATTATTGCTGACATAAGTAATGCAAGTCCTAGATTGGTAGGAAATGCAGCGGCATATGCCGTGCCGCCTGCCACTAACGTGAGCTCCGAAGGAATGGGTAAAACAATGGACTGCACGATCATAATACCAAAAAAGACAAATCCTAAAATAACGGGCGCATCTTCAAAACCATATATAATACCAATCACTTGATTTAATAATCCTTGGAGTTCATCGGACAAAACAAATAGAGCTGTTAAAGCCACAATTGCGACAACAACTAATACCCAAAACATAGTTCCAATTGTTATTTTCTCTTCTTCTTTTGTTGCTTTCTCTTCTTTTTCTGTTATTGGCTCTTCAGCTTCAGTTATTTTTTTTTCTTCTTCAGACAACTAATTCACCCGTAATTTAAACAGAACATTGGTGATGATTAATATATTTTTTGTAATTGTTCCAAGGGGGTTCTTTTAACTATTTTCATGAATTGAAGCAATAAATCATATTTTTTCAATAATAAATGCCTTTCCTTAAAGTTCCTGGGCTTGATAATCCCGATTACCGATTTTAAAATCCAGAGCATATTGTATATAGGGGATATCTTGAGGCACAGTTATCTTCCAAGTGGGAGATATCTTTTTGAGTAAAGAGAAACTGAAGATATCTAATGCTACTGGGTCTTCGCCTGCGATCAAGTATCCTAAATTCTGTTTAATTCCCCCATGCCGAACTTCTTGAGCTTCGATCAACGTTTCAATAGCATCCATAATCGTCAAATTTGGTTTAAAAAAGGTATTTAATTCTGCAATTCCCTGATGAATATTCTTTTTATTAATATGCATTAGAATTCGATCTCGTTTATTTAAATAGCCAAAGGCGTTCTTTAAAGCCCCAGACATATGAACTTGCATGTGAGATTTGAGCACCGGCAATGAAATGATGTAATTACAACTGAAGGGATAAGAGGTTGCGGTAAATTCGTATTCACGTGGGGATTTAAGCGTCTGCATTTCGGTCTGATAAAAATCTATGAAAGGCACGTCATATTTTTCGCAAATCTGAAATAATGGAGAATCCTCGACTTGAAAATTTTTAAAATCCACGGCATGTGCATCTCCTACAACGAGATCCAGCCCTTTAAGAGTCTTTAAAACAGTTTCTAATAGGATAGGATGAGTTGTCGTCGGATATGGTTCATTGGATACAAGATTTACTTTAATTAGAATTTTTCCAGTAAGTTTGGCTTTAAAATGAGCTATGACCTGACTAGCAAAAGTTATTCTATCTTTCGATTTTGAATAAAAAATTATTGATTTCATATCTATTTCAATAGGAGTTAGATTAATAGATTTTTTACAATTTTTATCTTCTTTGTTCTCGCCATTTTCTAATTTCTTCAGTAGAAGACCATTCATTTGTTATATTTGTTTTGTTTCGAATGTTATCTTGGGTTCTTATTGCTTCATTTAGTAATTCAGGATCAATTTCTGTATTGGATTTTCTCTCTTCAAGTTCAATCCTTTTTATTATAGCGTTTTTTGCTATTTCTGACCAATTAATATGAGGATATTTTTTCATTTTTTCCTTTAATTCATCAGTTATTTTTATTATAATCAAGATAATCGCTTCGAGTATCTATATTCGATTTTAGGATTTTGCTATATCAAATTTAGAATTTTATTTTTGAGATGGGCAATGAGAGTGTAAATTCGTTGGAGCAAATTTTCTCTTTGAGTTCCTTTGCGAGTTTAATTGCACCTAACCGATCTGATTGTCGGAGTGTGACAGGAATTTCCCGGTCTAAAATTTTAATAACTCCGAGTTTGCCTTCAAATGCCTTTCCGGGGCAGAGGTTAATGCAATTACCACAGTTGAAGCAGAAAGCGGAATCTATTCCTTTTTTCTGGGAAAAAGCATTCATCGGGCAATTTTTTTCTATTATACATTCAGAACATGTGATACATTTTTCTTGATCATATGAAATTTGAAGATCTATATTCTGCCAGACATCAGCGTAAGAAACAGTTCCTAAAGGTATGCGTCCTTTAACATCTACGACGGTTAATTCAATTTTTTCATCAGTTTTTGTGACATTCTTGAAAATTTCCTCATTCAGAATGGGAATAGCGACTGCCCAGGAATTAATCACTTCAGGCCCATCCGATGTAATGAAGCCGCCCGTATATTCTGGATTCATATCGTGCATTTCGGCGATAGCCATTAGGTTCGGCTTTTCTTTGGAACTACGTGTTCCAGGACCGATTATATACCCAATTCCGCCATTCATTAAAATGGGGGTGCCAATTCCAATAAGCTCTAAATAAGGATCCTTTTGAAGGGGATTCAGTTCGCCACAGCCGCAAAAAACTGCCTCCGCAAAATTTCCTTGAAAAGGTTGGGCTGAAAAAATAGTTTTTAACGGTTCAGAGTGTGGATTTACATAGGCAAGATAGTTTTTGAAGGCATTTCGAGTCGCAATCATTTTCGCAAATGGAATCTCTTTTAAGTTAGTCGTTAACTCGAGGGTTTCCCCTTCAATGGTTTCTACTTTTACCTGAATATCCTTTTGTTCAATTAAATCACGAAATAGATGACCGCCCCCATATTTCTCAGGGTCAGAGACGCTATGTGCCGTTCCATAAATAATGGTATCAATAACGCCTAGCCACTCATTGGGACAAGGGCCGACATAGCAGGGCACATCATTCAAATACAGTCCTTTTGCTTTTTTGAAAATTGCGGCTTCTGCAACTTTAAAAGATAAGATAGCAATAGTTCCACTCATGATCCCTTTTGTTGCAGTCGTAACAACATCAATATCATCTATAGTTATGGTTTGCTCTTCTCGAACAAGGTTACATAGTTCATCTGCAGTCATTATGACCGCAGTACCTTTCGCTACCTTGTGATTAATTTCTTCGAGTGTCTTTTTAGGCGGCATAACTCATCACTTCTCCTCTAGAGTTTGAACGAATATTTTAAAAAGTTCGGTCAATTTTTGCCCTTCATTTATGTACATTTTCGTGGCATATAAGCGGAAGGAATCAATACCATCTTCTTCCAACTGCCTTTCAAAAGTACTAATCCTGTTCTCAATGATGGACGTTACCTTCCCAACAGGTCCTTCTTCGGGGCCCTCACCTAAGAAGATTCCATCGGCGCCTTTATCAAAAGCGAATTTAATTATATAATAGGGGATCATCGCAGTAGAGGGAACTTGAATGATCCGAATATTTGTAGGATATTGCAATTTTTTTATGCCCGCATTATCCGCTGCCGCTGAGGCAATTTTACTTTCTAAAAAGGCGAGGATTATTGGGCGATCTTCGTTAGCACTATCTTGAAGGATTCCTTCTATAAGAAGTTCTAATTGTGTTAGAGTTAAATGGTTCAAATCCAAGGCATTTTGAGGGCACTCAGGCACACATGCGCCACAACCGACACAAGCAAAAGAATTGATTAAAATGCGGGTATTGTATTTTTCAATTGCAGTATATGGACAAATATCAATGCAAATTCCGCAATTGTCACATTTGTTGGGGTTGATAACTGCAATATCAGGGCTTAATTCAATAATTTCCTGTCTTAAAATTTCTTCAACCTTAGCAGCAACTGAGTTTGCTTGAAGCACCGATACTGTGATATCTTGTGGTCCTATAGCAGTCCCACAGGCGAATATTCCACTGATGTTTGT
>Ga0315279_10003358_pt1 | contig 22462 bp, 17 predicted proteins | sample YL17G06_20_MG_FD_203694 | JGI IMG/M metagenome (GOLD analysis project Ga0315279, IMG submission 203694) | Sediment microbial communities from Yellowstone Lake, YNP, Wyoming, USA - YL17G06_20 | ecosystem: Environmental > Aquatic > Freshwater > Lake > Sediment | place: USA: Wyoming | collected... | reverse complement strand
ATCTGGATATAGATTGTCGCATAGTTCAGCTAGATGCAGAGGAAATTATAAAAGACCTAGAGCAGTTGCAATGGTTCTACGATGAACCTCTCATAAAGTTCACCTTTATACCAACCTATTATCTTGCAAACGCAGCTAAGGAGCAGGTAAAGACATTGTTCACTGGTGATGGTGGCGACGAGCTGTTTATAGGTTATAGGAATGACTACTGGGAAGACCCTATGATAGTCAGTCTCTTCTCAAAGCTAGGAGTAGTCAGGAAACCAACTCTGAGAACTGGCCAGAGTCTGGCTAAGCCTCTGGCAAACTGGATTGGTTCAAAAACCCTATCGCTGGCTGCAGAGTTCTTTACCAGAGAACATGCCAGTCATCCACAGTGGCAATACAGGATAGCCTCGCGAGTTTTTCAGCCATATTTCTCCGAAGAGGACTTGGCAAGGTTGCTCAGTAATAATAGTCCACAGGAAATAACTGACAGCACGGTTGAAGCCATAAATGCGGCAAACGCCAGCAACAACATTGAGAGAATATCGCATACCATGGTTAGCGGTGAACTTCCTAATGACCTGTTGCGATTGGATAAATCGGTGGCAGCTACTGGTCTGAAAATAAGGTCTCCGTTACTTGACCCCCAGATGACGAACTTTGCCTTAAGCATACCGATATCACTAAGGCACTCTCATGGAACAACTAAATACCTGCTCAGGCAATTGATTAAGAAATATGACTTGTTGCCACCAGAAGTAGCTGCTAGTAAACAGAAAGCGGGGTTAACCGCGCCGATACACCGGTGGCTAACTGAGAATTCGTCACGGGACTACTTTGATGCTTTGCTTCAATCCAGCGCCAGTATTCTAAACATAAATATGGCTTATGTTGGCAGGTTCTATCCTCCGAAAACATATACCCAGACCCTAAAAGCCTGGAACCTGATAAGCCTATTATTGTGGGTGAAGACGTTTATGGTAAAATATGGAAGGTCCTTGAATGACATTACCTAATGACTGGCAAATCAAGAAGTGCTTGGTATTTTCACTCAGCCTGTTATTAGCCATGCTTGGACTCATCGAGCTAGCAGCTTTAGGCTTCGATGTCCCTGTCTTAAGGCAAATCGTCGGTTTTCTTTTCCTCACCTTTGTCCCTGGCCTACTTATTCTCAGAATCCTCAAGATTCATAATATAGGCATGATTGAGAGCGTGCTTTATTCAGTGGGGCTCAGCCTTGCCTTCGTCATGGCAACAGGTGTAGTGGCAAACTTTGCCCTCCCACCTTTAGGAGTCTCTCATCCTATCGCCCTAGCGCCATTAATAGCTACTTTCACCGTCTTTTTCTTAATATTATGCTTCCTGGCTTATAAACGGGATAAGAACTTCCGCCCGGCTGACTTTCTACCTGAGGACAATGAAAAAATTGCAAAACCAGGCTTTAGCTCCATCCTCAAACCAACTTTACTGACTATCCTGCTGCCTCTGCTTGCTGTTCTGGGAGCCAGCCTGGTCAATTCCTATCAGAATAACGTTCTGCTCCTCATCCTTATTTTTGTTATTTGTGTTCTAGTCATCCTAGTCGCCTTCAATAAATTCATTCCGGTACGAGTTTACCCTTTCATGATAGTCATGATGGCTATCGCACTCATATATCAGACCACCCTTATATCGAGCAACCTGGTGGGCAGTGATATCCACCTGGAGTATTATGCGAGCAAGCTAGTGGTAGAAAGCGGCTACTGGGATGCTACCATCCCTTTCACTATAAATTCTTGCTTGAGCATCGTTATGCTGGGACCTATCTATTCGCTCCTGCTCAATATGGACATTGTCTGGCTATTCAAGGTAATCTATCCACTTTTCTTTTGCTTGGTGCCTCTGGGACTTTTCCATATCTGGCGCCTTCAAATCAAATCTCTCTACGCCTTCCTTGCTACTCTTTTCTTTATTTCTATGCCAATGTTCACGATGGACATGGCTCAGCTGGTCAGGCAGCAAGTCTCCGAACTCTTTTTCGTCTTGGTGGTATTGCTCATGGTAGACCGCAAGTTGACCTTGATACAGAGGACTACCTTAGTTCTTATCTTTGGCTTTGGCATAGTCGTTTCTCACTACGGGATGGGGACTGGTTATATTGGTTACCTGATTTTTGGTGCGCTGGTGCTTATTATCATTAAGAGTCGCCCTGGTCGAGCCTTATGGCAGTGGCTAATCGGAAAAGCCAATTCCTTACCTACTGATTTAACTTCACCTGGGGCTTTTAATAAGAAAGCCTTAGTCATCATTGTTGGCGTAAGTCTAGTTTTCATGCTTGGTTATTATAGTATCGTTGCTTCAGGGTCAGCTCTGGGTGGCACCAACATTGCTATTAATATTGCACGGGGCACAACTGAGCAGGTGATTCACGGCGTTACTACACCACCAACTGAGACACCGCCAACAGTACAACTGCCCGGTTGGATTCAAGGCATAACTGCTAGGTTTCCATTCTTAAACCCGTTAGCTAAAGAGCCCTTGACTCAGACTGCCTTAGGTCTAGATTTTCCCTCAGCATCACCATGGGGGAAAGTATGGCGTATTTTTCAATACCTGGTGGAGCTCTGCCTTGTTATCGGCTTCTTCAGGCTCATCTTCCGCCCCGGAGGGCTGGGCAAATTCAAAACCGAATACCTCTCCCTGACCCTAGTCAGTGTCCTGATTTTACTCGGCGTCTTTGTCCTGCCCGCATGGTCATATGGTATGGGCACCACTCGGATTTTTCAGATCACCTTACTTCTTATGGCTCCGCTGTTTCTTTTCGGTGGCGAAGTCATCACCTACGGTATAGTCAGGCTGGCTAGGATGTTCCGGAGAGGTCTTGCCTCTTCCCGATTAAGCTTTGATAACCCAGCACTTTTGCAATTTCTTGTTCTTGTTGTACTGATACCCTATTTTATCTTCAACAGCGGGGTTGTCTTCGAGCTTAGCCGAAGCCAGACTACCAATTTCATCAATATGCCCTATTCCATTGCCCTGTCCGGCTATCGGGTGGACTTGAATACCGTTTTTAACAGGCAAGATACCACTGCTGCTGGCTGGCTCTTTGGAGCAGCTGCAGGGGACTGCTCAGCCTATGCTGACGTTCACGGTACCCAGGTATTCAGCGGACAAACACGCCCGCCCTGTGACGTATACCTGTTTTCCCGGAGTGCTGAAGAGATAACCTCCCCCAGCTATATCTATTTGAGGACTTGGAATACCCAGAGGCGGGTGCTAACCTTTGCCACTGCCTATGCAGCACGGCAGAGCGTTAGCTTTGACGATTTACCTTGGTTTACGCAAGCACTGGAAAAAAGCGACAAAATCTACGATAACGGTGGGGCACAGATATTGTTAGTTCAGTAAAAGGGAATGGCATGAAAATAGCTTTGCTTGGACCGTATCCACCACCTTATGGCGGTACTTCTGTTCATGTGCAGAGACTGAAGGAGCGACTTGAAAAGGAAGACGCAGCTTGCGTTGTCTACGACTATAGCGGTGTGCCTAAAAAAGCACCGGGTATAGTAACCGTAAGAAATAAAGCAATATGGTTTCTAGCCCAGCTTTTTCATAGCCCGGCTGATATTATTTACTGCCGTGGTTATAGCCCGCTGGCGTTAATCTCTCTCTCCTTGCTTGCGGCTGCAAAAGGGAAAAAGGTAATAATAGCTCCAGGCGGCTTTCTTTTTGGTGATAGGCCAATCGGCCTCTGCCATAAACTTGCTTTCCTGTTGGCAGCAAAAACCAGAGTCTACTTTGTTGCCGAAAGTTTGAAATCAAAAGCAATAATTCTTTCCCTAGGCATTAAGCCTGAAAACATAGAGGAGGAGGTCATCCCTGGCTTTATCCCTCCGTATGTAAAAGAGGGGGAAATTGCACAAATTGCCCCGGAGGTGTGGGATTTCATTGGTAGCCACAGCCCTATCGTGACAGCCAATGCTTTTCGGATAAGTTTCTACAATGGTCAGGACCTTTATGGCATTGATTTGTGCATAGACCTATGTGCTAACCTAAAGATGTACTACCCTGAAATCGGGTTTGTTTTCTGTCTCCCGGACATTGGAGATTATGATTACTTCTACAAAATGAGGGAAATGCTCAAAGATAAAGACATAGAAGGTAGCTTCCTATTCGTAACCAAACCCTGTCCATATTACCCCATTCTTAGGAAAAGCGATGTATTTGTCAGACCAACACATACAGATGGTGATGCAAACTCTCTCAGGGAAGCATTACACTTTAAGGTGCCATCAGTTGCCAGTGACGCTGCCGCTAGGCCCGAAGGGACTATCTTGTTCAAGAACCGAGATGCCGAGGATTTCACCTTAAAGGTTAAGCATATACTAAGTAATTATGAGTCTTACAAAAAGAAGTTAAAGACACTGAGGTCTGAGGATAACTTTGAGAAGATCCTAAGAGTCTATTATAAACTGGTTGGTTAATAATAGTGCCAAGAGAAACCCTATCGGATCACAACGAAAAACACATTTTGTCCAGCAGTGTTATAGCGATTTAGAAGAAATCCTGCGACTAAGATAGCAATTTTCACTTCTTACCTTTAAAATAGATGTCGTACCACAACTCCAAAGCGAAGATTGTCCAGATAACACTCGCTTGGTAAGCTTTGTTGACATTTCCTTGCTCCAGATTTTTCACAATTTGACTAACTGCCTCTTTTTTGAAGTAAGTGCTGATCAACTCACCATTGCTTAGCTTATCAATCACCATCTCTCTCAGTTGCCTGTTCTTTAGCCAATAAGCCACGGGGGTATCAAAACCCATCTTTTTCCTGCTAACTATTTGAGGAGGCAGCAAATCCTCAACGGCCTTCCTCAGCACATACTTCTCCTGTCCATTCTTTATTTTAAGCCTCGGCGGAACGGAAAAAGCGAATTCTATAATCTCTTTATCCAGCAATGGTAGCCTTTCCTCTATCGAATTTGCCATCGTAGCTTTATCAGCTTTCATCAGGAATTTCTCCGGCAGAAGGTTTTTGCAATCAAGGGCTAGCATTTTATTCAGTGGGCTTGTCATCGCCGAAGGAGCAATGATTAATTCGTCTATTTCCTGGCAGCCTAGTTTGGTTAGATAATTGATTTCAGTATCGCTCATCGTTGTTATCATGTACAAGTGGGCATTTTCAAACGTGGGTTGACAAAAAAATGAAGCCAGACGGTGGAACCTATCTCCGGCAGTGTTGATATTGCCTTTGCCAGGAGTTAGATTAAGAATAGCCTTGGCTGTCTTTCTCATCCATGGTGGCATTTTGAAGAAATTGAAGCATCGCAAACCTATTTTGTAATGGTCGTAACCACCAAAAAGTTCATCCCCACCTTCGCCAGCTACGACAACCTTTACATATTTTCTAGCTTCTCTGGATAGATAATAATTGTTTATTATGGCGGCGTCTCCCACAGGCTCGTCATAATGCCAGGCAATTTTGGGCAGGTCCTGTGCTACCATATTAGCAGTAATTATTAGCTCATGATGCACTGTATTCAGATGTTGGCTAACAATCCTGGCATACTCCAACTCAGAGAAAGTTTCAAAGCCAACCGAAAAGGTATGGAATTCGCCTCCGGCATATCGGCTTGCCAAAGCTACCACAGCCGCTGAATCTATGCCGCCAGAGAGGAAAGCCCCTATAGGGACGTCAGCAATCATCCTCAATCTTGCTGATTCCTCTAAAAGCATCCGTAGCCTTTGGATGAAGTAATCCTCACTGGCCTCGATTATATTTTCCCTTATGTCCCAATATTGTTGAAGTTTGAGTTTGCCTTGTTCCAGAATTAGCATATTTCCGGCCGGTAGTTTTTTAATGTCCTTAAATAGCGTCCTCTCACCAAGGGAGTACTGATACGCCAAGTAAGCATATAAGACAACTTCATCTACCTCTCTTTTCACACCAGCTTCCAGAATCGCTTTTATCTCAGAGGCAAAAAACAACAGCTTGCCATCAAAGTAGTAATAAAGCGGTTTCTTACCTATTGGGTCTCTAGCCAGAATTAGCCTGTTTTGCCTCTTATCATACAAGGCAAGAGCAAACATACCCCTGAGCTTATTTATAAAGTCCAAGCCATATTCTTCATAGGCATGGATGATGACCTCACTGTCTGACCGTGAATAAAAACGATGTCCCTTTTTATCCAGCTCAGTTCCTAATTCCATGAAATTATAAATCTCGCCATTGATAATCAGCCAGACATCGCCATTTTCATTGGAAATCGGCTGCTTGCCTCTCTCCGTCAAATCAATAATGCTGAGCCTGGCATGACCCAGTGAGATGTTATCGTCGGTATAGATGCCGCTGTCATCAGGTCCCCTATGCCTTAAAACAGCGACCATCCGCTTGATCAAAGCTTTATCTTCTATGCCGTATATACCACAGATGCCGCACACGTTTTCCTCTTTCCCTTCACCAGGTGCCAGTTATGGGCAGGTGGAAATCTATATTCTGGATTTGGATTTCCTGGTTGTACGCAGGACTTCCTCAAATAGCTCTACGTATTTATCAATAGCGACATCGGGGTGGCAATATTGCCTGACCCACTTTTGACACTTTTCTCCCAGCTCATTTCTCATATTCTCATTTTCATCGAATTGGCACATGCCCCTGAAGATTTCATCTTCAGTGTTAACGTTCACCATCGGTGGCATCTCGGGATAAAATAAGCCTTTGGGAGCCTGCGCTACATAGGAGAAAGTAGCGGTACCACAAGCCATAGATTCCACACTTACCAGGGCAAGCACTCCAAGAACGAACTGGTCAAAAACCATATCTGCTATATTGTAGAAGCGGCGCATTTCTGGCTTTGTTATCGGGCTTGTCCACACCACATGGTCAGTTATTCCCAATTCGTTCACTAATTTTTTACTCGCGTCAAGGTCCCAACCCTTCTCAATAACTACCAACTTGGCTTGTTTCCTAGTCGCGAATAAAAATTTGGCAAAGGCTCTAAACAGCTTATCATTCCCTTTACAGTCAGCAATCGCCCTATCGGTCCATATCTGTCGGGAGGGATTAAAAAAAATCAAGTCACATTTCAGTTTTTCCCTCATCTTTTCCTTCTCTTGCTGCCTTTCTTGATAGTCCATTGGTTTAAATAAGTCTGTATCTATTATATGAGGTAGAAAGCGCAGATTTTTTAACCCTAATCTTGTCGCTGTTTCTATTTGGTATGGTGAAAGCACAATAGCGCTGGCCTTCCTCAACGAGCCTGTCAGGTGACGTTGTATCAGGAAATGAACTAATCGTTTTTCCCTCAACGTAGAGGTATAACTGGGTATTCCCGCCCAGCCTTGTACTGCGAGTTGGTCAAGGTCAGCCCCGAAGCTAAAGAAAATGAAAGGCTTACGTGCCCAGCGAATCCAGATTGGTGTAAATCCAGAGCAGGCGATGATATCGTAGTCCCTAACAAAGTTGAGAAGTCTCCTCTGCTTGGCGATGTAATCTAGCGGGTGCCTGTAAGGTATAAAGAGTGGGAATTCCATATAGTGAAGCCATTCAGGAGAGCTTGCTGGATCCTTGAGCCAGGTATCATGCCAGTAGGGACGGTGAACCTCTGGAACCTTTGAGCCGGACTCTATGACTAAGGAGGCATCTATGCCCTTCTTACGCAGGAACTTGGTAAAAATGTAGAAGTTGTTCTGGGTATTTTCGGGGTCGCAAAACAACACTTTCATTGGAATACTTACCAAATGAAGTTCAGCCCTTTCGACCTATGAAATAGAACGCCCTGGCATAAAGAGGCATGCTTGGCTTTCTCTTAATCAGGAAATCTAGCCACTGGAAAGGTCTGGCTAACCAACTCATGACGAACCTCATGGGCAAATCAATAAAGGTACCTTCGAAAATGAGGATTGGATATACTCGAAGTATGTCAGCCAGAACTTGGCTAGGGCCACCACTTACACCACTCTTAACCTCCTTTAACTCTGGGAAAAGCACTTTCAGCCCTTTTAAGGTAAAACGGAAATAGTCATGTTCATCATGGATGGCTTCAAGAAAAGGGCTTTGAATACAGGCTGTTCCTCCTGGCTTCAATACCCGGATTATTTCCTTGGCGACTACATTGGGATAAGGAACGTGCTCAAGCACAGCACTACAAAAAACGCAGTCAAAGGACCCGTCTCTAAATGGCAGGCGGTGTGCATCCGCTACTACACTGACATTTGGGGAAGGCTTTATGTCGAGGTTTATCACATTAGTTCCAAGATTGGTATTCCCAGAGCCGACATTAAGGACTTGTGCCTCAGCGGGCAAGGCTTCAAGGAAGTCAAATATGCTTCTATCCAACCAGCGCGGAGTAAACGGATTATAAAGTTGCATAATGAGACGGGGGTATTGTCTGCTCATTTCCGATACCTGGTAATGACCTTACGTACAGCTTCGATAACATCCGCCACATCCTCCTCGGTCAATGCTGGGTATAAGGGCAATGAGATAACCCTATCTGAGGCATGCTCGGCGTTGGGGAAATCTCCTGGCTTGAAGCCATAGGTATTCTTATAGTATGGCTGTAAATGAAGAGCCCTGAAGTGAATTCCTATCCCTATATTTTGGGCTTGAATAGCGTTCATTATTGTGTCCCGGTCGGTGGTTAAATCCTCGGTTTTCACCAAGATAATATAAAGGTAATGGGAGTGCTTGATGTTTTCTTTTCTGCCCAGAATCTTTATCTCAGGGATTTTCTCAAAGGCTTTATCATACATGACCACATATTTTCTTCTGACCTCAAGAAATTTTTCCACCTTTTTGAGCTGGTGTATGCCCAGTGCCGCCTGAATGTCGAACATATTGTATTTGTAGCCGGGATACAATGTCTCCCAGTGTTTGTAGCCCTCGGGGCCATATCGTTTCCAGGCATCTCGGCTGATGCCATGTAATCTGAGAATACTTACCTTGTCAGCCAGCTCAGCATCATTGGTGGTTAACATGCCTCCCTCACCGGTGGTAATGTTTTTGGTAGCATAAAAGCTGAAGGAAGCAGCATCACCCAGAACACCAACCTTTCTGCCATGATATTCGGCTTCTAAGGCATGGGCAGCATCTTCTATTACCTTAAGGTTGTATTTTTGAGCAATCTCGGAGATTCTGTCCATCTCGCAGGGATGCCCAGCAAAATGGACGGGTATTATAGCTTTGGTTTTGGGGGTAATCCTCTCTTCAATCTTATCTGGGTCAATATTCAGGGTTTCGGGGTCAATGTCAGCAAATACGGGGCGAGCCCTCTGATGAACGATAACATTTGCCGTAGATGGAAAGGTGATGGGTGTAGTAATAACTTCATCCCTATCACCAATGCCGAGACCCACTAAAGCCAGGTGTAAACCGGCGGTGCAGGAGTTTAAGCCAATGGCGTGTCTGCACCCGATGTACTCAGCAAAAGCTCTTTCGAATTCCTGAGTACGAGGACCTGTGGTAAGCCACCCTGACCTTAAGCACTGGATAACTTCCGCTTCCTCCTCGGCCCCGATTAACGGCCGATGGAAAGGCAAGAAGTCCTTTCTTAGCGGTCTATCGTCAGAAATGGAAATTTTCATTAATGAAGTTCCCTTTCCCCTTTTCTAGTAATTATAGGTATTGATCTCATCCAGAGCTGTTTTTCCCACCACCAGCGGTTCTGCTCATACCAATTCTTTGTCTTGATCAACCCTTCCTCAAAGGTTGTCTTGGGCTTCCAGCCGAAGAGCCTTTTCATCTTCTCGGTAGATGAGGTGTGACGGAAAACCTGACCGGGGCGGTCACCAATGTAAGCGATGAGGGAGCGGGGCTTGCCCATCATGTCTACTATCATTTCTGCAATTGTCCGTATATCTACGCTCCTCCCTGAGCCAATATTTATAACCTCCCCCTTAACCTTCCCTATGTCACAATGTAAAATCTTGTCTAATGCCTCACAGAGGTCCTCTACAAATAACCAATCTCGACTCGCTTTACCATCCCCGTGAACAGTGAGAGGTTCATTCAAGATACAGGAGGTTATAAACCGGGGGATAACCTTCTCAAGATGCTGAAAAGGTCCGTAATTATTAAACGGCCTCAAGATAACCACGGGAATATCGTAGGTATACCAGTAGGAATAAACCAACCTATCAGCACCAGCCTTAGCACTAGCATAAGGGCTCGAAGGCATAAGTGGGTGTTCCTCATCCATAACCTCTGTTCTGGCGGTGCCGTAAACTTCAGAGGTAGATATGTGAATGAACCGCTCCACAGAGTTATTCTTCAGAACTGCATTAGCCACGGATTGAGTCCCTAAAACATCGGTCTCAAAAAACAAGAGATTATCAAATATTGACCTGGTAACATGTGTTTCAGCAGCAAAGTGAACCACAATATCAGACTGAGCTACCAGTGTATTAACTAGCTCAGCATTTCTTACATTTCCAAACCAAAACTGAACCTGCGGGTCGCGCGGTAAACTGTCCATGCTTCCGGCGTAAGTGAGGGCATCCAAAATCAGCATCTTGTAGTCTGGATACTTGTTTAGCATATACCTTACAAAATTACTGCCCATAAACCCAGCTCCACCAGTTACTAGAATGGTCTTCATCCTACCTCCTTTGCTAACTTCTTATGAGTAAGAATGTCCAGACTCTCCTCGCCGTGGTTGAATAGCAAATCGATGACTGATAAGTAGGGGATGAATTCCCCGTATAACTGATTATATACCGGATGCTGATAATGATGATACTGTAATTCAATGCCATTTAGGCGGAAGAGCGATTCATCAAGGTAATCCTCAGCGGCATCACCAGTCAGATACTCGCTGGCTCCTAAATGTAAGCATATATCTACTAATCGTTGGGTACCCTTTCCCGTGATCCCCAAGCTAGAAGAGAATCTTATCTCGGTGGTCAAACCTAGTTTTTCCATAAGGGCGGAGATAAAAGCCATGTCAATATCTATCAGGAATTTCCACTCCTTCGAATATATCTCCTCAAATATCTCGAAGTAAGTATCAAAAAATGGCGCCCGGGAGTAGCTTTGCTTGATACTCTTCAGGTGTGTCCTGCGCCAATCAACTTTATTATTTATCAGGACTTCTTTAATCAGAGGGTTATCCTGCTTCTTGATTAGAACTGGTATAGTGAGCCATTGCACTCCTTGAGCTGTTTTGATGCGGTTGCGGTTCCTCCAGCCATGCTTATCATACTGGACGTCATCATAAATAATAAAAACATCACTCTTATACATCTGGTCAAAAAACCCCAGCCAAGGGAGATAACCTGGCTGCAAGACAACGACTCTCATACTCTTCTATGTCCCCCCATATAAATTTCATACCATACTTGGAAGGCAATGAGAGAGAGGAGCTTGTTACCTTGCCTGTAATCATATTCCTTGCCATAGAATTCATTTATCAAGTCTTGCACATAGTCAATATTGAAGAGCCCGTGCTTCCCTAACGAATCTGGTGCCAAAGTTTCTCTCACATAGTCCCCCAAATCATGATAAAACCATTCAGTGATAGGCATAACAAAGCCCTCTTTCTTTCTGGACACTATTTCTTGTGGTAAATAGCGCACTCCAGCTTTTTTCAGAATATACTTTGTCTCTCCGTTCTTTATCTTTAGCCTTCCGGGAATCTTAGCCACTAGCTCTACGAACTCTGGGTCAAGGTAGGCGGTTCTTATCTCTAAGGAGTGAGCCATAGATAGCCTATCAACATAGGTAAGTACCTGGTCAGGAAAGATAGAATAAAACTCCGCCTCGAGCATCCTGTTCAGAGGGTCTGCGGCGTCTAAACAGCTAAAATACTGTCGGAGGTGTTTCAGGGTGCTATAGTTTTTCATTGTTTCACCGAGTTCAGGGGAGTAAAGTTTAGCCTTTTCCTCATCGGTAAAAACAAGAAGCTTATACCTCCACTTCCAGTCCTCCTTTTCAACCAAGCTCTCCAAGAAGCTAATATCATTTTGATACGGTTTAAAATCATTGTATGAACCTGCGCCAGTTTCCTTGAATTTTACATAGTTATACAGAGGGAAAGCGAGCCTATGGGAAAGGTAGCTACCGAAAAGTTCATCGGCTCCGTCGCCGGAGAGGGCAACCTTTACATGCTGGCTGATGAGGCGAGATAAGAAATAGGTAGAAACCACCCCCGAGAAGGGTTCATCAAAGCAAGAGATTATCCTGGGGAATTCTTCAGGAAAATTGGGGAAATCTATAATCTCTTCATGATGTTTGGTGCCATAGATTTGGGAGATTTTACGGGCTTCCTCTTGATCAAGCCGTTTGCCCTCTGAACTCTTCTCCATGGGATAAGTGAGGGTAAAGGTTTCTATCTGTTTGGTTGAGAGTTCCGAGGCTAAGGCTGTGGAAAGGCCAGAGTCTAAGCCACCGCTTAAGAAAAAGCCAATAGGAACGTCACTAATCAGCCGTCTCTTTACCGCCTTTCTTAAAACCCGGAGCAGCTCTTCGACATGTTCCTCTTCCGTGAGACGCTCCGTCCTCTCATCGGAAGAGAAATGGACCTTCCAATATCGCTCTATCCTCAAGCCATCGTGGTGACGGAAAGAGAGGGCATGAGCTGGCGGTAAGGCATGAATCCCCTGGAAAATTGATAAAGGGCAGGGAACGTGCTTGTAACTTAAATAGTGATGCAAAGCTTCAAGATTTAGCCTTCTTTCAAAGCCCGGAATTTGGAGTAAAGCTTTAATCTCGGAGGCAAAATAAAGAACACCATTCTGCAAGAAGTAATAAAGTGGCTTCTTACCTACCCTATCTCTTACCAGGATGCCTTGCTTTTTAGCATCATCCCACAGGGATATAGCAAACATCCCATTCAAGGAATGATAGAAATCCTGACCTTCCTCTTCATAAAGGTGGACTATGACCTCGGTATCAGTTCTGGATTTGAAGCTGTGCCCTTTTGATATAAGCTGTTCCCGGAGAAGTGGAAAATTATAAATCTCGCCATTTTGAGCTGCCCAGATATCACCGTTTTCGTTAGATAGAGGTTGTCTTCCACCTTCTACATCGATGATGCTCAACCTCCTGGCTCCGAGGCAAAAATCCTCCCTCTGAACAAGGTATTCATCATCGGGTCCCCGATGGGAGAGAACCGATAGCATCCTTCTCACTGTCTGGGTATCTGATTTTCCAAATATACCACAAATTCCACACATTTTAGTCATACTCTTAAGGAATACCGGCCTGTTTCACAGTCAGCCGCCATATCTGAGGAAGATAGTGATAGTAGCCCTCAAAGGTTCCCAAATCAAAAGCAATCCCTTCGAGCAGAACGCCGTAGTGGGGGTTACTTTCAGTATATCTCTTGACTGCCTTTCTGTAGTCAATCTCCCCTGTTGTGGGGTCTATTCTCTCTCGAGTTAGGTAATCAAAGATGGCTGGTGGCAAAATCGTTCTACCAATTCCCCTGATTTCAAACGGAGCTTCCCGATAAAGCAATGATGCCTCTTCTTCAGAGAGGAGCCTCTTGATTTTCACCTGACGCTGGCTGAGCCTCTCAAATTCAAAGGCTCCGCTACCGACAAAATAAGGGGCTTCTTCTTTACGGAGCTGGACAAGACTGCTCCACATAGACCGACGGTTAGGGGCATAATTTCCAACTAGTTGTTTAGTTGCCGGGATCGTAGCATGCACAAGCTGGTCAGGTATTAGCATTATAAACGGGCTATCGTCAACAAAATCTCTGGCAGCTAAGAGGGCACCACCAATCCCGGTCGGCTCTTCTTGAAAGACGAAGGAAATCTCCAAATCTGATACCAGTTCCTCCAGTTCAGTGATACTTTTACCTAGCTTAAGACGGTGAGGATATTTAGATAACAGATATTCCTTTATGATTTCTTTTCCTTGACGAATAACTACAGCTATCTTTTTTATCCCTGAGGCGTAAAGCTCCTCCACGGCAAGTTGAATCATAGGCTTCTTCCCTACGGGAAACATCTCCTTTGGTACCGCCTTGGTAATAGGGAGCATCCTTGTGCCTAACCCGGCTGCCAGTATCACTGCCTTATCGACCAAGGTAGCTTACCCCCTCTTTACTCATCCCCAAGCAAGGTTATCGCACCACCGATATCCCGTTCTTCTATATGCAGTTTTTGGGCTCTCTTCCTCTCCGCCTTCTTAAGCACATGCCAGTAGTTGTAATTCCAGGAGCGATAGCGCCAGTCGGGGCACTTGCGGCAGATGTCAATTTCCTCATACTTACCCTGAAGCAAAAGTTCCCGCCACTGGTTAAATTTTTTGCCTTGCCAGATACTCTTAATAGACGTCTCATTGACATTGCCGAAGTCGGTCTCGCCGGCAATGTCGTACCCACAGAATTCAACCTTGCCCCGACTATCAATATTAAGTCGTTCAAAGGGGAAGGGGCAAGGTACCCTGATGGGAAGGTCGGGAATGTATGGCGTGGGGTCAGCTGATTCATCCGGGTTACCTATGCCCCAGGTAAGATATTTCCTCACCTGGACATTGTCTACAATCTCCCTCCAAAAGGCTATGATGGATTCCAGCTTATCGGCTACTGTCTTCTGGTTAATCACGCTGGCTACTATCTTGGTATCACTCTTAAGCTCATTTCTCCTCTTCACCAGATAGCGGGCGTTGTGGAGAAGCTTGTCAAAATTGAGTCCTGTCCTGACCCTGGAATAGGTCTCCTTATCAGCAGCATCAGCGCTTATCTCAATAGCATCGGTATTGGCAGTAAGTAGTCTATTTACTCTATCAGGTGTTAGCAGAGAGCCGTTGGTGATGAGACCTACGCGGGCGCCTACCTTCTTGGCATACTCAATCAGCTCAACCATCTGTGGATGGAGTAGCGGCTCCCCCCCACCGGAGATGCGGACATAGGCATTGTACTGGCCACATTCGTCAGCTATCTTTTTAAAGGTTTCAGGCGCTATAAAGGGCGTGTCCTTATAGCTTTGCCTTATAGAGGACTGGGTGTAAGGGCAGTTGGGGCATCTGGCATTACAGACATAGGTGACACCGACTACCACCATGAAGGGGAATTTCTCCGCCCCTTTCTTAATTCCAAACTTTTCAGGAAAGTGAATTATGCTCATGAGATTTGCTCCTCTGCAAGAGCATGGAGAACCATGTATATTGAAATCTGTCGAGCCTAAGTCGACCCAGCAGAACGTTATCAATATAAGAGAATAAAGTCATCCTTCTACGGTTATATCTCCTGTTAAATATGACACTAATGTTATTTTTTTCGCAAGATTGCAACATGGGCTGCTGACTGACTCCTTCCTTAAAGTAATGGTACGCTGCTAAGGTATGGTCGGGTGCCTTTGTTTTGCGATACAATCCTAGTCTGCTTCCTATCCCAATGACGCAATCTTGCGAACCATCGATAACCTTATGAGTTATTTTTGACAGGGTATTTGAAGGTGCAAGCTCATTCTTGTGAACAGGCTCCTGAGTGATATAGATGAAACCGCCAGGCTTTACCAAAGGCGTAATTCTGTCGATGAAGTCATTATAATATGGGAGATGATGCAAAGTGGAGCATTCGGCCACCACGTCAAACGTATCGTCGCTGTTATCAATGAATTCGTCCAGTTCTGTATTGATTAGCTGTATTCTCGCTCTAGAGGCACTGGGGACTTTGGAGGCCAGAACCCGTAGGATGTTTTGGGATATATCCACGCCGATGACTTGGCATCCAAGATGCAGGAACTTAAGGGCTAGGTTACCAGTCCCACAGCCAATATCCAGAACTCTCGGCTCTCCTGACAAATGTCGACAGATAAATTTCACCTCCCTCCACCACATTCTCTGTTCAAACTCGTTCCTAAAATACCATTGGAACTGCTCGTATTCAAGAGCGTATTCGTTGTAAAATTCCCTATTCGCTGCAATTATCTCTCTTGTCAAATCTTGCTGCCCTTTCATTGCCGACGACGCCTCCCAGGGGGCCGCTCAGTATTACTCTTGCCTCAGTAGAATGTTGCCTTTGCCATCTGCCAGTCAGTACAATCTCGGCAGAATGAGGGCAGAGAATCGTAATTACCTTTTGAGTGTATGTCTCGTATCTTCTTAAGAGAACCGAGCCAGACGGATTGTATTGAATCTTTACTCACATCACCGGCCACGAATCTGGCATCGTAGTCTACCGAGCACAGGACAACCCTGCCATCCCAGCAAATATTGAAAGTTCTCATAGCCCAGTAGCATGGGTAGCGCTGGATAGATTTCACCTTCCACGGTTCCACAGTGCCAGCCCAGGTGACCTTTGGTCTTATCTTCACCGTGGCGCCCCGCTCCGTCCAGTAATTCATGAAGTCTTGTTTTTCCCTTTCATTCGCCTCCATTTCCACGAATTGTACGAAAACCTCGGGCTTGGCTACCCCCATCTTTCGCTCCAAATCAAGTAAGGTGTTCACATTGGCTACCACTTTGTCATAATCTCCACCTACTCTAAGTTTGCCATAAGTCTCAGGGCTAAAAGCGTCAATGCCCACGTAAATAGCGTCCAGTCCTGACTCGATAAGTCCCAGGCAAGTCTCTTCGTCTAATAGACATCCATTACTGTTGAGAACAACATCCTCAAGGCCTTTTCTTTTGGCATACAGTATTTCCCAGTAAAGCTGGTATCTCAGTATCAATGCCTCACCAAAGAAAACCATCCATACCCGAGTAGTTTTATCAACCGCAGCTATTTCATCGATTATCTTGCGGACAAGCTCCATACTCATTCTGCCCTTTTTCCTGGTCATCAAGCGGTGCCCGCACATGGAACACCTGAGATTGCAGAAATTGGTGGTATCTAGAAGGATGACCTTTGGGAAAGAGCCTGCATCCCTAGTCCGTTCCGCTCCACTCAAAATAGCTAAGCTCTGGTCAAGCTCTGGAACCAAAGTTTAAGTCCGCCTTTCCTTTAGTATTGCCATCAGGAAGACATCAGTATATTCCCCATTGATAAAGCGGTCCCTCTTGAGGATCCCTTCCACGGGGAAGCCCGCCTTTTCAAAAGCTTTCTTCCCCCTTTCATTGAAGGCAAGCACGTAGGCGTAGACTTTATTCAAGTTCAGCTTATTAAAGGCAAAATCTACTATCATTTTGATTGCTTCAGTGCCTAATCCCTTCCCCCAATAATTTTCCTTACCAATAAGAATCCTAAGTTCTGCTTTGCGATGTCGCCAGTCTATGTCATAAAGCCATACATTTCCAATATACTAGGAATCCGAGATAGTTTCAATGGCAAAGACACACTAGATACCTAATCGAACTCTTACCCCTTGGAACATTCTTTTGTAGAGATTAGCATCCTCTGCTTGAGGAATAAGTAAGTGCCAAAATCGTTTATTCACAAAGCAAAAATACATTCCTATAGTGATTAAAAAGCCTATAAAATATGTCAGGCTGTTAGCTATAGCAGCACCCATTATACCATACTTGGGGATAAGCACCCAGTTCAAAAGGATGCTAATGACCGCAAGTGCGGTACCGCTACCACCCATATACCAGAACCAGCCTTTTCTTACCCATAGCGGGGAGAGAACCTGAGCCACGGTAGATAAAACTACTCCCGGCAACAGCACGATTAATGGCGCGATTGAGGGGAAGAACTCCTCGCCAGCAAATAGCCAGATAATATACTTACTCAGAAAGCCAAAGGCTAAGGCGGCGAGCATCACCCAGAAGATAGCATGCCGGCAGACTCTGGCACTTGATGTAGCTGCCTCCTCCTCTGTAGCCATGGCTGTTTCAGGATACAGGACTACCTGTGCCGCTTGAGGGATGAGGAAAAGAAATTGGGCGATAGTTAAGGCAAGGGCGAAGTAGCCAACCTGAGCCGAGACCAGGTAGTAGTTGGCAATCATTAAGCCGACCTGACCGTATATGAATGTAGCCACTGAACCAATGTGCATTTTGCCGCTGCTTTTCAATGTAGTTCTGAGTAGATTAAAATTAACCTTCCACTTGCCACTGGTTTGTTTTGAGACATAGTAAATAGATGCCGCTGCCGCAAACAGGAAACCCAAAGTGAAGGCGGCTACGGCACCCATTATTCCGGTTGAGCAGGCGAGAACCAGGATGACAAGGCTGAAAACGGCAAAACAGGGACGGGAGAGGTTAACGATATTATATTCCCTGATGTAGTTGTTTCCTTGCAGCACGGATGATAGGAAATAAACTATCAGATTCAAGGGGACAACGGTAAAGGCAAGAAACAGGTATTTTGGGTCAACACCTTTATAAAGCGTGTTCTGAAACAGGGGTAGGGTGGCAACGAAAATAAGATATAAGAGAGCACCTATGCTCAGCGCTGCTAGCATGGAATTAGCAGCGAAATTCTCTACCGAATACTTCTTTTGGCCGATATAATGAATGGTGCCTATACCTAAGGTTAAATGCCCGATGGTGAAAAAAAAGATGGGGTATAAGGTGGTAATAGCCAATATTCCGATGCCCGTTGGGCCTAGTGTTCTGGCTACAATTACCCCCCAAATGAGTGTAGCTATGGAAGATATAGCCAGCGCAAAGAAGGTACCTATGCTACGTCTTGCGAAGCTCACTAGCTAATACCAGCCGTTTCATCTGATACAATATCTGCTATCCTCTGACCTATATTGACGTTATAGCCAAACTTCGGTTCTGGAAATGTAGACGACCTAGTTGAGGCTATTGCCATATTCCCATCCGTTGCTCTCTCATAAAGTCTTATAGTAAAATCCTTTCTCTTCTGCCTCTTTCTTATCGAAAAATCCACGGACATCAATCAATATTGGTTTGTCATTCATGATTTCTGCTAGCCTATCCAAAGTTAGCCGGCTGAAGGCATTGTGAACTACAGCCAATATCAGACAGTCCATATTTTTTGCCTGTGCCAAGTCTGTTACGGCTTTTATTCCAAATTCCTGTTCAATATCATTGAGCAGAGGGTCACAGCCTAATATTTCCACCCCATATTCCCTAAGTGTTTTTATCATCTCCTTTACCGGAGTTTCCCTGGTGTCGACAACATTTTCTTTATATGTCAAGCCCATAATCAATACTCTTGACCCTCTAATTACCTTTCCTACATCGCTTAAGGCCTTGATAGCCATTTCAGCGACATGTTTGGCCATGTAGTCATTGATGGCTCTACCGGCCAAGATAACCTGGGGGTGGTAGCCAAACTCCTTAGCTTTGTAAACTAGGTAATAAGGGTCTACTGGAATGCAATGCCCGCCGACTAAGCCTGGGGAATATTTGTGGAAGTTCCACTTGGTGCCTGCAGTTTCCAAAACATCTTTGGTGTTTAAACCCATCTTAGCGAAGATGAGCGACAGTTCATTCATAAGAGCTATGTTCAAGTCCCGCTGGATATTCTCAATTACCTTAGCCGCTTCGGCAGTTCTTATGTCCTTTGCTTTAAAGATTTCTGGGCATATCCTGCCATACAATTCAGCCAACAGCTCAGCTGTCTCTTCATCCATTCCAGCAACTACTTTGGCTACCTTATCAATAGCGTGTTCTTCATCGCCAGGATTGATTCTCTCCGGTGAGTAACCTAATTTAAAGTCCCCACTACATTTCAGCCCAGATTCTTCCAAAATGGGCTTCACTATCTCCTCAGTGACCCCAGGATAGACGGTTGATTCCAGAATTACCATGCTACCCCTTTTTAAGTTTTGGCTTACAATTCGAGCAGCATTTTCAACAAAGGAGAGGTCAGGCTCCTTAGATCTGGTTACTGGAGTGGGCACAGCAATGATGATGAAGTCGGCCTTGCCTATGCATTTCGGGTCAGAGGCAAAGGTTAAATTGGTTGAGACAGCTAAGTCCGTTTCTTTGCCGCTTTTAGCCAGCTCATTGAGGCGACTTATTTTATCCTTATCTATATCAAAGCCGATGACCTTTAAGCTTTTGGAGAAGGCTTCCGCTAAAGGTAAGCCGACATAACCCAAGCCAACAATGCAGACAATGACCTTATTGGACTTCAGTTTATCCATCATTCCCATAAGATATTTTAGCAAAATCAAGCTAACAAGTGAACATCACTTGCCGCTTACCTTAACCAATAACTGATTGTTTCTTTTAACCCCTCCCTCAAACTATAGTTCGGATTATAGCCCAAGACTTTTATTTTGGAGATATCAGCAAGGCTGTGCCTTATATCCCCCGGCCTTGGTTCCTGGTAAATCGGCTCGAAGTGACTGCCGATGAGGCCGAGAGCAAGTTTAGCTAGCTCATTTATGGTAACCCTGTTTCCGCTCCCCACATTATAAACTCCCGTAACCTCAGTCTCAGTAGCTAATATCGTGGCTTGTACTGCATCCTTCACATAGGTGAAATCTCGCGTTTGTTCCCCGTCACCGAAGATTATCGGAGGATTGCCATCTAAAGCTCTCCTTATGAATTTAGGGATAACGGCAGCATATTCGGAGTCTGGGTCTTGCCTTGGACCGTAGACATTAAAATATCTGAGGCAAACCGTGGGTAAGTGATAAACTTGCTCAAATACTTGGCAGTAATATTCGCCACAAAGCTTGGCTACGGCGTAGGGTGACTGAGGAGTAGTCAGCATGCTCTCTGTTTTAGGTAGAGTTGGAGTATCGCCATAAACCGATGACGAGGAGGCATAGATTACTTTCTTAACCCCATTATCTTTGGCTGTCAGAAGTACATTCAAGGTGCCGGTAATATTTACCTCATGACAAGCCAAGGGGTTCTCTAAGCTCCTGGGGACGCTGGGAATAGCTGCCAAGTGAAATACACAGTCAACACCTTGGAAAAGCTTTTTTAGTAGTGGAAGGTCAGTAATGCTTCCTTGGACAAATTGAATCTCTCGAACTTCCCTTGTTAACGATCCACTAATTAGCTCCTCTATATTTTCTTTTTTCCCAGTTGACAGGTCATCGATGATAATAACCTGGTAGCCCCGCTTGGCCAATTTCTGAGCCACATGAGAGCCGATAAAGCCAGCTCCGCCAGTAACCACCATATTTCTCATCGCAAAACCAAAAGGGGGAAGTTACTCTCCTTTGACATACTCGAAAATCTTTACCTCGGGAATGCTACCACCACCCGGTTGTGTTGTGGTGCCTTGTGAGCTATAGACCAGCTTATAATGCTCTAACGCTTCTAATGGCACCGGGCTGACGAACGGGTTATTGCTAACTATTCTATAATTGGTTGACTCCTGACTTGCAATATAGGCTTCAGCCTCTTCGTAGCTGGGGAAGGATTGTACGCCTGTAATTTCCTTATAGGGCGTGCCGTCACGACTCACCTTTTCCTGATAGGAAATCACCACGGAGCTTTGGGGAGTCACCTGGCTGCCGTCAAAGTTATATAGCCTGATAACTAGTGAACGGTAGTATTCAGGATAGAATAGTATAACCGGCTTAAGCGTGCTATCCTGTGGCAGGTAGTAGACATCGTAGAACTTTTCTCTACTGCTGCCACTAAGGGTTGCCACAGCGTAAAACTTGTCTGTTATCATGGCGGTGGCATAGTCAACGATTACATACCTTGAACCCCAGTTATCCATTATCTTGTTGGCTGAGGCCTCATCCTGAGCAGTAAATAACAAAGATTCCCCCATGTGGCCAGTACCGGGGTTAGAAGTGGGCATACGATGCCCGATTCGGGTTATCCAGTAGCCATAGTCCCACCAGGCAACCACGCCATAGGCGGTTTCAGGATAGCTATACCTTTCGCCCGGTGGGGGTGGTTCATAGAGCTGATAATAGAAATCAGGGTCACCAAAGGGCTCTGGGGTATTATCCCTCAGCCAGGAAAGTGACTCACACCAGGCATTACTGGGGGCAAATCGCGGGATGGCGGTAGCGATTGCCATTCTAACAGTGCAGTTGTCCCACTTGGGAAAGAAGGCAAGTAGATAAACGATAAACATTACCCCGAAAGCCATATAAATATGGCTGGCGGTGATGCCGCGCTTTTTCACCCTGGCTTTTCCCTTCTTCACTATCCTTGGTGTTTCCACAGGCTTGGCTGCCAATCTCTTGAAGCCGGTGAACTCGAGGATTTGCCACGACAGGTAACCAGTGAGCAAAGCCACATTGACGACAAAGTAATAAGCGAAACGGCGCATAGCTAAGGTGGCTGCCAGCATCACCAAGCTCCAGACAACCAACAATGTCTTGTCAGCCTCGCCTCGCTTGACAATGAAGTAAATGAGTATACCCAGGGATATTAAACTGAGGAAAGAACCAGTGGTGAAATTACCCCAGGGAAGTAACAGTGAGAAACTGCCGCCAGGGAAGAGAAGAGGCTGCATCTCCATGACAGTTGTTCCTATAGGCCAGATAAAGATTCCTATACTCTGCCCCAGCATTGTTTTGAGGAGAGAGGGGTCAATAATATAAAAAATTGCCAAGCTGGCTATACCAAGCCCAAGCAGGGCAACCGGGTAAAAGATTGGCTTTATGCCACGGCTGGCTATGATACGAGACAGCCCGGCTAAAGCTATGGGGATAAAGATAGCAATAACCAGAGACGCTAAAGTCAGCTTACCTGGAGATATAGACA
>Ga0315279_10003357_pt1 | contig 22473 bp, 17 predicted proteins | sample YL17G06_20_MG_FD_203694 | JGI IMG/M metagenome (GOLD analysis project Ga0315279, IMG submission 203694) | Sediment microbial communities from Yellowstone Lake, YNP, Wyoming, USA - YL17G06_20 | ecosystem: Environmental > Aquatic > Freshwater > Lake > Sediment | place: USA: Wyoming | collected... | reverse complement strand
ACCACCTCGGGAAATACTGTACGGTAAAGTAAGCCCATCCACCCGAGTGAGGAGATGAAAAAGCTTTAGAGAGTGTGCCAGTTGCTGTAAGCTCCAGAAACTGTTGTATAAACTAAGAGGGATCATGAGACGAACTGCCTGTCTCATGATCCCTTTCTTTTTGCCGCGGTGAGGCGCGCGGTAATCGAACCCATGATCACCTGATTAAAAACATACCTGGTTAGTGTAGCTATACCTATCTACCGAGAGGCCTCTTTTTCAATTAAAAAAACTTGACAAGAATAAATTCCACCATTAATATAACGCCTCCATAATAATAGTAACTTTGCTTGGAGATTCGGACTTTTTCCACCTGTAAATTTACCCTTTAAGATAAAAGCTCATATTTAAAACTATCTTTTTGTTGAGAACGTGACATTTATATTGCGTGACAACAACAAGAAATATTTATCTCTCACTCCCCATTGTTTCCTCAAATCTCTTGAGGTGCCCAGTGTTTATGATGTGGAGAATGACGAGCTCTATGAGCTGAGTGAAGAGGCGTTCGCCTTCCTTCAACGCCTTCCTGCAAGGGCGGGAGATTCCGCAGACAAGGGGTTCCTTGATTATTGCTTGCAGGAAGGGATTGTTTCCTTCATGGAGAATCCCCCAGTGCGAGTTCCTTCCATCCAGGCTTCACCAGTTCCCTCGCTCCGGTACCTGGAGTTGAATATCACTGACCGATGCAACCTTGCCTGTGCCCACTGTTACCTTGGTCCATCTCGATCAGGCGATATGCCCCTCGCCCTTATCACCCGGGCCATGGAAGAATTTGCTCTCATGCAGGGATTGAGGCTCCTCATTACCGGCGGTGAACCTCTGCTCCATAGAGAATTCTGGAAGATGAATGAACGGCTGAGAGAATATCCTTTTCGCTCTGTCCTTCTCTCCAATGGAACATTGATTACCCAAGCGACTGCCAGAAGACTCAAGGTTCATGAGGTGCAGGTGAGCCTTGATGGATGGGAGGCATCCCATGACCGATTGCGGGGCGATGGCAGCTTCAAGAAGGCAGTGCAGGGCATCGAGCATATGTTAGCTCAGGGTACCAGAGTATCTGTGGCTACCATGGTCCATGCCCTCAACCTCAATGACTTTGAGAGGCTTGAGAAATTCCTCCAGGAAATCGGGGTCTCTGAATGGAATGTAGACGTTCCCTGTGTCGCCGGGAACTTGATGGAACATCCTGACCTCTATCTGCCCCCGGGAAAAGCAGCTCAGTATCTGAAGTATGGATTCAGCGAAGGCTCCCATGCCTCAAGCGGGAATCATGTGTGCGGGGCTCACCTCTGTGCAGTCCTCCCCGACGGAAGGGTCTGTAAATGTGCTTTCTTTGCAGAAGAACCGGCGGGAATGGTCCAGGAGGAGGGGTTGAGAAACTGCTGGTTACGGATTCCCCGTATGAGCCTGAATGAACTCCGGTGTGATTGTGAAGAGCTCATGGAATGCAGGGGAGGATGCAGGTATCGCGCCCTCCTCTACCAGGATATATATGCGAAGGATCCCGTTCAGTGCTTTGCCCGGGGTTTTACACCGTAAGTATTTATTAATCCCTGTGAAGGGAAAAACAGAAAGGAGGGATAGTGATGAGCATCAAGAAAGTAGAAAAGAAGATGAGAGGGACCTGTAAGTGCAAAGTCTCCTGCTAAAGCAGGAGCGGGGAGGATTCCTGAAAGAGGATCCTCCCTTTTCAAACTTATTGAATGTTTTGATTTTCTCCAACTGAAGAGGAATGGTAGTTTTTATATTGTTCGTGAAAACGATAGACAGACGATCCCTGATCGTGAGCCTGATGGTGTTCCTCCTGCTCTTAAGCTTTTCAGCCTGGGCACATCGTCCGCTGTGGGATGAGGGTGTTGGGCAAGACGCTGCCCATGCCATGGTGATCAAGGATCCTCATGTTTCCCAGGTGGTGTATTGCGAGATTACGCCCCAGTCTCCCCGCCTGTGGCTAACATTTGACGCACAAGAAGGGCAGGAGGTCTATCTGGAGCTGGGTGTGCCGGTGATCGACCGACTGAAGAACTTCCGGCCTGCTCTCACCGTGCTGGGCCCCGGCCTGCCTGCATCTCATCTTCCCTTTGAAACCCCTGCCGGAATGGGAAGAGAGGTATATGATACGGAGACTGTGAAAGAGCCCAGAACCTATCATGAGTCTTTCACCGGAACAGATTCCTGGGTGTGGCGCGAGATCAGGTTTAAGGTTCCGGCCACAGGGAAATACTTTGTGGTAGCCTATGTACCTTCTGGTGAAACAGGGAAGGTATGGGTGGCGCTGGGAGAGCAGGAAAGTTTTGGTCTGCTGGACATATTCCGGTTCCCGGGCTGGAGATCACGGACTCGGCAATTTCACGAAATCCAGTGAAGTTTTTCAGCACAGCCTTGATGTTTCGGAACTTCTTTTTCTTTATTACATGATGGAAGAATAATGAACATTATCTTCTGGTCCATGATAGCCTACCTCTATGGGGCAATACCCTACGCTTACCTCGCAACCTATCTGATCAGGGGGAAGAGGCTCAGCGAAGAGGGGACCGGCAATATCGGTGTGACGAACGCATTCAAGATTGGCGGGACGGCGGCCGGATTGGTCACGGTAGGGGGAGAGATTTCCAAAGCACTCGTCCCCATCGGTATTGGCCGTTATTTCTTTGCGGGCACGCTTTCCGTCACCCTCCTCTTTGTCTTTCTTGCTCTCGTGGGGACAAGCTTTTCCATCTTCCTTAAGGGCAAAGGAGGCAAGGGAAGCACAACTGCGTGGAACAGCCTGCTCATCCTCTCGCCCTATTCATTCTTTATTCTGCTTTTTTTATGGGTAGCCTTCTTCAAACTTTCAAAAGGCAACCTTGTAATCAAGAAGATTCCTCTCCTCTTGATTCCCCCGGTGATCTTCCTCGTGGAGAGAGACTGGGCATTCACCCTGTTCGGCCTGCTGGCTGGCCTCCTCTTATTCCTGAACAATTTCAGGAGAAAGGATGATTTTGCCTACTATAAGGTCTTTCAACGGAAGTCGGGTGTTGAAGATGCAGACACGGTACATCCTTAACCTCAGGGAAACGAGGCATCCTCGAAAAATTGGGAATAAGGGGAAATCACTCACGTTCCTCATCGGCAAGAACTTCCGCACACCCACGGCCTTCGTCTGTACCTGGGATGGTTATCTCCGATACCAGAAAGGCGATGGATCAGTACTCGCCGTCATACGAGAAGAGGTATCAAGGCTCATTGACGTCAAGAAGGAGTATGCTGTCCGCTCCTCGGCAAATATCGAGGATAGCCGTGAATATTCCTTCGCCGGCCAGTTCAAAACCTTTCTCCATGTCCAGGGGACAGACAACATCATGGAGGCCATTGAAACCATCTGGTCGTCTGCCCTCTCTCCCAATGTCCGCCTGTATCTGGAGAGGATTGGATTCCATCCGCGAGACCTGAAGATGGCCGTTATCATTCAGGAGATGGTGCACCCCGTCATTTCCGGTGTTTCCTTCAGCAAGAATCCCCTTACCGGGATGGATGAGATTGTGGTGGAAGCAGTGGCCGGAAGCGGTGATTCCCTGGCACAGCAAGGCGTCACTCCGGGGCGATGGATCAACAAGTGGGGAGTGTGGCTCGCCACATCGCCGGACGAAAAGATACCGCTCGACATCATCCAGGAGGTTGTTACGCAAACCAGAGTGCTTGCGAAACTCCATGGAGGCGGCGTTGACCTTGAATGGGTGTACGACGGTCATGAAGTGTACTGGGTCCAGCTCCGTCCTATCACATCGTTACAGAACATCCCTGTCTATGCCAACCACATAGCGAGGGAAGTTTTTCCCGGGATGATAAAACCTTTGGTCTGGTCAGTGAATGTACCGGTAGTGAACGGTGCGTGGAAACGGTTTCTTACGGAATTGATCGGCAGAAATCATATCGATGCCAGCAGTCTTGCCCGATCCTTTTACTACCGGACTTACTTTAATATGGGGATTATCGGGGACCTCTTTGAAACGGTGGGGCTACCCCGTGAGACCATTGAGCTCCTGATGGGGATCAATCATGCAGGATTAGACAAGCCCACTTTTACACCTTCCAGAAGGGCATTGCTCTATCTGCCGGGGCTGCTGCGATTTGCCCTGCGGAGAATAGGATTTACCCGGAGGTATGGCAGGTTTCTCTCGGAACTGGAAAAGAGATTACAGACCTTTCCGCTTGATCGCCTCGCGCACTTGAACGAGAACGATCTCATCAGCGAGGTTGAAAGGCTCAAAGCTGTGATGGGGGAGATCGCATACTGCAATATTGTGGCCCAGCTCACGATGGGAGTGTACACCATACTCCTGAAGAGACAGCTCGCAAGAATCAGTTTTGATTTTGAAAGTCTTGACCTGACCAGGGGAATGGATGAACTGGAGCAATTTTCCCCTGCCCTCTTCTTGATGAGGCTGAACAAACTCTATCGGGAGCTGGATGAGGGTGTACAGGAAAGGATAAAAAGAGGCGGTTACCGGGAGTTTCAGCAGATTGGGGGACAAGGGACTACTCTCCTGAAAGAGAATGTTAAGCTCTTTCTGGAACAGTTCGGTCACTTAAGTGACGGAGGCAATGATTTCTCGCACGTCCCCTGGCGTGAAAACCCTGATGTCATTCTCCAGATGATCGTAAACTATAAGCAGCCCGAACCTTCATCCCGCCATACGTTTCACTGGGGAGATGTGAAGTTGTCCCGGTTCCGTCGATGGTTAATAAACCCGATTTACCGGAGGGTCTGTACCTTCAGGTTGTACCGGGAAAGGATAAGCTTCCTGTCAGAATGGGGATACGACCTGTACAGAACCTGTTTTCTTGCCCTGGGTAATCACTTTGTCAGGAGAGGATTCCTCCGTTGCGCTGAAGATATCTTCTACCTTTCTCTCGATGAAGTAAAAGATATCAGTGAAAAAAAACAACCGGTATGCCCCTGTGCCGACACGATTGCCGTCAGGAAACGTGAAATGGAGGAGTATCAGGACATAACGCTTCCCTCTGTTATTTACGGAGACCAGCCCCCTCCGCTTACGGTGGAGACGGTCACGAGGTTGAAGGGTATCCCCACCTCACGAGGACAGTACCGAGGGCATGTGAAGGTGATCAGAGGGATCCAGGATTTTCACCGGCTGGAGGATGGGGATGTCCTGGTCATCCCCTATTCTGACGTCGGCTGGACACCATTATTCATCAAAGCAGGTGCTGTCATTGCTGAATCAGGCGGGATTCTTTCTCACAGTTCGATTATAGCACGGGAGTACAACATCCCCGCAGTCGTTTCTGTACCCAATGCCTGTCATCTCCAAGAGAACATACTCGTTACGGTTGATGGGTATCACGGTGAAGTTGTCATTCACGAACCCCTGTAGACATACAGAAGAAAGGGCGGTAACCATGAGAAGTGTGCGGATGCTCGTATCCTGCCTAACAGGTTTTTTTGTTCTCGTTGCGTCAGGCATTGTTCATGCCGGATCTCCCCTCAAAGACCCGGGTATTCCGGACAGAGAAATGATAACCTATAGTTGCCGAACCGGAGATAGTACTATCAGCGTGGTGGAAGAGATTGCGATAAAGAGGGAAGGGGATAAGCAGTTCTATGAGATAACCTCTTCATCAAAGCTTCTGGACAGAAAGATCAAACTTCTCAGGGAGACAATGGCTATTGTATCGATTCATACCGTCAGGAAATTTCAGGCTGCAACCCTTGATACCGTCTTGACGGTGATTGATGAAAAGCCGACCTTTGAGAACGGCGCAATGAAATTAGCCGATTTTTCTATTCTCACCTATCTCCTGCGCGGATTTCCGTTCGGCACCTTGGAGAATCTCAAAGTCGGGTATTACGGAGAGCAGAAAAAAAACTCCTATTCCATGAGTGTAAATTATAAAGGGAGAGAAAGAATAACGGTGAAGGGCGGGACCTTTGATTGTTATAAGCTTGAGTTCGGTATGGACGGTTTTATTGGAGCCTTTTTCCCAAAAATGGACGCATGGTACAGTGTCGAGGCACCTCACTATCTGGTCTATTACGAAGGACCTGACGGCCCTCCCGGCACGCCAAAGCGTATTATGGAGATGGTACAGTATACCAAACCATCACCGTGAACAAGGTGAGCATCCCCTGCCTACTCCCACGTTTCTTTTACTTCGGTGTTCCTGTGGTGTCAGTTGTTGATTCGTAAAATTTCATATCAATAGTTTGATCCTTATCATTACAGACCTGGGCTATGCTGTGTGGATGCGAGAAAAGTAGTGTTGTGATCCCTTCCTTCGCCATCAAACTCTTGATAGGCTTGTCTCTTTCCAGACAGCCCTGATACCAGTTGCCCACAATGATAACTCCCAGCCTTTTATGGAAGTAGACAACATTTCCTGCACTATGGCAGCATGCAGGATAATACTCCCAGCCTTCTTTTAGGCTGCCTGCATAGGCAGGATTATAATCCTCCGCCTTTTTTTCTTCAGGATTGAGAGGCAATTTTTTAAAGTTCTGGTCTAAGTAGTCTGCAGGCACTCTCCAAAAATTTTTCCATATTCTATAGAGAAAATCATAGTCCGGCTCTCCGATATATATCGGCGGATGATTCTCCAGGGCTTTCTGCAGTGACAGGGCATTGCCTATATGATCAGGATGTTTGTGGGTTAAATAAATTGCACCAACTGGTTTATCGCTGACCTTTCTTATCCCGTTTTTTATGTCTTCGCCATGATAGCCATAAGCCCTTTGCCCTGTATCAAAAACAACTATTTCATCTTTCCCCACATGAAAGTAAATGAATGCCCTCTGACCCCAGATTCTTGAAGCATCCATTTTTGCTGAAAGAAAATAGAGTCCTGGTATTTTTTCCTCCACGGTGGGGAGCTTTTCAGTCTTGTAAACCTGAAATGGCCCAACCAGAGGACTGTCCTTCTCTGATGGGAGGTAAACACTTTTAGGTGCTGGCAGATGGAGCTCTTTTTCCTTTTTGCAACCTGTAATCCAGGCGACAGAGATCAATACGGTGAATAAAAATACAAGCTTTTTTTTCATAATGAGCACCCTCTCTTACCGCTTGATTTCAAATTCGACCTTTCGCTTCCTCTGGTAGAACTCGTCTCCCCAGCCAATCAGCTTGCCATGCTCGAATTCAACCGGGGTACACTCATCCTTGGTAATCGTGTCATCCCCCCATCTCCGGTAGGTATCAACCCGCCTCGTTTTTGTATAGTAAAAGAAGGTTTCTGATACCCCGCCTGGTTTTTGATATGCTTCGGTGAAGTCCGGTTTCCCCATGATCTGGATGACCTGTTCCTTGGTCATGCCCACTTCCAGTTTCATGAGATTGTCCCGGTTGAGGGCGTCTTTCGTCTGCGAAGCACAAGATGCAATGATGATGAGCATGAGGAGAAGGAAGGCTGTTTTTGCTCCGGTTTTCATAACCCCCCCCTGTGTAGTTTGTGTTGCGGGTATCATTTTACCCAGATGGTAATTTAAATCAATCCCCATCGGATTTTTAAGATCATATACCATCCCCTGAGCAGCCTTCCCAGGGTCAGCTTTGATTTCTCCTTTCCCCTTTCGTAAAACTCAATGGGGACTTCTCCCACGGAAAAACCCTGTTTGCAGGCTTTATAGAGGAGTTCATGGACAATGGATGGGCCGGTAGATTTCAGGTCCAGGGGATGGATTGCCTCCAGGACCTGTTTCTTAAAACACCGGAAACCGCTGTTACAGTCGATAATGGGGATTGCGAGGACGGTTCTTGCGTACCAGTTTGACGCCCTGCTGATCATTCTTCTTGCCGGAGAGGCTCTCAGGTCTTTTCCCCCCTGAACGTACCGTGAGCCGATGACTACATCAAAATGTCTTGTTCCCTCGATGAGGGAGGGAATGAATTGCGGTTTATGGGAAAGGTCCCCGTCCATCTCGATGATGAGATCAGCCCCCTCAGTCAGGGCATAGTGGAATGCTTCCTTCCCTGCGTTCCCCCTTCCCCTGTTTTCTTTTCTGTGCAGAAGGTGAACAGCAGGGTTGTTGCGAGAAAGTTCTTTCACCACTTCCCAGGTGCCATCAGGAGAGTCATCGTCAGCAACCACAACTTCTATGCCCAACCCGAGGGAAAGAATGTCCTCAATAAGCTTTCCGATATTCTCCCGTTCGTTATAGGTTGGTATGGTTACGATAACGTTCATCAGTTAAGATTCTGGTTGGAAATCAAGAGCATCGACCGGTGTCCTATCTGGTCGCTGAAGAGAACAGGGGTATTTTTCAGCAGGGAGTCTTTTATCCTCTGGTAATCTTGTTCTCGTATCACCACCAGCGAAGGGCTCTTTTGATCAAGGAATTTTTTTAACTCTTCTTCTGTTTTTAGCACAGTACAAAAACTGTGGGTATAATAGACATAGGCAGAACGGAAAAATTTATACATAGCCCATTGCCCCCCATGCTCCAGTTGATCTTTAATGTTCTGACAGAAGATTCTGGGGGACTTGTAGACTTCTATTTTGGGAATTACGAAATGAACCCCGTACAGTGTGAAAGCAAGCATAAAAAGAACTGGCAGGCAAAAGATGAAAACGGGGTTCTTCCTCTTGAGAGCTATAAAAATGAGACCTCCAAACAGGCCGAAAAGGATACCGGTCCAGAGAGCAGTTGAAAACCAGATTTTCTGGTAAATCCAGGCATATACCGGTACACCGATGGCTCCAAGGCAGAGGAGAGAGAGAAGGACAAAGGACGGAATTATTGTCCATTTCTGAAAAAACCGGTCATTCCAGGACTGGATCGCTCTGTCTGCCAGGTAAGCCACCAGAAGGGACAGGGCAGGATAGAGTGGGAGAATGTACTGGGGCCGCTTACACTCAGAGGAGGAGAAAAAGAAAAATAAGCTTATTGCCCAGATTAAGAGGAAGGATAACTTCTTGCGGTCTCCTTTTGAACGGGCAGAGAAAGCAAGGTAAAAGGCACCAGGGAGAAAAACTGACCAGGGGAAGAAGTCTACGGAGATATTAACGAGATAGTAATAGAAAGGTCGCTCATGGGTCCAGGTGTCGAAGTAGCGGATAAAATTTGTCCTGATCAGTATGTCGAAAGCATACTCTCCTTTCAGGCTCACTGCCAGATACCAGGGGATAGTTATTGTTAGGAAGATTAATATTCCCCATCCCAGTTTTAATTCTCTTAAGTGTTTAAGGTCCTTCATGAACAGGAGGTAAAGACCAATCACCAGGGCAGGCATAATAACATCTACCGGCCCCATGTTAAGCATCCCCAACCCTATGGTGATGTACATAAGAAGGTAAGAGCGGCTTCTTTTTTCTGGAGCAGTGTATCCCCGGTAGAAGAGAAAAAGGGTAATGGTAAAAAACAGGGTGGATAGCATGTTGATCTGTACCCATCGGGCAAATTGCAGAAAGAGAAGGTTGGTTGCCAGCACGAAGGAGGCAAGGAAGCCTGCCCGCATGGAAAACATGATCGTGCCCAGATAAAAGATGACCAGGACCGTCGCCAGGGCTGCAAGCGAGGAGATAATGCGCGCCCTGAATTCATTCACATCAGCGAAGGGGAGAGAAACTGAGGCCATGAGCCAGTTATAGAGCACCGGCTTAATAGCATAGGGTTTATTATTTACTGTAGGGAAGATCCAGTGATTGAATTCAACCATTTCGCGGCTTACCTCGGCATATTCCGTCTCATCCGGTGCCCAGAGATCCCTGTCCCCTACCTTATAGAAAAAGAGAAAGAATACGAAAACCAAGAGAAGCAGGATGAGCCATTTCTGATTTTGCATAGGGAGTATCCTTTCTAATGTTTCACAAGCAGGGTATCTCTTTCATGGGTACAAGTCCACGTCAGATATTGCCGGGAGGCTTGTTTGAGACAAGCAGGAAGTAACCTTCTCTATCGATAAGATACATCTTGCCCCTGAGGAGCTCTTTAAATTGCTCGTAGTATTTCACATTCATAATGCAGTATATCCGCTGAGGGGAATCCAGGTAAGATTCAAGTTGTTCCTTTTTCTTAAGTTTTTTTCCAGGAAGGTCCGTGTAAAAGATGAGGGATTCCCGGGTGTCTCTGTAGAAGACAATAGGTTCGCCGGGCGGAAGCAGGGTTTTTACTGTCTTTGAAAGCTCTTTTGCCGACTTGAAATGGCTCATCTGGGGAAGGATATAGTGTGAGCCGCAAAAGAGGATGACAAAAATCATTGCTACGAGGGTAGCGTAAGAAGCAAAGATCCTCCCTTTCCATCCAAAGTAACAACAGAGAATCCCACTTCCTATTAACGTCAGAACCATAAGGATAGAAGCTGGGGAAATATACTCAGGGTAATTTTGCGTTACATAGATAATTCCTGCCACAAGTCCTGTGGTCATTCCTGCAGCAAGGGCAGCAGAAGAATACTTGATATGCTTCTTCCAACCGCTCTCCACACTGCTCAACCCGCAAGAAAAGAACGTACCGACCAGGATGGTAAGGGGAGGGAAAACAGGCAGGACATACGTGGCGAGCTTCGTGCTTGAGAGGCTGAAAAAGAGGAAGGGAATAATTGCGGCTAAGAGGAGGAAAAGGGTATCGGGTGACCGTCCTATCCGGTACTGCTTGATGTGATGGAGGAACGCAGAGGGTATAAAGGTAGTCCACGGAAAAAAGCCCATAAGCAGGACCGGAAGGAAGAAATAGAACCGCTCTTGATGATTGGGATGCTTTGAAAGAAAACGGCTAAGATTTCCTTGAATGAGAAAGGACTGGATGAAATCAGGGTTTCTTGATGCCATGGCAAGATACCAGGGCAGGGCAACCATGAAAAAGATGAGGACTCCCCCCAAAGTTCGCCGGTTTAAGATAAGCCCCCATTTCCGGGTAATCAGGAGAAAAGGGAAGATAATTAAACCTGGCAGGACAACGCCTATCGGGCCTTTGGCAAGAACTGCAAAACCCAGGGAGGCGGAGAAGAGAATCCACCCGGTCAGAGAAAACCCTCCCTGCCTGTAGGCCCTGTGAAAGAGAAAGAGGGAGAGGGTTACAAAAAAGCAGAGCGATATGTCATGGACGATATTCTGGGAGAGGATGATGTATTCAATGCTCGTTGCGAGCACGAGGCAGGAGAGCACGCCGCTGACTCTACCATAGACAGACCATGCCCAGGCATAGACCAGGAAAACACCCCCCATTCCCAGGAGGGCGGAAGGGAAACGGGCGGAGAACTCATTCACCCCGAACGTAAGAAAGCTGAGCATGACCAGCCAGAAGTGGAGAGCAGGCTTGTCGTAGAACGGCTCTCCATTAAAGGTGGGAGTAACCCAATCTCCCCGGAGCAGCATCTCCTTTGCAACCTGGGCGTGTTTCGCCTCATCATATTCCCAGAGCGGCCTGTCGCCGAGCTTATAGAAGAAGATAAAGAGGCAGATACAAAAAATAACAAGAACAGCTTTTACTTCTTGCCCGGGGAATGAAGACTTTTCCAAAGGGTTTATATCCTTTTCAGACAGGAGATCAGTCTATAACTATGCAAGAAGAAGATTAAACTTGAATGAAATGAAGATTAAGATTTTTTAAAGGAAAGATTGAGGGTTAACGAAGGGGCACACGGTTGTGTGCCCCCCCTGTTCCAGAGAAAAATCTCCAGATCACAGTTCAGGGGGATTTCCTTCCTTGTTCCATCCCCTGATCTCGTAGTATTCATCGATCATGATGTCAAGCCCTGTCACTGTCTTCCCTTCTGCCATACCTTCCGGCAAAGGTTCTTTCAAGAGCCGGGCAGGGAGGGTATCATCCTTCCTGCTGAACCCTTCCCTGATATTGAACCTCCGTTCCAGGGTGATGATCCGGTTCGCAATGTTCCGCAGTCGCGCTTCTGAATATTCTTCGCCGACGACCGCCGTGAGCAGCCCGGGAACGAGGTCATCCGGGATAAAGTTGAAGTTACAGAAACTGCCGGAATCCAGAATGGCTCCATTATTGGCCATGTGGGCTGCCTTGGCAGCCTTGCCGACGTACGTATAGAGGTCTGAGTCAGGCATGAAGACCTCAACGATCATGTATCCCCCTTTTCCGTGGTCCCCTCCTCTCGGCGAGATGGCATAGGATAACCCCTGCCCGTTTACGCCTCTCGGGTCATAGGCAGCAATCTCCATTCCCTTGACCTGCATGGCAAATCCCTCTGAACCGGGGATTTCCTTTGAGAGACGGGCAACCCCCTGGGCTAACCGTTTCCCAAACCCTTGCTTCAGCGCAATCATCTCGATGAGAGAGAGCACGAGATCGCCGTTGCCCCAGGTCAAGGCCAGACCTCCTGTGTCCTTATCTGTAAGAAGGCCTTTCTCGTAACACTCCATGGCAAAGCCGATCACATTGCCGGTAGAAATCGTGTCCAGTCCGAACTCATCGCAGAGATGATTTGCTGCAGCAATCGTATTCAGGTCGCTGATCATGAGGTTTGACCCGAGCATCACGGTTGATTCGTATTCCGGACCCTCAATCTTTGTCCCTGAAAACTTACCGCTCTTGATCTCAGAGATGAGGGAACAGCCGACGGGACAGGAAGCACAGGCCATGCTTTTTATTCGGATCTTCTCGGCAATGGCAGCACCGCTTGTCTCTTCAGCTGCCTCCCAGGTCCCGGTCTGGAAATTCTTCGTGGGCAGGATACCCATGGCATTGCTTACGCTGACGACACCGGCCGTACCGTTCATCTGCAGGCTTGCTACCCCCATATTCTCGTTCTGGCTTTCTCTGATCTTCTGGACAATCTCCTTGAAGGATTGTTTATCAGCTATTGTCAATTCATGATCGCCGGACACTGCAATTGCCTTGAGGTTCTTTGATCCCATGACTGTGCCGTTTCCTCCCCGGGCCGCCGTACGCGTTTCTGAGACAACGGCAGAAAAGAGCACCAGGTTCTCTCCTCCAGAGCCGATGCAGGCTACCCGGCATTTCTCTCCCACCTTTTCCCTGATGGCAGTTTCTGTCTCGCTGGTTGTGCGCCCCCAGAGGTCGTCAGCAGGATTGAACTGCACACCTTCGGGAGTGATGTGGATCCAGAGCGGGCTTTTCGATTTCCCGCTGATCACCACGCCGTCAAACCCCGTCCTCTTGAATGCATTGGGGAACGCCCCTCCCATACTCGACATATTGATAGTATTGGTTAAAGGAGACTTACACATGAACGTAATCCGGGAGCTCCCGGGCGCATGGGTGCCGGTGAGAGGGCCGGTGAAGGCAATGAGATGGTTGTCAGGCGAGAGAGGATCTACTTTTCCTGGTTGGAGGTCATAGAGGAGTTTTCCGCCAACCCCCCTCCCTCCGAGATAACCGTTCACGAGTTCTTCAGGCAGGTCCTTCACCTGCCAGCTTTTGTTCGTTAAATCAATCGTCAGATACCGTCCGTGATAACCGCCTTTCTTCATGGCAAGAACTCCTTTCCTCTCATGAAACCTGCTCCTCAATGCAGTAATGTCAATAACTTTTAATGATCTCTGAAAAATTAGGATTCCTCGTTGCTCGGCAACATTTTTTCGACAATGCTAATCTCGCTCCACTGCAAATTCGAAACTCGCTTTCGCTCAGACAGCCGAATTTGCGGCCGTTACGCTCGATAAGGATTGTTACCGAAAAAATGTTCATTCGCACTCAGAACCCTAATTTTCAACTTTTTCAGGGATCTCTTCATCTACCAGCACCAGTCCATGCCGCCATCCACGCAGAGTACCTGAGCAGTGATATAGGATGCGTCTTTGGATGCGAGGAATGCTACTGCCGCGGCAATGTCTTCGGGCTCAGCCTGCCGGGGGATCAAAAGCTGCCCGGTATTAACACACTGTTCAATGATCCAGGGGACAAAGGAATCCTTCTCCATCATCATCTCCTGCTCTACCTGCCGATAGAGGTTGGTTGCAGCCATCCCCGGCGCAATACTGTTTACCCTGATGCCCATCGGAGCGAAACATTTTGCCAGGCACTTGGTGAACATGATGACCGCTGCCTTGGAGGAGGCATAGGCGCCGGTCATGCTTTTCGCACTCCGGCCCATGATAGAAGAGATGGTTGTGATCGACCCCTTGACCTCATTCTCCATCATGTTGTTGGCGCAGGCCCTGCAGAACATGAACGATCCCCTGACATTCACTCCATAGACCCGGTCCCAGTCGTCCGGGGTAATTTCCAGAGCAGAGGACTTGGTCTCGGAAATTCCCGCATTGGATACAGCAATTGTGACCGGGCCGAATGCAGCCGCAGCTTTTTTAACCAGTTCAATACAGGAATCTTCGGAGGAAACATCGACAGAAAGAAAGAGGGCAGTTCCACCTTTCCCCTTTATCTCCGCAGCAACCTTTTCTCCCCACTCCTTATTTACATCAGCTACTACCACCTTTGCACCCTCAGAGGCAAACCGGTGGGCGATACCCTGGCCAAAACCGCTTCCTCCACCGGTAACGATGACATGTTCACCAACAAACCGTTTCAGATTCTCCACCATAGTACCTCCCTTTAGCCATCAGGATTTAATCGAGCTCTTCTTAGGGGAAAACGCGTAAATCATACTAAAGAGCAAAGTGTCCGGTCAAGGATAACTTCCTGTCCAGGGCTTTATGCGGGAGGTGGATAAGGAAAGGTGTTCGGTGAAAAAGGAGGAGCGCCTGCCAACGTCTAAGGTGAGGGGCGCGGAGGTGGGCAAAGCCCGCTTGCGGAGCGTCCCTCTTGGGCGCATTGTTAGCTCAGAAGTTTATCATAATCAGCATGTGTGCCAATCCAAAACCATAGTATGCCATCTTGTACATCAATACCAAGTGCCCGGTATTGTCGGCCGACACGGACTGATCTATAGTTTGCAGTTTTCTTAAAATGGAGAGATGGATGGTGGGGATTTTCTTTCAGGATCTCATAACTCTTGAGAGCCAATTCCTTTACAGACTCCGGAAGAGATTCAAAACATTCCCAGAAATCTGGAGAGGCAAAGTGTTTCAGAGCTCCCGACTCTTCCCGCGTTTATGGGCAGATAACGCCTTTGCAGCTAACTTCTCAAGCTTGCCGGCCTGAATATCAGCCTCGATCTGACGATCCCATTCATCAGCGTCGAATTTGATAAACCATTCACGAAAAGCCGATAGCTCATTTCGGGGAAGTTCCCGAACCTCGCTTTCCAGTATTTTGACTCTGTTTCCCATAGATATGGCCTCCACTTGAAATAAGTCTAACATTTTTTCTTCGGCACGGTCTACATATTTTTTATGGCTAAAGGGAGTGGCGGCGACGGATTTTTGCGGCATAACGATAAGCTCACCTGCCGCTATGAAGCACAGCGGAAATGCCGTCCGTTGCAGCGCCTTGTTAGCCCTTTTCTTGCAGAATCGTCTTCATATCCTGCCAGTGGCTCTCCACGAACCGGATGCTTGTTTCTAACTCTCCCAAGTTCAGCGATACTTCGGGCTCATCCGAATTCTTCAGGGTGTAATGCAGGTCTTTCATGGCGCTATCGTCGAGCTTCACAAATTCTTTGTACATGGCCGCGCACAATGGACACAGCGCCAGGAACTGCGCCTCGTGCTCCCTGCTGAAATAATCCTTTGAAAGCGCTTCCACTGCTTCGAAATAGTAATCGCCGTTACGCTTTTTCATATAGTGCAACTAAGCGCATAAAGTGGCGCTGACTCCATGTGATGATACACTCTTCGCCAGCCAGGCGAATTCGCATAGAGACTTTCTCTGTTTTTCCACTGTTCGTTTTGAATAATTCGATTATATCTTCAAGGCTGTCCATAAATTCAACACTTCCATACTTGAATTTAGCCATAGTGTCAGCGCTGACACAAAGCATGTTACCCGCGTCATTGAGATAGTCGGCGTTCGCATATGAAAGCAGGCTGCACGCCTCGAAGTAGCATTTTGCCACACCGTTTGAATTTCTGGATGCCTTTGGAAAAGTTGTCCCCGTGACCTGACAACGGCCATGGTATTGATCGTAAAGAAAACGGCGTGCTTCTGCATTTGATGGAAGATCCCTCACGGGAGAAAACGTGATTTTACGCGGTGTTGATTGATGCTCCTCAACTCCGGCTCCGACTTGTTCGTTCAGCTTTTCTTGATAGCGTTCATGATTAGAGACAGGGGGTCTCTCCTTATCACCGGGCTCAATTATACCTCGCTGCGGACGACCAAGATTTTTCAAGCCATCTTTGAAAGAAGGTGCTGGTTCAGGCGGGATTTCACGGGGAATTGTCTTGAGTATTTTTTTTCGATCAGCATCCGATGCAAATTGATAATGTTCAATCAGCATCTTGAAATCAGGGTCACCCCCTGTAACCATTTCCAAAGCCTGTTCACGCTCAGGCTGCTCCATCCCAAGCTTTACAGATAATTCCTTGGCGGCCATTGAATTTGTTTCAAACCCTTCCGGCAGGTCGGTTAACAGCAGTTTGCTGGGTTTGCACCAATTGCCTGATTTATCAATTAGCCACTCTTTTTCGCGGCATAATTTGCCCACATTGGTGTATTCGATTTTCTTTGGGGCTTTCTCTAACTTTTGGCGATTAGTAGCGGATTGTGTTTCACCACTGATAATTTTTAAAGGAGCAGACAGTAAGACTTTCCAAAGAACCATAGACCGGTCCTGATTCCAATTGGCGAAGGCAGATTCGATTCCTACGATAGTTGCGTGCGGATTGAACCCCTTTAAGCCCTGCTTATGGTTGTAATGTTCATTCGATAGGGAGATAGTATACTCTTTCGCAGATAAATTCGCAGTCAGAGCAGTAGTTGTTTGGGTTAAGCTGGTTACTGCCCCATTCAGTGTTTCGATAACCGAGGAATGCAAGAAATAGGCGTTAACATCCTCCAGCCCGTCAAACCAAGTTTCATGGTCGGCAGTTTTCTCGAACAGATCGGATGCGCCAGGTTTTTTCCAGACGATTTTGTCCGGTGCGTTTCTGCTGGCGTGGACACATGCCAACCATGCGAATTTATTTAGACTGGTGTTGAGTTGGGCTTTCTCTGTGTCATTGGCTTTGCCGTAAGCCTCGCGAATCCGGCGCAGATCGACGCGGTAGGTTGATGCATCGAAACAAGGATTGGTGTCTTGATATTTCGGTAAAACGCTCTTCTCCACAATGGCCACTGCATCGATTTCACGGATACCTTCTTTCTTGAAAAACTTCCGGACATCCTCGTTTGCGGCGAGTTCGGGACCCACTAAAGGAAATACCGTCAAATCCAACCCGGCGTCATCGTTAGGTGCAAACCACGCTGGTCGTGGCATCTCCTCATTTGCAGGTAGAGAAACCTGCTTGCCAGACACAAGGCGGATGAACGACGTCCGCTTGAGTGCTGAACTGCTTTGGGGTTGCATAACGTATTGGATGAACTTGACCAACCAAGGCAACGGCTGTCTGCCAAGAAAGTCAGCGGTCAATTTGGGAGCAAGGGTATCGGCGTCAACCAGAAGCCCATCCCAAAGCGGTTCGATATCCCAATCCTGACTCCATTGATTTTTTTTACGCCCGACCAGATACGTGTGCAAATCGGCCATAGGACCGCTTTCCGTAATTGATGCATCAAGCCAAGACAGATTTTCTTTACCGAACAGAGGGCCGAGTTGCTCCTGCGAAAACAGCTCCACCAACTCTTTCCCACGTACAAGGCGTGCTTCATTTATCCTAATAAACCCGCCACCATGCCGAGGAAGAAGGGACTTGGATTTCAGTGCTTTACGAATTGCCTCATAGACGGGCAGGAAGAATTTGGCTTCATCGTCTTGAAAAATGTTGTTTTGCAGTGGCAGTACCTTATAGCTCTCGACTTTAAGCAGCCCAAGATCACGCAGGGCTTCCAAGCTATCCGCAGCCAGTTTAGCCGCCGTGGCGAGCAACTCTTCGTTTGCTTTGCTACCCTTGTCGATATTATCACGAGCCTTGGTGGTTTTAAATGGTCCCTGAATCAGGAAGGCCAGCCCCGTTATTTTTTCGGTCGGGAAGTATACAACGAGTTCTGTATTCCGCGCCGGAATCACTTTCCCATTTTCAACCAAGAATGCAACCTCGACGATGCACTTATGGTCCTTGCCGTCATCAGTAACATTAGCTTCTTGCTCGAATACGAGCCAACTCTCTTTTCTGTCTCCATCCGTAACATCCACATAACGCAGGGATTTTCGTTCAGGCTCAGGCGGGCTTTTACGCGAATAGGCACCTGCAGTGCCGTCAACCAAAGTCCAACGAATTTTTTCAATGTGACGTAGGAACAGGAGCGTTCGAATGTTGAGCTTTTTCAGAGCATCCGATATATCGGCCTTCGCCGTTTCTGCGGAGACAAATTCCCGGAAACGCCTGACTTCAGGTATTGCGTCTGAGTCTAAGGGCAGGATAATTCGTGTTTCTCCTGGCTGCAGGTCGGCAGGCACATCATCACCTGTCAAGAAACACGGTATGACGACATCTTCAATATCAAAGTGCTTATCGCCGGAATGAATGCGCGGGATATGGGTATAAGCAAACACTGCCTTGAATCCAATTCCGTGTTTGCCAATTTGCGTGTAGTCCGTCTGCTTTGTTGATTTACCGATGCTTGTAATGAACTCAATATCCTTATCTGAGAAAAGACGCTCTCCATTATGGGAGAAGACGAGTCGCTGGCTTTCGACACGAAACTCAACCTCGGTCGCCTGAGCATCCTCGGCATTCTGCAAGAGTTCGAAAATGAAATGCGTCTTGTTTGAATACTGGTGCGCTAAGAGGTCGGTGATACCTTCCCGAAAGCCGTTCTTGCGGGTCACATCAACCCACTCGCGGCGCATCTGCGCCAGCTCAATCATGTTCATACACTCTGTCCTCTATGATCAAAACCCCATATGCCACTGGCCCGGCGGTGATGTCCGTCCTCTCCATGGCGATATCTAAGTCCTGGATACGCCGACCGTAATCTGCTTCAGCAGCCGCGATTTGAGACTGCCGCATTTTTTGGATTTTCTCGTTGCCTGCCTGCTTAAGCTGTTCTTCTAGAAGCGCTAACCGTGCCCGATGGCTCGTTGATAGGCTCTCTCTACGGTACTCTGCTAATTCTTGAGTTCTTTGGCGATGATTCGCGCGAGCTTCAGACCACAGTTTATAGTGCTGCGTGTCCAATTCGTCCCAGACAGGAGAGCCACCGTCTCCCGGATCATTAGCCGTGGCATCCACCGCTTTCTCAAGAAGGCGGCCAAGATGTGCCGTGACCGCCTCTGATGAGGCAATTGGCCGGAGAACCAAATCCTCCCTGATACCGTGGAACCGCCATTGGTAAATGGCAAATTCGTACCGGCCCGCGGGGATCTCATTGGCCTGCACTTTCAATATGGTGATGACTCGTTGTCTTGTATCGAACGACATTGCCGCCTGCTTCACTAAGGGGTGGAGTGGCATTATGAAAGCAGCTTCAAGATGCTGCATCGCGCAGTCCGACTCGAAGGTTACGAGCATATGAGGATTCCCCCCCTTCAGCCAGTTTTCCCACTCCCGATAGGCGGTAGTGTTTTGTCTGGGGAGTTGCTGAAAGTCGCGCAACAGGATGCTGCGTGCGTCCTGCGAAAGACGGAGCGTTTTCAGGGGCTTTTCGCCGAGGATGAAATCCTGTTCTCTCCCGCATGTCCGCTGCAGATAGAGCGTGACTAGCTTGCATATTGATACCGGAGACAACCAGAAGCTCGAGGCCTCTTCAATATCCTTCTTCATCTGATCTTCGGGGAGACGGATGCCGAAGAGCTCCAATTGCCTCTGTTCCAGTATTTCTTGTTCCTGTATCAAGCGAATCTTATTATCGGCCAATTGCTGGAACTTTAGACCTCGCTCCTCGTCACTCAGAGAGAATTGCTCAGCGATGCTTCGGATCTCCCTGGTGATTTCACCAAGTATTTCTTCGCTTCCTCCCAAGGCATTATTAAAAACTCCTATGCGGACAAGGCAGCGTTCATAGATGTCCGCATCGACGGTGCCCGGCGTGATCAGGTTGACAATGGCGACGCTCTCGCTTTTCTGACCAACCCTATCAATACGGCCGATCCGTTGCTCGACACGCATCGGATTCCAAGGGAGATCATAATTCATAATGCAATCGCAGAACTGGTAATCCAAGCCTTCGCAGCCGATTTCAGAGAATAGCAGGAGGTCAAGACTATCCCCGTCCTCTCGCGGCTTCTCAAAACGATTCTTAAGTTCGACGCGTTCTTCATCCGGCGTCCCACCATGAATCATTCCAACGCGGAAATCTTCTGCGCTGAGATGTTTGTAAAGATAGTGAAGGGTGTGTCGAAAACTGCTAAACAGCATCACCTTGTTGTTGGTTAGGCTTTGCTTGTCGCGGATGATATTGCGAAGAGCCTCAAGCTTCGGATCATGGGGATCAAGAGATCGTGCACTCTCAAGGATGGTTTGGATTTGCGATTGGATTGGGCTGATGGCATCGCCTTGTGGGACTGGTTCCGTATTGTCGGCTTCCTCCCATGACAATTCGTCGAGATGGCGGTTCAGGATGTCCTCGAGGAAAGGGGCAAGTCCGTAGAGGCAACTCGCTGCTTGGCGTCTGATCGTGGTCATCATAAACTTGACGTTGATATCCCCGTGAAGCCTGCTGAATATTTCCGCCTGCACCCGGAGTAGCTCGTCGTGTAGATGCTGCTGGGCTGGGGTAAACGCTACGACCACTGTCTCTGGCTTTCGTATTGTGAAGTCCCCGATATCCCGACGGCGTGTTCTGTTGATAATTCCTGCAAAAGTGTGCATGGCCTCAATGTCCGTAATAACCTGCACACGCTCTTCACTTGTGACATTGCCTTCTACCAGCCTGGAACGTATCCGAATGAAGTCGGGATTATGCCTCAGAATGGCTTGGCCCCAGGCGGTAGCTGCAGCCTGATCGAGAACCTCAAGTGTCCGAACAGGCCATTCCGGTTCTTGTGCACGCGCCAGGGATACCGCTTGGTTAATGAACGGATTCGGCTCCGCCATGTGCTCGAAGCTCTCCTGATCGATTATGAGATCGGGGCGGAGCGTATTAAGAAGAACAAAAAGGTCATTACTTCCAAGCTGGATCGGTGTCGCTGTCAAAAAGACAACGGCCTCGGCGTGGTCACAGAAGAACCTCACCGCCTTATGGCTGAAGGTGTCCTGATTTCGGATGTGGTGCGCCTCGTCCACGATGACGAGATCAAAACGTGGAGGTGGGTCCAGGTCCAGAAGTCCTTTTTTTCGTTTTCGCTTGCCGTCCGGCCCCGAGCCGTAAAGGAGAATTTCGTCGAACAAGGAATAGGGGACAATCACCCTTTGGTGCTGTTCGGGCCAGACACCCTCCAGATCCATCTCGTTAATGCAGTACCGTAAGGTTCCTCCATCAAGATGAGTAAAGCGCTCCTCGAAACGCTTCATCTCATTCTGCCATTTGCGCTCGGTAATCAGCGGACGTGGGCATATGATGAGAATGGAACGGATGTCACGCCTTGCCTGAAGCTCACGAAGGATGAGCCCCGCTTCGATAGTCTTGCCCACGCCCACACCGTCGGCGATCAGTAATCGCGGGCGGTCCGATCTGATGAATCTCAGCACAGGTCTGAACTGATAAGGGATGAAATCAACACGAGCGGCATTGAGTGAGTAGAGCGTGGATAGCCCGGGATACCTGATCTGCAGGGCGGTAAGGTAGGAGTGGAACTGCTCGCAGGGCAAAGGCTGGGCGCCGTCATCCCGAAGATCTTTAGCCTGCAACTGAGATGCATAGTATGTCTGCGTCTCGCCGGCCACGAAGACTTTGAAGCGATTCTCTGGCTTGCCAGGCAAAACAGAAATCACAGCGCCTCGGATGGTTGGGTTTGACTTGACGGAAACGATCTGCCCCGGTTCAAATTCAGCGCCACGCTTTTTAGTATCCTGAGACGGTTGCTGCTCGACTGTTTCACCTTGACCGGAAAATCGCATTTCTCTGGCAAGGAGAGCTGTCTTGGTGGCTCGCACTTCCTGAAGCAGGATGTCATCGGCCTCGATGACCACGGCAAAGCGCTGCAGCGTGTCCAGATCGCGGTATACGTCCTCGACTGGAAACCCTTCCGTGGTTGCATGTGCCCACCGGTTGCGGACCGTCTGCATTTCCTTGACAAAATGTCGCGCTTCCGATGTTAGGGCCAGCCTGGTCGATATTTGATACCAGTTCTGGTCGAGCACTCGAAGCAACGCGGCAAGGTCTAATGTGGCAAGGGAACCGATGTTACGTTGTTCCATACGCCGCCGTTGCTGGAACGATAGGATATTGAGGACGGCTTGCTTCCACCAATCTTCAAAGAGGGATGGCAGCACCTTCTCAAGATATGCTGCTAGTACTTAGTTGCAAAATATAGAGTTATATAGTATAGTTGCCCTCCTAAGAGAGATTAATTTCCTGGAGGGCATCAAAATGGCCAAGGCCGCGGTTATAAAACTGAGTGATCATGAGAGAAA
>Ga0315279_10003356_pt1 | contig 22473 bp, 23 predicted proteins | sample YL17G06_20_MG_FD_203694 | JGI IMG/M metagenome (GOLD analysis project Ga0315279, IMG submission 203694) | Sediment microbial communities from Yellowstone Lake, YNP, Wyoming, USA - YL17G06_20 | ecosystem: Environmental > Aquatic > Freshwater > Lake > Sediment | place: USA: Wyoming | collected... | reverse complement strand
TTCAGGGAGGGTCAAGTGCCCGACAGCGTCGACGAGAGAGGCAGGTTACTGGTTGACTATGCGCTGAAGCTGAGCCTGCAACCTGGTGCTGTAGCCAAAGGTGATCTGGAGAATCTGCGAAAGATCGGAATCAGCGACTCTGAGATTCTTGATCTGGTTCTCCTCACGGCATACGTGAATTACGTGAACCGGGTAGCCCAAGGGTTGGGCGTCGAGCACGACGAGCAAGAAGCTCGAGGATACAAGTACTAGACTGCAAAACCCTTTTCAAATTCGATCGTTTTGATCAACGGCGGGGCCCGTAGCTCAGTCAGGTAGAGCACCGGAGAAGCGTATTCGGTGAAGCTTTTACCTGTACGGAGGAGACCCGGGGGTCCCGGGTTCAATTCCCGGCGGGCCCGCCAAATCACGGGTTCAGCGCTCCCCTTATAGGGGGGCGTTGCCCTTGCTTTCGCCTGCTGGTTACCTGTTGCCCTACCAGTCTATCGAGTCCATGGCGAGAACCTTTGGCGTCGATGAGGAGATTGTGTGGAGGTGGCTTAACGAGCTGGGCGGCTCCCGGAACTACGCGTACTACTTTCTCCACTACCGCCGGTGGTTCATGGAGAAGGAGTACTGGCGTAACGCCCAGGAGATGATAGACGAGTACAACCACCTCGATGAGCTTGGCCGCGCCAAGCACGTTGAGCATCTCGAGGAGTACGTGAAATCGAAGAAGACAGGATCCAATGACCGAAAACAGGTCTGGCATGCGGTCAAGCACTTCTACAGCAACAGCATCGTGTCGACGGTTCCAACGATACCAACCCTGCCGCGCACGAAGGCCGGAAAGCTGTTCGCCCTAAGCGAACTAGACAAGTCGAGGAACGCACAGAAGGTCAAACTCACCGACGAAAACATATCCGACCTCATCACGGCCGCGAAGATGCCCTACCAGGCAATCTTCATGATCCTCTCACAATCCGGCATGGGCCTGGCAGAGTATGAGCAGTTCAACAAGACGGTGTGGCGAACCGTCATCGACAAGCTCGACAGCACCCAGCCAGTCCAGTTACTGCTCTACAGGAGCAAGACGAGCAGGGACAAGCGGCAGGACTACTACACCTTCCTCAGCCGTGACAGCCTCTACCTGCTCAAGGTCTGGCTCAAAGAGAGAGACGCGCTGAACGTCAACGATGAACACTGCTTCCTAGTGAAGCTGAAGAGAAAGAACGCGACCAGGTGGGTTCCCGCCACAAGCCGTATGGTCGGCGAGCAGCTGACGGAGACGGCTTCGAGAGCACGGCTCATCGTGAAGGGGCCGAACGGGGTCGCGAACCGTTACGCGCTTCATTGCCACGAATTCCGGGATAGGTTGCGTTCACTATGCGAACTGAGAGGCGTTGCGAAGGCACCTTCAGAGTTCTTCCTCGGCCACGACGTCGACAAGCTACACTACGACAAGTCGCCCTGGTACGATATTGAACACTATAGAAGCCAGTACAGGAAGGTCGAGCATGCAGTTAACGTCATCTCAAACCCGCCGGGGGCTATGGGGAAGGACGAGGTAGCTGCGATGATCAACAGGCAGCAACTGCGAATGTTCGGGTACACAGACGCGGAACTGCAGACGGTCGACCTGGCGAAGCTGACCCCTGAACAGGTGCGGGAAATGGGTCAGAAAAAGCAGAAGGAACCCCAAGCAGTAGAGAGGACAGTTCGCGTTCCTGAATTGCAGAAGTGGTTGAAGAAGGGAGCAGAGTACGTCGACAAGGTCGGCAAGAACACCGTTGTGATCAGGCTACCAGCGTCGTAATTCCTCGCGCATAAGCCTGGTGAAGACCTCTACCTTCACAACAGCCTCCGCTCGAGGCATAGTGTCGGGCTCCGCAAGTATCGCGGCCCGCAACGGGCTATCGTCGGGAAGAACCTCCTTCACGGTCTGCTTCAACTCCACGAGGCTCACCGTTTCGAACGGATCCGGCACGGGTGTCACTTTCCCCGCTTCCGCCGACGCTTCTTCGAAATCCTCGTGAACCGGGGAGCCCTCTCGGCGGCCATAAAGGCGAGAACCTCCTGGGTCTTCTTATGCAATAGTTCATTCATGCTTTCGTCGGAGATTTTCGAGAGATCTCCAAAGCCCGTGACCTGCTCTGGAGTGTAGCCCGCCACAAGCAGAAACTGTGTACCGAGCCTGTTCAGGATCTCCTCCTTGTTGTGGCGACGTTCCGTCGTCTCGCTCAATAGGGAATAACACCACAGAGAGCTGGTGGGACTCCAATCATAAAACATGTTCTGTCGGCGGCACGGCTTGAGATAACCGTGCAAGGTGCTAGTCTTCCCCTTGTTATCTCACATCCACAGAAACCACATCCGTTGAAAGTGTCTTGTGGATGTGCTTCTCTTGAAACGCCCTCCAAAGGAAATCAAGAAGAGCAACATGAAGTTTCCATGGCCTTATCGCCATGGCCCCATTGAAGGATAGAAGCCTCCAAAACGGCGGTTCAGTTCCCTAGATGCAAGCATCAAGAACAGTTGCGACTAATATCCACAGAATGGAAGCATGACGCGCTTTCTCTGTAATTTCGTCCAGTTCATAGAGGCCTAGGTTCAAACGGTTTCGATTTGGCATCTTCCGGTCTGCCATCCGGGTCCATTGCCAGTTGACGCAGCTTCTCTGTGATTGCCGCGGTCTAGAAAAAGGGTCGGCTGCGCTTAACACGCCTGTTCTGTAATCCTCTGAAAGGAGGTTTCGAGTGTTTTGGGGCTGCAAGCCGTCGCGCGTGCGATCAGCCACTACGCGACCACGCAGAGGAGCCTGGTTCTCACGATTAGGGCAATCGGGTCTGGGCGTCCGACCTTCAGCGAACTGCGCTCGAAGACGGGACTGAAGGAGCGCTACCTGCGATACATAATCACGCTCCTTCGGACGCAGGGTATCGTCAAGGGGGAACGCGGCGAGGCGTACTGTTACCGCTTGGCGCCAGATGCGTACGCGCAGTTCGTGAAGCTGCAGCTTATCAAAGCAATTGAGAACGCGTCAAACGGCAGAGACGAAGACTAATGGACTGGTTCCGAAGCGTGCACAGGTAGACGATTCGGCGTTCAGATTTTCAAGAAGTCGAGAAATGAGAGTGGCGAAAGTAACCACATAGTTGATGCACAACAATTCATCTTGTCCATCTATTACGCAGCCACTTTCAGTCCATCGTCTCAATCAGCAACAGTTGACTTTCGTTCTATCGTGAGAGGGGGCTGTAGCGATGTCCGGCCAGCGGAGTTTGGCTGGGCATGAAGCCGCGCCGTCCAAGCGGCTGTCGGTCGCTCACAGCATCATCGGCGTTAGTAGAGGGAGACCTGCATCCGACTTCTATCCGACGCCCGCACACGTGACCGAAGCCCTCCTGGCGAGGGAGACGTTCACCGGAACCGTGTGGGAACCCGCCTGCGGTGACGGAGCAATGAGCAGAATACTCGAACAGAAACTCCCACACTGCAGGATACTCTCCACGGACATCAACAACTATGGATTTGGACAGCCCGGCGTGGACTTCCTCAAGACACATCTGACGGTCGACGGGATAATCACCAATCCCCCATTCCGGCTCGCAAACGAGTTCGCGGTCCACTCGCTCGAATGCGCGGCCAAAGTCGCTTTATTCCTTCGACTTCAGTTCCTCGAGGGCACAAGAAGATACTGCTTCTTCCGCGAATCCCCCCTCAAGAGAGTCTATGTTTTCAGCCGTCGAGTCTCGCTGGATCGCAACGGCATAAAGGAGACTCCGAACCGGGGAATGATGGCGTTCGCGTGGTTCGTCTTTGACAAGAACTACCGAGGCCCCCCGCAGCTGGACTGGATCCTCCAGAACGAAAACAAACCGTGTAACCATGAAATGACAGACGATTCTGCACCGGCATAGACGAGAGCCTTCAACCTCTTCCGCTGCTTCCAGATGACAACGCAGAACACGAGTCAGATGGCCTTCCGTCACCTCGCTGAATGAGAATAAACAGGAGTGGAAGGGAGGCACGTCAGGCTTGGCGACGATAGGCTTTTCGTTCTTTCCCTGGCTGGGCGGTAAACATCAGCTCGCCAATCGCCTCCTACGCTACATTCCGGCACATCGTGCCTACTGCGAAGTCTTCGCCGGTGCCGCATCACTCCTGTTACTGAAGGAGCCAAGCGAGATCGAAGCCCTCAATGACCTTAATGCGGACATCATAAACCTCTTCATGACCGTGCGCGACCACCCCATCCAGTTTTTGGAAAGAATATACTTGCTGCCCTACGCCCGTCAGCTCTTTGAGGAATGGAGCGACCAGATCCTCAAAACGGCGGATCCATCCGACCGCATCGAGCGTGCCGCGCGTTTCTACTACTGTCTATGTTGTGGGTTCGCAGGCCGAGGCCCAGGAGCAGGCTGGGCATTTGAAAGATCGCACATTCGTCATCAACCGCTGACTTGGTTGAATAGGTCAACGCGTATCCCACTCATCCACGAGCGCCTCCGCGGTGTCCACATAGACCACTTGGACTTTCGACGGTTCATCGCAAACTGGGACGCGCCTGACAACTTTTTCTATTGTGACCCGCCCTATTTCGAGACAACAGATTACAAGAGCGTGCCGACGTTCACGGAGAGCGATCACCGTGACCTCGCGAAACTCCTAACCAACACAAAAGCGAAATGGCTCCTCACTACAGGCGACCACCCGCTCATGCGAGAACTTTACGCAGCCTTTCGCATCGAACCCGTCGAGACGCAACTCGCAGTTCAAAAGGTCGAGGGAGAAGGCACCCGTCGCGTCCTGCGCCATCTGATTATCACGAACTACGATCCGGCCCGCATGCAGGCCTTCGCTCCCCTGAAGCAGACCACGCTGTCGATCTAGTGAAAGACACACTGAACCAACTGGGCTCCTCGCAGCGCGTGCAACACACATTCCAGCCAGTACACGCCCCTGCCACTGCTCAATCATATAGTTCAGACATGAGGAGGGATACGAGGATGATAGGGCGTGCTGAGGAGCCTCGAGTGTTTGAGAGGAGCGTGCTGCTCCTCCTGTTTGCCTTCTTCCTCAACCTCGGCACCAACATAGTGCTTGGCACGTTCTTTTTTGCGCTTCCGCTGGGAGCCCGCGTAGTACAGTCAGCCTTGACCGTCATAGCAAGCCTCGTTGCCGCATCCGTCTTTCACCGACGCATCAAGCCAAAGCCGCCGACGGAGGGTTTCGTTCTGGTTAGGTGGGGCCGTCCTCCCGAGACGGGGGCGATAGTCGGCTTTTTCCTCTGCACCGCGTCTACGTTCATCGGCCTCTTCACACTGATCACGGCATACATGTTCACGCCGACCGGCATCCCATCTGAGGTGGCTCTCTTCGTTATGCTGTCGTTTTTCCTCTCATCCGCTCTGCCATTCCTTCGTTGGATCGCCGTCTTCATGTCGGGCATGGTGACACTGGTCGGAGCCATCGGAACGCGAGGATCATACTACGAGGTCGTCGGCTATCAGACAAGGTATGCCGAACCAAAGCTCTACGATACACTTGCAGCTGCAAGGGCCGGAAAAGTAGTGCTCGGGCACGAGTTTGCTCGGGTCATAGAACTCACAGTACCCCGAGAAACGGTCGCCACCACTCGACCCACCCAGGACATCCAACATTCCATCATTGAGAGGCTGGTTGGTGAAGACGGCCCATACGTGCTCGACCTGCTTTCCGAAGTCAACCCCCACATCGCGGCGACAGGTGCTTCGGGACAAGGGAAGACTGTCTTCATCGATGTCCTCACAGTTCGGTCATGGTTGGCGTTGAAGCTGCCTAGTCTAATAGTTGATTGGACTGGCGTCCATGCTGACCTCATCAGAGAGATAGGGGGAGTTGTTTGGGATGTCCCTACGGAGTTCAAGCTGAACCCACTGCGACTAGGGAAGGGTAGCAGCCCAGCCACAAGAGCTGATGAGATAATCGAAGCCATGCGTTTCGGCTCTGAGGCTCCCGTGACACCTTACCAAAGTGGAGAGCTCAGACGGATAATTCTGAGAGCGTACGAGGAGGCGGGCATTCGCGAAACCGATGGCATGACGTGGACACGTCAAACTCCAAGGTGGCATGATCTCATCAGGATACTGGAGGAGCGGTTGAAGGCCGGTTACTACGAGGGAACCATGAAAGAGACAGCTCTCTCAATTCGGGAGAAACTCTACCTGATTGAACCGATAGTGGGAGAAGAGCCGCTGGAGTTCTTTGATGTTGTTGAGAAAATACCCACGTGCCTGAACATGAAACCGCTACAGACGGCGGACAGCAGAAAGGCGATTGTCACGTACCACATATACCAGAGAATCTATCAGCAGTTCTTTACCACAGCGATCCTCACTGGAAGGCTGAAACAGAGCGCACCGTTTCTCAGAATGATGGTCATCGTTGACGAAGCACACCTTGTCCTCGGACAGAAAGCCGCCGACTCAGGATTGACCAAGCAGGAGTCGCTGCTCGTACACGTAGTTCGCATGGGACGCCAATACGGGTTCTCGACGGTTTTCGCCAGCCAACTCATGACCGACCTTCCAGAAGAAGTCGCCGGAAACGCTGCGGTCTTCCTTGCATTCCTACATGGAACAACAAAGCAAGAGGAGGTCGTCATGCGACAGTTCAAATTGAGTCGACCCGAGGTCGAGATGTATAGACGAATGCCGAGGGGCACATGCTTCATCCGACGGATAGGACGCCACTACGCCGACTACGTCAAAATCCAAATGCTAAGTGACGAAGAGATACAGGCTGCCTACCAGCTTTCAAAGAGCATCCAACTCCCGCAAGTTCTGCCACCAGAACCAGAAACACGACCCGAAACACCGGAGACACCAGCAGAGACTGAAAGAGAAGAACAGGCAGAGGTCACAGAACCCATCGAAATAGAAACGGCAGTCCAAGTGCACTGCTCGAACTGCGGCAGTGAACTTGCACCCGAGTCGAAATTCTGTAATAGATGCGGCAACCCCGTTATACAAACGCCCAAGCCAGAGACACCGACAGCCAAAGACTTGGAAGGACTCACACTCACGGAAAAACGCCTCCTCCACTCTCTCTCATTCGTGCCCATGACATTCAGAGACCTCAACACCAAGTTCAAAGATGTCAAGGAGAGACAGCTGCGAAACCTGCTCGCCGGCCTAGAGGGTACCTTCATCCATTCTGCAAAAGTTCCGACTCTTGTGGAGGGAAAGAACGATGTGTACTACGCGGCCCTAACGACGAAAGAACTACGACGAGAATCACTCGAACATAGGGCACTAGTTTTGCAGCTTGAAGAGGCTCTGCTACCACTGGGAGCAACAGTGTTCATGCAAGCTCAGCGTCAGGGAGGAAACGTGCCAGACATTGGACTGCCACTCACAAAGCCCACGGCCGCGTGCATAGAGGTGGAGACTGGAAGGAAGAAACAGAGCCTAATGCAAATGTCGGACTGGGCCAGAAACGTGAAACAACGCAACAAAAAGCTCGGATACGAGAGAACAGTCGTGGTCGTACCAAACGTTGTCATCGAACGCCGTTACAAGGAAATATGCGTGAAGCACAACCTTGAGCTCGTCACTATGGCAAACCTAGCAGAGCATCTCCACATAGAACTCGTCACCAAAGCCGAACCACCTCCAACCATGAAACCTTCAGCACAGCCGGATGAAGAGAAGGAGGAGCCAAAGCAAGAACCACCCGCGGAGGCGGGGACGGGATCTCAGGAACGTACGTCGGGCGAAGGGCAGGCAGAAGCGAAGCTCAGAAAGCTCTTGCAAGATGAAAAGGCGGAGGACCACTCGTCCGCTTAGCGTCAGGCGAGCCACGCCGTATCGCACGCGGATAGACAGAGAACAGATGGTCTTTTCTTGGCTGTAATCGTTTGAACTCGGCTGTTTCTATCCTTTTTTTCCAGCGACAGGTGACGGAGTCTCCTCACGCCGCATCCCTCGGAAAGGAGTAGAACAGTCCGCGTAATGAAACTGCTAGAATGTTCCAGAGTCAGCAATACAGCGATCATCACGGTGACAGAATAGTCGATGCATTCTGCGACATTGTCCTGTAACGAAACGAACGGTACAGAATAGAGGCTGGGGGCGTGTCACTTGGTTGCAGCGGGAGCCTCTCGGCTTCCCGTCAACCAGATACTGCACGGGCACGCCCTCGACATTCTCAGAACGCTGCCCGCCAATTCGGTTAACACCTGCATAACGAGTCCTCCCTATCTTGCGCTGAGAGATTATGGCCTACCACCGATCGTGTGGGGTGGTGACCCAGACTGCAAACACATGTGGGGCGACAAAATCGTAGCTGGCGAGGGCTATTCCAGCGGACAGCGCAAGCGCTGGCAACACGAACAGAACCGCAAAGACAACCCCGAAGCCTGGCAGAAACAAACCGAGCAAGGTCAGTTTTGTGGCACCTGTGGCGCCTGGCTCGGTTCACTGGGATTGGAACCCACTCCCCAACTCTATGTTGACCACATCGTTCAGATTTCTCGCGAGATAAGGCGCGTGTTGAGACCCGATGGAATATTCTGGCTGAACATCGCGGACAGCTATGCTGGAAGTGGTTGCGGTTCACACGATTACCGTCCAGACGGCGCTAGCCTCAGCAAGAACGACGACAAGTATAGAGGACAGAAACCGGGACTGCCGCCAGGATTGAAACCGAAAGATCTGGTCGGAATTCCTTGGCGTGTCGCACTTGCACTACAAGCTGACGGCTGGTATTTGCGTTCAGATATTATCTGGGCGAAGGGTGTGAGCGGACAGAAAGAGTTCACACGTCAGGTCTACGAGGCTGCCCTGAAGCATACGAACGAGGAGACCGCCCAGGCGATAGTGAAAGACTTGGACTTGTACGTTGGCAACTGCATGCCCGAGAGCATTAACTGTTGGCGGTGGGAACGCCACCAAGTCAAGGTCGATGACGAGCGACAGAACTGCCCTGGGTGCGAGAAGTGCCTGCCGAACAACGGGCTGGTGTTGCGGAGAAGCAGCTGGCGACCAACGAAGAGCCACGAGTATGTTTTCCTGTTCAGTAAGAGCGCCACGTACTACGCGAACGGGAACGTGATACGGGAACCGATTTCGCAGTCTAGCGTGAAGAGGATTGAGCAAGAAACGTTCTGGGAGCAGCATGGTGGCGAGAAAGACTACGCACGAGGAATAAACCCAAACAGGTCGGCTCGAAAGGCGTTGGAGAATTTCGCCACAAGTAGAATGTCGGGCAGAAACAGGCGATCTGTTTGGATTCAGCCACTACAGCCTTTTCGTGAAGCACACTTTGCGGTATACCCCGAAAGGCTTGTCGAGCCGATGGTCTTAGCTGCCTGCCCCGAGAGAGTCTGCAAGAGTTGTGGCGAACCCGAAGTCGCCGTGATAGAAAACGCGGTTCTTGACATGGGAAAGGAGTCCCAAGACAAGACCGCCGACTGCGTAGGAACGAGCAAGACGTCGGCTCTGCGGTACAAGAACAAGACTGTGGAGCGAAGGCTCGTCGGCTACCGTCCTCTGTGCAAGTGCAACGCCGGATTTGAGCCTGGAACCGTTCTCGACGTCTTTGCTGGTGCCGGAACAACTCTCGTTGTCGCAAAAAGACTGGGCAGGAGATACATCGGCATCGAGCTGAACCCTGACTACGTTCGGATGGCGGAGGATAGGTTGCGTTCAGTCGAGCCTTACCGTCCCACAGCGAGAACGGGTCAGAATCCACTGCAGTGAGATTTGTCGGGCACTGCCAAGCGGAATCGAAGAACACAGGAGCTGAGAGAATCTTGCAGACAACTCGTGAGAATAGCGGAGCTAACGCCGAGAGCAGGCATGCCGTCGACACCTTCCCTGGCCGAGCCGAACGGGTCAGCGATGCGGTGGAGGACATACTGGAACGCTTTCCGCAGACGCGTGGAGATCGCAGACGGCTTTGGCTCTTCGTCATAAAATACCACTACCTGCCACCCCAGCTCCGCACATGGATTCCGGACTCTTTGCTCGATACCTGGCCATCGCCAGAGACGATTATGCGAGCAGCCCGACGGATACAGAACGACGAGGAACGATACAGGCCAGACGAGACAGCACAGGCGGTTCGCGGAGCGGAGCAGGTGAACTGGCGAGGCTGGGCAGTGAACGCGAAAGACAACCCCGTTGTGAACCACCAGGAACAGCCCTGCAACTGAACCATTTTCCAATCAACAAGCGCCAGAGGAGGAGACGTAGATTTGGAATCTCACTTCCGTGCGAGATTGAGGCTGTGTGAAGAATGGCGAGGCGTTCCCTCTCGAACCTACACCTCATTCAGGTTCTACGACGAATCCGGAGAATTCAGAGACATCCACAAGCTCGCGCACTATGTCCACCTAAAGCGTCTTACACGCTGCACAACCCACTGGTGGGCACGGGAGCAGTTCCTCAATGACATCGTTAGGCTGCTCAAACTGAGACACGTTACCGTCCAAGTTCGTCGGGTGAGGGTTTCAGATGGCCGGCGCGTAGAAGTAATCGAGCTGACCCATGAGCGGGCAGCCGTCATCATCGTATTGCGCAACTGGGTGAATCCGCTTTTCGAGTCGGAGCTTGCGAGGGCAGCAGAGGCTTTGGAAATTCACTCGAGCACAATCCGTCACGAGTTCAAGCATATCTGGAAGTGTATAATCGCATCAGGGTTTGAGAAAGGTCAAACACGACTGGACAGATACTGCGGCATAAAACTGTACGAGTTACCGTACATTGTTCCACGTTGGCTGGTGAACCATCTTGCCGCTGAGTCTGGCATCGACTACTCCTACGCTTTCCCCTCAAGAGAATACTATCCTACAGGGCTGGCGGATACACTCCGCGGCGTGCTCACAGACTTGCTCCAAGCGCAAGCAACCCCCGTCCTGGATCGAAGGTTTGGATTTGCGTGCAAGCCCGCTTGCGTAGCCGTCTCGACACATACCCCTGTAGAGTCTAGCTCCCCTTCAAACCCCTCCCCTCCTTTACTAACCCCACCCACATACATTGATTCAATCAGGGAGCCGCCCTCCCCACAAATAGAGATAGGAGGATGTCCGGGACCGCCTGTGCACGCGAAACTTTCCCTACGACAAGATACTCTAGGCACCTGCAACAATTCTTCGACGGAGCGGAGCCCATGCTTGTACAATGTCTCCGCATGCGTGGGGTATGAGACAGAGCCGCTAATCTCCGACGAGCAATTACGGACAGCGCGGGCGATAGAGAACCGCTACGGACGGATAGACTTTCTCAAATCTCTCTCCGCGTGGGATCTTCGTCTCAGGGATCACCCGTGGCGCGTCGTGGTCTTGGCGATGCGAATTTGGGGACTGAAGAAGCGTACGGCTCGTGAATACGCGGAGATTGTATCGCAACTTCTTCAGTCTGAAAAAGTTCCGTCGCTCAGGTACAATTTCGAGTTTGAGCAGGGAACTCGGACACGGTACGCGCGTATCAATCACTTGACGGAACTGTTAGAGAATAATGCAAGCCCTTGCACGGAGCCATGGAGGCTCGTGGTCTACTGTATGCTTATGTGGCACATCAGGAAATCAACTGGACTGGAATATGTTAGGACTGCCGTCATGAAGGTTCACCGCGAAACCTTGACCGACACCGTCCATGCCGCGTGGACAAGGAAGCGACAACTTCGCAACCTCGTCCTCTTCAGACTGGCATTGCGTGACAAGAGCCTCGCCCAAAACACCCGAGGACTCGTGGAGAAAGCGATGATGTGCTGGCACGTGCAGGAACGAACAGCACGAAAGAATGTGAAACGGGTCAAGTTAATGCTTCAGGCTGCAAAGTGAAAGTAGAGAATACAGAACGGATGAGAGAGAGCTGACCTCCTAGGGGCAAGACTCTGACGGCTGGGGTGGGCGGTTGGCGATCCAAGCGTGCAATTTACCCTGAATAGAGCACGCACCGGGGATCAGGCTATTTTCCGCCCCTTGAGCCAAGACGGGTCTATCCCAAGCCGAAATGGGAGTTGCCCGACACCCCCCGCAAATGCGGGTTTGTGTTTTGTGTTCTGTTATGGGTGCCCTCTTTGGCTCTCTCTTGGCACTGTTGCATCGGCCACTGTTTCCCTTGATTGCCTTTTTCTTTGTCCAATCGAGCGTTTGTCCTCTTTCCATCCTCTCTTTCTGTTTTCCTGTCACTTGGTGTAGCTATCGGGGTTGCTTTCCTCTTTGCTGGGCCTGTGTTGCTATCTCTCTCTTTCAGTTAAGTTCCAGTGGAAGAAGGGGGGTAGAGAGGGGGTATTGCCTTGAACCATCACCACATACTCCCCTAATTCAAGACGGCAGACCACGGTTGTCCATACACGGGGCAAACAGGGTGACGGCAAACTACCAGAAGGAACCTGCCAAAAGGCATTATGAGGACAGACGCTGACATAACCTCCACAGCCTCTGCATTCCCCACTTCTCACTGAACGATCATCAAACCGCTACCGAGAGCTGATGAATGCGGGTGTGGGATTCGAACTCCCCGCAGCTATTGTGCTTGGCTCCCCGGACACATGATGATTGCCGTTGGGCAAGCTTCCCTCGTCGTCCTCGGTCAATAAACCACGCACAGGCAGTAATGATGCGTCTCCTCAAGACTAGGATGATCCCGCCAGTCGGTAAGGAGTCGACTATGCTTACGGTTGTCAGTTCTCTGCTGTGTGTCGGTCGGCGCGTCTTGCTCGGTCTGTTTCTGCTAGCCATTTGGACGTGGCAGACAGGCCCATATGGAGTGGTGTCCTGGCGGTTGATCCCATTTCGTTCTTGGCCTTCGTCGTGTCGGCGATGCTTCGAGCAATGTCCCCGGTTTGTGGTGGACGGAATTTGAGCTCTGATCGTGACCCGGCAATTCTCTGGATCGTCTTCGCCAATTCCAGAATTGTGGTCTCGGTTCCGGATGCGATGTTGAAGACTCTATCTTGGAGGTTCTTCTCGAGCGCGGCAACTGTCGCGTCAACCACGTCGGAGACGAATATGAAGTCGCGGGTTTGGGATCCGTTTCCGTAGATCTCGAGTGGTTTGTGTTGTAGGGCTCTTCGGGCGAATTTGGATATCACTCCCGCGTATTGGCTTGGTGTTTGTCTTGGTCCGTAGACGTTGAAGTATCTCAGGGAGACGGCTTCGATTTTATGGTTCTCTTCGAAGGCTCGGAGGTAGAGTTCCGATGCGGCTTTGGACGCTCCGTAGGGTGAGATCGGCGAGATATTCGCGTCCTCTCTGATCGGGAATGCTCGTGGTGTTCCATATACGGCGGCTGAGGAGGCAAATACTACGCGCTCCGCTTTCAGCGCTTTCGCGGCCTCAAGAACGTTCAACGTGCCAACCACGTTCACTTCAGTTGTGGTGACCGGATCATTGATTGATTGTTGAACGCTCGTGACTGCGGCGAGATGACAGACTCTATCGACTCTTCTCAGTCTCTTCACAAGTGAGCGGGGAATCTTCCGGATATCTGCTTTCACCAATTGGATGTTCGGTTGCCGTAGTGAATGGGAGAGGTTGCTCCTTTTGCCGGTTGAGAAGTTGTCCAAGACGATAACGTCGTGGCCTGCGTCGACTAGTTGCTCGACGAGGTGGCTTCCAATGAACCCTGCGCCCCCAGTAACCATGATCTTCAACTGTATTCCACCCAGGCGATCAACGGTGCCTAAGACCGAGACACGATATTACCTTTCCACTCGCAAGGTTCCTATCTGAGTTAGAATGGGGGCAGAACGTCAGTGTGCATAGAGGCCGGCTGTGTCATCGATCAGTCATACGCCAATTCTGCTGCTGGCTCTGTTGGCAGCGTCTGCGCCAAGCTCCGCACATCCTAGGTGCAGTGGTCTAGGGTGTTGAACGAGTTGTGTATGGAATAACCAGGGCCTTCTCATTTGTGCGATTTGGCTATCAGCTCCGGAATGGATGTGCTCTCCTTGCGCCCGAAGTACAACCCAGCCGCAGCAAAAAGAAGAACACCGGCAGCAATCCCAAGAATCCAGGTGGCCAAGACGAGTTGTCCGTTCTGGGCTTGAAGCTTCACGATCTCAGGCTGAGAGCTGTTTGAACCTGCATTGTAGCCTTCCTTGTATCCATTCTTGTATCCGCTTCCGTAGCCTTCGTTGAACGCACCGGTATAGTTGTACCCGGTGTTGAATCCATCCTTGTAGCCAACACCGTAGCCATCCTTGTACCCATTCGAGTAAGCCTCACTGTAACCTTGTTTGTATCCATCATAGTATCCGTCATAGTACCCGCCTGAGTAATTCATTGTGCGCGTGGATGAACGCGTGAGCGTCACTGTGATGATCGAAACAGAACGGGCCGTTGTTGAGACAATTGTGCTGTTTGTAGTCCCCTGGAGGATCTCAACACTCTCGACGGCCAATGAATTGACTGTGTGAATCGAACAGAAAGGAATCGTAAAGCTCACAGAAGCCACCAAAACAATACAAACGAGAATCTTAGCTCGATTCCTGAGCATCCCTTTCAAGCCGCCGAGCAAAGCTGTCGCCCCAGGTTACTTATCGATACGGATCGTCCAGATCATCTAGATAAGTGATTATTCAAAAGTCATCCCATTCCGCTCAGCTAATACCTTCATTGAGAAGTCAACGCCTCAGTTGAGACGATGTACGCAATTCAATGATTCGAGACCCAGCTACTGACTTGGCTATGTGAAGAAACTAGAGTGCCAAGGATGTAGGCCAACATATTCGTGCGAATTCTGCGACAGGTCGTTTCCTTTTCGGACTTTGATGGTAAATCCCTCCTCCAGCAATGTCACCTATATCTTCTTTTGATGGTTACACTCCGATCATCTGACCGCTCCTCATAACCTAAGGTGAGCAAGGTAGTACGAGTCAAATGAGCCGGATCATGCAAATCGCAATTGCCTTCTGCCTCGTTCTTATGATTCCGTCGATACATGCGTCTCCGTACCTTATTCAGGACCACTTTGCCTCGTTCGACAAATCCACTTGGTACAAGGCCACATACTGTAACAAGGCAACCTGCGTTTCCTCAAAGAACGCATACGTGGATTCAGGAAACTTGGTCATGAAAATTCTCGCAAAACGATACGGGGGAGCAGAAGTTGAGACTAAACAGAGCTTTGGGTCTGGCGAATTCAAATTCAGCATGAAAGCCTCTCCAAGCCCGAACATAATGAACGCAATCTTCCTCTACGATCCGAATACCAAGAACGAGATTGACTTGGAAGTCATCAACGAGGGTGCTTGGGAGGTCTGGTTCACCACTTATATGAACGGGATCGAGCGATCACATTCGGAAATGGCCCTCAGTTTCGACCCTTCCAGCGCCTACCATACTTACACCATAAAATGGTCACCCAGCAATAGTCTCGTTCAGTTCTCCGTCGACGAGGTGCTCTTGCAGGAGGCAGCCTACGTAGCAAACAGTGTAAACCTGTACCTGGTCTTGATGGCGTACGCGCCATCATGGACAGCGAATGCGCCAACCACAGCAACTTTCTGTTACGTGGACTATGTCGTCGTCTCTGCATAACCTGGGTCCAAGAACCCGGTGTTCTGTGCAATTCGCTGTCATCCCCCCGAAGAATCCGGGCGCAAAGATTATCCGTTAGGGTCCGCGAGACCCAAAAGCTCGCGGATGATCTGTGTTGTCAGCGATCGAACGATTCCCAACCGGAATCCCGGGATTGGACCCAATGATCGAAGGGGGAATCCCTGTCGGACGCTCGGTGCTTGTTGTGGGAGGTCCCGGTTCAGGCAAGAGCGTTTTCTGTGCTCAATTCCTTCAGCACGGGCTCGCGAAACTGGGACAGAAAGGGATCTACGTGAGTCTAGAGGAGAATCGCTACCACTTCTATCGAGAGATGTCCAGGTTTGGATGGGATCTTGAGAAATATGAAAGAGAAGGCAGTTTGAAGTTCCTCGATGCATCGCCTTCGTTCGATGAAGAAGTCGCCCCGCACCGTTCTCTGGAGCAAGTTCTGCATACGATTACTAGAATGGTCAGTGACTTGAAAGCTCAGAGAGTGGCAGTCGATGCCATTGCTTCCCTGATTTTCGAGTTTCCCGACCTGCTTGAGCGAAGGAGAGCTTTGCTGCGACTGGTTCACACACTATCTGAGACAGGAGTCACATCGATTCTCACCAACGAGCTGAGAACCTTAGAGACCGAAAGGCCGGTCCAAATTGAGGAGTATTTGACTCATGGCACGATCGTGCTGAAGACTGTGGAAAGCGGCCCATCTGTAATTCGAGCCCTACTGGTCGAAAAGATGAGAGAGACTGCGATAGACCCTCAGCCTAGACCCTACCGGATCACATCATCGGGGATTGAGGTTTTCCCAAGGGAATCAGTCCGATGACTGGCACTCTCTTGGCTAAGAAGAGGTGGACACACACATCGCTGAGTGGCTTCAGCTGAGCACTACGCGACCGAGTCACGAATGCTAATCAGTATTCAGAACGTCGCGTCGTCTATGCGGATCGGATTGTAATGGGCTCCGAAATAGCAACATGGGCCATCGTTGCTGCCGTCTATGTTATGCTTCCGTTGCGATTTGCCTGTGTGCGCTTGGTAGTGCACTATGAGAGAACGACGCAACTAGCCGAGCTGCAGCGGCTCGAGTTCTCTGAGAACCCCCTAGAGATGAATACGATGGAACCCGACATCATCGCACCATCGGTTGATGACTCATTGGCACGGAAACTGCATCAGAGGGAAGAGGTTTTTGGTCGAATAGAGAAGGGAGTCTATGTGATCGAACTCCTTGGCTGTATATCGGGTTATATTCTCTGGTTTTTCCTTGGCGGATCAGGGTGGGTTGGCTACGCCTTGTTGATCAATGCGGTTGCATCTGAGTTTTATGGGAGGCCGACAAAACCTGCAGAACGTACCAAGCGATCGAGAAACCGCTAGGGCGGACATTTGAACATCGGGAACCAACAAATGGATGGGGATGAACCGCTTGAATGACCGAGAGTCCGACGTAACAATACTTGTTCCTGCTCGTGACGAAGCAGACTTCATCGGTCAGACACTGGAAAGCATCCAGGCACAGACCTACCTGCCAGCTGAGGTAATAGTCATTGACGATGGTAGCACAGACAAGACCGGTGAGATCGGAGAGATATACGGCGCGACTGTTCTTCGCCCGACAATACGACTTGGCAGCAAGGCATCATCTCAGAACTATGCATTACCATCGGTTCGGACGAAATATGTCGGCGCAGTGGATGCGGACACAGTTCTTGACAAACACGCGATTGAGTTGATGATCGATGCTCTTAAGCAGGCGAAAGCTATGGGTGCCTCAAGCTGGGTACTTCCAAAGCATGCCACCTCCGTCTGGGAACGCGGGCGCTTCGTCGAATACATGTTCGCATTTGCCTGGTACAAGAAGATCCAGAATGCGTATGGGTATCCTCTGATCTGCAGTGGCTGCCTCAACATATACGAGACTGAGAAACTCCGGGCGATGGGGGGATACCCCAACGCCACAGTGACAGAAGACCTAGACCTGACTTGGCGTATCTACGAGGACCAGATAGGAAGGATACTATTCGTTCCAGACGCGCTCTGTTTTCCATCAGAACCAAACAACCTGACAATAGTACGGAAACAGCTGAAACGATGGAGCTTCGGATTTCAGCTGAACATGAAGGCTCATTGGCGCAAGATACTCAGGATCCCTAGGTTTCGTCTATTCGCGTTTACCGCATGGATTGAAGGCACAATCGCTGCGCTGTACTACTTGATTGCGGTACCATTGATCTACTTGTTCCTCGGCTGGGTGCCTATCGCAATGCTCGTCATAACCGACTGGATCATAATGTTAATCCCCGCAATGATCGGGGCGCACAGGTTCGGCATTACTCGAAAAGCGCTGGAGTACCTGCCCAGTTACTATATCCTTCGCATGGTCAACAGTTTCTACTTCCTTTACGCATTCTTCGCGGTCTGGATATTCAATCGGAAGTTTGGACTCTATGAGAAAGGACACTAGTCACCCGACTTCACAAACCTAGGAGACTACACGTTCTTCCTGTACCAATCCCAGTACTAACCGGGGCGTATGGTCATGCCAAACTTCGACATCTGGTATCCGCTCGGCATTTCCGCCACTATCTACTCGGCCCTAACCTTGCGTCTGTGGCTCAAGAAGGTCTCCAGACGTCTGAGGAGCTACCTGGGGATGCGTGTCGGCGAGGAGGAGAAGGATTCCGATTTTGGAAAAATCTTGGAACTACGAGCGCACATACGGAACACGGTTCGCGCCATCGTCCAAGGCGAAGAAGCAGAATCATTCGCTTCTTCACGATCTCCGAATCCACTAATGGAGTCCGATTCAGTCACTGAGCTGGCATCTGAGGACGACCAAGCTGAATCTCGGAAAGCGCGACGGACGGTCATAACCTGCGTCGGATCAAGCAAGACCTAGATGAATGAGACAGATTCGCGATTCTGCTGCTGGTTCCGGCGATTAGTTGGTCAACTTCGGTTTCCGACGGTATGAAGGGTATGGTTTCGATCTTCTTGTAATGTGGCACCTGGAAGGGGATTCGTTTCCACTTGTAGAACCTTGACAGATGCTCTGTGACGGTCTGTTTCCGGTTGACGCTAACCTTGGCCGTGGCCAGATAGCCCTTCACGGATTCCGGGTCAAGCAGTCTGGTTCGTCTGGCGACGGCTTTCAGGGATCGGATACATGTCTTCACCGTGGACGGTCTGTAGCCCGTCTTCTGCATCCAGAATCCGAAGGATAGAACCTCTGACAGGGTCAGGGGTTCGATTTCTCGGACATATCGGGATTCGATGCGGTGGGTGGAGCTCGAAGTGCGGGGGGTGGGATTCGGACTCACCGTACCTGTTGTGCTTGGCTCCCCGGACACATGATGATTGCCGTTGGGCAAGCTTCCCTCGTCGTCCTCGGTCAACAAACCACGCACAGGCACCAATGATGCGGCTTCTCAAGATTAGGATGATCCTGGCCTGATTTGTGGGTGCGTGTCGAAAAGGCCAGCAGCACATTGAGCTTCTCTAGATGTTCGCAGTCAAGTTTTTTGTGCTCTAGTCGCGTGTCACGGATAGGAGCCTTCGACTACCTAGGGATCGTTGTCATGTTGACAGCGGGGATTCTCATAGCAACTCGAAGCTTAGAGAACTTGCTGACGTTCAGTCTGGGAACGTACGGTGCGGTTCCATTGAAGTTCATTGCCCTGACTTTACACTCTTCATGTATCTTAGGTTCATTGCGGTGAAGATCAGGAAGAGCCCGGTGAATGCAAACGACATGATCATCGAAGCGTTGTCGGGCGCTAGACCATAGTAGGGTTTAGCGAGTTCACCTAGCCCCAGTGGGAAGATGACGAATATGCCTAGGATGAACATGGTGGGTGTCATCAGGATCCCTAGACCCTGTTTCCTGAGGGCTAAGGTGGCTGTTATGATGAATGCCGGCATAACGAAGCAAAGATCGAGGAGGTAGATTGAGTAGAGGAACTCGATTTTCGTCCCGGTTGAGACTAGGGGGTACAGGGCTGAGATCCATAGGGTGATGAAGAGGGCAGCGATTGTGAGGGAGAATCCCGCTGAGATCAATCGTATCGTCCGGGGAACCGATATGGAGGTCACAAGGTCGGTTTCTAGGCTGGCTAGTGAGTACGCTATTGTCCAGGAGGAGGTTGAGAAGATGGCGAGGTATAGGTAGTATGCGAGGTTATAGGCTCGCTCGATTGAGAAGATGTCCGAGAAGGTCCTCGCGATGATGAGGCTCAGCTTCCAGACGCTTAGAACTCACGATGTCAAAGTCGCACGCCAGCTCATCGAGATGGATAACGAAGTCGACAATCTGTATCGAGGCTACCTGAAAGGACTGATCAGCAACCCAAACTTGAAAGCTGCTGAAGCAGTATCAACAGCACTAATAGCACGTCATCTCGAGAGAATCGCCGACCACGCCTGGTACATAGCCCAATCGGTAAGCTACATGGTCACAGGCACATACATAGCTTGAGACAGCTGCGGACACGGCGCTGAACCTTTCGTCTAGATCTCTCCCGGCTCCGGACCTTCTGTTTAGAGCGCTTCTTCACTGGGTGGGATTTGCAGGATCATGCCGCTCACGCCACACTCTTCGAATGGATGATTCTGCAATGATTTCACGAAAATCCAGTGAGAGGGTGCGCACCAAAGGACCCACAAATCACACGCACATGCAGATCGTCTGTTCATTTGGCATCCAGCTTAAGCATCGTGAGTCCAGGAATCCGTTGGCACTATCCGCACGCATCAAGTGTCAACTGCGAGGAAATAGGCTTATCAATTGAAAGGTTGCTAGCGAGATGAGTGTTGTGGAGTCTCCTGTTGATGAAGGTTAGTCCTGTAGTGTACCAAGTGGCGAACGTGGTTGCGGTCATTGCCGCGCTCATTGTGAATACGCTCGCAACCACCCTTCCACTCAACGGCGTACCCACCTACCGGGTTTCCGATTCATATCCTAACCTGTTCACGCCACCCGGATACGTGTTCTCAATCTGGAGCGTCATATATTCCCTAGCGATAATCTTCATGATCTATCAAGCTAGGCCGAGCCAACGCAAAGAAGCCTATCTGACCCAGATCGGTTTCGTTTATCTGCTCAGCGCTGCTGCCAACACTTCCTGGCTGTTCATCTTCCACTACTCTTACGGAGTACCTGAGTTGTTCGTTTTTTCCCTCGTCCCGATGATCGTGCTGCTTTTCTGCCTACTCGCAATCTACCAGCGTCTCGGCATCGGGGTCAAGGATGTGCCCAGAAACCAGAAGCTCGCTGTTCATCTTCCGATCAGCGTCTATCTGGGCTGGATCTCGCTTGCCATGATCGCCAACATCGCGTCAGCCCTGAATGTACTAATCCCAGGCATCCCAATGCCGACGCAAGCGCTATGGACCGCCATCGTGATCGTCGTCGCTCTCGTGATTACAGTCCTCATGGTGTGGACTCGCAGAGATTTCGCGTTTGGATTAGTCGTCATTTGGGCTTCGACTGGCATTGCCCTCAATCGAATCGCGATGCCACTCGTATTCGCAACTTCAATCGCAGCTGCAGCCATCGTAGCGATTCTGATACTTCTAACACCATTCCTGAGAAGGAAAGGCATCAGCGACTTCTATATGATGCACAGTGATCGTTAACTTCGTGAGCATCTGTCAGTAGCGTGCTCAGGCGCATATTGAACGATGACGCGACCGGCATCATATCTTAGGCCCTCTTAGGGAAATCAATCGCCATCCCCCTCCATGGAGCATCTTCCATCTCGATGAACCCGTGTGCTTCTTGGGGACGAACCTAGGTCCTGAGGCCGCGTACTTGGCCGTGTTCATGTTCAAAGCCCTCGACGCAGCAGACTTACCGCTAGTAAGTTCAGAATCATGTGAGCCTTGAGATTACTCCGTAGCTCGCAAGCGGTAGGCAAACGGAAATAGTGGCTTGACCTGGTTAGAGGTATGGTCGAGACAGCTCGTTACGAGGTAGCAGGGCGAATAGGCGAGGTAGAGCTTCGAGAATACCCGGAGCTGATGCTGGCCACGGTTACCGGACAGCAGGATAACGTGGCTTTCAGGCTACTGTTCAGTTACATCTCTGGCCAGAACCGGGTGCGGAAGAAGATACCGATGACCGCACCGGTGATAACCTCGGAGAAGATCGAGATGACAGCCCCAGTAATTTGCGATGCCAACTCATTCTCCTTCGTGATGCCCCTTAACTACAAGTTGGAAGAGATCCCCGAGCCGTTGGACTCCCGCATAAGAATCCAGAAGCTACCGGCCCGGAGATTGGCGGTAATACGATTCAAGGGCTACGCCAGGGAGAAATCCGTAGACGAGGTTAAGTCCCGACTCCTCCTAGCGTTACAGACGAGTGGAATTGTCACAGTGGGTGAACCCTTTCTGATGAGGTACAACTCACCCTGGACACCAGGTTTCATGCGCCGGAACGAAGTCGGAATTGAAGCAACCCAAAGCTCAATTTAGTGCGACAGCGTTCTCTTGGATTCTAGGTTCTTACGAATCTGACCCGTCATGTCAATAAACCTGTTCCAACCCTGCGACATTGGACGACTGGAAATAAGAAACCGCTTCGTGAGGTCAGCGACGTGGGATGCTACCGCCGATAGCAGTGGAGCCGCTACCGAGAAGTCCGTGGCTCTCTACAAGGAGCTGGCGAAAGGCGATCTCGGTCTAATCGTGACCGGCTTCACCTTCGTTTCACCACTAGGAGTCTATCCGAAAAGTGAGATTGGCGACGTAGTTTTCTGTTCTTTTTGACAGGTTTGTGAACTGAATCTTTCTTTGCGTTGATGGGTCGAGTAGAGCTGGGTTATGAGACGCCGTGATATGGGAAGAGGAAGATGTTCTCGTCGGGGCGGCATACCAGATCCCAGACCGGCTCTGGGATAGAATCAGGGTGTTGCTGCCTCCACCGAAGCGTAAGAAGAAGAGCGGCCGCCCAAGAA
>Ga0315279_10003355_pt1 | contig 22484 bp, 18 predicted proteins | sample YL17G06_20_MG_FD_203694 | JGI IMG/M metagenome (GOLD analysis project Ga0315279, IMG submission 203694) | Sediment microbial communities from Yellowstone Lake, YNP, Wyoming, USA - YL17G06_20 | ecosystem: Environmental > Aquatic > Freshwater > Lake > Sediment | place: USA: Wyoming | collected... | reverse complement strand
AGATACAACATGATTGTTGCGGAACGAAAACCGTTCGAGGAGATTTACGAGTGCGCCAAGCGGCACAAGCGTGTGTTGCTTTTGGGCTGCGGCACGTGCGTGACGGTGTGCATGGCCGGCGGCGAGAAGGAAGTGGGTATTCTTGCTTCCCAGATCCGATTGGCGGCAAGAGAGCGCGGCGACGACATCACTGTCGACGAGCACACGATCACGAGACAGTGCGACGCCGAGTTCTTTGACGAAGCCACGGCCCGGAAAGCGGGCGAAGCGGACGCGATCATCTCGATGGGATGCGGAGTCGGCGTTCAGTTCTGCAGTGAGCGATTTGCGGACAAGGCCGTCTATCCCGCGGTAAACACGAAATTCTACGGCGCAACGGTCGAGCAAGGCGTGTGGTCGGAACGTTGCGCGGGCTGCGGCGAATGCGTTGTTGCGGTGTTCGGCGGAGTTTGTCCCATCGCGCGGTGCTCGAAAAGCTTGTTGAACGGGCCATGCGGCGGGTCCTCGGACGGCATGTGTGAAGTGGACCCCGAGCATACCCAGTGCGCGTGGCAACTGATCTATGACCGGATGGAGAAACTCGGGCGTCTCGATGAACTCGAGGAGGTCCAACCATTGAAAGACTGGTCGCGCCATCGCGACGGAGGCCCGCGGACCATAGTCAGGGAAGACGTGAAACTATGAACGCAACCTTACAGAAATCGGGCAGCCGGCTCGAGACCGTGCTGACTTCCGGGCATTTTGCGGTGACGGCTGAGCTGGGTCCGCCGAAAAGCGCCGATGTGGAGATCATCCGCCAGAAGGCGGGCTACTTGCGCGGCGTTGTGGACGCGGTGAACATCACCGACAACCAGACGGCAATCGTCCGGATGTCGTCGATTGGGGCGGGCCTTATCGCGCTCCAGGAAGGGTTGGAACCGGTCATCCAGATCACGTGCCGCGACCGGAACCGGCTTGCCATACAAAGCGACGTGCTGGGCGCATACGCGCTGGGCATTCGCAATATCCTGTGCCTCTCAGGCGACCATCAGAAGTTCGGGAATCATCCCACATCGAAGAACGTCTTCGATCTGGATTCCATTCAGCTCGTGATGATGTTGAAAGGGATGCGCGACGATAAGGTCTTCGCGTGCGGCGATGAAATTCGCAATACGAAGAAGTCGCCGATCGTCGAGCCGCGGATTTTCATTGGCGCCGCGGCCAATCCGTTTGGAGATCCATTTTTATTTCGCGCGGTGCGGCTGGCTAAGAAAGTAAAGGCCGGCGCCGATTTTATCCAAACGCAGTGCATCTACGACATGGACCGGTTCAGGAAGTGGATGGAGCAGGTGCGCGCTCGCGGCCTGCACGAGAAAGTGTATATCCTCGCCGGGATTACGCCGCTGCGCTCGGTCAAGATGGCGGAGTATATGCGCGATAGGGTGGCCGGTCTCACCGTGCCGGACCATATCGTTGAACGTTTGAAAGGCGTCGAGAACGCCGAAGAAGAAGGCCGCAAGATTGCCATTGAACAGATTCAGGAACTGCGTGAGATCCCAGGCGTCAGCGGTGTCCATATCATGGCCATCGAGGCGGAGAAAACAGTCGCGGCATTGACGGAGAAAGCGGGATTGTTGCCTCGACCTGCATAACGTCGGGAGGAAACGTGCCTGTGGCGTGACTGCATGCAGGCGATGACCCGGAACAAAACACTATTGTGTCTGAATTCGGATTGCGGAAAGGAGAATGTTAGGTGGGAATACAAGGGTTGACTATTATCGGGGAATCGATTAACGATTCCGTGCCCTCGACAAAGAAACTGTATGAGGCGAACGACATCGCAGGTCTAAAGGATCTTGCGAAAATGCAGGACGAGGGCGGGGCAGGGTGGATCGACGTGAACGTGGGGCTGCGCCCGCCGGAGTTCATGGCGCGGATGGTGCGCGAAGTTCAGGCCGTCACGTCCAAGCCTTTGTCCATAGACACGCCGGACCGGACGATCGCAGAGGCGGGATTGCGCGCCTATGATCCACAACGCGCAAGCGGGAAGCCGCCCGTGCTGAACTCCATTTCACTGATGCGAACGAGGATGTTTGAGCTGTATAAGGTCCAGCCCTTCATGCCAATTCTGCTTTCGTGCGAGACGGAGGTAGACGGCGCGGCGCGTCCGAACCGAACGGGGCAGGAAAACTACGAGGCCGCGAGACAGTTGCTAAAGCTCGCGCTTGCTCATGGAATCCCGAATGACCAGTGTATCGTCGACCCGGGTATCGCGCCCATCGGCAGCGATACCGACGGGTTCTTGAAGATGGTGCTCGATTCGTTGAAGCTCATGCAGGAGGACTCTGATTTTGCGGGCGTGCACAAGTCAGTCGGTCTGAGCAACTTCACCGTGATGCTCCCGATGAAACGCGGCGACGGATCTCCCGTGAAAGGCCCGCTCGAGAGCGCGTTCCTGACGATGGCCGTGCCACTCGGCTTGGATTTCATCATCGGTTCGGTCAAGCGCAAGTACCAACTCCTTGAATCGGATCATCCTGCAATGCTGTGTTTGAAGGACATTCTGTCGCTGCAAGGGTACGATTGTGTTGTGCGCATCATGGAGTTTTACTCCTGAACAAAAGGAAGCGAGGTGAAGATGACCACGTTGAACCCAACGAGAATGGCTGACTGGCAGATCGCCGAGGCGGCTGAACGGAACATGAAGACGGTGCACCAACTGGGCGAAGAGCTGGGCCTTGAGCCCATGGAGTTGCTTCCGTACGGCCACTACGTCGCAAAGCTCGACTACATGCGTATTCTTGAGCGCCTGAAGGATGGCCCGAACGGGAAGTACGTCGACGTGTCGGCGATCACACCGACGCCGCTGGGCGAAGGGAAATCGACCACGACGATCGGTCTCATTCAAGGGCTGGGGAAGCTCAATAAGCGCGTGACGGGAGCGATCCGGCAACCTTCGAGCGGGCCCACGTTCAACATAAAAGGATCCGCGGCGGGCGGCGGGCTCAGCCAGGTCATCCCTCTTTCTGATTTCAGCCTCGGCCTGACCGGCGACATTGACGCCGTGAACAATGCGCACAACCTCGCCGTGGTCGCGCTGACCAGCCGCCTGCAGCACGAGTTCAACTACACGGACGAGATGCTGGCGAAAAAGAAACTCAAGCGGCTGAACATCGATCCGCGCAATCTGGCGATTAAATGGACCATCGATTTCTGCGCGCAGGCTCTGCGGGAGATCACCATTGGAATCGGCGGCAAGATGGACGGGTTCATGCTTCGCAGCGGGTTCCAGATCACGGTGTCCTCTGAACTGATGGCCATTCTGGCCGTCGCCACGAACCTCGAGGACCTGCGGAAACGCGTCGCAAGGATGCTCGTGGCCTTCGATAAATGGGGCAACCCGATTTACACGTCCGATCTCGACGTCGATGGCGCCATGACGGCGCTGATGAGTCGCGCGCTGAATCCCAACCTGATGCAGACCATTGAAGGACAGCCGCTGCTGGTGCATGCCGGACCGTTTGCGAACATCGCGCTTGGTCAGTCGTCCATTGTGGCGGACCGCGTGGCGCTCAAGCTCGGTGATTACCATATTACTGAAAGCGGGTTCGGCGCGGACATCGGGTACGAGAAGTTCTGGAACCTGAAGTGCCGTTACAGCGGTCTCGTACCGAATTGTGCGGTGTTGGTGGCAACGATACGCGCGCTGAAGATGCACGGCGGCGGCCCGCGCGTAACGCCGGGGAAGCCACTCGACCGAGTGTACGTGGACCCGAATCCCGCGTTAGTGGAAAAGGGCGTCGAGAACCTCATCGCACACCTCGAAACCATCAAGAAGAGCCGCGTCACGCCCGTGGTCTGCATCAACCATTTCCATACCGATTCGGACGAGGAAGTGGAGGTGGTAAGGAAGGTTGCAGAATCACTCGGCGTGCGCGTCGCGGTCTCGAAGCACTGGGAGATGGGCGGCGAGGGGGCGATTGAACTGGCCGAAGCAGTCCTGGATGCGTGTGAAGAGGAGCCGAAGTTCCGGCTGCTTTACGAGGATGATATCCAGTTGAAAGACAAGATCTCGCGGATTGCCACGGAGGTCTACGGGGCAAGCGGCGTAACCTACAACGAACTGGCCGAAAAAAAGATAAAAGATATCCAGGCCGATGGCGAACTCCGCAAGCTCGGCGTCTGCATGGTGAAAACGCACCTCAGCCTCTCGCATGACCCTGACAAAAAAGGACGGCCGAAAGGGTGGAGCCTGCCAATTCGCGACGTGCTTGTATACCACGGCGCGGGCGTAGTCGTCCCGGTCGCGGGCGACATCAATTTGATGCCGGGCACGGCGAGCGATCCCGCGTTCCGCCGTGTCGACGTGGACGTCCACACCGGTAGAGTCCACGGGTTGTTCTGAGGATCTGAATGCAGCCATTAGGGCCGGTTTCGGAGAAACCGGCCCTGCTTTTTGACTTCGAGGCGGGCGCTATCTACCATCCATGTCTGCGTTGCGTTCCGGACGAGGAGGAGGGAAAACGGTGATGCGCGGGATGGGAGGGTTGATCATGTGTTGCTGCACGGTTGTCGCATTGTCGATTTGCGCAGGATGGCCTACCGCAAGTGCTGAAGACTCGGCATCGGTTCGCGCTATGTTTGCTCAGCCGCCGCGCGAGTATAGTTCAGCGCCGCTGTGGGTGTGGAACGACATGATGACGGAGGAAGAGGTCTCCTCCACTCTGCGCGATCTCGCCGGACAGGGAACCCGGCAGGTGTTTGTTCACCCGCGTCCGGGCCTGATGACGCCATATCTCTCCGAGGATTGGTTTCGTTTGTGGAAGGTTGCCATCACCGAGGCCAAGAAGTTGGATATGAACGTCTGGATCTATGACGAGAATTCGTATCCATCGGGATTCGCCGGCGGGTTCGTCCCGGACGCCATGCCTGAATCGCAGGCAATCGGGATATCGTTCCGAAAGGCAAAACAGCCTTTGACGATGGATGATGCAACGCTTGCCGTCTTTCAGCGAAAAGGCGACGAGTATAAAGACGTCTCATCGAAGGTGCGCGCGGGAAAGGACATGCCCGAGGGGGAGTATTGCATCGTGACCATTCAGCGGGCGAAACCTTCGCCGTGGTTTGGGGGCAAGTGTTACGTTGACCTTCTGCGGCCTGGAGTAACACAGAAGTTCCTCGATATCACGCTTGGTGCTTACGCGCGAAAGATTGGCGATGAGTTCGGGAAACGTGTTCCGGGATCGTTCACGGACGAACCCAGCCTTGCACGGGCGGGAACACTGCATTGGACTGGGGATTTGCCGGAGGCATTTCAAAAGCGGTGGGGGTATTCACTGCTGGAGAACCTGCCTTCTCTTTCGGAGCAGGTTGGCGAATGGAAGCGGCTCCGCCACAACTATAACCAAGTGATTCTCGACCTATACATTGATAGGTGGGCAAAACCGTACGCCGAGTATTGCAGGAAGCTGGGAATCGAGTTCACCGGCCATTATTGGGAGCATGAATGGCCGAGCCCGCGCGTCTGCCCTGACAACATGGCGATGGGCGCCTGGCAGGACCGCCCCGGCATCGATATCCTCTTCAACCAGTATGGCGAAGACTGTCATGCCCAGTTCGGCAACGTGCGCTCCGTGAAGGAGCTGTCGAGCCTCGCCAACCAGCTTGGCCTGAAACGGACGCTCTGCGAGACGTACGGAGGGGCGGGATGGGATCTGCGCTTCGAGGACATGAAACGGATTGGCGATTGGATCTACGTGCTGGGCGTGAACACGCTCGACGAGCATTTGTCGCACGTGACACTTCGCGGTGCGCGAAAGCGCGACTATCCGCAATCATTTTCGTACCACGCATCCTGGTGGGACTCTTTCCACGTAATCGAGGCTTATTTCACGCGACTCTCTCTTGCGCTTTCCAGCGGCGAGCAAGTGAACAGGATCCTGATCCTCGAGCCGACCACAACGGCGTGGATGTATCAGGACGTCGGCGAACAACTGAATAAGATCGGGAGTACGTTCCAACAACTTGTCACCGCATCTGCAAAGGCACAGGTCGAGTTCGACATTGGCTGCGAAGACATCATCGCGCGGCATGGAAGCGTGGACGGTATGAACCTGATCGTGGGCAAATGCCGTTACGACACGTTCGTGATACCGCCATGCACCGAAAACTTGAACGCGAAGACCTGGGACTTGCTGGAAGCTTACGCAAGAGCCGGCGGGATTGTCATCGATTGCGGCGAGGCGCCACCATCGATGGCTGACGGCCAGCCTACGAAACGCGGAGAGGCCGCATCGCAGTCATCAAGCTGGAAGCGCGTTGCGCCGGACGCGCTCATCGCGAAACTTGCGGAGCGCCCGTCCGACGGGTTCAAGATCGAGCGGACGGAGAACGATGCAGGCATACTCTACCATCAACGCCGCAAGGTCGCCGACGGCAGCTTTCTGTTCCTCGTCAATACGAGCATTGACGCTGCCGCTTCAGGCAGCGTTTCATGCGCCGGGAAGAGCATCCAAAAATGGGACCTTGATTCCGGAACGACCACGCCTTACGCGTGGACGGAAACCCCTGAAGGGCTGAAAGCACGGTTTTCGCTTCCTCCTTGCGGAAGCCTCTTGCTGTTCCTCTCGGAAAACATCGGCGAAAAGGCCGGCGAGCCGCCGGAAAAGACACCTACCGTGATCGCTGCGCAAGCGATCCGCATCAAACGAACGGACTTGAACGTCTTAACACTCGATTTTATGGATGTCACGGCCGGCGGCGAGACAAAGGAAGGTCTCCTGTTCAAGCGCGCGGCTGAGTTCGCCTTCAAGAAGAATGGCATTGACAACGACCCGTGGGATCATGCGGTGCAGTTCCGCGATGAGCTCATTCGGAAGACGTTTCCGCCGGACAGCGGCCTGGAAGCGACCTACCGCTTCACAATTGAAGATAAAGTGCCGGAATCGCTCTTCATTGTGATTGAGCGCCCGGATATCTACACCATTGCTTGCAACGGGAAACAGATCGAATGGGACGGCAAGTCGTGGTGGCTCGACCGTGCGTTCGGCAAGATGGACATACGGGCCGCAGCGGTCGTCGGCGAGAACACGGTCACGATTAAGGCATCGCCCTTCACGATGTTCCACGAACTCGAGCCGGCCTATGTTCTCGGCGACTTTGCACTAAGACCGACAGACAAGGGCTTCGCGATCGTTCCATTACAGGAACTGAAGCTCGGCCCGTGGAATGAACAAGGGCTTTGTCTCTATGGCGCGGGCGTGACCTACACGGCGGAGTTCAACCTTTCCCCCACTCCGGGCCGTTACACGGTGTCGTTACCGCAGTGGTACGGGAGCGTGGCCAAGGTGACGGTGAATGGGAAACCAGCGGGACACATATACTGCAAGCCGGCTGAATGCGACGTCACGGATTACGTGGCCCCTGGGAAGAACAGTGTCGAGGTCACCGTTATCGGCACGCTCAAGAACACAATGGGACCCCATCACGGCAATCCGCCGTTGGGAATCGCCTCGCCCGGCTCCTTCCACAAAATCAATGATCCGGGGCCGCCCCCCGGCAGCGAGTACAGTACCGTCGGGTATGGGCTGTTTGCCCCGTTCGAGATACTGCACAATACAAAATCACCGAGCACGAGCACGACGCGAGGCACAAGATAGTTGCGGACTGAGAATAGGCGGAGGACCTATAAGAAGATGTTGACATCGCGGGAGCGCGTACTGAAGGCATTGGCATTCCAGGAAACGGATCGCGTGCCGATGGATCTTGCAGGAATGCCGTCCACGAGCGTGAGTTGTTTTGCATATCCGGGGCTTGTTGCAGCGCTTGGATTGCCGTCGCGGTCGCCGCGCGTGTATGACACCGGGCAGATGCTTGCATTGCCGGAAGTGGACGTCCTGGATGCGTTGGGCACGGACGTCATAACGGCAGCGATGGACATGACAAATGCCTTCGATCAGCCGGAGAAGTGGCATCCGTATGACTTCAACGGGCGTTTGCCCGCGCGAGTAACGAACCCGCAAGCTTTCGTCGCTGAGAAGGATGGCACGATCATTCGGAACGGGCGCAGCAAGATGCCGCCAGCCTCGCACGTATTCGAAGCGGAGCACGGCGGCCAACCCGTTGTCCTAACCGGCGACTTGCCCAAACCGGACTTGAAAGAGGTCCGGAGCAGCCTTGAGAAGAACCGGTTGCGGGATGATCAGATCAAATCCGCGGCGGACTTCCTGCGGCGCGTGCGAGAGTCAACGGACCGCGCAATCTTGTTTTGCGGGCCGGGCGCCGGGATCGGGATCGGCGCCTACTACGGCATCGCGCTCTTCCCGATGCTGTGTCTTACGGACCCGGATTTCGTGGCCGAACTGCATGATTTGACGATTCAGTATGCGGTCGAGAACGTCCACGCCCTGCTGTCGGAGATCCATCCTTACATTGACGTCTATCAGTGCAGCAGCGACGACTGGGGCACGCAGAATCAAACGATCGCGTCGCCGGAGATCTTTCGAACGCTTTTCCAGCCGTTCTATCGCAGGTTCACGGACGCAATTCATGCGTCGGGACCGAATGTAAAGGCATTCCTGCATTGTTGCGGCGCCGTCTATGACATCTTGGACGACATCATTGGCAGCGGGTTCGATGTGTTGAACCCGGTTCAGTGGACGGCCGGCGGGCATTCGTATCGGGAATGGAAGGACAAGTGCAGGAATCGGATTGCCCTATGGGGCGGCGGAATTAACACGCAGGAAACGCTGCCGCTGCGGACGGTCGAGGAAATCGAGCGGGAAGTCGCCGAGATCGTGCAATACATGCGCAAGGACGGCGGCTATGTCTTCTGCGCGATACACAATATCCTCGCTGAGATTCCCGGCGAGAAGATTGCCGCACTGTATCGCGCGGCGTCGCGCTCATAAGGGACGAGATGGAACAATCCGGCCAGGTCAGGCATCTGCAACTCTTACCCAAGGAAGAGCGAAGACTTCTCCGCGGACACTTCTGGGCGTATCGCAACGAACTCAAGGAGATCCCTGATCTCGAAGACGGCGAGATAGTGGACGTGCATTCGGCGGAAGGACGCTTCGTGGGCCGAGGGTTCTACCAGGCCCAGGGCGGTATTGCAGTTCGCATCCTCGCGTGGCATCAGACAGAAATCGCGCCTGCATTCTTTACGAAGCGGATCGAAACCGCGAGGGCGTTTCGCGAGACGTTATTCCCCGGCGAGACGACATACCGATGGCTATTCGGAGAGAGAGCGACGGGCTGCCGGGACTGGTGGCGGACCGTTACGGAAGCGTCGTCGTGCTTCAGAGCCCATGCGCGTTTTACCACTTCCACATTGACTCGATCGCAGAGTCATTGCTGGCACATGACGGAGTGGAAGGCGTGCATGCGGAGGTCTGCGGCGAGACGCGCCGTTACGGTTCGGCGCCTGAGCAGATCGATTGCACCGTCGATGGCATCCACGTGCGCGTCGACGTCGAGGGCGGACAGAAGACCGGACTGTTTCTCGACCAACGCATGAACTGGCCGATTGTCCGCCGCTACGCGCGCGGCAAGCGCATCCTCGACGGGCATTGTTACGTCGGCATGTGGAGCATCCATGCGACCCTGGCGGGAGCGAGCCGCGTGACTGCCGCCGACACATCCGCCGCGGCGATTAAGTGCGCGACGATCAACGCCGGCCTAAACGGGGCACTAGATCGTTATTCCTTTGAACGTATGGACGTTATGGACGCACTAAGAGGAGAGGAGCGTTACGATGTAATCGTTCTCGACCCGCCGGCCCTTGCCAAGTCGCGCGGGCAGGAACGGAAGGCGCTCGCACTATATCAAGCGCTGAACGCGGCGGCGCTCGAGGCGCTTGGTTCCGAGGGCGTCTTGATCACTTCTTCATGCTCTCACTTCGTCACGGCGGAAGACTTCCTGGAAGTTCTCAAGCGGGCTGCGGCCGTCGCGCACCGGCAGACCTGGCTCCTCGAGGTGCGGGGCGCGTCCTTGGACCACCCGGTTCTTATGGCCATGCCCGAAACAGCGTACTTGAAGTGCGTGACACTGCGCGTTCATTGATGGAAGCTATTCGAGCGTGATAGAGCCGAGGTCTTTGGCGGCGCCGGGGAGCAATTCGAGGTTGTCGAGCTCGAAGTGGGCGCCGGAGGCAGTCTCGAGTCTGACCTTGTACCGGCCCGCGGGCACGGAGAAGAACCGGATGATGCCCTGTTGGTCGGTGTCGGCGCGGGCAGGCCACCAGACGCCCTCGGTGGGGTGAAACATCTTCAGGTCCACGGCAACGTTTGCTGCGAGCTTGCCTTCACGCGTGAGCAACTGCGCCGCGAGGGATGCGCCCGGGACCATGGTAACCTTCAATGGCGTGGGATCCATTTCAGATCCGGGCAAGACTTCGTAGTAATTGTTGGCGAACATCTTGATCTCGGGATCCCAAGCACGGAGGTAAAGGTGTTCAGCGGAGGGGATGCCGAGCGAACCGCAGCCGTCCTCGAGGGTGAGCGGGCCACGCACCACGGGCGGGTCAAATGCATTCGGGAGCTTGGTCGCTATCGGCATCATATTGGCCAGTGGGCGCCCATCGATATCCACGGCAATGATGTTAGCCGTAACGCGGGCTTCAGAGGGCGTCTCGGTCACGGGCAAAGCGGCCTTCGGTTCAGGCTGTGATCGACCGCAACCGGTGACAGCGGCGATCAGCGCTAACGAGGCCAATGCGAGCCGCATACTGGGTCCTGGACGCAACACCTATTGGATCCCTTTCAGGGTTTCGCGTACTTCGTCAACGAGCGCTTGCTGGACATGATAGACGCCGGGACGCACGGCCGTGATCGCGTAACGGAGCTGAGAGTCATTCGGCGTCGTACTGCCGATCATAAGGGGGCCCTGCACGACTTCGCCGCCTGGAGCGTCCTGGTCGACGGTCGCAACACAGATGATGGCGACGGGCTTGTCGAGACCATACGGGACTAGGTCCTGCGGCGTGCTATCAAGTTCGACTTCCACGGCGGAGGCGGTGCTTAGCACCGCAACCAGAGCCGACACGTCGCGGGGGCTGCTCAGGGCGCGATTGGGAGGTTCCTTCACCCGCCATTGGCCGCGGATCTTCTCGAAAACATACTTAGTCCCTTCAAACGTAAGTTCAAGCCGGATGACGTCAACTTTCTTGAAACGCAGGACGCCACGGTCCATGAAGTCGAACGGTTTCTTGGTGAGTGCGGCAACGTCAACTGAGTTCAGGAGCGTGACGACGCCGTTGTCCTGGGTAGCGTAATACTGTTCGGAATCAGGGAGGCGCGCGCCGACGCGGATGCTAGCGGGCGGTTGGTCGCCGCTGAACTGGAGTGCAATATCGATGAGCGGATGATCGAGTCCGAACTGGGGCTGCGTTTCTCCGGGAAAGCCTCGTCCCTCGACGACCTTGAGGAAGGTCACAAAGTTCGAAACGGCCTGCTGATTTGCATCGTTGATCTCGACGCCCACCATGTACCATCCGCGTTCGGAGCTGTTCTCAAGCATGACATCCGCATCGACGCTCTTGTAGTGAATCGAGCGGATGTCCGCAGCGGCGTGCGTCAAAAGCCGGCGCTCGCGGAAGGCATCAGGGGTCTGTGGCAGGAGCGCGCCGATATTCGCATCGATCACGAAAACCGCAGGCCGCGCGGCGTTCTTTGCATAGATGCCTCCGACACTGTTTTCGGGTATAGGCTGCTTCGCCTGTGCGGCTTCGAGTGTACCGAAGAAGACCGTTTGAGGTTCGCTTCCCGCGCCGCTGTAAACCGTGACGCGCGCTCTGGGCGGGTCAAGCCCGTAATCGCTGAGTGCCTTGGGCTCCTCGACGTAGTCACGACTGATGGCGAACTGGATCTGTCTTACAAGCTCACTGACCGTATCCTGATTGGCAAGAGCCTTGACAGGCGACAAGAGAAGCCACTTTCCGTCGGGCCCTTTCTCAACAACCACGACGACGGATTCCTCGCCGACTTCGGGCGCTTTCGATTCCTTGCCCTCAGCGGGCGCCGCGCTGGTCTTTCCGGGCCAGAACCGCGAGTATTCGAGCCGCGTGATCCCTTTGTCGCCGACGCTCACGACGTAAGGGTTCCGGAGGTATGCAAGGGGCCGATCCAGTTCCTGGAATGCCTTCACGGCAACGAGAAACACGGCGCCGTCTTCGCCGAGGGCGTAGCGGTACGATTGCGTGGCGTCCACGGCCCCGAAGGCCAACTTGACCTGCGCTCCGTCAGGCTTCGTAACAGAGATCGCAAGAACCGGTTTGTCGAGACCGTAGTTCGCAAGCTCCGAGGACTTGTTCTCGATAGTGCGCTCGTTGGTTAGTCCTGAAAAGGCAACCGCGAGACGGTTCCAGATAACCTGGTTCGCTTCGATGGTCGGATTGGGTTTCACCATGGACCAGGGCTTGCCCTGATCGCGGGAAGCGGCAACGAGCGGCTCGTCGATGCGCTCAACTTCAACCAGGCGAATCTCATCGGGTTCAAAACTGAACACGCGTTTGGCCTCGATCGTTTTCTGCTTTCCACGTTCCTCGAGGCGGAGCATCATCCAGTAGCCGCAGCACAGCGCGATGAACGCGACGAGCAGCGCCACGGTTGTCTTCCTGTTCATTGGTACTTTCTCCGCAGCAGATGCACGACAAAGCCGGCCACGATGACGGTCTGAACGGTTCCAAGGACGGCTACCCACGCAATGAGCCGCTGATCGAAGTCCGACAGCATAACGGGCAGGTCGTCTTTGCCGGTCGGACGGATGGCGATCAATTCTTCATTCTCCGTCAGCCACGCCATGATATTCAGGATAAAGTTAAGATTGCCAGGGATTGCGGCGACTTGCCCGTTCGAAGCAAAATCCGAGTCGCCGACAACCACGATGCGCGCGTCGCGGGTCTGCCCCGAGGCGCCAATCTGGAAGTCGGTCTTGGCCGTGACCGCCACGGCCATGGAAAGTGGTCCCTCCTTCTCGTCGGGCGCTCGAGAGGCCTTTCCTTGCGACGCCAGAAGAGCTAGATCGGTTTCCGCAAAGAAGTCGGGCGTTGTTCGCAGGATTTCGTCCGCTGCAACTCGAGGCGGGAGTGCGCTCGCAACCGAAACGGTACGCGCAGCGGAGAAAACCATCTTCTGGTCGAAGTTCCTCGTTATCGGCTGATGTGCATTGAAACATCCGCGGAAGACCGCTTCCCGGCCCTGATCGTCGAATGGCGACTTGTCGCCGCTAAACTCGACGGCCCATTTGCTGTTGGGCGACACGGCCATGTCGTTGCCCACGACGATCCCGCAGCGTTGTTGGAGCCATGGGAGGAGTTGCTCGGATTGCTCTGACCCGGTGAGCACCTTTCGCCAGGGATCGAGGAGCATTAGAAGGCGCCCGCCGCGGTCTAGAAAGGCCTGAATCGCCTTGATCTCGGAGGGATGCAGATCGCTCTGGGGGCCTAACAAGCCAAGCCCGTTGACCACGAGCACGCTGCAGTCGGCGGGAATCTCCGGATTGTTGATCGCGATGGCAATACGGTCGACGATGTAGGCTTCAGCCTCGAGAAGCTGGCGGAACAAGGTGCCGCCTTTCTGCTGGTCCGGGTCGTCGATGTTGCGTTCACCGTGGCCCGTCAGGAAACAGATTTTGGGTTGGGCGTCTCGAATGACATTGATGAGGTCGTTCGTGAAGTCCCTTTCCTCGAGGCGCGGGCTTGCGCCTTGGAGCGTAACGACCTTCTGGCGGTTGCCGCAGCGAATCACGACGGTTCCCTGTGTAGAGGCATGGGTGATGTTAAGGGCCTCGAGGCGGGCGCGTTCGACCTGCGGATCAAGGTACTCGACGTGCAACCGTGGCGTCTGCTGACAGCACTGTTCGAGAAAGCGCTCCGTCTTATCGGAGGCGATGCGCACCAGTTCATCGTCGATCTGCAGAAAGAAGCAGATGACGTCCACGTCTTTGTTCAGGTTCTGCAGCACCTGGACCGTTTGTTCCGAAAGCTTTCGGCGGCCTTCCTGGGTCAGATCCCAGGAGCGCTTTCCGTGTTGGGCAAAGGAATAGACGACGATGCAGATGCTGAGGAAGAGGAATGACGAGATCACCGTGTTGAGACCGTAGAGCGCCTTGCCTTCGCGCACGGAATATCGCGCGACGCCCGTCATCATGAGCAGCAGCCACACGACGCCCGCAAGCAGGCTCAGCACAAGCGGGATCAACACTGAGAAGGCGAACGGGGTCTGGTTGAACACAAGCAGATTGAGTCCGAGCGCGAGACATGCCAACGCAAGCAACCCAACGGATGTGCGAAGTGACTTCATGGGTCAGGCCCTCCACTTTCTGCTTTCGAGGGCCCGGAATGTGAGGAACAGGAAGAACGCCGTGATGAGCAGGTAGTAGGTGACATCTTCGGGACGAAACACGCCCTGAGTCATCTCCTTGGCGTGACCATCGAAGGCGAGCTGCTGGACCAGGCTCCGGAAAAAGTCATAGAGGGTCCCGGCCAGGTTCCGCAATCCCGCGGCCCAAGCTTCGGGGGCAGGATTCTTCTTCGGCAGGCTCTCGCCCAGTGTCCCGATCACATACAGGACGAGGGACAGGCCGAATGTCAGACTTCCCGCGGTGATCTGATTGTTCGTCATCGCGGAAACGAAAAGGCCCAGACTGAGAAACGCAGCGCCCATCAGGAAGACCGCGCACAGTCCAAAAACGAGAACGCTCGGTTCGACGTTGACGTAGAAGGCCATGATCAGCAGATGGACGCCGACGATAGCCATCATGACGATCAGCATACCCAGCGAAGCAAGGTACTTTCCAAAGATGATCTCACGATCTCGCAAGGGGTGCGTCAGGAGCAACTCCATGGTGCCGCGATTGCGTTCTCCGGCCAGAAGACGCATGGTCACGAGCGGCCCGATGAACATTACAAGGAGCCCACAAAAAACCAGGAAAGGACCAAGAAGGGTTTCCTCGAAGTCCGGGACATTGGAATACGCGAAGGCCGACGGGTTCACACTGACCTTCGCGTAGAACAGGAACGACGCGGTAAAGCCGATTCCCGTCACTGCGGCGAATATGCCTACGACGACATAGCCGACGGGCGTAACGAAGAAACTCGCGAATTCGCGTTTGCACACCGCCCAGATGTTACGCATGGACCGGCCCTCCGATTATCGGAGATCGAGACAAGGGGCAAGTCCGAAAGGTTAGACAGGTCGGACAAATGCCGTCTGTCAAGGTCATGGGGTTCGTCATGATTGGTCTCCTTCTTCGCCGGAGACAACCCCGATGAAAATGTCCTCGAGAGTTCGCGACCTTTTCTGCAGCCCTCGGAGGCGCAGGTTCGCCTGGATGATCGCGGCGGCTACCGGAGGGCCGAGGTCGACGTTGGACGGCCCTTCTACAAGATATCGGCCCTCGGCTTCTCTTGAGACAGACTGGACGCCGGGCACGCCTTTGAGCGCTGCCGCAATCTTATCGTCGGGACCCTCGACCTCGACTTCGATGAGCGTCTTGAATCCGCCTGCAAGGTTCTCCATGCGGTCTTGGGCGACGATGCGTCCGCGATTGATAATGAGCACGCGCTCGCATACCATCGTGACCTCGGGCAGGATGTGCGTACTCAACAGGACGGTGTGCTCGTGAGCGAGAGATTTTATCAGCCGCCTGATCTCGATGATCTGCTGCGGGTCGAGTCCCACGGTGGGTTCGTCGAGGATGAGCACCGGCGGATTCCCAATAAGGGCTTGAGCGAGGCCGAGTCGTTGCCGGTATCCTTTCGAGAGGTTGCCGGCCAAACGTTTGGCCACGGGAGTAAGGCCGCACCGTTCCATAACGTTGCCCACTTCCTCCTTCCGATGAGACCGGGGAACGCCTTTCACCTCGGCCACGTATTCGAGAAAGCCGGCGACGAGCATCTCGGGGTATAGAGGCACGCTCTCGGGCATGTATCCGACGCGACGCTTCACCTCGATGGGATCTTTCGTGATATCGAACCCCGCCACGGACGCTGTACCCCGAGTGGGAGGTGAGAAGCCCGTCAGAACCCGCATGGTGGTTGTCTTGCCCGCGGCGTTCGGCCCGAGAAATCCCGTGATTTCTCCCTGGGCAACCGAGAAGCTGACGTCCTCGATGGCGGCAATCGGGCCGTAGTACTTGCTAAGGCCGGTGACCTCTATCATGAGCCTGATTCCTCCCGAAGTCGCCACCGTGACGTTAGTCCGGGTGGCCACGACATGCACGGGTTGCGCTAGATTATATTCTCTTTACCGAACGGAAGCCAAAGTCTCTATGCAGTATGTTGGGCACGACCCGGCATTCCCACGCAGCATCTTGTTGTTCAGACAGACAGGAGAGGAGAGCGGACCGGCTGAAAAACGTGTCGAGGAAGTGCTTGATTCCTCAGAATCTGTCATATAATATCCTTTCGCTCACGGTGAAGGAAAAGTGTGCGTCAATGCGGCAGGTTCTGTCACATGTGCTGTTTGGCGTCAATACTATGTCGTGGTCACACGGTTCGGTTCCATTTATGGAATCTATTGATAGGACTAAAGTTAGGCAGACTGAGATGCCGTATCGGCATGATGGCATAGGTTATGCTGCCCCATTCAGCGTAAGGTATTTGTAACGGGAGAAAGTGAGCGCGCAATGGTTGTCCAGTGTTGCTTATGCAAAAGGGTGCGCAACGGCAAGCTGTGGGCGGAACCCCTGCCGGAGGAGTTAGTTGAAGGGGAGGTCAGCCACGGGTACTGCCCGGCATGTGCCGCGAAGGCTTTTTTAGAGGTCGAAGAACTCCTCAGCACAACGCAGATCGTTATCCCGAACGTCACGGCCAGCTTGAAGGCAAGTTGAAATACTCGGGCCCGCGGTTCCGCAATAACTCGCCGTCTGGCAGTCCTGATGCGTGCGATGCGGTCAATGCTCCGCAAAACGGTTGCTTCCTAGTAAGGCCCTGCCCAGAACACTGAAAGCCTTCAACCGCACGCCTTGCGTCTCCACCGATTCAAACCAAAGGGAATTGTGTTTTGGACTCGTTCTTGAGACACAAGTACCTGCAAGATTAGGATCTGTTCGGCGCACGCTGACGAAGCATTGAGATGGAGGCAGAGTATGGCTGCGGTGAAGACCGAAGAGAAGCTGGCGCTTAAGGGCGGATCGAAGTCCGTCACATTGCCGGGCGTGGAACGTTGGCCCGCCCTTCCCGTTGAGAATGTAAAAGAACGGATCGGCCAACTACTCGATCGAGGAATTATCGCGATTGCCGACGGCTCCGGCGTCATCGCGAAATTCGAGGAGGCCTTCCGCCGTCTTGTCGGAACCCGCTACGCATTGACCATGAACAGCGGGACGGCCACACTGCACAGCGCGTATTTCGCGGCCGGCGTGGGGCCCGGCACGGAGGTCATTGTCCCGAGCTACACGTGGCACGCGACGATCACGCCGATCCTGCACTGCTCGGCCACGCCGGTCTTCTGCGACATCGAACCCGACACGCTCGTCGCCGACCCGGCCGACATCGAGCGCAAGGTCACGGCGCGCACGCGGGCCATCTGCGTGGTGCATACTTGGGGAAACGTGGTCGACATGGACCCGGTCATGGAACTTGCCGGGCGCCGCGGCCTGATAGTGATCGAGGATGCCTCGCATGCGCACGGCGCAACGTACAAAGGCCGCACGGTCGGTGGCATCGGCCACATCGGATGCTTCAGTATGCAGGGCGTCAAGGCGGTCAGCGGCGGCGAGGGCGGCGTGGCCACGACCAACGACCCGGAGCTGTTCGATCGTATGGTTCTGTTGGGCCACTTCGGGCGCGGGCCGCGCGGGCAAGGGAATCGCTCGTTCGATAACCTTGGCGACATGAGTCTCGGCGCAAAGTATCGTCCGCATGTGTTCGCCGTTGCACTGGCGCATTGCCAACTGCCGCGGCTGGGCGAACTGAACCGTCTCCGGACGGGCAACTACGCGTTTCTCAACGAGCGTCTCCGCAGTGTGCCCGGCATTGAAACGATCGAACCTCGCGCAGGGTGTGAGCGAGGAGGCTATCTCGAGTTCAAGTTCAAGATCGCCCGGAATGTCGCCGAACGGGTACACGTTGACGCCATCGAGAATGCGTTGCAGGCGGAGGGCGCGCCTGTAACGCGCGACCGGTACTCGAAGATCAATTACACGTACGGACTGCTCCACAAGGCCCCGCTCTTCACCACGTTCGACCGAACAAAGATCGGCGGCTGTTTCTTCGACCCGAAGACGTACATTGGACAGCCCATTTCTGCACCGTCCCTGCCTGTTACCGAGGATGTCTGCACGCGACTGTTGAGCACTTATGCTTTTGTGGACGTCGACCTCGATTACCTGGACCAGGTCGCTGATGCGTTCCGAAAAGTGATGACGCACTTGGACCAAGTCGGGTGAAACGCGACGGAGTCGACCGGTTGCCCCGAGCACCCTACCGGCAGCAAACGTGTGCGGATCTCGACGCGAACACCGTTGGTTTTCCCCAAATGGCCTGTGTTATCATCCCTGCACACGAGACATGAGGGTCTCGAAGATGATTGTCTTTAGTTGCCCGCATTGCAGCAATCGTCTTGAGGTGGATGACTCATACGCCGGCCACGACGGATGGTGCCGCAAGTGCAAGAACATGATAACGGTGCCGCGGCCCGGCTCTCGAGCGCTTGACGATTTGACGCCCACCGAGAAGTGCCTGCGCCTCGCCAAGGCGTTTCAACACGCCGCAACAAAGGCGGACCGGTATCATGTCCTCTTCCTGCGAACCGCGGAGGAGAATGATCGTCTGGCCGGACAGTTGCAAGACCTGCCCGGATTGACGGATCGTCTTGCCCGCGCGGAGAAGACGCTGGATGAACTCCGCGCCTATGTCCTGTCACCGGAATCCGAAAGCGCCCGGACGGCGGCCGAAGGGAGGCCCACCCTCGATGCCTTGCACCAGGACGTTGTCCGGTTAGCCGCGGAACTGGATCGCGCACGAGAGGAACGTTCCACTCTTACTGAGGCGGCAGATCGAGTCACACGGCTGGATGAAAAGGTGCAAGGCGCGCTCGATGCCCTGTCGACTCGCGAGCAGGAAATGAAGGAACAGACCACGCTGACGGCTGCCGCAGTCGAGCGTCTTCGCGACGATGTCGAGTCGCAGCACCGACGCGCAATCGAGATGGGTGCGAAGGTGGAGCCGTTGACGGCCGCGGTCGACGCTCTTGGCGCCGACCTCAAGAGCTTTGAAAAACATATCGAAGATCGAATTTCCCGCAGCGAGATTATGCGGCCGGCAGATAGGACCGTGATCGACGCCGGTTCGGTTTCGGGGGATTCTCCGGTAGATGTCGCCGGAGCCTTGAAGACGGAACTCGCAAGTGTGAAAGGGCGAGTTGACGCGATAGCTGGGCAAATAAGGACACTTCCAAACCTGGCCAAGCAACTTAACGAAGGTACTGAGCGGCTCAGCGCCGCCTTGACGGAATTCGAGGCATCCAGGAGCGCAATGGATGTGGTGGCCGCTTCGGTGGAACGCATTTCGGAATCACTGGAGGGCGCGCATCGCCAGGCTGCAACTTTTCGAGACGAACTCAGCGACGCCGTGTCGACCTTGAGCGAATTGCGGAGGAACGCTGAGGAGGAGCGCGCCGCACGCAAAGCCGCTGAGCGCGAGCAAGGTCAGCTTCGCGGGCGGGTCGAGGAACTTGCGGCGGGGTTGGAGGTGCATAAGCCGGCCATCGAAGCACCGCCCGCGCCGGAAGCGATCATCTCGGACAGCTCGACTGAGGGGGAAGCGAGCAGGAGTGTTTCCGAGGTCGACGCACACGGCGGCGGCGCCGAGGCGGTCAAGCCCGAGGTAATCGACGAGGATTCGGATGCCGCTCAGCAAATGATGCTGAACACCTTCTTGCGGTTCATATACTCGACCCCGCGCAACAAAGAATGAGGCCCGGCGCGGGGCGGCTTCGATAAAGAAAGGCCCCCGCTAAGGAGTGAGATGCGGAAGTTAATCGTTACATGCGAATGCGGTCAGCGACTCCGGGTGCCGTATTCGGCTCTCGGGAAAACGGGCGTCTGTGTCACGTGCGGACGCACGATTCAGATCGTGTCGGGCAATACGCGCCGGGAGGGGTTCAACCAACAGGCCGAGTCTTCCGTCCTTCGGGAAACTCAATGGCCCGCCAGGGTGGGCCGGGCGATCCTTTCGGAAGAAGACCGACAGCGGTTTGGCAAGGCGGTGGATCTGTATGGAAAACAGCAATACGCGGAAGCGCTCGCCATCTTTGATTCATTTCTCGAGCAGTTTCCCGGCAACCCCGATATCGAGGAGGCCCGGAGCCAATGTCTGCGCGCGTTGAAACGGCCTCGGTTGAGTGCGCCTCAGGGCGCCGGGAAGTTGCCGGGCGAAACAAAGCTCGACCCCGACACGGTGAAGCGGGTCGTTCTCGAGAAGATGCTTTACGACCCGTCCGGAGCTACGCAAATCGAGGCCGCAAGACTCGCGAGCCGGATCCTCGGCCTTTACCAAACGGCTCCGAAGGAACGCGCCAGCCACCCGAGCGAGACAAAGGAGCCCGCGGATGAACCCTCTTCGGCGCAGGGCCCGAAGTCTTCCTCGGAGCCGGCGCAGGAATCCGCATCACCGGACGATGGACGCGACAGGTCTCCTCTCGATGCGCATGAACAGGGGGAACGCCCGGGCGTAGCTTCGCGTGAAACGGACTCGACCTCCTCGTGAGTCGTCAGCGCCCGTCGGCCACTTTGGGATGCGCCTTCATTCACGCTTGTCGAGCTTGTATTTGATGATGCGACGTCGCAAAGCCTGATAGCTCATGTTCAGAGCCTGTGCGGCCTTCTGCCGGTGCCACTGGTATTGATCAAGCGTCTTCAGGATCTGCTCAGGTGTGGGTTCGCCTTCCTTGATCTCGTTCTCAGCAACGACTTCCGCCTCGGGGCCGCCATTGGGTTGGGGCGCCTGGACGACAGCCGCCGAGACTGGTCTGACATCTCGTCTCTGCAACGCCAGCCAACGTTTTGTCGTGTTCTCGAGCTCGCGCACGTTCCCCGGCCAGTCCTGCTCGCAGAGCATTGCGACGTCCTCACCGGAAAGTTCGAACCGGGTGCTGCCCGTGAAGTGGTTATACTTGTGCACGAAATGACGCACAAGCAACGGTATGTCCTCGCGGCGGTCCCGCAGGGGCGGGACCCAGATGCACACCTCGTTCAGGCGGAAGAACAGGTCTTGCCGGAAGGCGCCGTCTTGAAGACGTTGTTCGATGTCGGCGTTCGTGGCTGTGAGGATCTGGACGTCCACCTTGACGGAATAGCGGCCACCGAGCTTTGTGAATTCCTTGTGCTCGATGACTTGAAGAAGTTTTGCCTGGAGATTCAGCGGGATCTCACCGATTTCATCCAGGAAAATGATGCCTTTGTTCGCCAGGCTGAACCGGCCGGGCTTGGCCGCCATGGCGCCCGTGAATGCGCCTTTTTCGTAGCCGAACAGCTCGCTTTCGAGCAACTGCTCGGGGATCGCGCCGCTGTTCACCTTGATAAAAGGCTGTTCGCGGCGAAGAGAAAGGCGATGGATCTCCCGGGCGACAAGATCTTTTCCGACGCCGCTCTCACCGCGGATGACACAGTTAAGATCCGTCTGCGCCACCTGCTTGATGGTGGCGCGAAGCTCCTGAATGGCGGCACTGACACCGATCAGCAGCGAGGGCTCATATATGCTTGTCTCATCGGGCCGATCGACGTCGGGGCGCCGCTGTTTCAGCGCGCGTGCAAGTTCGGCACGGACCGTTGCGAGGCTGAAGGGCTTCGGGAGAAATCCGACGGCGCCGCGGCGCATGCACTCGATAACGGTGTGGGGAGCGGAGTCGATGGAGGCGCACACGACACTGGGCGAGCCGGGCGTACCCACTAAGGATGATAGGACGTCCACGGTGAGTCCCGCCTCCGGCATCAGTTCCATCAAGATCGCGCCGAATAGGCCATCGTGCGCCGTCCGAATGGCTTGGTCGACGGTGCTTGCCGTTCGCACCAAGTAGCCGGAGCCGGCCAGGCCTTTTTCGAGGGACCACCTTACGCCCGGATCGGTGTCGATCACGAGCACGCTTCTCGTGCGATCCTCCCGTTTGAGGAGAGAGTCCGGCAGGTGGGCATCTTCGGACATGCTTAGTCGTTCGCCTCCCCTGCCGGATTGAGCGCGTTTCGCGGCAGTTGGATCCGGAACACGAGTCCTCCGTCTTCGGGTTGGTCAACAGTCAGCCGGCCTCCGCAACTCCGAACCGTCCGTTGGGCAAGCAGGAACTTCGGGTGAGCTCTTACATCGGTTCTCGGCGAGCGGCTCGCGCCATGCCGGACCTCACTGAACATTTCGGCACTCGCCCCGTCGCAGCAGATCTGGAACAGGATCGTGTCTGAATCCACGTCGGTGAGGCGCAGAACGATCTTCCCGCCCGCTTCCACAGTGCGCACGGCACTCGAGATAAGGTCCAGGAACGTTCGCGCCAAGGTGGAACCGTTCAGCAATA
>Ga0315279_10003353_pt1 | contig 22492 bp, 26 predicted proteins | sample YL17G06_20_MG_FD_203694 | JGI IMG/M metagenome (GOLD analysis project Ga0315279, IMG submission 203694) | Sediment microbial communities from Yellowstone Lake, YNP, Wyoming, USA - YL17G06_20 | ecosystem: Environmental > Aquatic > Freshwater > Lake > Sediment | place: USA: Wyoming | collected... | reverse complement strand
CCAAATCCCCTATCTTGGCGATAGTCCCATTTCCCAAAACCACTCGCTCATCTGCAACTAAACAACCGGGGTCTCCAATTAGTAATATGTGCATGTCCGACCTTATCCTCATCCCATCTGCCTTGACCTTGCCCTGGGTGCCTCCTAACAGCTGCAGCGCTATGGCCTCTTTGATTTCGTTAAGGCCGTAGATTGAAGGAGCAATCGATGCGACTATCTTGTCATATATCTTCGGGTCGTTTCCGAGTTCCCTTATCCTCTTCTCTTCCTCTTCAGTCAGCTTGATGTTTTCAAACTCTTTCTGCACCTGGGTGATAGAGTTAACATCCAAGAACTTATCATAAATGGCGCCGCGGCCCTTGGGGTTGTGTAGGTTCAGGGTTCCGGTCATCTCGAGCTTGTCACCTGGCACTATCCTGTTGGTCAAATCGTCCTCGATCCACAGCTCCATCTTCTTTGCCTGCTCTCCGCCCCTCAGCAACTCTAGCGGCTCCTGTATCTCGGCCCTTTGCGTATCTATGAAGGCGCACTGTTCCAGGAGCAGCTGGAAATTCTTTCTTTCGCATGCGCACCCGGCCGGCTCAGAGAACTTGCCTGTTTTGTCTGTCTGCGGGATGTTATAGACCCTTCCGCAGTGCCTGCACTCAAAGACAGCATTGACTATTTTCGGCCTGGATTCTGTTACTGTGGTCACTACGCCGTCTACGCTCAGGAATTTGCCTATGTGCGCGCTGTCCACGCTGCGTATCAGCGTCTTGCTGTCCTCGGGAAAGTCGACAAATCTTATGTTCAGCTTTACCTTCTCCCCTCTCGGGTTCACAAAGTTCATCTGAGAAATAGCGTCTTGAGCCGCCTTGATAATTGGATAGGGGTTCTGAATCAATTCATCAGCCAAATCGGTGTCGTATTCTTCCAGCACCTTATAGCCTATTGCTATTGATTTTTCATCTGGATAAACAGAAGCCAGCCTTTCCAGCTCAGACTTGTATTTCGTATTAAGAAACTCTTCGAATTGCGTTTGGTACGGCGAGGACTGTGTGATAGTCTCCATTAGATCACGATGAATAGGTCTGGCGCAGAAAATTTTTTACCGAATAGTGTATATTATTGTCGTCCAGCTTATATAAAACTTTACTTCGCCTTGCCTAAAAGTATCAACCCGATGAGGATAACAATCATTATAGTCAATAGCGTCTCTAGCCAACCGAAGGTAGGAGAGCCCTGGACACTGACTTTAGCGAATTCCTCTACCGAATGGAACTTGTCATCCTGCTTGAAGCCGACCTTAATGCCGACGTGATAATCGCCGTTAGCGTCCGCCGGTGCTATAAATACGAATTCACGGCTTATTTCGAGGTTAGAGACGACCTCTGGGAGATAGAGGTTCCTGCTCATGTTGGTTATGAACCCGCCAGGATAGCTCAGATCCATGTTCAGGTTTGTTAGAGTGTCATCGCCGATGTTCTTCACCGTGACTATCAGTGAGTTCTGGTCGCCAGCCTTCATGTTCTGGTTCTGAAAGTGGTAATATAAGGACAGCGGAAACTCGAGCACCTCTAGATTGACGTTCGGATATTCTATAACCTCTCCGCCATACCTAAGTGTAGCGTTGACAGAATAATTGCCAAGTTTAGTGGTGTCGTAAGTGACTATCTGCACCGTCTTCATGTAGGTCGCGCCAGAGCCGATGGAGTTCACGCTGATGTTTCTCTGGCCGCCGAACTCTTGGGGCAGATTAACGGAAATCAGTATATTGGAAAGACTTTTTGTGCCCTGGTTTTTCAAGGTAATATAGAACGACGCATCCTCTCCTGCCAGCACCTGCGTATTATCCGGAGCTAGCTTGAACGTCACCTGCGCCTGGACTATGGACAGCATCAGGCTAAAACTTATAATTAGACCACATATCCTTAGGCTTTTCCTCAACGTTCCCCCCTCCCGGGAATATTTTATCCTTATATTTGAAGACTATGAATATTATTATGATTAGGATCAATCCCCCTATTAAAGGAAGATTCAGGCTGAAGCCGCCCACGCACTGGCCGTTGGATTTTGTCGTTCCGGACGGGCAGGCGCACGTGCAGTCGTCGGTAGGCTCTTTCCCTCCGGTGCAAGACGGCGGGCAATCACCGATATGAGGCATGAGTGATTCTATAAGGCCGTCCATTTTAGTGAAAAGCGCCTCGGCCTGGCTGTAGTTGCCTTCATCAAAGTATGCCTTCGCCTCATTATAAGTGTCATAGAGCTCTTTTATTCCGCCTCTCGAAGAGGGCGAGATTTTCTGCGCATTGTTGTTTATTGTGGTGTAATTGGCGTTATATACTATCAAACTGCTTCTTATCTGCTGTATTTCCGCATCGCTTATGTACGCGTTCACCCTGTTCCTGAGCTTCGTCAGATACTCGGCTGATACAGAATCAAGGTCCCTGAAGAACAGCGTGACCTCGCTCTTCCTGGCAGTTAGGTCGTCCCCCATCGCTGTTGGGGCGCCCTCCGTCAGTCTATAAGAGTCTATCGTCACCTGCAAAGCAAGCACCAGGTCGTAGTTCTGCGTCTTGAGATCGCTGTTCCCTGCCAGCTCGACGTAAAGGGCGTTGGCATAGAGGGCGACGTTATCGAGAGCCTCTAGGAACGACTCCTCTTTCGTGAACACGCTGTTCAGGGCGGTGTTGGATGCGTCTACATCGGTGGTCCTCCATTTTGACTGGGAGATGAGCACCTTAGTCTCCTGGATCTTGTCGCGCAGGTCTTTGTTCTTTGAGTTGGCATCGTCTATCGCATCCTCGAGCAGCTGGAGGTTGACTAGCGTTACGTTTGATGGCAGCTGGGCCTCCGACACCTCCAGCTTGAGCAGAGCATTCGTGAGCTCGGTGTCTCTGCTCTGCGCAAAGCTGAAAACGCTGTTCAAGAGGTTTAGCACGTCATCCTGGGTCGCGAAGTAATTTGCCAGATAGTGCGTCTTCAGGACGTCTTTCATAGAGTCGCTGACATCCACTTCCCCGGTCTCCGAGTTTATCGGGAGCATTATGCTGATTACCCCCATCGTCCCTTTGAGCTCCATGACCCAGTAAGAATTAGCGCCGGATTCGGTCAGGCCGACCGGTTCTAGGTCTATCGTCTCGGTCCCGTCGATATATTGATAGGCTTTGTTCCAGGCGTCGTCCCTGGTTATCGTTGAAAAGCCTATGGCGAGCAGTAATATTACAAAAAGCACAGTCTTTCTCATACAATCGTTTAATTAACGAGCAGGGAATATAAATCTTTACTGTAATGCATAATAACCTGCCGCCTTCTCCCTGGCAACCCTCTTCACAACTCCTTTGTTCACCAGGCTCGTCAGGACATTGCCTACTATCCCCTTAGCCAGGTTAGAGGCCCTCATGATGTCGTCCGCAGTCTTTAGCTTGTCCGGGACTGTGGCACCAATCGAGTGTAGTGTTGCCAGTATTTTCTGCTCTTGTGGATTCAAGTCAACCATTATATCACCTGTTTTAGTAGTTAGTAGGAAGAAAAAAGGTTAAAGATATGTCTGCTAGAAAGAGTCGGGGTCACCGGTTTCTTCTGGAAAAAAGCATTATACCACTCGTTGATAAATTGAGAGCGCATATTAATAAAAACCTTACGTTATCCATTAATCAAAAAGTAGGTTGTGACATAGCCTATAAGGAGGACGGCTATCAGGACGGTGATATAGGCAGTGGTTATTACGTCCCGCTTCGGTATTTTCCTCCAGTCTCTCCAGTTCTTGCTCCATCCCCTAGCCAGCAGTATCAGAACGCCCGCAGCCGACAGAACGACGGCAAGGACAGTAAATGCCGCAGCAACCAACACTCGGTCAATCATAATATCACTTCAATAGCCTCTTGGTCTTATTACTTTCTGAGTTTCGAGTCTGCCTCCTTTATAGAGTCTGTAAGCTCTTTCTTGCCACTATCTATCCTCCGCTTTATCACGTCATCGACCAGTCCGAGCATTTTCGCGGCCAGTAATGCGGCATTCCTTGGCTCCAGCACAACCGCGGGGCATACTCCGGAAGGCATCCGCAGGGAAGAGAGCACATCGAGACCTGCGAATTTCTCTGAGTAAGGAGGACAGGCTATAACTGGATTGGCTGTATTCGCGTCTATCACAGCAGATAGTGTGTTGCTCCTTCCAGCCACAGTGATATAAACTATTTTGTCATTTTTCGCATCGTACTCTCTGACCATCTGCAAGACATATTCGGTCGCCTTATGCGCAGAGGCTATCCTGTACTCGTATTTTATTCCCAGTCTGCCCAACTCTTCCCCTATCTGCTTAGAGAACTCCATATCCTCCTTCGAACCCATTATTATAGGAACAATCATTGGCTCACCTTAACAGTCCCTCCTGCTTTAATTTCTGATAGTCATTCTTTATAAGTTCTTTTAATGACTTGACTTCAAAATGCCTCTCGCCAGTCCATTCATTGCAGGCGCTCTTGTAGATGTCCGAAACCAACTCCAATAGCTCTGGTGGCAGCTTAGGAGGCACAGGCCACTGCTCCTCTGGAAGATTCTGCTCTTTCGCCTTCATGAATTCAGCATACCACGGCGTTCTCTTGTAATAGTCCCTCAAGAACTGCTTGCTCAGCGTGAATCCGTCCAGCTCGAACCTGTCTTCATCCAATGTCCCAAAGACGTCGACCCACATCAGCCTGCCGCTAGAGTCGATAGCTCCTTCCACTTTTCCGTCCATGTGTTCCCAACCAAGCCGTGTAGATTTCTCGCGCAGGTATTTGTCTATCGCCAGCGCTTGTTTCCTTATTTCATCCATCCTCTCCGGACCAAGACGATAATAGTCGATAACCTCCTGGATCGTTCTGAAATACCTGTCGAATGTCTCAAATTTAGTACTAAAGTCTATTATAGGAGTTTTCAGTTTCTCTCCCGGTCTTCCCTCGTGGTCAAGGCCAAGGTCTTTCCAGGTGGTCTCTCCCTTAGCCACGCGCTTGAAGACAGAACTCCCCTCCGGCAGCGCGTCCCTGAAAATAATCTCCAACGGAACCATGCAGTTTATAGACTCAGGTGTAAGCTTCTCCAGTTCTATCTTCCTAACAAACTTGATTTTCATCTCGTTTTTTGACTCTAGACCAATGAAGTGAGTTTTTAATCCTCTTTTCTCGAGTTCGTTAAAGTTAGTGGCAGCCATGAGACAGAGGGCCTCGCCTTTGCCCTGGATATGGTCGGGCATCTCACCGTAGTCAAATATGGAGTATCTATCGCTGAAGACAAAGACTCCCTCGCCCATCTCCGTCTCAGTCGGCTCTCTGATGATTTCCAAGTCCTTGACAGAGCCCATCATTTCACCTTTTGAATTTTTCGATAAGCGCTCTTGCTCTCTCTTTCGCATTGCCCAGATAGGTCTCTGGGTTCATCAGGTCGCTTATCTCTTTCTCGTTCATGTATTTGGTTATCTCCTCGTCTCCTAGAAGCAGCTCGGACAATAGTCTATTCTCCCTCATGGCGGTCCAGGCAAGCTCCTTCACTTTTTCATGCGCCTTCTGCCTGTCCATGCCCTTTAGAGCCAGATTGGTCATTACTCTTTCTGCCATAACGCTGCCTTTCGTGAAGAAGATGTTATCATAGGCTTTTTTCTGGTCTATCGCCATGTTGCTCGCTATATTGGTCATTATCCTGAGCATGTAGTCAAGCGTTATGAAAACCTCCGGATAGCGGTAGCGATAGGGGGCGGACTGTTTTAGGTCACGGGCGTGTGAGAAGTTGAGTTCCAGTTCCGTGACCAAATCGCCCCGCAGTATGGCGCTCATTCCCATTATTCTCTCCAGTCTGAACGGATTCTTCTTGTGCGGCATGGTCGAAGAGCCCACCTGCTTGGCTGATGTTTCCTCGCTGACCTCTCCTATCTCCGTCCTGCTCAGATTCCAGAAGTCGGATGCTATTTTATCAAGGATGTTGCCCAATATGACTAAATCAGCAAGAAGATAGAGGAGGTTGTCTCTGGGGGGCAGTTGTCTAGCGTGACTGCCTATGGGAAGCTCCAATTCAGTGAGCGTCTTCTTTTCTAGCTCTACCGCGTCTAGCCCCAGTTCAGTGAAAGAGTTGGCTGTTCCCACCGCACCAGAGATTTTTCCGACATTCAGCCCTTTGTCCTGTCTTATCCTCTCTAACGCTGTATTGAGCTGGTCCGCGTAGCCGATGAGCTTGAATCCATAGGTAGTCGGAAGGGCGTGCTGGCCGTGGGTTCTGTCAATGCAAAGCCATTCTTGCGTCTCTTCCGCTCTTTTAACTATGGCCTGAATAAGTTTTTCGATATCAGTCAGCACCAAGTCAACGCTCTGCTTTACGAGAATGGCTTTTGAGGTCTCGGTTATGTCCGCAGAAGTGGCTCCCAAGTGTATCTTTCCGCCCGCTGGTCCGGCCTGTTCAGCAAGAGCCTTCACAACTGCCATAATGTCGTGGTTTATCTCCGCCTCTATCTCTTTCACCCGTTTAAGGCTCACTTTAGGAATGGCCTTCTCTATAGCCTCGGCCTCTTCGAGTGAGACTAATTGAGGCTTCATTCTGGCAATGGCCTTGGACAGAGCTGCTTCGACCCTCATCTGCTGTCTTACCTGGTTCTCTTCCTCCCAGATGGCGTTCATCTCCTTGACCTTGTAGCGAGAGTCGATTGGATGCACCACATGTTCCCCTTCTGTAGAAATGTCCATTACCATACCATCACTTCTTGAAGCCGTTCCCTGACTTCTTCAGTTTCATATCCAGGAATGCACTGCCTATGACGTAATCCTGCAAATCTGGGATTATCCCCAGTTCGCTCGCAGTCTTTCTCATGTCTGCAAAAGTGACCTTTCCATCCTTCCTCAGCCGCCCCTCGATGGCGCCCCTGAGCTTATTGCGGTTTTTCTCATAAGCATCATCAGCAAGAATCAGCGAGTAATAATTAATCTTGTGCTGAAGGTAGGCGGGATTGTCTTCGAAAAACTGCTCCATGGTCTTCCCCTCTTTGTTCATCCTTTTCTCGATTTCGGAAAGCAGCGGGTCTGATTTGAAGTATGGGCCGGTTTTAATGTTCTTCACAAACGTCTTTATCCTTTGGGAGGGAATGTTGAACAAGGCCTCTCTCTCATGGTGGCCCGCATAATAGCTCTTTAGAACGGGCCTGTCTTTCTTCTCTAGATATCCCTGGGGAACGGAATGCACGACGCTCCATTTTTTCCCTCTCGAGTAAACGGTCGTGTCGGCGATTTCCGCATCTCCGAAAAACGTCCCAGCCTCACGGGTTCTCTCTCTTTTGAGCCCCTCGCTTCTCACTCTCTCCAGGGACGTTTCGCTCCTGCCGTGGAACCTGACGCCCAGTGCATAAACATTCTTCTTAAGGGCATGTTCCTTATTGACTAAATACCGCTGGATACGGTCCGCTCTTCCCTTAGAAATTGGTTTTTTCTTAATATGCACTAAAAAACACCTGACAAAAATTATGGGCGAGCTATTTAATAATTGTGAGGGGACACTTTCTCATATGAACGCATGTCACTTCATCATTTTCTTCGCTTTTTCGTATGCCTCTTTCGACCTTTCTTTTAGCGGACCGCCGCCCTTTATCTCCTCTCGCCCGCCGGCACTTCCGCCCATTATAGAAGCGGCCTCCTTGACCGCCTTCTCTACGTCCTTTTTGCAGTCCTTGCCCCTTATCCCGAAGACGACCCCGTCAGAAACAAGCACCACACAGGCTTTAGGATCTTCTTCCACTATCTTCCTTCCTATGTTCTGCATCACCTTCATGTCGGCTCCAGGGACATACTGCACCATTTCCTTAACTTCTATCTTAGCCGCCAGCTTCTCCTTGATCTTATCCATCTCCTTCCTGACGTCCTTCCACTTCTCTACGAGTTCTTCAGTTTTTAATTTGTCGAGTTTCTGCTTTACGGCTTTCAGGCCAAGTTTAGTCTTTAGAGCATTAAGTTCCTCTTCGAGTTTTGCTATCTCCCTTATCCAGTCGCTCTTATCTTTAGCTACAATCTCTTTCTGCTTCTCCACATGTTTGCCAATGAGCGGTTCTCCGGCAAGATACTCCAACCTTATGACCCCGTCCTGCTTCTTGTAGGAATTAATTAGCTTGATTGGTCCGACCTCGCCAGTATTATTAGCATGAGTGCCTCCGCAAGCCTCTGTGTCCCAGTCCGCGATAGAGACAATCCGGATTTCGTTAGACGGGATGGCTCCTCCCTGATAGATTCGGAAGCCGTATTTCTTCTCAGCCTCAGCCCTGTTCAAGACCTCTTTCTTGATCGGTCTATTCTCTTTTACCACTTTGTTGGCCAGTTCCTCTATCCTCTTTATCTGGCTATCTGTCAGTGGCTCGAAATGGGTGATATCTAGTCTGGCCTTATCCTCTTTCTTCTCCGAGCCAGCCTGCCAAACGTGCTTGCCCAACACCCTCTGCGCTGCGCCATTAATTATGTGAGTGGCAGTGTGATGCTTCATTAATTGTAATCTTCTGTCTTTGTTTATCTTGCCGGTTACTGATGTCTTGCCTAACCTGCCTTCAACCTGGTGAACTATGACATCCCCCGCTTTCTGGACGTTCAAAACAGCGATTCCATCTATAGTCCCTCGGTCGTAATCCTGGCCACCAGATTCGGGATAGAAGCCGGTCTGATCTAACACAATACAGTTCTTTCCGTTCTGCGCCCACTCCTTCAAGACGCGGGCCTTGAATTCAAAAATATCATCATAATATAATTTCTTGGTTGGTGGCAGACCCTTGACATCATACTCTTCCTGTTTTTTCTGTTCGGCGCTCGTCACATGAGTCTCTGATATCTTTGCGTAGAAGTCTTGAGGGACAGAAACTTCAACCTTCTCCTTTCTCGCCACATCCTTGACAAGCTCCGGAGTAATCCCCTCAGATTCGTAAAGCGTGACCATGCTCTTGAAGTCGATGTTCTTAGTCTTCTTGATGAGAGATAATACGGTTCTCTTCGACTTATCCAGCGTCTCCTTATACTTCTTTTCCTCATGCTCCAGTATGGTGTTGACTTCATCCAGAGAGTCTACTAATTCAGGGTATTGTTTCTTCCATTCTCGCGCGTGCCACTCGGCCACATCTTTCAGGTCTATCTTCCAGCCATAGTCGTCGATGAATCCCAGTGAGCGCCTTAGAATCGCCCTTAGGTTATATCCGCCACCAACATTAGACGGAAGAACGCCATCGCCCAAAGCGAACAACAGGCTCTGGGTGTGGTCTGCGATAGAGTAGAGCGCGGCCATGGGCATGACAGATTCTCTGAGTTCTTTCTCATCCGTCCTCATTTGCTTCGAGATAGCCTTCCATATTAATTCCATCTGTTTGACATTACCCGCGTCAACATCCATTATGCTCCCCAAAGGCACGAACCTCTCGAACAATTCCGTGGGCCTGTGACCTGATTTTTTGAATAGATTAACACATACATCAGGGTATTCCGCGTCGTACATGGTCCTGCTGCCGTTGACGAGCCAGGCTATCCTGCCCTGGCCCATGCCCATGTCCAGTACCTTTAGCTGCAGCGGTTCGTAACCAGAGTCATTGGTCTTGTACATCATGTAGACCTGGTTCCCTATCTCCAGCCCTCTAGCAAAGAACTCCATGGAGACTCCCAGATTGCCTCCCCCGCCCCACTGGCTCTCGATGACGCTGAACTCGTTTCTGGGTATTTTCATTTCGTCGGTGAACCATTCGAAAAGGTCCCTGAAGTATTTGGGCTGGTCAAATTTCTCCGGCGGCATGAACGCGTGCTGTCCTATCATCACGAAGCCCGTGTTATGTCTCCCAGTGATACCGACATTTTCCACTTCGTTAAATCGCAAGCAGTATTGAGGAACTACCAGCGGGTTGGCCGGTGGTTTTACAGCGCCCGATACCACATGAGGCTGGAAATCATAGATAGACGCCTGGACAAAGTCAGTGTCATCCCTCCAGCGGGCAGCTACCGGGTATCTGGCGATCGGGCTATAGCCACTTTTTTTGAAGAAGTTGGAAAAACTCTGCCAGCATCCGATAAAATCCAGCCTCTTGCCGATGGACCGCCCGATGAAAGTATACTCAGCTCCGCATTCAGGGTCTCCGCACCTGTCCCTCTTCTCAGTCGCCCAGAAATAGCTTCCGCATTTAGAGCATTTATTGCGCATGAACCCTTTCTCTTTCAAGACCTCGGTCGGATAGAAATTATCTGGATTAGCATCAGCCTTCTTCTTCAGTTCCTTCTTCATCTCGGCGATAGAACTCATACCATCTCTTCCCCTTCTGCTGTCCTAATCCTTACGTCTCTCACGTGCTTCTTCGCAACAAGCGCTAATCCGCGGAGCTCATCGCGGGTCGGAGATTTGACCTTGTTATAGGCCGTATCTAGACAGCCCTTCTCAGGCGTGAACTGCTGCAAGACGTATAAGTCGCAGTATTTACCGACCTCTTCCGCTATCTCCTCTATGTCGTGCTCCCTGAATATAAGACCGGGCACTACCGTGGTCCTGCATTCCAAGACAAAACTGAACGCATGCCTGAGCTTCATTATTTCCCTTATGTTCTTTATGGCCTGTGCTGCATCCCTTTGGATTACCCTTGAATATTCGTGCTCCCTTTCCAAAGGAGCCTTTATGTCCAGCGCGATATAATCGATCAAGTTCCTGGCGAGCAAATCGGCTATAACTCCGGCATTTGAGCCGTTTGTGTCTATCTTGACAGCGAGACCGGCCTTCTTGAACATATGGACTAATTCCGAGAGAGCTTCTGGCTGGACTGTGGGCTCTCCTCCGCTAAAGACAACGGCATCTATGAGCTTCTTTCCCTGCATTACCAAATCGAATAACTGCCCCGTGTCCTGCCTTGCGCCCATCCTCTCGTCAAGTATCCCGAAATTATAACAGTAGTGACAACGAAAGTTACATCCGCCGAAGAATATCACACTGGCCGATTTGCCTTCATAGTCTATGGTCGACAAAGGCAGGATTCCGCCGATTACTATTTCCATGTTCCTATTTTAACCTATACGTATATAAAAAATACTTACTTAATTCTGCATGATGATTGAAAAGTTCAGCAAAGACGCGGAGCAGCTGAAGATATATCAGGGGGTTTTTGACGACTACACGCTCAGGACACTGGTAGACCTGGCGAGCAAGCACTATTTCAACACCCTGGACTATCCGATATCCACGGGCAAGGAGGCCGATGTCTATCGTGCGACTACCAAGGAAGGGGACTATCGTGCGGTCAAGATATACAGGATAGAGACTTCTAACTTCCGCAACATGTATAACTACCTCGCCGGCGATGTACGTTTCGCCCATATCAAGAAGAACAAAAGGTCCATAATCAAGACCTGGTGCCAGAAGGAGTATAGGAACCTCAGAGACATGTACGAGGCAGGGATAGGAGTGCCCAGACCTATCAAGTTCGCTAATAACGTCCTTATAATGGGGTTCATAGGAAAGAACGGGATGCCAGCTACCCTATTGGTCAAGCATAAGCCAAAACAGCCGAAGAAACTGATACTGACATTGACTAGATACATAAAGGAAATGTACAAGAAAGCGAATCTGGTCCATGGCGACTTCTCTGAATTCAATATCATGATGATCGGCGAGAAGCCTTACCTGATCGATGTGTCGCAGGCGCTCAGGACAGAGCACGTGACTGCTAAAGAATTATTAAAGAGAGACATCCACAATTTAGCGAGGCTTGCGAAGAAGTATGGAGTAGATTTCGATGCAGAAAAAGTATACGACAGCACTGTTTGATGTCGACGGGACGATAGTGACTCTAGATGGAGTGGTCAAGGCAGTGCAGGAGACTCTGACCAAGTTCGAGCTGAAGGCGATGAGCTCGCACGACATCATCCACCGCTTCATGGGCCGGCTGATAAAGGACGAACTGCCGAGGATCTATCCGCACATAGGTAATGAGATTGATGAAATTGTAAAATACTATAGCAAGATATTTGTCGAGAAACACAAGAAGTTTGAAGATTTACAGCCTTATGTCAGAGAGGTGTTCAAGCAGCTCAAGCAGAACAACATCAGGATAGGGATTGTGACTACTAAAGGAAGGCCGGAGGCGCTCGCAGTCCTTCGCGACTATAACCTGCCTTATGATGCGCTCGTTTCCCATAACGAGGTCCATGCGATAAAGCCAAGCCCAGAGCCCGTAATGAGGGCTATCGACGAGCTGTTTGCCAGGCCCAGCGAGACCATCATGACCGGAGACCACATATTCGATATGATGGCCGCCAGGACAGCTGGTTGCGACTGCGTTGGCGTTCTAACCGGGGCCTCTACAAGGAACGAGCTGTTAGAGGCAGGCGCAATATATACTATAAACAATCTGAGCCAATTGCCTAAGATAATGGGGTTAAAATGAAGGAATATACGGACTATGTGCTCATACCAAAGGAAAGGATAGCCGTACTTATAGGCAAAGGGGGGAAGGTCAAAAAGGACATAGAAAAGAAGGGAAAGGTGGCTATTGTTATCGATTCCGAATCCGGCGAGGTCTCCGTAACGCGAAAATTGGAGAAAGACGCCTCAATGGCACTGACGGCGTTGGACATAATTAAGGCGATAGCACGCGGTTTTAGCCCCCAGAAGGCTTATAAACTTTGGGACCCTAATACATACTTAGAGACTATAGACCTTACCGAGTTCTTAGGTCCTTCTAGCAAGTCGTTAGAGCGGGTTAGGGCCAGGATCATAGGACGTGAGGGCAAGGTCCGTAACTATATAGCCAGGCTGACCAGCACGGATATAGTTATATACGGCAAGACCGTTAGTATCTTGGGCGAGGCGGACAATGCCGGCCTAGCTAAAGAGGCTGTCTTCAAGATTATAGACGGTTTGCCCCATAATGCTGTTTTTAGGTTCTTGGAGAGCAGGAGAATGTAGGTGGCGCAATGGTTGATATCCACAAGGATTTCGCAGAGCACTCGGTAGCAGAATTTTTCAAGAAGAACAGGCAGATGCTGGGCTATTCAGGAAAAATACGTTCCCTTACCACGATTGTGCACGAATTTTGTACGAATAGTTTGGACGCTTGTGAGGAAGCAGGCATACCGCCAGATGTCTTTATCCAGGTAGACAAGCTTGGGCAGGAGCACTATAAAGTCACTGTGGAAGACAACGGCCCAGGCATACCCAAGAAACTAGTGGGAAAAGCCTTTGGTAAGATGCTCGCTGGCACCAAGTTCCAGAGGTTCCAGCAGGCGAGAGGGCAGCAAGGCATCGGGGGCGCGGGCTGCGTCATGTTCGGGCAGATAACCACGGGCAAACCGACGAAAGTGATAACCTCAACAGGCAACGGCACTATCTACGAATGCCGCTTGACTATCGACATTAAAACTAATGAGGCGAAGATGGGCGACGAAAAGGAGTATACGGGCCAGATGCGCGGTACTAGGGTCGAAACGGAGCTGAAAGATGTCTTATACCAGAAGAGCGACCAGAACCCGGATGAATACCTGAGGAGAACTGCTCTAGCCAACCCGCATGCGAAGATAACTTATATCAATCCCGATAGCCTAACGACAGTCTACGATAGGGCGATTGACGCGGTTCCGCCCATGCCCAGGGGTACTCAACCACACCCGAAAGGAGTTACTGTCGACGACCTATTGAGCATGGCCAGCGTGACTAACGCCAGGACTGTCAAATCGTTCCTATCAACTGAGTTCTCGAGGATGAGCTCGGCCAAAGCAGAGGAGATATCGAAGCAGGTCTCTTTTGACATGAACAAAAGGCCCAAAGACATGAACTGGGAGGAAGCGGAGCAGGTCATAGGCGCGATAAAGAAGATGAACTTCATATCGCCGCCCACCGATGTGCTCATCCCCATCAACGAGCAGCACCTGGAGAAGGCATTAGAGAATATCCTAAAGCCGGAGTTCAAGTCCGTCCTGACGCGGCCGGCGGCAGTCTATAGTGGAGGCGTTCCGTTCATAGTCGAAGTGGCTCTCGCTTACGGCGGGAAAGCTGGCCTTCCGCTCAACGGGAACCCGGAACAGCCCCAGAACAGGATGGAGATAATGAGATTCGCCAATAGAGTACCGCTTTTGTTTGATGCAGGCGGCTGCGGCCTGACTAAAGCAGTGCAGACTATTGAGTGGAAGAGATACGGGCTTCAAGAGGATTTGCCGCTCACAGTGATTGTAAACTTCACTTCAATCCATGTTCCTTACACAGGAGCCGGAAAGCAGGCAGTAGTGGATAATGAGGACATAATCAAGGAGATACGACTGGCATTAATGGATGCAGGCAGGAAGCTAGGCACCTATGTTTCTGGCCGAAGGAGAAAGGCCGAGTCTGAAGCCAGGCTGAAAGAGTTGATGCGTTATGTTGATCCGGTCGCAGAGGCGTTGCACGGCCTCACAGACACCGCTATAACCAAGCTCAAGAAAGAGCTGAAAGAGCTGATAGAGGCCAAGTACTCTGCGGGCGAGATAGAGGAAGGCGACGGCGAGGAAGAGGAGGAAGTAGAGGAGTTGGAGGAGAATGGCGACAGCGAATGATGAGGTCAGGAAGAAGTTGAAGGCGCTCGGGACTAAAGTGACTAAAGAGATAGAGAACAAAGAGTCGCCAAGGATAGAGATACCTGTACGTGGGTTGTCTAACGTTGAGTATGACGAGAAGACCGGGCTGCTAAAGCTAGGGAGCCAGGTCTCGAAGAGGTCGTTCCTGAACTATGCTCATGCCAGGAAGTTCATGCAGACGATGCTAGTCGCCAACTTTGCCTACAACGAGCTGCTAAAGACAGGCATACACACCAGTCTCAGAGACATGTTCTACGCATTGAAGAGGACGCTGCCTAATAGCAACGAGAACACCTTCGAGGAGCAGATTGAGAGCGACCACTGCGTTGTAGACCTGGAAGTCTCTGTCGACACACTCAGAGAGGATTTACACTTATCCGCTGATGTCCGTGGCCGGGTTGTTGGCCCCGTGACTATCAAAGACAGAGGCGACACTATTAACTGGTCCAAGTTAGGCTCTGGCGGCTGGGCGATACCATCGAATGTAGAGGATATCGAATTCAAGAAAGTCGATGCCAAATTCATACTGGTCATAGAGAAGAACGCCGCGTTCGAGCGACTTCATGAGGACAAGTATTGGGAGAAGAACAACTGCATTCTAGTGACTACCCAGGGCCAGGCAGCGAGAGGACCACGTAGGTTGATCCAACGGCTGTCGACAGAGTACAAACTGCCTGTCTATGTGTTCACGGATGGAGACGCTTATGGATGGTATATATACTCAGTGATAAAGTACGGCTCCATGGCGCTAGCTCATACGTCTGACAGGCTAGGGACGCCTGACGCCAAGTTTTTAGGGCTAACGATGAAGGACATCGAGAAGTACAAGCTCGAGAAATACACAATCAAGGCAAAGCCAGTAGACATAAAAAGAGCTAAAGACATGATGAAGTACGATTGGTTCCAGACCAAGGGATGGCAGGACGAGCTCAAGAGGATGCTCGAAAAAGGCTATAAGGCCGAGTTAGAGGCTTTGTCTTCCAAGGGCCTGAAGTTCATCACAGAGACCTATCTGCCTGATAAGATCAAGAACAAAGATTTCTTGGAATAATATTGAGTGTCAGGTATTAACCTTCTCCACCACATCCCTCTCCACCACAACCAGAACCTTCTCCACCACACCCTTCTCCGCCACAACTTTCTCCACCACAACCCCCCGGTCCTGTTCCTTCTCCACCGCAGCCACCTTCTCCGCCACAATCTTCACCCTTCTGAACCTTGGAAATAGAGCCGAAACTGACCGGATCCTCGCCACCGCATGGGGTTTCACCGTCACAAGTAAATCCTTCACCACCACAACTTGGTTCAACCTCTCCACCACATCCAGCACTTAAACTATATCCCTCACCACCACACGATTCAGTCTTTTGAATTGTAGGAAGGACGAGAGCAGGTGTTGCAATACTCGTACTCGCAAGAACTGGAGTAATTACTCTCCTCATATCTATCAGGCTCTTGAGCCGGTTATAGACGCCGGTTATGAACTGGTAGTGGACTCTTCTGAAGAGGCAGTCCTGGATCTGATTCGTGTCCTTTATCATGTTGTCGGCTATGCATCCGGCAAAGCAGGTTCCGACATACTCGCATTTCTTACAGCTCCTGGTCTCAGCCAGATAGTTGGGCAGCCGGTAATTTTTGACTATTTCAATCTGCGTCTCGTTGAAGCCGTTATAGATATCGCCTATGCACATCTGCTGGTTGACAATGAACTTCTGGCACGGATATAGGTTGCCGTTGACATCAAGGCTGCAGGACCTCTCCGTAGTGCCGCATCTGCTCCTCCTCTTGTTCTGAGGCGAGGCGAATGGGAATACTCTCCTCTCGTAGTTTCTCCAGTGGACAGATGGGTCGTTAGTATACACATTCACCAAGAAGTCGCCCAGTTTCTTGTACTCGTTGACCAGTATGTCTATCTTGTCCTCGTGCCATTTGGCGAACCTGTCCACCTCTTCCTGTATGTCGCTGAATCCAAGGTCATAGAAGAATTTCATGCTCTTGAACATGTTTTCGACATTGTTCGGCGTGACGGTCATCCTTATCCTAGATGAATTCCTGTCGAGCCCGTCCAAAACGTGCTTTATCTTATCAAATGCGGAGCTGCCGTCAGGATACACCCTGTTGATATCGTTGACCTCTTTCGGCCCGTCTATGCTGAGCGTGACATGGACTTTGTTCTTCTTAAACCAGTCCAGGACCTCATCATTGACAAAAGTGCCGTTGGTATAGATGCTGAAGTCGTACCTGTTCGGGTAGTTCTTTTTGAGATACTCTCCCATCTCCTTCATCAGGCCGAACTTCATCAGAGGCTCGCCGCCGAAGAACTGTATGTGCAGCCTCTTGGTCATCTTCATGAAAAAGTCTATTCCGTCGAACGCAACCTTCTGGGACATCGAGTCTGTCTTTCTAACGCCGCCCTCATAGCAGTATTTGCAGCGCAGGTTGCAGTCCCACGTAAGGAAAAATATGCACGAATAATTGGATTTCACGTCTGCCATAGCAATCTCCCTCACGTTAAATTATGAACACTTCGCTTTAAAAAGTTTCTCTATCTCTCTTTAGTTAAATAGACAAGCGTCGAAATGAAAAAGTTTATAAATATAGTCGACATTACTATTATTACTCATTCTGGAGTGATATGATGCGAGTGATACGAGCCAAGACAAAACAGGCTCTCATAGAAGAAATCAAGGGAATGAACGCGGATGATTCTGAGTACTATTTCAATCTCAGACCAACAGTTGACATAGTAGAGGCGCTGATAGAAAAATGCAACGGAGTCAAGCGAATAAGCTGTCCTCCGAGCCTTTTGCAGCAGACAGCGAAGAAAGTTTTCAAGCTCACGAACGAGAAAGGGATCAAGCTCGACGCGGGCGAGTTCAAAGTCGGCCGCCCGAAGAAATACGATGACGACACCATACGAGAGGTCATAGAGAGTCGAAACAATGGCAAGCCTGCCAAGGAGATAGCCGCGGAGATGGAGATGCCGCTCCGAACAGTCTATTTCTATCTCAAGAACGGCAATAATAGCGAGTAACCTTTATAAACCTTCTACGAGTTTTATTTGTATGGAAAAGTATACTCTCAGCTCCATTGTCGGACTGCTCATAGTCCTGGGTATTGTAGGATTCTTTGTTTATTTTGGCAATAGCTGTATAATAACAAAAAGCAGTCTAGCACCAGGATGTACAGAATACCTTGCTGGATGTAACGTGATGGGAGGTTGCTGGGGAAAAACCATTGCAACTAATCTAAGAACAGAACCTGAAACACCTTGTCTGCAGTTTTTTGAAGCAGGGATATGCAACGACCCGCTTGTTAGGATCCAAAACAACTGCCAAGACAATTTTATAATCGGCAAAGATGATATTACGTTAAATTCCGGCGGCCACATGGAGCTAACAGTAATCGGGCGATGGTATGTGAACAATGTTACGGAGAATGGCAGCATCCGCTCGATAATTGGCAGGCTGGGTGCAACAGATGTGAAGATATTATTTGAAGTAAAAGACCTATGCTAACAAAGCTTTTTTAACCCTCATTATTATAATTCTTGATGAGCCCTGGTAGCTCAGCGGTGGAGCGCGCGATCCTGCAAGTCACTCTTGTAGAACACGAGGCTGTTAACCGTGAGGTCGTAGGTTCAAATCCTACCCAGGGCGTTTCTAGTTTTGAAGAAACCCTTAAATAACTGCGTTGAGCCTAATTAAACACAGCAAAAAGAGGTAGGAAAAAGTATGGTAGAGGGAGAAGAGGAAGTAAGCAGGATGGAAAAGTATGAGGAAAAAGGAGACTATACTAGTGCCTCTTCAGTTGTTCCTCTGATAATAGCTCTGCTGATTGTCCTTCCGATTCTATATCTGGCTTGGCAGGATGTACTCGCAAAAGCCGGGGTTTCTGCGCTGACTAAAATAATCGCGGCTGTGATTGTATTCTATCTGGTGTCGATAGCAATAAAGATAAACGCACAATGGGAGCAGGCCGTTATTCTTAGGCTGGGGCGATATACCAGGACAGCTGGACCAGGCTTATTCTTGATAATCCCCCTTGTAGAAGTGGCTATAAGAAGGGACATGAGGATAAGGACGACCACCTTTGTCGCGGAAGAGGCCCTGACCAAAGACAATGTCCCAGTTAATGTCGACGCTGTCCTTTTCTGGGAAATACAGGACGCCAAGAAGTCGGCTATCGCTATCCAGGATTATCTGAACAGCATCACAAGAGCGGCAATGACTACCATGAGGGACGTTATAGGACAGTCGGAGTTAGCTAAGTTACTCTCTGACAGGATGTCGCTTGATAAGATAATGCAGGCGCTGATTGACAAGAAGGCTGTCAAATGGGGCCTGAATGTCGATAGCGTCGAGATAAGGGAAGTCAGGATACCGGGCCCCCTCCAAGATGTGATGTCAAGACAGGCCCAGGCCGAAAGAGAAAGACTAGCGAGGATAACCCTTGCAGACAGCGAGATCCAGATAGCCAAGAAGTTCAGCGAGGCAGCGAAGGAGTATGAGCGAGACCCTAACGCCATGAGACTGAGGGCGATGAACATGCTCTATGAGTCAGTGAAGGAGAGAGGTACTTACATAATAGTCCCCTCGGATGTGGTCAACACGATGGGATTCTCTGGTGCGCTTGCCACTACCGCCCTGGCTGAGGCGAGCAAAAAGAAAAAGAAAGAAGAGAAGGATTAGAAACTTATTTTCAGAAACATTTAAAAGCACCTATTTGAAATCAGATAGTTCGAGCTACTTTTTGCGTCTGAGACCTCTATACCAAAGAAAGATTATAACTGCGGCTATAGCAAAGACTATCCCTGCCTCTAACGGCGGTTGATACGCCTTGAACGGCTTCAGGAAATTCGCCATGCCGCCACTGAAGTTAAATGTGATTATAGTAAAAGCGTAGTAGCTGGCTATCCCGAACAATATGCCTCTCGTGCTCCATATCTCCCTCCAATGGGCCAGAATGACTAATAGGACGAAGGCTGAGGCGAAATGGTGCAATTGTTCTAGCTTGAGCATCTCGCTGGTTTCAGCCAGGGCGGGCATGAGGGGGCCGTTGAAAATCCAGGCAGCGAGAGCGGATACAGCGAAACGGTTGCGCGGCAGAAACAGAAGGACCAGGCCAGTCATAAGCGCTGTGATAGGACACACCCACATGAGCCCCCATAAAGGAACGGAGCGCGAGATAGCGATGATGTAAGACACTATGCCTAACGCAAGGGGCAGCAGGCCGACCAAATACCAGTCCCGCTTCCAGAATTCTCTCCAGTCCATGATGTCTCCAACTCATTGCCAGTTTATAAGGATTTTGCGATTTTAACCAAGGAGAGTAGAAAAAAGATTATAATCGGGTTCCAAGCCAATTAGGGATGTGGACAGGAAGCAGAGCTGGAACGAACCTCTTGACAAAGACAATATCTTGCTAATCAGGATACTCTATTCCGAAGATTTCAAAAGCATAGATGAATTCGCTATCGTCTATTGCGCAATTAAAGACAATGCCAGTCATGAGATAATAAGATATGACTGTTCCAAAGACGAGGCGGTTAATGTCCACCAGTTTTTCAAAAGACCGCCCGTAAAGAGGTACCTGGGGCGAGAGAAGAACTGGGGGACCATTTACGATTTAATCGCAGATATAAGGAGGAATTGGAGGATCTACCGCAGCGAGTATTTCAGATAACATTTAAGGTTATACGTTTAAATACTTGTGGCGCTGTAATGTCTAACGTGATCGTATGCAGAAGCTCATTATCAATATAGGCGGGGACATGCTCAAGGACATTAAAGAAGTTTTTGATGATCCGAGCAAGGGAAAGCCCGGCACGCACACCATGTACCTGAAGACCAGCGAGGACCTGTACGAGATGCTGTCGCCGAAGAGGTTAGAGTTATTGCGCTACATCATAGAGCACCAGGGCGAGAAGAAGAGCATATCCGAGCTGGCCAGTGAGCTGAAAAGGAAGCAGGAGGCCATAAGCAGGGATACGAACGTCCTGGTCAAGTACAGCCTAGTTAAAAAGATAAAGGAGAAGAAAACAGTCTATCTGAAGGCGCTTTACAGTTCTTTGGTGATAAACCTAGCTTAGCGTTGCGAATTTTAACCATAAAGAGTAGAAAAATGTTTATAAGCGTCAACCGGGGCAATAATTATGTTCGGCAAGATAAAACAGCTCCCCCCCACCGATTGATTCAAAATGATACATAAACGAAACATTTATAAAGCATAAATGGTACAACTCATAAGACGGTGGTAGGAATGAACGTTATTTTGAGGGGAGCAACCAAACAGTTTGTCGAGGAAATGGTCAAAGCAGGCTATGCAAACACCCAGTCCGAAGCTATCCGATTGAGCATAATAAATTTCAGGCAGAACCGCATGAGCGAGGAGGAGCTCGTCAACAGAAAGCTGGACAGAATAGATGAGCAGGTAAAGACGGGCAAAAGAAAGCTTCTGAACGCCAAGCAGGCCCTAGGACCATATTCAAAGCACCTGAAGTAATCACATGTATACTCCGGCGTTCGATGAGAACTGGCCCGCTTATTTTGAAGGACTGGACAAAGGCACACGGGAGAGAGTCGCCAAGAAAATCAAGAAGACAATCCGTTTCCCCTATAAGAAGCACCTGAAAGGCAGAGCGAGGTTCTTCGTGGACGAGGTCGGGCAGTACAGGATCATTTACAGGATTTTTGAGAAGGACGAGATAGTTATATTCTATTTTGTCGGGAACCATAAAGACTATACAAAATGGTACAGCCAGCTCTTCTAATAGCGTCCTCTCCTAGTCAGTCTCGGCGTAGCAGTCCTTTCTTAGTGATTTAACTTATTTTCTTAATACCGCATAAACCGTTTTCGCAAACCGCCTTGTAGTCATCTGGCGATTTACAGCTAGCATATGGGCAACCGGACGGATGAGTAAGATTTAATTTTTCGTAAACTTCTGTAGTATTGACTTTCTTGCTTATGCCGTAATAGTTGCACATATAATAGATTATGATTTGGCAGTCGTCGTCAGAAACGCACGGATGTTGGGAATTCGCCTCATCAAGTCCATTCCTTTCTGCTGCGGAGTATGCAGAACAGTTCCCAACCAAATCATCAAAAAATAAATAAATCATAAACAGTAAAGCGACAATCGCCACGACTATGAAAATGATGGCTGCTTTCTCCATGATAGTTCATACTTCAAAGAAACTTAAAATGCTATGCTTAAGATTAGCATGCTACCATTTTTTTATCCTTTTAAAGAGCGTCTCCAAAACGAGAATAATCGCGGTCATAAGGCAAGCCACATACAGGCCGTTCCTCAAATGGTCATAAATAGTCATTCTGGGTCCTATCGCCTGCGTCAGAACTGAAACCATAGAAGTGATAAAGAACAAGGCCGCAAATAATATCACGTATTTGTACCAATGCTTAATCATATCCAAGACCACTCAACCAGGATATTTAAGGTTTTTTGTCCAAACGGGTTTTTAAGTATTAGCTCCGTAAGATAGTGGTCGTGTTCTTATGAATGCAATAGAAATCAGAGGGCTTACTAAGGAGTTTGGAGCGCTTAAGGCAGTAGACTCCATCGATTTGTCTATAAAGGAAGGGGAGATATTCGGGCTGTTAGGGCCGAACGGCGCGGGCAAGAGCACTACTATTTTCATGCTTTCCACTATATTGAACCCGACGAGAGGCAATGCTAAGGTCTGCGGTCATGATATAGTGAAAGAGAGGGATGCAGTTAGACATTGCATCGGAATTGTCTTCCAAGATCCTAGCCTAGATGATGATTTGACTGCGCGAGAGAACCTGTACTTCCACGGTAGGCTCTATGGGATGACAGAAGAGAATATAGGGGCCAAGTCGCAAGAGGTATTGGCTCTAGTGGAATTGATGGACCGGGCCAATAGTCTCGTGAAGACGTTTTCAGGCGGGATGAAGAGGCGATTGGAGATAGCG
>Ga0315279_10003352_pt1 | contig 22495 bp, 21 predicted proteins | sample YL17G06_20_MG_FD_203694 | JGI IMG/M metagenome (GOLD analysis project Ga0315279, IMG submission 203694) | Sediment microbial communities from Yellowstone Lake, YNP, Wyoming, USA - YL17G06_20 | ecosystem: Environmental > Aquatic > Freshwater > Lake > Sediment | place: USA: Wyoming | collected... | reverse complement strand
TACCCTACTACGTTATCGGCGCCGAGCTGACGCTCTGCCAGGTCACCGTGACCGACGCCGCCGGCCAGAAGGTCCTCTTCCGCAGCCCGCGCACGCCTCTGCGCGACACCTGGCTCCGCCCGCGGTACGAGAAGCTGGCCGACACGCTGACCGCCATCTCCGACTTCGCGAACAGCCTCTCGCAGAGCGACCAGGCTAAACCGCAGGTTCTAGCCGAGGTCTCGAAAGAGCGGCCCAAGCTCGACGGCATCAGGTCGATGATCGAGAGCAAGGACGCCTGGGGCAGTGTGGCTCGCTGGGGGCAGATCCGCGAGGCCATCATCGCCGCCCAGAAGGAGATCGACAGCCTGTCCCTGGCCGCCTCTCTGGTGAAGGGCCGCACGCCCCAGGAGACCGCGGCGGGGGCAATTCCGAAGTACGTGGTCAGCGGCCGGGACTGGATGCTGCCGGCGGTCTACAACACCGTCCCTGAGTTCGCCGATGTGAAGCCTCGAGCTTACTGCTTCGCGTGCCCGGGCGAGACCGAGCCGCTGAGCGTCCTCGTCACCTCGTCCGTCGAGCTCACGAGTTGCACGGCGACGCTGACGGACTTCGTCGAGAACACGCCTTCGACTCCCGCGACAGGGAGCTTCCCGGCTTCGCAGGCCACGATCCGCGTCGTCCACTGCTGGGAGCAGGCCAGCGACGGCCTGGAGACCCAGCGCGCCGGCCGCGTCATGGTCCCCGAGCTTCTGCTGACCGACGCCACCCGGGAGCCGGTCGGACCGGTCGCCGACGTGAAGCTCGGCGGGCCGGTGAGCTTCAACGTGCGCACGTGGGAGACCAGGCAGCTCTGGATCGACGTCACCGTTCCCGAAGGCACCGCTCCCGGGCTCTACGAGAGCACGCTCACGGTCACCCCGCAAGGGCAGCCGGCCAGGTCGGTAGCGCTGCTTGTCAAGGTGCTGGGCCTGCGCCTCGCGGAGCCCTGGCAGAAGTGGCAGGTGTTCCTCCAGAACACGCTGGTCGAGGCGGCTCCGATGGGGCTCAGCAAGGAAGTCTACGCCGCGTACCTCGCGGACATCAGGGCCCACGGCTTCGATCAGGCATCGGTCGCGGACCCCGGAGGTACGCTGCTGGAGGCGCTTACGATGCGCGAGGCCGCGGGGCTCAAGTCCACGGCTACGGTGTCTCTTGAGAGCGTGCCCCCGCACGAGGCCGGCGCGTTCGTCTCGACCGTTCGCCGCCTCTTGTCCGGCAAGACCGTGCCTGACCTGCTGTTCTACACGATCGCGAGCCCGACCACGCCCGCGGAGGCTGAGGCGGCGATCGCGGTGGGCAAGGCGATCCACGACGCGGGCGGCAAGACCATCACGACCGTTTCGCCGGCGATGGTCGGGATGCTGGGCGACTCGCTCGACGTGCTGCTGTATGACATCCTGCAGCCGGATTTCGAGAACTACGACGTCGCCATCCTTAAGGGCGAGCAGACCCAGGACCCGCGGCCCGAGTACTACCAGGTGCCCGGCACCGCCGAGAACCCGATCGTGAACCGACTCCTCTGCGGGTTCTACGTTGAGAAGTCGGCGATGGACGGCGTGTACGTTTCGTCGTACCAGGACCCGGCCGGCTGCCCCGATCCGTTCAATGAGACCGCCGCACCCGGTGCCGTGCGTCCCCAGATGCTTACCTACCCGGCCAAGGCGGGCCCCATCCCGACCGTCCAGTGGGAGGCTGCCCGCGAGGGGCGCGACGACATGCGCTACGTCGCGACGCTCGAGAAGGCTATCCAGGATGCTCAGGCCTACTCCACCAACCCGGATGTCGCGAAGGCGGTCACCGAGGGCAAGGCGGCACTCGACAAGATCCACAAGGTGCTGCAGGTCGACTGGCGCTTCGACCTCGTGGGTGTGCCGAGCGACTTCTACACCAAGCTCCGTTGGGAGATCGCCGTGAAGGCGTTGCGGATCGTGGAGGCGATCGCGAAGCCGGCGGTCCCCGCGGCAACGGTTATGACAACGACTCCGGCCGGTACTGCCGGAGGCAGCACGGGCGCGACCACGCCGCCGCCCACGACCGGCGGCACCGGCTCGCCGCCGATGACGCTCCCGGGCGTGCCCGAGCGGTAGGTCGAGGCGGTCGTAGAGGAACCGCAGTCGCGGCCTGTAGGGCTCGCTAGGCGGGGCCCGCCAGCCGGAGCCGACCTCAGCCCCCGGCATTCGGCCGGTCCCCCTCTCCTCTAGCGGAGAGGGGTTGGTCGTGAGCGGAGGGAGGGACCGGGGGCGAGGTCGGCGGGGCGCCACGAGCCGGCAACAGGGCAGCTCGGTGTCTCAGGATCGTCCAGAACGCGCGCACACCGTCGCGCCAGCTTATCTTCTTGCCCTCGGCGAAGCCGCGCGGGCTGTATGAGACCGGCACCTCGTCGATGCGCACGCCGTGCCGTGCCAGCTTGGCGGGGATCTCGAAGTCCAGGTCGAAGCCGCGCGCGCTGAGCGGGATCCCCTGGATGACGGAGCGCCTTACCAGCTTATAGCAGGTCGACACGTCGGTCAGGCGCGTCCCGAACAGCAGGTTGAACCACGATGTGACGAGCCGTCGCCCGCGCGAGAACAGCCGGCTGCCCCCCTCGCGCATGCTCGCGTCGCTGAGGCGTGTCCCGAACACCGCGTCGGCGCCGGCGCGAGCGTGTTGGAGCAGCCGCGGGATGTCCGAGGGGTCATACTCCAGGTCCGCGTCCTGACATACCACGAACTCGCCGGTCGCGGCCGCGATGCCGGTCCTGACGGATGTGCCTTTGCCCATGTTCCGCGGCTGGAGCACGACTCGGACGCGCTCCGCGCCCTCCAGCCCGGCCACCAGATCCCGCGTGCCGTCGGTCGAGCAGTTGTCGACGACGACGATCTCCTTGTCCACGTCGAGCGAGCGCACTCGCTCGAACACCGTCAAGATCGTCTCGCGCTCGTTGTAGCAGGGGATGATGACGGTGAGGGCAGGTCCTCCCTCTGCCTCTGGGAGAAGGCCGGGGTGAGGGCCATTCAGCCTTGACGAACTCATCGCGCTTCTCCCGGCCCCGGCGTGAAGAGCCGCAGGTTGTCCGTGTACCAGCGCACGGTCTTCGCCAGGCCACGCTCGAGGCTCCACTCCGGCACGAACCCGATGCGTGCGTTGATCTTGGCGCAGTCAAGGTACTGGCGGTCGATCTCGTGCCTCGCCGTGCCCCGGATGACAGGCTCAATGTCCGGCCGCCCGGCAGCCTCGAGTGCTGTCACGACGAGCTTCAGCACGGTGACCGGCTCGCCCGTGCCGATGTTGAAGGCCTCGCCTCTGGCCGTCGCGTCGGCGGCCCGGTCGGCGAGCATCCGGTACGCTCGAACACAGTCGTCGATGTAGAGGTAGTCGCGCTCAGGCGAGCCATCGCTGCGGATGACCGGCGCGACTCCTCGCGCAGCCGAGACGGCCACCTCCGGAATGAGCCTGGATAGATTGACGTCTCCCGGTCCGTAGACGTTCGCGCAGCGCGTGACGACAACGGGAAGGCCGAAAGTCGACGCGTAGCATCGCGCGATGAGGTCGGCACACGCCTTCGACACATCGTACGGGTAACGTGGCTCCAGCGGCGACGCGTCCTCGCAGTAGGGTAGGCGCTCCTGGGTACCGTAGGCCTTGTCGCTTGACGCGACGACGATGGCGCTCAGGTCGAGCCCCCGGCACGCTTCGAGAAGCCTCCACGTGCCAGCGACGTTCGCCTCGAAGGTCGACCCCGGTGAGCGGTTCGCCACCCCCACGAGGGCCTGGGCGGCCAGGTGGAAGACGGTCCGGATCCCATACTCCACCAGGACTCGCCTGACGAGCGCGAAGTCGGCAACGTCCCCTGAGACCACCGACGCCCTGTCCCTGAGTCCCTGTAAGTCCAGTCCGGAGAGCCGCGGCCGGTCGCGCTCAATGACAACGACGCGATGCCCGTGCTCGAGAACGGAACGAGCGAGGTGCGAGCCGATGAAGCCGCCGGCGCCGGTCACGAGAACGGGCCCGATCATCGCGCGTCACCCCACACGGCCCAGGGGGCGGCGCAGTGGCGCCACAGCGCGTCGAGCTCCTCCTGCTCCTTATAAGTGTCCATGCACTTCCAGTAGCCGCGGTGCCGGAACGCCATCAGCTCTCCCCGTTCCGCGAGGCGCGCCAGTGTGCCACGCTCCAGCTCGTCCCCGTCGCGGAAGCTCTCCAGAGCCGACCGCGAGAACGCGAAGAACCCGCCGTTGATCCACTGGTCCACAATGGGCTTCTCGCGGAACTCCGCGACGGTGTCCTCGTCGCGCAGCCGCAGCAGCCCGAACGACGACGGGGCCCTCACCGCGGTGAGCGTGGCCGGCTTCCCGTGGCGGCGGTGGAAGTCCACAAGCGCGCGCGGGTCGCCGTCCCAGAGCCCGTCGCAGTAGGTCGCCAGGAACTCGTCGCCGTCGAGGAGGTGTGCGATGCGGCGGATGCGCTCCCCACTGTTGGTCTCATCGCCGGTGTCCGCGAACGTGATGTCGAAGTCGCGCGTGTGGTCGGTACCGAGCAGCTCCACCCGCCGGCTGGCCGCCTCGCCGATCACCAGCCGCGCGCTCGAGTCGCGCCACGGCTCGCGGGCGATGAAGTGTTCCTTGATCGACTCACCGAGATGCCCGAGGCAGAGGATGAACTCGCGCAGGCCGTAGTGCGCGAAGCCCATCATCACATGCCACAGGATGGGCCGGCCACCGATCTCGACGAGCGGCTTAGGCAGCGAGGGCTCGCGCCCCGTGAGCCTCAGCCCTCGACCTCCACACAGGATGACGACCTTCACAGCGCCCTCCAAGCCGCACACCGTGCAGGCAGCCGACCGGCCGCGGCGAACCACACTATAGTGCCCGTTCCGGGCCGCCATTCTACACCAAGCCGAGGGGTGATTCCCCCATGGTAACGGCTACGTTCCTCGGACACGCCGCGGTCTCGCTTGAGACCGGCGGCAAGACGTTGCTCATTGACCCGTTCCTTACAGGCAACCCGGCGGCGGCCGCCAAGCCCGGACAGGTGCGAGCGGACGCCGTCTTCCTGACACACGGTCACAGCGACCACATAGGCGACGGACTCGACATCGCCAAGCGTAGCGGCTGCACGATCGTGGCTTGCTTCGAGCTCGCCGCGTATTGCCAGAAGCAGGGCGCGAAGACCCATCCGATGCACATCGGCGGCAAGCACGACTTCGGCTGGTTCACGCTCAAGCTCACGCCCGCGTGGCACGGGTCGGCGGTGATGGGCGACACCGTCATCTACACCGGCACCCCGACCGGCGGGATCGTCACGATGGGCGGCAAGACGATCTACCACCCGGGCGACACCGGGCTCACGATGGAGATGGAGCTCATCGGCAGGCTCAACTTGCTCAACCTGGCGTTCCTGCCCATCGGTGACAACTTCACGATGGGTATCGACGACGCCGTCGAGGCCGTCAAGATGCTGAAGCCGGCCAAGGTGGTCCCGATCCACTACGACACCTTCGACCTTATCAGGGCCGACCCCGCCGAGTTCGCGGCCAAGGTCGGGAGCCTCGCGGAGGTCATCGTTCTGAGGCCGGGCGACAGCCTGAGCATCTAGCCGCGGTGGCGGTAACATGGCGTTCGCTGGCCGGGCTCCGCGGCCCTCACCCCCGGCCCCTCTCCCCGGGGAGAGGGTTCTTGGGTCAAGTGGTAGTGAACGACGTGGAGTGGTGAGGTGCTACCATCGTCCGCGCTGAGTGAGCAGGTCTTCTCTGGGTCTGACGCAGCGCGGCTGTCCCTCTGGCTGATGCGCGAGCAGCCGTGGGGCCAGCGGCATCGAGGCGCACTCTCCCGAAGCGTCGATGCGCGGGGTTGGGTAGCCTCCGCCGCCGTGAGCCCTGAGTGGCCTGTCAAGGTCCTCTCCGAGCCAGTTCCAGGGAATGCCGCGGAGCCCATCGGATCTGCCACAACGTGGGGCCACCATACCTAGTAAGCGTCGGGATGAGGGACGGCACAGGGACGGCTGCGTCACACGCGCCGTTGCTTGAGGAGTTGGTAGATCAACTCGCGCGGGGCAATCGCCCAGACCACAACGAGGTACGAGTCCGGCTCGACCGTGTGGGCGACCCGGAACTCGCCGACTAGCAGTCGGCGGATGCCCTCTAGTTCGCCTTCGAGGTTGAGCGATTGCGGGTGGTGCGCGGGATCCTTCTGAAGGCTCTCAAGAGCTGCGACCACGCGGCGCTGCTCCAGCGGATGAAGCTTCCGCAGGTCCTTGCGAGCCGGCGTCTCAAGCTGGACCCGCCATGTCACAGACCAAGCTCCCGCTTCACGTCTGCGAGGTCATGTCGTTCCCCCGTGCTGGCCGCCATGCGCTCGCGAACCAGCGCCAGGAGTGCGGCGTCCACCCGGGCCTCGTAGAGCGACCCGCCGGCGCGGAGCCAGGCTTCGAGCTCATCACGCATGAAGCGCCATTGCCGTCCCACCTTGGATGCGGGCAGCTCGCCTGCGGCCGCCTTCACCTTCACGGTGTGTTCCGAGAGCTGAAGGAGCTCGGCCGCCTGCTTGGTTGTCAGCACTTCGGTAGGCATCTCTGCCTCCTCCGGTGGTTTTCGGTGCTTATCGCTGGATTATAGCATGTAACGTAGGTTAGTGGGAACCGCACATCCAGGCTGCGGGTCGGTTGTAGGGCGCGACCGGAAGGTCGCCCGTCCGGGACCGCCGGCGTCCTCGCCGGGGCTCCCAGGCGCATCCGGTTGGTATCCTTGACCCCCACCGGTGCGGCAAGTATGCTTCCGCGTGCCGGCGACATGCCCCCGTCGTCTAGTGGTGAGGACAGCAGGTTTTCATCCTGCAAACAGGGGTTCAATTCCCCTCGGGGGTACCACTTCAACAGCCCGCTGGTGGGCGGGTAGCTCAGTTGGCTAGAGCGTCTGGTTTACACCCAGAAGGTCGTGGGTTCGAGCCCCTCCCCGCCCACCATTCCCCCTTCCTCCGCCGCGCTCCGGCCGGCGTATAATGCGCCCCGGGCTCATGCGCGGAGCCTCACACACAGCGGGAGGAAAGCCCCCTCACATGAACAGGACCAAGATCGGAGTCATCGGCTGCGGGAACATCAGCGGCGCCTACCTCACGGCCGGCGGTAGGTATGAGATCCTCGAAGTCGCCGCCTGCGCCGACATGGACATGAGCCGCGCCGAGGCCAAGGCGAAAGAGCACGGCATCCCCAAGGTCTGCACGGTCGGCGAGCTGCTCGCGGACCCCGACCTCGCCATCGTCCTCAACCTCACCCCTCCATTCGCCCATTGCGAGGTCGCGACCCAGATCCTCGAAGCCGGCAGGTCCGCCTACAGCGAGAAGCCGCTCGGGGTGAACCGCGCCGAGGGACAGAGCCAGTTGGACCTCGCCAGGTCGAAGGGCCTCCTGCTCGGCTGCGCACCCGATACGTTCATGGGCGCCGGCATCCAGACATGCCGCAAGGTCATCGACGACGGCCTCATCGGCGAGCCGATGGGCGCCGCGGCCTTCATGATGTGTCACGGGCACGAGAGCTGGCATCCCGATCCCGAGTTCTACTACATGAGCGGCGGCGGGCCGCTGCTCGACATGGGCCCGTACTACATGACCGCCCTGGTGAACCTCCTCGGCCCCGTCAAGCGCGTCACCGGTTCCGCGACGATCACCTTCCCGGAGCGTACCATCACCAGCCAGCCGAAGAACGGCACCGTCATGAAGGTGACGTGCCCCACCCATGTGGCCGGCGTGATGGAGTTCGCGAGCGGAGCGATCGGCACGCTGATGATGAGCTTTGACGTGTGGGCCGCGCGCGTGCCGTGTATCGAGATCTATGGCACGGAGGGGTCGCTCGCGGTGCCGGACCCGAACGGCTTCGGCGGGCCCGTGACCGTCTGGCGCAAGTCGACCGGCACCTGGGAGGACGTTCAGCACACGCACGGCTACGCGGACAACAACAGGGGCATCGGCGTGGCTGACATGTGCTACGCGCTGAGGTCGGGCCGCCCGCATCGGGCGAGCGGCGACCTGGCCTTCCACGTGCTCGATACGATGGTGACCATCTACGACGCTTGGGACGCGGGCAGGTGGGTGGACGTGGCGAGCACATGCGAGCGGCCGGCGGCGTTGCCGCTGAACCTGAAGCCTGGCACACTTGATGAGTAGCCTCGGGGGCGGCGAAGGAGGCGCGCAACCGGTGAAACGCAGGGAGTTCATCTCCACGTCAGTAGCGGCGCCGCTCGCGGCAGTGGGTGCATGTATCCTCACTTCGGGGCGCGCGCACGCCGCAGAGCTACCGCGGCGCAAGTACGGCAAAGAGGGTTTCGAGCTATCGGTGATCGGCTTTGGGGGCATTATCGTATCTGGCGAGACGCAGGAAGACGCGAACCGCATGGTGGCGGAGGCGGTCGAGCGTGGCGTGAACTACTTCGACGTGGCCCCTACCTACGGCAACGCCCAGGAACGCCTCGGTCCCGCGCTGGAGCCGTTCCGCAAGGACTGCTTCCTCGCGTGCAAGACCGAGAAGCGCGACGCCGCGAGCGCCCAAGCAGCCCTCGAGGAGTCGCTGAAGCTGCTCCGCACAGACCACGTTGACCTCTATCAGTTGCACGGCCTTACGTTGGTCGAGGAGGTCGAGACGTGCTTCGCCGCGGGCGGAGTCATGGAGGTGTTCACCGCCGCCCGCGACAAAGGCCAGGCGCTGCACCTCGGCTTCTCCGCGCACAACGTCGAGGCGGCCCTGAGGGCCATGGACCTCTTCGACTTCGACAGCGTCCTGTTCCCCTTCAACTGCGTGTGCATGATCAACGGCAAGTTCGGCCAGGAAGTGCTGGACAAGGCGAAGGACAAGGGCGTGTCGTGCCTCGCGCTCAAGGCGCTTGCGTGGACGCCGTGGCCCGAGGGCGCCGAGCGGACGTACCCGAAGTGCTGGTACGAGCCGATCGCTGACAAGGAGAAGGCGCGTCTCGCGCTGCGCTACACGCTGAGCCTGCCCGTCGTCGCCGCCGTTCCGCCCGGGCACTGGGAGCTGTTCGATCTCGCCCTCGACATCGCGACGGCGTATGAGCCGCTGGAAGAGGGCGAGATGGATGAGTTGATGACGCTCATCGCGGGCGTGACGCCGGTCTTCAAGCACGAGGCGGTGTAGCGCCCGTCGACGGGCCCGTAGGGGCGCGGTTCATCGCGCCCGGAAGGCGGCGTGAGGGCGTGGGCGTGGCGCCGATGCGATAGAGTGCGGAGGGCAAGCCAGGATGCTGATAGTCGCGGCTGCCGCGTGTGTGTGCGCGGCTACAGACGACAAGGCTATCGACCGCGCGACGCTCGACCGGTGGGCTGCGCCGTACCGGGGCTGGCACTACTACCCCGACTTCGTCATCGGTCCCGATCCGGGCGTGGCGGGGTACGACCAGATACACATGACCGACTGTCCTACCGTGTTCCAGTTGCCGGGCGACGACCGGTGGTACATCAGCTTCATCGGCTTCGACGGGATGGGCTACCAGTCGTTCGTCGCGAGGAGCACGGACCTCGTCCACTGGCAGCAGCTCGGGCTGGCGTTCGGGTACGGCCCCGAGGGCCAGTTCGACCACGGCGGGCGCGTCCTCGGCGCGTACCTCTACGAGTCCTACGACGTCAAGGCGCCGCGCACGCTGAAGCGGCACAAGGGCGCGTTCTGGTCGCTGTACGGTGCCTACCCGCTCCAGGGCGGCTACGAGCTGCGGCCGGGCTACGAGGGCGTTGCCTCCAGTAACGACGGCCTTGCCTGGACCCGCGCGAGCGACCGCTACATCCTATCGGTCCATGACCCTGACTGCGGTGAGTGGGAGAAGGACTGCATCTACCAGCCGTGGCTCGTCGAGCGCGACGGGAGGTTCTACGACTTCTACAACGCGGCCAACGGCGGTATCGAGCAGCTAGGAGTTGCCACGTCCCCCGACCTGATTCACTGGACGCGCTACCCCGGCAACCCCGTGCTCCGCAACCGACCGGGCGGGTACGACGAGCGCTTTTGCTCGGACGGCAAGGTCTTCTGGGATACTGATCACTGGGTCGTGTTCTACTTCGGCGTGGACGCCACCGGGCACGCGCATGTGATGATCGCGTTCTCGCGTGACCTGGAGCACTGGACCGCCCACCGCGAGCCGCTCTATAAGGCGGGCGGCAACCCGAGCCGCATCGACGCCGAGCACGCGCACAAGATCTCGCTCGTGTACCGGCCGGACAACGACACCTTCTACATGTACTACTGCGCCGTCGGGCCCAAGGGCCGAGGCATCGGGCTCATCACGAGCAAGCCCATTGCTCCCTAGAGGCGGACGGCGCATCAGCGGCAGGGGGTCGGGTCGTGGGAGATTGCCTATGTGTGACTATAGGGCCGGCGGCGGCGCTGGTTGCGTTCGTCTGGCTGGTGGTTCGGCTGGTGAAGGACGCCGATACACGTGGAGCGTGTGCGACGGGCGCCGTGCTGGGCGGGCTTGCGGGGGTCCCACCGGGGTTCGTGCTAGCACTGCGGACGTACGCCGCGCATGACACATCGGGCGATGCGTCGGCGATCACCGCCGCACTCGGCGTGGGCATTCTCGTGGGCGCCGCCCTGGGGCTCGCGTCGGGGGGCGTCGGGGGCTACTACCTCGCCCGGTGGTCCGCCCTGTATGGGTTCGAGTCGGTGACGCTGCTGTCGGCCCTGGGCTTCGGGGCGGTCGGGCTGGCGCTATCGGGAGTCATCTTGCCCCTCATCGGCCTCGCCCCTTCCGACTCGACAGAACGGGCGATCGGCGCCCTAGCAGTCGCGGGCGCCGCGGGCTGGTTGGGGGCCATCGCGGGGGCTATCGTGGGGCGCTTTCGCTCCGCGGAAGCAGCGTAGGGACCAGAGCCCGTCGCGGGGCGACGTATCAGCGACACCTAGGAGACTTCACTGTGAGCAGACCGAACCCCCCATACTACGGAGCCGCGTACTACCCCGAGGACTGGCCGCCGGAGCAGATAGACGCGGACGTCGAACTGATGAAGGCCGCGGGCATGAACTGCATGAGGATCGCCGAGTTCGCGTGGAGTAGCATGGAGCCGAATGAGGGCGAGTACCGCTTCGACTGGCTCCATCTTGTCGTCGAGAAGCTCGGCGCGGCCGACATCGCGGTCATCATGTGCACCCCCACCGCCACGCCGCCGATCTGGCTCGTCGAGCGCTGGCCCGAGGTGCTCTTCGTCACCGACGAGGGCAAGCGGATAGGCCACGGCGCGCGGCGGCACGTCTGCCCCAACGACCTCGTCTACCGCGACTACTGCGCGCGGATCGTCGCCAAGATGGCCGAGGAGTTCGGTCAAGACGACCGCATCATTGGGTGGCAGATAGACAACGAGGTCTCGGGCGTCGGACCTTGGCCGCCCCGGTCATGCTGCTGCCCGACGTGCGTCCAGCTCTTCCGGCGGAGGCTGCGCGAGCGCTACGGCACCGTCGAGGAGCTCAACCGCAGGTGGTGCCTCGCTCTGTGGAGCCAGGAGTACCGCAGCTTCGACCAGGTCCCGACACCGAAGCGCGAGATCTGGCACCATCCCTCGCTCCTCGCCGAGTGGTCCGAGTTCGCGAGCGACTCCTACGCGGAGTACATCACGCATCAGGCCGACATCCTCCACCGGCTCACTGAGCACCCAGTCGGTACCGACATGATGCCCTTCTCAGGCGTGGACTACGTGGCGAGCCACCGGTCGCTCGACCTCGTGCAGTTCAACCACTATAGCGAGATGGACAACCTCTGGCGCGCGGCATTCTGGTTCGACTTCATCCGGCCGCTCAAGAGTGCGCCATTCTGGAACACCGAGACGCAAACCGGCTGGAACGGCAGCGTCGCGATCAACGGCGGGGTCAAGGAGCCGGGCTGGTGCCGCGCCAATAGTTGGCTCCCGATCGCGCTCGGCGGCGAGGCTAACCTCTACTGGCTCTGGCGGCAGCACTGGGCGGGCCAGGAGCTGATGCACGGCGCCGTCGTCTCGAGCAGCGGCCGCCCGCTGTACATGTGGGACGAGGTGAAGGAGATCGCAGCCGGACTTCGCGCGGCCGAGGGGTTCCTCGGCTCGACTCGCCCCGCCGCGAGCGGCCTGGGCCTCCTGTGGTCGCAGCGCGTCGCGCGCGGCTATCAGTGGCAGCCCATCATGCCCGGGTTCCACTACGAGTCGGCGCTGCAGGATCGCGTCTACCACCCGATGATCCGAGCACAGCTTCGCCCAGACCTCATCACCCACGACGCCGACCTCGCGGCTTACAGCGTGATCGTGTGCCCGTTCATGGCGACCCTCGACCAGGGCGGCCTACGCCAACGCCTGCGCGCGTGGATCGAGGCGGGCGGAACCTCCGTCGTCGGACCGATGACTGACATCCGCAACATCGACCTGGCGAAGTACACCCACGCGCCGTTCGGGTGCCTCGAGGAGTGGACCGGCGTCCGCTGCAAGCAATCGCTGCCCGGGATCCCGCGCGAGTTCGGGCTCAGGTGGACCGCCGACGGCCGGGAGACGACCGGCTCGGCGTGGTACGACGGCTTCGAGGCCGGGGGCGCCGAGGTGCTGGCGGAGTACACCGACGGGCCGAACGCGGGCCTGGCGGCCGTCACGCGGTCGAAGCTCGGCAATGGCCAGGTCATACTCCTCGGCACGATGCCTCAGCCGGACCACCTGACCGCGCTGCTCATCTCGCTGGGCGCAGTGCCGGTGGCCGATGCATCGCCGAACCTGCTGGTCGTGCCTCGCGAAGGAGACACCGCCGGCCTCGTTGCGGTCGAGCTGGAAGGCAGGCCGGCGACCCTCACACTCCCATCTCCGATGCGCGACGTGCTCTCCGGCGACACGCGCTCCGGCGCCCTGGCTCTGCGGCCCTACGCGGTGGTGGTGCTGGAGGCGGCGCCGTGAGGCGCCGCCTCGCGGCCCAATCGCCGGAAGAGCGGCAGGCCCCGGATCGCTCACCCCGGAACCACCCCGCTGACCCCTATCATCCTCTCGTGCTATCGGCCGGAAGGAGCGCACAATGCCCAACATCGGTGTCGCTGTGATCGGCGCCGGGTTCATCGGCCCGGTCCATGTAGAGGGCCTTCGCAGGGCCGAGCTGACGGTGACCGGCATCCTCGGCGTGGATCGGGCGGAGTCGGAATCGGCGAAGGCGTCGCTCGGGCTGCCGCGGGCCTACACTAGTCTCGGCGACGTGCTGGCCGATACCGACGTGCAGTCCGTCCACATCGCGGTGCCGAACAGGCTCCACTTCGAGATGTCGAAGCGCGCGCTGCAGGCCGGCAAGCACGTCATCTGCGAGAAGCCCCTCGCGATGAACTCGCGCGAGTCCGCCGAACTCGTCGAGCTGGCCAAGAAGACGGGGCTCGTCGCCGGGGTGAACTACAACCTGCGCTACTACCCGCTATGCATCGAGGCCGCGGACATGATGCGCCGCGAGTCGCTCGGCTCGGTCTACTCCGTCTGTGGCAGCTATGTGCAGGACTGGCTCTTCTACCCGACCGACTACAACTGGCGCGTGCTCGCAGGCGAGGGCGGGGAGCTTCGCGCGGTCGCCGACATCGGGACGCACTGGCTCGACCTCGTCCACACCATCACCGGCCTCGAGGTTGAGTCGCTGTGCGCGGACCTTGCCACCTTCCACAAGCAGCGCTATCGCCCCAAGGGCGAGGTGCGGACCTTCAAGGGCAAGGACGACGAGCCCGTGAAGGTCGACCTCGAGACCATCGACATCGACACCGAGGACCACGGGTCGATCATGCTCCGCTTCGCGGGCGGCGCACGAGGGGTGCTCTGGGTGTCGCAGGTGACCGCGGGCCGCAAGAACAGGCTGAGCTTCGAGCTCGCCGGCTCCAAGTGCGCGATCTCCTGGTGCAGCGAGAGCCCGAACGAGATGTGGATCGGCCATCGCTCCCGGCCGAACGAGGTCATGCTGCGCGATCCCGGGGCTGGTGTCGAAGGCCGCCGCGCGGTTCGTCAACTACCCCGGCGGACATAACGAGGGATTCCCGGACACGTTCAAGCAGTGCTTCAGGGCCTTCTACAGCTACGTCGAGGCGGGCGACTGCTCCGCCCCGCCCACCTACCCGACCTTCGCCGACGGCCACCGGGAGATACTGCTCTGCGAGGCGATCCTCCGGAGCCACCGCGAGGGCGGCTGGGTGTCTCCGGAGGGGCGATGACGCGATGAAGCTCGGATTCGTGAGCGCGATCCTGCCTGACCTGTCGCTGGAAGAGGTGCTTCGCTTCGCGGCCCAGACGGGCTACGACTGCGTGGAGCTCATGTGCTGGCCCAAGGGTAAGGCCGAGCGCCGCTACGCCGGAGTGACGCATGTCGATGTCGACGGCTTCGACGAGGCCGCGGCCGCGCGGGTGAGCGAGCTGCTTGCCTCTACCGGTGTCGGCATCAGCGGGCTTGGGTACTACCCGAACCCGCTCGCGCCGGACCGCGCCGAGGGTGACGTCTACGCGCGGCACATCAGGAAGGTCATCTTCGCGGCTGAGATGCTCGGCGTTCCGGTCGCCAACACGTTCATCGGGCGCGACTGGACTCGCTCGGTTGACGACAACTGGCCGCGCTTCCGCGAGGTCTGGCCTCCGCTGATCGCGTTCGCGGAGGAGCATCACGTGAAGGTCGCGATCGAGAACTGCCCGATGCTGTTCACTAAGGACGAGTGGCCGGGCGGGAAGAACCTTGCCCACTCGCCGGCCGTCTGGAGGCGGATGTTCGAGGAGATCCCGAGCGCTAGCTTCGGGCTCAACTACGACCCATCGCATCTCGTGTGGCAGCGGATGGACCCCGTTGCTCCCGTCGCGGAGTTCGCGCCCAGGATCTTCCACGTTCACGCCAAGGACGCGCGGCTCGACCGGGGCCGGCTCGATCAGGTCGGCATCCTCGCGCACCCGAGCGAGTACCACACACCGAAGCTGCCCGGCCTTGGGGACGTTGATTGGGGCGCGTTCCTCTCGCTGCTCACGGACTCGGGCTACGACGGGCCTGTGTGTGTGGAGGTCGAGGACCGAGCGTTCGAGGGGACCCCCGAGCGCCGGAAGGCCGCGCTCGTGCAGGCCGAGAGGTACTTGCGCCAGTTCGTCATCTGACCATGGGGGAGGCCGAAGGGAGCGGGGCGAGATGACCAGCGGCGTGTCGCGCCGAGCGTTCCTGTCGAGATCGACCAAGACCGTCATAGCTGGCCTGGCGATCCCCGCGATCGTGCCGGCGATCGCGCTGGGAAGGCAGGGCCCCGCACCCTCTGACCGCATCCTCACGGGTCACATCGGCTGCGGCGGGCAGGGCTCCGGCCTCATCAAGGGGTTCAAGACCACGGTCGCGGCGGTGTGTGACGTGGACTCCACGCGCCTCGCGGCCGCCGCCAAGCTCGCGCAGGAGCAGTCTGGCCGCGAGCCCTTGACCTACAGCGACTTCCGCCGGGTCCTCGAGAACGACGACATCTCCGCAGTCGTCGTCGCCACGCCCGACCACTGGCACGCGCTCATCACGGCGATGGCGTGCGAGGCCGGCAAGGACGTGTACTGCGAGAAGCCGCTCGTGCACACCATCTCCGAAGGTCGAGCCGTCGTGAACATCGCGAGACGCACGGGGCGGATCGTCCAGACGGGCAGCCAGCAGCGTTCGGACGCGAAGTTCCGCACAGGCTGCGAATACGTGCGGTCGGGACGCATCGGGAAGGTCCACACTGTACGCGTGGGACTGCCCGGCGTGAACATGAACGGCGACCCCGTCCCGGACAGTGATCCGCCGCCGGAGCTGGACTACGACATGTGGCTCGGAACGGCGCCGGATAGGCCGTACAACGTCCGCCGCGTGCACTACTTCTTCCGCTTCTTCTGGGACTACGCCGGTGGGCAGATGACCAACTTCGGAGCCCATCACCTCGACATCGCGCAGTGGGGCCTCGGCACGGACGGCACCGGCCCTGTCTCGGTCGAGGGCAACGCCGGCTTCCACCCCACCGGCCTCTATGAGACGCCCCAATGGGCGGAGCTGAAGTACACTTACGCCGACGGCGCCGTGCTCCTCTGCACGCTCGGCAAGGGCGATCCAGCGGGCACCGTCTTCGAGGGCGGCAAAGGGACGATGCACCTCGAGCGCGGGGTCCTTCAGTCCGACCCGCCCAGCATTCTGGAGGAGCCGCTCGGCGATGGTGACGTGCATCTCTACAAGAGCGACGACCACATCGGCAACTTCCTCGATTGCGTGAAGACGCGCAAAGAACCCATCTGCGGCCCGGAGATCGGCCAGCGGAGCTCGACGATCGGGCATCTTGGCAACATCGTCGCGCGCACCGGCCACCCGCTGAAGTGGGACCCGGAGACCGAGTCCGTCATCGGCGACGAGGAGCAGGCGGCCCTGACGCGTCGAACGTATCGCGCGCCGTGGTCGCTGCCGACGGAGTGATAGGCGAAGGAGCCGAGGCCATGCGCGAGGTGCGGTGGGAGAGGATGTTCCGGGACGAGCTAGAGCGGGCGTTCGCGGAGTGCCCGCTCGTGTACTTCCCCTACGGGCTGTGCGAGCCGCACGGGCCGCAGAACGCGCTCGGACTCGACGGCCTGAAGGTCCACGCGATCGCGTGCCTGGCCGCTCGCGAGCACGGCGGGATCGTCGCTCCGCTCGACATGTGGCACATCCACGACCTGGGCCTCTACTCGTCGTGGGGGCACGTGGTGATCGGACCGGTGGAGCGCTCGTGGATGACGGCCATGCCGCCCTGGCAGCACTTCCGCAACGTGATGTACCACATCCGCCAGGCCGACGCGCTCGGGTTTCACGGCGCGGTACTCCTGACCGGTCACTACGGCCCGAACTGGGAGGACCTCAACGATCTCGTGGCGCTCCTTCAGCCGTCTGTCGGCACGCGGCTGTGCGCGCTGCCCGACTTCGAGGCGAACACGCCGGGGTTCGACAACGACGGCCGAAGCGGCGGCGATCACGCGGGCAAGGTCGAGACTTCGCTCATGTGGGCGCTCGATCCCACGTGTGTGGACGTGTCGCGCATCCCGCCGGCGGACGCGCCCGGGCACCACTTCGCGATGGGGCGCAATGCCCTCGAGTCCGACCGGAGGGTGGGGGAGAGGATGGTAGCTGACGAGGTGCGCTACCTGGGCGCCAAGGCCCGCGAGCTGCTCCATCAGTACGCCGCGCTGAAGCCCGAGCACCGGATGACGACCTTTGCCGATGTGGAGCGCGCGTGGTCGGCGGTCGTGAAGCCGGCGATGAGGAGCTTCCGCACGGTGGGCGGCGCGTCGAACACGGCAGACGCGCCCCCCGAGGGCTCCCCCTGGCTCGCGAACTGGCCCGTGCCGGAGGAGTGGTGAGTAGGGGCGGACCAACGTGCCCGCCCTGGGCGAGCACATTAGCTCGCCCCTACGCCCGCTCGCGGGGCGGGCCGGTGAGGAGGCGTCTTTGCGCCTCCCCTGGGAGAGTGTCGGGATGAGGGCCGTTCGACCCCTCCACCCGACTCGACACCAAGTCCGTTCGCGCTGAGCCGGGCGAAGCCCGTGACGGAGGGCCCTCACCAGCCCCGGGTGCCCCCTGCGGCAGTACGGCGGCGCCCGGAGGGTCACGCCGGCTAGCGGTCGAACCTGTGGGTCGTGACACGGAGGGAAGCGCGACATGCGGTACTTCAAGCTCGCGGTGCTGTGGCTCCTGACGGTCCTGCTGCCCGTGGTCATCGCGGCCTGCTACGGGGTTCGCACGAGCAAGTGAGAGTCGCGGCGAGGAAGGGCGCACATGAGACACGTGAAGCGCGCGCTGCTGTGGGTCCTGACGGCGACGGTCCCGATGGTCATCGCCGCGTGCTACGGGGTCATGGGCATGTTCACCGCGCGGGGCTGGTGTGTCGACCGCGACTCGCGTCGGGGGATCGCGGGCATCGAGATTCGCGCGAGGGACTCCCAGCAGGCTATACGGTTCACCGCCTCCAGCGAATCGGGCGGCGCGTTCGACCTCTCGCTGGATCCATCCGTAGCGACCGTTGACTTTGTCGATGTCGACGGCGCCGAGAACGGCGGGCCCTACGCGCCTCGCTCGTTCGATGCCACGTCGGTGCCGCAGTACGTCGAGATGGCGCCGGAGTCCTAGGGCTCATGCGAGCGCTGCTCGGCGACTGGACCATGCCGCTCCGTCGGCGCCTTGAGACCGACGTTCACCCTCTGCGCTACCTGTTCCTCGAGGTGACGCGCCGCTGCAACCTACGCTGCCGCCACTGCGGGAGCGACTGCTCGCGGGCGCCGGTTCCGGGCGAGCTCAGCACAGCGGAGTGGTGCGGCTTCATCGAGGGCCTGGCGGCGCGCACCAGACCGCGCTCGATACTGATGGTCCTCACCGGCGGCGAGCCGCTCTGCCACCCCGAGCTGTCGGCGATCCTGCAGACCGTCCGCCGCTGCGGCTTCCCGTGGGGGATGGTCACGAACGGCTGGTCCCTCGATGGCGAGACGCTCGGGACGCTGCTCTCGCTAGGGCTGCGCTCGCTGACTGTAAGCCTCGACGGACTGCGGCCATCGCATGACTGGCTCCGCGGAGTAGCGGGGTCGTTCGATCGGGCACTCGCCGCGTGTGAGCTGCTGGCGGAGGCCGGGCCCCCGGTCTGGGATGTGGTGACATGCGCCCACCCGCGCAACCTGGAGGAGCTTCCGGAGGTCCACGCCCTCCTGGCGCGAGTGGGCGTGCCGGCGTGGCGCATCTTCACGATCTTCCCACGCGGCCGCGCGGCCACGAGCGATGAGCTGCTCCTGAAGGCTGAGGAACTCAGGTCCCTCTTGGACTGGATCGCTTCCGCCCGCTCGGGCGCGGCTCGCGGCGGCCTGCTGCCGAGCTACGGCTGCGAGGGATACCTACCGGCGAGCGTCGACCGAGCGGTACGCGACCAGCCGTACTTCTGTCGCGCCGGCATCAACATCGCGTCGGTGCTCGCTGACGGCTCAATCGGCGCGTGCCCGAACATCGACCCCGCGCTGATCCAAGGAAACACCCGCGGGGACGACTTCCTACGCGTGTGGGAGGACCGATTCGAGGCGTTTCGCGATCGAAGCTGGATGCGAACCGGCCATTGCGCGGAATGCGGCGAATGGCCTCGGTGCCAGGGCAACTCGCTACACCTGTGGGACACCGAGCGCGCCGAGCCGGCACTATGCCACTTCAGCGCGTTGCAGTAGGGCTCCGCGCCAGCCCGCCAAGGCGCCCCTAACTCACCTTCGCAATGCGGCGCATTACGTCCCCCGACAAGCGTTCGATGAGGGACTGAGCGAAGGCCGCCGGCTCGAGGGACGGGTCCGCGACTAGTGGCGTAAGGTCCATGGCGATCACCGCGGCAGTCGTCTCGTCGACCCCGTGCGACTCCGCGAAGGTCGCGTTCGCCCTGCGGCGGCCCTCGGCGGCGAGGTCGTAGCGCTTCCCGCCGCAGATCTGCGAGTCGAAGACCCCGAGGAGCGCGGCACTAACGTTCTCGTGTGCTGCCACGTCCAGGCTGACGCGATCCATGCCGACGAGCCAGTCGAGGTCGCGCCACACCTCGCAGCCGTACACGGCCTCGGGACACGCGTCGGCCGGCAACGAGCGCAACGCCGCGATGACGCGGAGCGCGACCGCGACGTGCGTATCGTGCTTGTCCGTGAGGTTGTGAGTGTAGAGCACCCTCGGCCGGGCGACGGAGAGCACCTTGGTGAGGTCGACGACGGGGCCCGGCTCGGCCGCGTTCTTCACCTGAGCGCTGCTGAAGTCGAGGAGCACCTGCGCCGCGTACTCGCCGATGGCCGCCGCCTTCTTCTGTTCCTTCCGGCGGACGACCATCATCTGCTCGTCGGTGTAGTCGGCGTAGAGGTCGTCTCGCGGACTCCCGCCTCCGTTGGTGCAGGTGACTCCGCAGAACCACTCGCGCGCGGTGCCAAAGCAGTGCAGGATGCCGTGCAGCGACATGATCTCCAGATCGTCCTGGTGGGCGCCGATCCCCATGTGCGTCGTACGTGTCAGCGCGTCCGGCAGCACCATCGCGTCGGGAACGAAGACCTCCGCCCCGGGGCATGTGAACATCATCGAACCTTGCTCCTTACTCCAATGAGGGCAGGCTCGCGGCGGCGATGGCCTGGCCCACGCGTCTGCTACGCTCATCCGGTAGGCTCACCGACACGCGGCTCGCGATGTCGGCGAACTCCGTCTTGATCACGCTGTTCGCCCGCTCGACGAGCAGCGGCCCTCCGGGCCCGGACGTCACACGCCCCAGAACCAGAACATGCTTGAGCTCGTAGAAATCGGCGTAGTGGGCAATCGCGTAGCCAAGATACGAGCCGATCGACTCGTACACAGGGGGCACGCGCTCGTCTCCGGCCGCCATGCGGCTCTGGATGTGCGCAAGCTCCTCGGGCACGCTCAGGCCCTCCGGGAACTCAACCCCGGCCACCTCGGCCAGTCGAACCGCGCCAACTTGGCTGAGGTGCGTCGCGCCCACGCCGCGGTCGCCCGACCACTCATCGGCCACTACGTCGGGCTGGTAGTCCAAAGGAGCGAAGGCGAGCTCGTTGAGCCAGCCGTTGATCCCGCCGGCCGAGTTCACGTAGCCGACCGCCTCGCTCGATCCCATCGCTATCCCGAGGACCGGCTGGTCCTGGAGCGACAGGGCGCCGGCGAGGGCCGTGACGTCGCCGTCATTGATGACCTCCAGCGGGCAGCCCCACTCCCGGCCGATCTTCACGAACATGTCCGCGACCTGCGCGTCGAACAGGTCCTTCGGAATGCCCCTGAAGAGCGACGCGACGCGCACGCGGTTGCTGATGTAGATGCCGGCCGAGCTCCCGCCGATGGCGTCCACGCGCGGCAGGTGCTCCGCCGCCTTCCTCAGGCCGGCTACCACGCGCTCGCTGTGGTAGCTCGGGTCGGACTGGTTCCTGGGGTCCCACCCGGTCTCCTCGGCGAAGACCGTCTCGCCATCGACCACGGCCGCGACCTTGTAGTCGCTCGCGCCGAGGTCGAAGCCAATCCTGCAGCCCTCCAGGTGGCCACCCACGGGTCGGGCCGTCTCGTTGGACTCGGGCACCTCATGGATCGGAACCGAGTCCACAGTGAAGGGGTGCTCGTAGACACCGCCCATGAACTCCGCGTCGAAGGCGCGCGCGCCCGCGGCCGAGTAGACCCGGCGGATGTGGTCGGCAAGGTCGGGGGCCCCGCCAACGATGACGCGCCACCCGCCGCGCTGCCACAGAAGGAACTTCACGATCCGCTCGATGTACATGAGGTTCGATGGGGCCTGCGGGGCGTCAGCCGCGAACACCTCGGTGCGAAAGGTCGACACGAGTCCCTCGCCCCGCTCGAGCGCGATGGCCACCGGCCGACGGCTGGCGGATGCTTCGAGCCCCTCGCGGAAGGCCCGGTTCGCGAGAGCGGCGGGGCGGAAGCCGGGGTCAAGCGGGGCCGGCACTGCGGGTTCTGCTAGCTTCATATCGCGCTTTCTCCTGCCGATCGGTGTGGTGCTTCTCTGATTGGTCCCGCAGAGGCCGTAGCTGTTTCAGACATGCTGGCACGGCTAGGCGACGTACTGCGTCGCGCGGGTGAGTCTGCAATTGCCCAGCGAATGCGGCAGCACCTTCCGCACCGACGCGTCATGCAAGCGCTGCCACCGTAGTTCCTACATGGTGCGCTGACAGGAGCGGGCCGCGGACCGGCGAACGCGATTCCCGCCATCAGGTATCGACTCCGGCCCCACAAAGGGTATAATCACGACATAGGCACGCAGGACAGGTGGGGAGCGGATCATGCCGATAAAGGTACGCGTCCTGCTGGACGATCAGAGCTATGTCGAGACAGAGGTCGACGGCGCCACGCCGATCGGTCAGGTGATGTCCTGGGCTCGCGATGAGACCCGCACCGCCGTGACCGACGTCGCCGTCATCAGCGCCGACCGCGCTGAGTGCCTCGTTGCTCCGGTGCGGCAGCCCAAGCGAGCATGGAGCAGACCGATCGTGCGGCTAGTCGCCGCATAGCGGGGTACTCGTCGGGCATCCGCCGTGGCTGCCGCGCGTTGTACGTAGCGGCCACCCGGTGGCAGCGATCGCTGCTTCGTCCGCACCGTTCGTCGCTCGAGTCTCCCGAGCCCGTGCTGACCCCTTCGGCCATCGGCGTCTTGACTTCCATACGGCACGGGTGTCCCCTGTTGCGCACACTGCGACTCAGGTGGAGTGAGTGTCATGCCGATCCCGCTTCCGGTCCCGCACGACAGCACAACGCCTCGCCGGATCGTGGCGGCGAGTGCGCGAGCCACCCTCGCCGCCCTGCTCGTCGTGGGCTCCGCTTCCGCGTCCGCGCACGCCGGCGGCGTGGCCCGGCTGCTCCTCACCGATGACACGGGGGCTCCTCTGGCCCGACAAGTGTGCGCGCACCTCTATGACACCTACGCCGAGGTGGGCGACGGGTTCCAATCGGACGGCTCTGGCTTCCTAACCGTACCGGACCTCCCGCAAGGCAAGTACGACCTGTGGGTCGAGGGCGATCTCACCGG
>Ga0315279_10003351_pt1 | contig 22498 bp, 19 predicted proteins | sample YL17G06_20_MG_FD_203694 | JGI IMG/M metagenome (GOLD analysis project Ga0315279, IMG submission 203694) | Sediment microbial communities from Yellowstone Lake, YNP, Wyoming, USA - YL17G06_20 | ecosystem: Environmental > Aquatic > Freshwater > Lake > Sediment | place: USA: Wyoming | collected... | reverse complement strand
ACTATTTAAATTATCAGTCCACTTTTTTAATTCATAGAAAGGATTTGGGCGAAAGGGTTCTAGAAACAAACAATTTTAAAGTGAAATGTATGTTAGCGAACAAGAAAATGTTTTTTATTCTATTTTTATCCATATTTTTAATAGTCAATATTGTATATTTCAATGGTCTGAATGTGGATACTAAAACTTCTCCTTTAACAACGAACTCATATCAAATCCCTAAAATAAAAAGCAACTCGATAATTTTTATTAATGGAAACGCGGCTTTGGCAGCAGCGGCTTCTTCAGGAAGTGGTACCCTCGCAGATCCATATATTATCGAAAATCGAGTTATACAAAGCGGGCATGATGGAGCATGTATTATTATTCAGAATACGACCAAACATTTCATTTTGCGAAATTGTTCAACCAATCATATTAGCGATATAACTCCTGCAGGCGAATATGGAATACAATTACTAAATGTTTCAAATGGAATTCTACTCAACAATACGGTTAAGAGTAATTCTTATGGCGTTTATCTATTCTCCTCTCATAACAACATTCTTCGTTTAAATGTTATTATAAACAGCACTTCCGGCGTTTATTCCTCAGCCTCAAACAACAATTATCTTATCAATAATACTGCGATCAACGGCTTGGAAGGATTTTATTTATTTTATTCTAAAAATAATACACTCATCAATAATACCGCGATCAAAAGCTTATATGGTATCGAATTAGACAATTCTGATAATAATACTCTTATTAATAATTTTGCTATCAATAATTCAAATTATGGAATTGAGTTATCATCTACCAACTCTAATATTCTCATTGGAAATACAATGATTTTTAGCGATTTGGGCATATATGGCTCAAAATCTGAAATCTCCTCTCAGGTAATTACTCCAACTAATAGAGTAAACGGTAAATCGGTATACTATTTTGCAAATCAACGAAACATTACCGCCCCTATGAATGCAGGGGAAGTCATCTTTGCAAATTGTAACTCATCAACAATTTATGGAATTAAGATATCAGGCGAAAACTTTGGAATCCGGCTATTTTATTCGAATAATAATACAATAAAAAACACCACCATCGTCTCTCCTCATTATGATGGCATTTATTTATTGTATTCGAATAATAATACGCTTACTAATAATAAAATCTCTAGTACTAGCCGCGGAATTTCCCTTTATTATTCGAATAACAATACAATTAACAATAACAATATAACTGATAATACCTTCGGTATTGAATTAGACTATTCCAATGATAATACGCTAAGCAACAATATAATCTCCAATAACAGCTATGAAGGTATCTCTTTATTTAATTCCAATTGGAATACAATACAGAATAACACCGCTATTTATAATTCCGGGGGTATTATACTAGCCAGTTCTATGAATAATACAATCAGAATTAATATTGCCAGCAATAATGATTATGCTGGATTTTTTTTGGGAAATTCCTATTATAATAAACTCTATAATAATACCGCAAATAACAATAACTATGGAATTTATTTAGTAAGTTCCAGCTATAATACAATCCATAACAATACTGCTAACAGTAATCAATATGGAATTTATTTGGAGCGAAGTTATTGGGCTGGTGGTAGTAATTACAATATCATAAAATGGAATACCTTTCTCGATAATGATCAAGGTATTTATATCGATTCTACCTGTGAGGGAAATATAATTGAGGGAAATACTATTCAGGATCGCATAAATTACCAAGAAATTATATTTTTTATAGGATTGGGCGTGATAATTTGTATAGCTGTAGTAGTTAGTACTATATTTTTCAGACGAAGAGGTGTTATACAATTAAAGAGTGATTTCGATAAAATCAAGCGATTCTGGGAAGAATATAACGGATTCACACTAATAGCCATATTTTTCGGTACTCTTTGCTTTTTCTCAGGATGGCTTCGCCAAGGAACTGACTATTTATACGTAATAGAATATTTCTCCTATGATTTAAATGCAGCTTTAATTGGAATTCTTTATCTAATTGGATTTACTTTCTTAACTTTCTATTACATCGGGACAATTCTTAGTAGCCATGGAAATATTGGAAAATTGATGGCAAAATATTCAAAGATATTTATTTTCCTGAGCATTATTATTCTCATAGCTTTTGAAATACTAACATATGTCTATTTCATCCTTCCTCCTTATCCTTTTGAGCAAACAATAATTTGTTATTACATGGGACCATGTTTTTCTTTTCCTCCTCCCTTTGAGATTTCTATTGGTTTTATCCTTGGCACAATTATGGTTGGTATGGTAATAATTGGGTCTGTCTATGATCGGTTAATGCTCCAGCACTATTATCAAAAATATCTCCCCGAATATCTTCCCAGAAAACTGTAAAAATATCACTTAAATTATATTTTCGGGAAGTTATCCAAAACTACAATTTAAGACGATTTTTCATCATAGTCCTAGTGGTCATTAGGGCGAACCTTTATTTTTTTAATATTTCTATAAAAACATGGAATAAATAAGCAAGAAGATTTAGCAGAGGATCTCTATGTCGTTAGAAGATGTCTTTCAAGTGATTGAAAGTTATAAGGAACCCTGCATCGCAAGGTTGAAAGAACTAGTGCGCATTCCGAGCGTTTCTGCCGAAAATAAAGGAATGGAGTGTGCAGATGCGATAGCAAATATCTTCAAAAAAGAAATTGGGTTTCAAGCACGAAAAATTCCCACATCAGGTTACCCTGTGATCTATGCGGAAAAAAATGTAGGTGCTCAAACAACTCTTCTCTTTTATAATCACTATGATGTGCAACCAGTCGATCCTTTAAGCGAATGGGAGTCTCCACCCTTTGAGCCTGCACTGCGCGGTGAAAAATTATATGGACGGGGCGTTTCTGATAATAAGGGCAACATTATTGCGAGGATATTCGCAATCAAAGCGTATCAATCCGTTTTTGGCGAGTTACCCTTAAATATTAAATTTGTTATTGAAGGGCAAGAGGAAATTGGCTCTCCCTATCTTCACGAATTCATAGAGAATTACCCTGATTTAGCCCAAGCGGATTTCTGCATCTGGGAGAGTGGGCATCGGGATGCCGATGGAAATCAGCAAATCTGGCTCGGTGTTAAAGGAATATTATATTTAAATTTGGCAATTTCTACCGCAAAACGGGATATCCATTCAAGCTGGGGTGGCGTCGTCGAAAATCCCGCGTGGGATATGGTTTGGTTGTTACATTCCTTGAAAACCGCTGATCAGAAGATTCTTATTGATGGCTTCTATGATACGGTTCAGGAGCCCACGGCCGCCGAATTGGAAAATCTTGAGACCATTCCCTTCAACACGGAAGCCTATTATGAAGATTTTGGTATTCAGCGATTCTTGAGAACTGGAACAGACCTGAAAACAGCATACTATTATGCGCCCTCCTTGACTATCGATGGTCTGACCTGTGGCTACCAAGGCCCCGGTGATAAAACCATCATTCCAGCAGAAGCAAAAGCGAAAATTGACTTTCGCTTGGTTCCTAACCAAGAACCTAATGACATCCTTGAAAAATTTCAAAAACATTTACAGAAATTTCACTTCGAACAGGTAAAAATTAGCTCATATCATGGTTATCCTCCTGCGAGAGTACCGCTCAACTCAAAATATCTACAGGTTATTGCTAATACTGGTGAAAAAATTTATGGTCAACCCCTTGTGGTGCATCCTACCACTGCCGGTTCAGGGCCGATGTATCTCTTTAAGATGGATTGTCTTTCTTTCGGCTGCGGCAATGCGTTTGAGCAGGCTCATGCCCCCAATGAAAATATTCTTCTTGAGGATTTGTTGTTGAATATGAAACATTTAACGGCTATATTCCACGAATTTACTCCTGCATAGTAAATCATATATTTAACCTACATTTGCTTCCTGATTATTAATACGGTGACAGAATGAGCGGGAAAGGTATATTCGAATTGGGTTGAAATTGAGTCCGTTGCCTTCTCTTCAATTTTCACTTCATTTTTCTTATCGAAACCATTGGATGCCGAATGGGAAGGTCCATTTAACTCAAAAATTCTGGCGGTGGGTTCCGGTGCAAAATCCCGAATTGAGATCGTTGTAGGTAAATCATGCGCATGATGCCGATTGATTCCAATAATCACCAAGCTATCCCGGTCCTTGTTAATGGTGGTCGAACAGCCTAGAAAGGGAATTTCGGTTTCCGCGATATTGCCATACCTCGGATTCTGCCGGGACTCACAGGTAACCTTCGTTGAGACCCGATAGGATCCCGCATACTGAGCGAAGAGTTGCGCTGCGAGGTAGATCGGATTGTGATAGACACCAGTGGGGCTGGTCACTATCATAGGAATCACATTCACCAGCTCCGAATAATTCGCCATTTTTACAGAGTCTGCGTTCCGATGGAGTAGTTCGAAGACCGAGGCTGCGAATAATCCATCTCGGAGCGTATAATATCCTTCATAGAGCTGGCGCATGTTCCACCACGATCCCCATTCGTCTAGGGCGATAGGAATTTTCTTCCTGTCGCCCATAACCTCTTGAATCGAGTTTTGAACCCACTTAATCCGGCGTTCTACTTCGAACGCCCCGGCTATGATGTTATAAAAATCTTTTACGCTGTTGGTTAGCGATTCCAGCATAAGCCCTGGAATATAGACGTGGAGCGACAAGTAATCGATCTGCTCTCCCGCGATTTCCAAAAGTGTGCGATTCCATTGCGGGTCAAAGAAATCGGTTCCCACGGCCACGAATTTGAGATCGGAATCCACCGCACGCATCGCATCCACAAATGCTAAATATCTTTTGCCATATTCATCGGCTTCCAAGAATCCTTTTTCGGTCGGCGAATAAAGCTCGTTTCCGATCCCCCAGATTTTCACTTCGTAGGGTTTCGGATGTCCATTTTTGGCTCGTAAAGCGCCATATTTTGTCCGTTCATCACCATTCATATATTCGACCCATTGTGCCGCCTCCTCTACGGTTCCTGACCCGAAATTAATATTTATATAGGGTGTAGTGCCTACGTCTTCAACGAGCGCCATGAACTCATCTGATCCGAAATGATTATCGTGTTTTGGTCCGAAGTTAGGTCCGAGCCAATGCCAATGCTTATTGGCTTGAGATTTACGCTGGGCGCGAGGACCGATCCCCTCTTTCCAATTATACACATCTGAAAAACATCCCCCAGGCCACCGTAAAACGGTGACGTTTAAAGCACGGATTTCTTCCAGCACATCTCGCCGAATCCCTCCATGCACCAGGGGCACCTTCTGATTGTATTCATCCCACACTCCCCCGTAAATGCATTTTCCGAGGACTTCAATGAAATTACCATAGATCGATGGGTCAATTTCCCCCTCAATTTGTTGCGCCTCGATCACGATTTCCGCGGGAGTGGGTGGTGGACTGAGAGGTTCGTCCGCTTTATGTAAAACCTTATAGACCTTACAAAGCCCAAACGGTAATACTATACTTCTAAACAAGAGAATTCCTAACCCGAAAATATATCTTGTAATCTTCTTTCTGACTGTCATCTAGCTCACTTCTATTGCTCAAATTACGATATTGCCCATACCATTGATTCTAATATAACTCCTTGGCAGCTATTTTCCACGAATTTACTCCAAATAAATAATTTCTAATATGGAATTCTTAAGAATTTAAACATATCAAATTGCGCATCAAAGGTAAAAATTTGATTAATATCATAAATTCTCATTAAAACAACGTTAGTGCAATCCGTGAAGCTCAAATCAATGTCCTTATATTTTTTATATAAGTCCCATGTTACTGTAAATATTTGATCATTGATTTTTAGGGTTAGAATTGATTCGGATTTTAAAATTGCCTCTCCTAATTCTACGGAAAGATCATGTCTTTTTGTTCGGACTCTACAGGTGGTAACTGCTTCATCTATAACATAATCAGAAGTAATTAACCTTGAATATTTTTTTTCATTTACTATATCTTCGAAAATACTTTTTGTAATGGCATGATTTTTATCATCGGCATTATGTAAAGCCACAAATGCCCCTGTATCTATGAATAATTTAATTTGACTCACCGTACAATATGGAATCAATTTTCTCTGAAGCTTCTTTTGATCCGTAGGAAACGGGCTTCAAATTAAAAATGGGATCTTGCGGATTTATTCCCGCATTTAAATCAATAAATTGGTTAATCGCATTTTGTAATGTCTGTTTGAGGGTCAGGTCATTCTTTTTTGCAATATCTAATAACTTTTGATATGTTTCTTCAGAGAGAGTGGTTTGAACATTCTTTTTTTTAGGCATACTTTTTCACATTTAATTTACATGTAAAAAATCATCTTTTACATTTAAACCTTCTTATCTTATTTTAATATCAAAATTAATAGATTTCTTCTAATATTCTTCTATTTTTCGATTAAATAAAATGTCCATTTCAAAATTTCTATGAAAATGAACTTTTCAATTCCCTCTTAAACAAAAATAGTCTTTTTTAACTTTTAATTAAATAAAGTATCTAATCTCTTAATCTCATTGAATTTCAAAAAAAGAATAAAAAGATTAAGAAGATTTTGCCTGCAAATAGGCATCATAACCCATTTTCAAGGCTTTTATGTTGTCCTCGACATCGTATTTGATATTATCTCGAATCGTTTTTTCCATTTCTTCGTAGGTAATCGGCAGTTTGCCGGTCGCTAATGCTGCCCCGATTAATATGATGTTCATTTTTTGGAAATCACCGAAGGCTTCTCGGGACATTTCATTTCCGTTTATCGCAATCACATCAGGCGAACACTCTTTTAGCATGTTTACAATTTTTTCCAGTTCTGGATATGCCACACCATCGACAACACATGACATAGGTCTGATAGCATAGGAATTGAGAATGATGCTGGTCTTTTCAGATACCACATTTAAGCTTCGTAGTGCTTCCACTGGTTCCAGTGCAATATAGATATCCGCCTCTCCAGCGGGTATGAGTTGGGAATGCACTGATCTGCGTTCATCAAATTCTTCCCCTGGCTCGTTTACAGCATAGCGAATCGTTGAATTTACGGTGCCTTCCCGTTGTGCTGCGCCTCGTGTTTCAGTTCCAGTCACAACGATATTTGAATTTTCCATTACCACTTGTTTGAGTAACTCTCCCATGGTAATCGAACCTTGGCCTCCAACTCCTACTAACATCACATTGACTTTTTTCATCTTCGCTCACTCCTACGTTTGTTCAAGGTGGATATTTACTTTTGTCTCAACCACTCCTGAATTTGGACAGATTTCGAGGCAAACACCGCAATGCGTGCATCTGGGCTCCTCAATGGAAATTATTTCTTCACCATTTTCTTCCCTCAGCAAAATTGCGGGACACGCTAATTTTTGAAGACATTCTTTGCATTTCTGACACCGTTCAGGGTCAATATAATAGTAGGTCCGCGAAATTCGCCCTTCCTTCTCTCGAAGGCTTTTACGGAAGCGCCGATCACTCTGCACAGAGCATTCTTGATCTGAGATGATCACCTTGAATCCAGATTGGCTCATACTATCTTTAATGGTGTCAATTAATGATCGAACCCGGTAAGGGTCAACGGTCCTGATCCATTTCGCACCAAAGGCTTTAACCACGTCTTTAATCTGAACTGGTATGACAGGGTCTCCAATACTTGAAATCCCCGTAGATGGCGTCGGTTGATGACCAGTCATGCCTACCCAGTGATTTTCCATGATGATTAAGGTCATGTTGGCATTATTATAAATCGCATTCAGTGTATTCGTCATGCCCGCGTGGAAAAAGGTGCCATCCCCGATGAAGGCATACACAGGCTGATCGCTTTTGTGTGAAATACCCTGAGCGACCCCGAGCCCAGCTCCCATACACACAACCCAATCAACAAGGGCAAAGGGGGAGCGTAAGCCCAACGTGTTACAGCCAATATCACCACCAAAGACCCCTTCTCGGTTAGTCGCTTTCCTCATTGCGTAGAACGTAGCGCGGTGTGGGCATCCTGGACAGAACGTGGGTTCTCGTGGCGGTGCCATTGATTTTGCCTTGGTAGATTTCTTCATAATTGCCTTATACGAATCGCCTAACTCGATCTTAAATATTTCTCCGAGTCCCTCACGTACTATATCAACATTCAATTCATCTGCTGCGGGAAAAGTATCTTTCCCATGGAGTTCGACCTGAATTCCGCCATCATAGAGCGTTTCCTTTATTTCATTTTCCAAGAACCCTAGTAATTCCTCTACGATAATGAGTTTTTGCAAATTATGGTTCTTTACGAAACTTTGAATTTCCTCAGGCGAGAGCGGATAAATTAACCCTAACTTCAGAATTGGAATATCATAAACTCCCAGAAGATCCAGTGCTTCGACTGTGTACCCAAATGCCGTTCCTGATGTGATAACTCCCGTTGTAGAAGTGCCCTCTAATACCCTATTCACTGCTAATTGGGCTGTCTTCTTTCTTAATTTCTTAATCTTTCCGAGAAGATTTTTCTTATTTGCAATAGAGACGATTGATGCATTCACGTAACGACTAACTGCCGGTTTAAATACTCCTTTGGCGGCAGCCGGTTTTATCTCTCCCAATTGAATCTTGCCAGCTGAATGGCACACCCGACTTGAGGGATACAGCAGAACAGGTACATCAAAACTTTCAGACAATTCGAAGGCTTTCAAAAGGAATTCATAGGCTTCAGGAACGTTAGCTGGTTCTAGTATTGGCATGTTTATGTGATAAGCATACCAGCGATCATCCTGCTCTGATTGCGAGCTATAAGAGCCTGGATCAGGAGCGCAGATAATGACCAACCCTCCATTTTTACTGGTGCCTGATTGCGCAAGCGTGTGCAATGGGTCGGATGCTACATTTAATCCCACATGCTTCATAGTACAGAGCGAGCGAATTCCGATCCATGATGCTCCAGCAGCGCCTTCTATTGCCGCAGCTTCATTGATACTATATTCAAAGTAAAAGTTGGGAATATCCTTCGCAAGTGCAGAGAGAGTATCTCCGATTTCGGAGGCAGGCGTCCCAGGATATGTCGAGGAATACCCAATTCCTGCTTCAATAGCAGCCCTTGTCATTGCTTCATTGCCCATAACCAGGATTTTTGCTCCTGGCTCATCAACAAGTAATTGTTTGCTAATATTTAATTCCCCCGATTATCTAAGCTTCAATCTTTAGGATTTCGCCGGTCTTCAGATCCTCGGATTTGCACTGATCGCAACATTTCGCATCCCACGCGAGCACCCGTCCACATTCATTGCAAACTTTACGAATCACGACGGGACATTTGCCCTCGTTTTCAAACAGGACACAGTTGTCGCAGCCACAGCAAAGTGAGTAGTACTGCCCAAGCTTTTCAATCTGCCCCATGAAGCGCGTATTATTCGCTGGAATGACTACCTTCCCAGTTATCTTAGCTAAGTCCTGTGCTCCAAGTCCGCAGGCCATGCTCAAAATGGCGTCTGCTTGCCCAAGTTCATCCTCGATGAATTTGACGTCCCGCTTCACGACACGAGCGTCGCATGGGTTCTGGCACATTAAAGTCGCAAGAACTTCCTTGCCATCTCCCTTCAACTTCTCTGTCATATCTTTAACTTGTTCAGATCCACCTGTCTGACAAATAGATGCACAATCACTGCATCCAACAATAATCAACTTGTTGAAACCTTCTAAATTCTTTTTTATTTCTTCTAATGGTTTCTGTTGTGTTATAATCATTGATTTCACCCTTTCTAATCTATTTTTGAAAAATTACTAACTTAAATCCGATTTTATCCTTAAAAATTCTTTTTTATGGAATTTAAAAGTACCGCGATGAAAATATATAGAGACTATTTATCCCTTAAGATTTTTCAATTTAAATTCATTTGGTATTTTCAATTGCGTGGATTTTTAGCATTAAAGAATAAAGTTCTAGTGGTGAAAGCTTTTTTAATGGATGAATATTCCATTCCGGATGCATATTCAAGAGTTCTTGAATGACCTGTGTTTCATGAACGGAATCGATTTCCCTTTTTTTTAAAAACGCTTTTATTGCATTAGTAATGCGTTTATTTTTAAAAGGCATTATTTCTTTTAAGAAATCGATGAATTCAGTACGCCGGTCGAATTCACTTGCGCCCTGACATAACCCAGGTTTGGGCATGAACTTTACGGCCATCAAATTGACCTTGGGTTTCGGATAAAATGCATTCACAGGAAGTTCGCGAAGAATTTCCACGTTAAAATAGAATCCCATAAGGACTGAGATGAGGGTATAATGCGAATGCCCAGCTATTGCAATTAAATGTTCCACAAATTCCTTTTGTAAGATGAAGAGCACCCGTTGATACTGCCAGGTCTTGATCAAGTGGATAAAAATCTCAACCGAGATTTGAAAAGATAGATTGGCAATGATCACGTCCACTTTTGGAAGAGGCAATTCTAGAACATCCCCCTCAACGATCGTGATTTTCGATTTAATAGGAATGACCCCTATGAATTTTATCTGGCGGCTTTCAATACGCTGAGTTGAATAGTGCACTCGAAAATGGCGTTCCAGGAATTTTGCAGATTCTGTATTTCTTTCAATAAGAACCAAATTGTGGGAGCGATTCGCCAATAAATCTGAAAATGCACCAAGACCAGGTCCGATTTCTAATACATCTTCCTGATTTGGAAGAATATTTGCATCATCTACAAAATCATGACAAATTTGAGCATCAATAAGATAACTTTGTCCTTCTGATTTTTGCGGAATGAGTTTTAAGAGATTTAACTGATTGATTAATTGTTCTTTCGTTAAAAACGGCATTTTCAGATTCCTTTACGTTTTGAACCAAATATACTATCTAAATGCATCTCTCTCTCCAAAAAATTTTTCGATTTTTCTCAGATTTTAAAAATCTGATTTTTTAAAATCCCTAAAAAAATAAAACCTGCGTTTTGGATGAAAATAAATCAGACCAATTAGAACTCAATGCAAGGGTAGTGCGTTAGACAAATTGAATTCGGCTTCAACTTATTGGAGGCGGTTTCTTTTTTTCAGTTAATATTAAACTGGTTAGGTTACGCAAAATCTGACCGAAAAATTCAACGACCATTATAATAAGGAGTAATGAAGCGAAGAAATCTTTAGCGGGTGCATGATATATCATAAAGACTACTACGGACATATGAAACAAATAAATGGGCCAAGTTCTAGTGGCCATACGAATAATAGTCCGCTTAGCTAATGAATCAGGAGGGGCTGGGCCGCCACCCATGCATACCCTATTACCAAGTATAATGCCACATGAGAATTCGGCTGTCCAGGCAAAAGGGAAGTGATAAGCATAAGCAGAATTAGAAGAGAAAACAACAATTAGGCGGAATACAGTGGTAATAATAATTATAAGGTAAAGATAATTTGGATTAATCGAGTGTAACCTGCGGAGGAAAGGGTAACTGAGTGATAAAATCATAATGGCGCAGATAAACCAAGCCTCCGGGAAGATACCACCTTCTAATCCGGTAATCAATGGCCACATGCATGTCAAATCGAGTATTAATGATTCAGGTGAAATTTGGATTGGAACAGACTTATTCGACCCCCCTATAGTTAGCCCTGTAGGTGAATATATGATGGTATAGCCTATCCAAAGTTTTGCTACTAATAGCACACCCAAAGCTAGGTAATAACCCACGTAGAGCCGTAAAAACCGTTTTTTAATAAATCTCCAATAGGACGAAAGATTCAGTGATCCTGGTTTATTAAATTCATCTTTCAAGCTATGGACATAGGCCGAAGAGACCACGAAAGTGGCGACCCCAATTCCTCCAATCCAAACAAGGGGATTCAGAGGGTCATTTATAATGTACTGTGTGTAAAAAAACATGTGTCCCAATACAATGTAAAGAATCGAGACTATTCGAATGATCTCAGGACGCCAATCCATAATATTCTCAGGTTTGGGACTTCTGAATGGTAAGAGCTTAATAGATTCTGAATCAGAACTATTCATAAATCTTTCTTTCCCCTTCTTAACGGTATTTTCTTTGAAGTTCGAGCTATTTTTTCTCAAACGACTCAAGAATTATATATTATCAGTTTAAAAAAGCTTTTTGAAAAAGTTCTATAAACTGAAAGATATGTCAAACAATTGGATTTATGATTCCACCCTTACGAACAATATTCGTATGCATTATTTTATGAATTGGGAAGGAGACTTGATGCTCCTTTTCCATAGATTTCCAGAATCGTCTTGATTTTAAGTTGAAGCAGTTAGAACACATTTAAAGATGGTGACTCAGGCAAATTGAATTTGTTCCCAATTTTCAGACTATTATCTCTTCTCTTAACACCTAGTAAATTATTTATATATCGCAATACCCGTCTGAAAAATTCAGCCAGAAATATAATTACGATATAAGCCAAAACGAAATCTATAACAGGTGCACCAACTGGCATGAAAACAACCGCCGTCATATGAAATAAATAAAGGGGCCAAACTCTAGTCGCCATATTAATTATAATCCGCTTATACAAGGTATTTGGAGGTGCTGGACCGCCTTTCATACATATCCTATTACCTATAATAATTCCAAATGAAAATTCTGCCGTCCAAGCGAAAGGGAAATTAAAGGCATAGTTTGGATTAGATTTAATGGCCACAATTATTCGAATAACCGTTGCAATAATAATTATCAGGTAAAGGTACTTCGGATGAATCGAATATAATCTCCGGAGGAAGGGATAGGCAAGCGATAAAATCAAGATGCTACCAATGAACCAAGCTTCAGGAAAGATGCCCCCTAGCAATCCGGTAACCAATGGCCACAGGCATGTCAAGTCAAGCACCAATGATTCGGGCGATATTATAATAGGTGTAGCTTTTATAGATCCACCAATTGTAAGCCCTGAACTAGCAAAAACAAAGGTATAGCCTGCACAAAGCTTAGCAATTAATACCACAACGAGTGCTATATAATAGCCGATATAGAGACGTAAAAACCGTGTTTTGAAAAATTTCCAATATGTCGAAATGTTTAAAGAACCAGTTTTGTTGAATTCATCTTTTAAACCATGAACATAGGCTGAACAGAAAATAAAGAAGCCGATCATAATTCCAGCTGTCAAAACTAACGGGTTTTTGGGATCATTTGTAAGATAAGCCGTAGTAAGAAACATATGCCCTAAAATAATATAACAAATAGAAAATATTCTGATGGCCTCAGGACGCCAATCCATAAAAGAATTTTGTTGGCTGCTTTTTGATATCGATTGACTTCCAGATTGTGCCTCGGGACTTTCCATTGGTTATTTCCCCTTCTTCACAATACCATCTTTTTGGTTGGACTTAATTATTCTCAGATGAATCAAGAATTATATTTTATCAGTTTAAATAAGCTTTTTGAAAAAGTTCTAAAAGCTTGAAAAGAGATAAGAGTTTTAAAAAATCCACAAGAATTCACTTTCCTAAATAGATGTGAGAAATATGTCAAACAACTGGATTCATGATTACACCATTACGAACAACATTCGCATGCATTATGTAACCAATGGGGAAGGGGACTTAATAGTTCTTCTCCATGGGTTCCCAGAATTCTGGTATTCGTGGAGGTTCCAAATTGAAGCGCTTGGAGAATATTTTAAAGTAGTAGCACCCGATCTACGAGGTTATAACGAAACTGATAAACCTGAGGGCGTGGAAAATTATAAAATTGACATATTGCTTCAAGATATCCTCGGACTCATCAAAAATTTTGCTGAAAAAGCTATTATTGTGGGCCACGACTGGGGTGGGGCATTGGCTTGGGAATTCGCCAAAAACTTTCCTGAAGTAACGGAACGGTTAATAGTGCTGAATTGCCCGCCTATTTCGATTCTCCAAGAAGAAATTGCTAAAAATAAGGTGCAGGCCAAACGAAGCCAATATATATTCTTCTTTCAACAACCTGAGATTCCCGAACAAACCTTGAGTGCGAATAATTACGCTATGCTGAAATCCACATGGCGGGATATGGCGATCAATAAAGAGTTATGGGATGAAGAAACCATCGCGAAATATGTAGAAGCCTTGAAACTCCCCGCCCTTTCTTGTGGCATAAATTATTATCGAGCATCATTCCAATATCCTCTTCGAGCAAAACAACGCCGCCTGAAAGTGAAATGTCCGACTTTGGTTATTTGGGGCGAGCAAGATAAAGCGTTAGGAAAAGAACTCACGCAATACTTCCCAGATATAGTAGAAGGTCCCTATGGTATCAAATTTATACCCGAGGCGGGGCATTGGGTGCAGCAGGAAGCTTCTGAATTAGTTAATACCTATATTTTAGAATTTTTACACACAAATTTTGAGTAGGATTGTGAAAAAAACTGAAATAACTTGTAAAAATAATTTCTTATCTAATATTTTTATTCGAAATTACCTAATCTTTGACGATAATGAGCATACTGCCACATGAGGCTCATGATTTTAGGGGCTACTTCAGGCAGATAGAGTGGTAATCCCTTGGACTGAATAAATTCCACTAGGGGATCGGATCGTGAAAGGAAGAGATTGGTGAAGAGGATCGGCATTTTGGCATGGTGTCCAATACGCAGCAAGGATTTGAACATATCGCGCATTACTGTTTGAGACCCCTCAACCATACTCGTATCAAACAACTTTATAATGGAATGTAAAACAGAATTTTCCTGATTCATAAAGTATTTAAACCATTTATCCATAGAAAAGAGACCATAAAAAATGAGAGAATCTATTTCGCCTGAGGCTGTTAAGAGTTTCGGGATCTTTACATAGAAATTATCCCAGCTCATATCAAAGGTCACATCGACGGGATTTCTCGTCGAGGCGGTGAAAGGAAGAATGGATCTTAATTTTTCTTGAAGGGGATCGGAAAGAAGGGGGACTTTTAAGCCATACTTCTCGCAAAGATCGGCTATAGTCGTGCCAGGTCCGCCACCGACCGTCACTACCCCAACACGCGGGCCTTTGGGGAGCGGTTGAGAGGTGACGGCATAGAGGAAATTTAGCATTTCATCATTACTATCAGTTACTAAAACCCCAGCCTGCTTTAAAACTGGATTCATAATTGCGGCAGGCGTAGAAATGGCCGCAGTATGGGACTGAGCGGCGCGCATTCCTGCCTCACCTTGACCTATCGGTACTGCAATAATTGGTTTTTTCTGGGAAATCCGCTTTGCAACTTCAAGAAATTTTCTAGGGCGCCTCAACCCTTCGATATACAGCCCAATAGCTGTGATTTCCGGGTCCTCCTCAAATGCTTCCAGAAAATCGACCATATCGGTATTTACTTCGTTACCCACGGAAGCAATCTTTGAAATTCCGAGCCTCAGCTTCTCGTCAAGAGTAAAAAGGATGTGTGAAGCCCAACTTCCAGAATGTGAGATAAATCCCGCAGTACCTTTGGGAGGAGGCAAGGGAACTGGGGAGCAATTCAAATTTATCGATGTAGAAATAACCCCAACACAATTAGGACCCATAATATGAATTCCATATTGTTCTGCTACTGCTCTAACTTGATTTTGCCCCTCCAAATTTCCAATTTCAGAGAAGCCTGCGGTCACACAAATAACGTGGTGTATGCCTTTCTTACCGCAATCTTGTAGAATTTCGGTAACGACTTTAGTAGGCGCAACTATAAGAACAAGGTCAATGGGTTCGGGCACTTCTGTAACCGATTTATAGGTCTGAAAGCCCAGAACAGAGGGCTCTCTAGGGTGAATTAAGTAAATTTTGCCCTGATAGCCACCTGATAAAAGATTAAAGAGGTGCATATTCGCAAATTTAAAAGGAGTATTAGAGGCTCCATAAATTGCAATTGAATTTGGATAAAAGAATGTTTTCAATTCCTCATATTTACTTGACATGTCAAATATCTTCTAAAGGTTCTACCGAACATAACATAAAATAAAAATTTTAAAAACTCTTCTCAAATTCTAAGAAAATATCGAAAAGGGGATTATCTGGAATGAATATTAGGGATTAGATTTAAAATATATATTTTAAACTTTATATATTTTTTATTTTACTCACATTTTTTTACTAATCTCACAATTTCTTTCTTTTTCTCAAGATATTTCTTATATTCTTTGAAATTGTGAAAAGACCTTAACAGAATCAGCCTCTTTCGTTCGTCAATCACATAGACGAAGTGGACTTCCCCTTTTTTTGCTCTGAATACGAATAAATTTTCAATCTTTTCTTCAAACTTATGCAATTCATTGAAATTAATCTGCACACAACTCAGAATATCTGCCAATATTTCTTCATAATTTGGGACCTCCCGTTTGAAGGGCTTGGAAACATAGGCTTCGGTCAATTCTAGTCTTAGATTGTAGAAATGACTATTACAGTTAAGACATCTTTCAGTTTTTGACGCACATGGAATCGAAGGCAGCATATGATTTTAATTCAAACCAATTACTATTAAAAGTTAATTTTTGAAAGCTTATTTTGATAGGTAAATTAAAAATTTAGGAAAGGATTCTAAAGAATGGTTCTTAATAAGCAAGGCACTCAGGAAGAATCAAAACAAATTCTAGAGTACATAAGAAAATTAGCGCCCGATCATCCAGTAAAATTTACTCATGTTTGTGGGACGCATGAACAAGCTCTAAATCAATATGGAATCCGACCTTTATTGCCCAAAAATGTGCAATTAATTGCTGGACCGGGCTGTCCTGTATGCGTGGTTCCTGCACAAGATATAGACGAAGCAATTGAGCTTGGACTCAAAGAAAATGTAATTATCACCACCTTTGGAGATATGTCCAAGGTGCCGGCTAGCCGGTTATCCTTATTCGAATCACGAACCGAGGGTGCCGATGTCCGAATCGTCTATGGTCCCTTGGATGCTATTAAAATAGCAGAAGAAAATCCTCAAAAGGAAGTTGTATTTTTTGCTATTGGATTTGAAACGACTATTGCACCTATTGCGGCAGAACTGCTTCATTCTCCTCCAGAAAATTTCACGGTCCTTTGCTCCAATCGGTTAATTCCTCCAGCGATGGATTTTTTGATGGGTATTGGGGAGCTCCAGATTGATGGCTTTATCTGTCCAGGGCATGTTGCCACTATAATTGGGGTTAAACCTTTTGAAATCATCACGCAAGCCTATAATATCCCGACGGTGGTGAGTGGATTTGAACCAACTGACCTTCTCATGTCCATTGCAATTCTTTTGAAACAGATACACGACCAGCAGCCGAAAGCTATCAATCAATATACTCGATTTGTAAAATATGAAGGGAATCTAAAAGCCCAAAAAATGATAGCGCAGGTTTTCAAACCATATAATGCGCAATGGCGAGGAATTGGGCGAATGCGCGATGGCGGCTATGAACTCAGAGAGGAATTTCGGCATCTCAATGCCCGAGTCAAATTTGGTCTCAAACCCAAAAAAGGAATTGATATCAAACCAGGCTGTATTTGTCATTTAGTTGTGATCGGGAAAGAAACCCCTGATAATTGCAAATTATTCGGGAAGGACTGCACCCCAACGCATCCCTATGGTCCTTGTATGGTTTCACGGGAAGGAACCTGTAACATCTGGCATAAATATGGAACCTTAGACCTGTTTCGGGATGGTTAGAGGCTTACTATGAGAGCAATTTTACATTCAACAGGAATCGTGCAAGGAGTCGGATTTAGACCCTTCGTCTATCGGCTTGCAAAGCAATACGACCTCACAGGCTATGTTTTGAATATGGGGAATTTTGGAGTAAAGATAGAAGTGGAGGGCGAAAAAGACCTACTTGAAAAATTCATTGACGATTTACATACATATTGTCCTGCTAGGGCTAGAATTGATGATATTATCACTGAATGGAGTGATACCTCCTCACTGTATCCAGATTTCCAGATTCTAGAAAGTCAGGAAAAGCCAGGTGACTCGATAGTCCTTCCTCCGGACATTGCAATATGCGACGAATGTATAACTGAATTTATTGACCCCGAAAAATTTCCCACGCGCTATTATCGCTACCCATTTGTTGCCTGCTCCCAGTGTGGACCCCGCTATACAACGGTCATGGATTTGCCCTATGATCGCCCTCTCACCACCATGCAAAATTTCCCATTATGCGCAGATTGCGAGCGAGAATATCAAGATCCGGATGATCGGCGCTATCACGCCCAAACCTATGCCTGTAGAATTTGTGGCCCGACATTCACACTTCATGATCAGGAGGGGCAATTGATTGAATGTGAAGACCCCTTTTTAGAAAGTGTGAATCTTTTACGAGAAGGGAAAATTTTGGCTGTGATGGGAATTGGAGGTGTTCATCTTGTCTGCAAACCCGAAGATGAGGTTGTTTTGGAATTACGGCGAAGAAAAAGACAAAGAAAATACAAACCTTTTGCCGTAATGTCACCCACTATAGAAAATATTTTAACATATGCCACAGTAACCCCTCCCGAAGAAATTCTTCTAAAATCTTTCCGAAGACCGATTGTTTTATTGCAACAAAGTGATGATTATTATCTCTCCAAAGAAATCGCCTCTGGATTAACGAATATTGGGGTTTTTTTACCATATTCCGGAATCCATTACCTCTTATTTCAGCACGATGAATTTCCAGCGTTGATCATGACCAGTGGCAATATCTCCGATTTACCTATGGCCATTGATCGAGAGCATGTAGTGAAAGATTTGAAAAAGCTCGCCGATTTTTTCCTGCTTCATGATCGCCCCATATATCAAAGATGCGACGATTCTGTAGTGAGGATGATTGGAGATCAACCCGCAATAATTCGTCGATCTCGGGGCTACGTGCCCGAACACATTGATATTCCTTTTAATACGAAGAACTTCCAAGTTATTGCCTATGGACCTGAGTTGCATTCTACGGGGGCGGTCTTGAAAAAGAGCAGATGTTTTCCGACTCAGCATATCGGTGATGTGACCAGCTTGGAACTTCTGGATTTTCTGGAAGGTTCCGTGGCTCATCTCATGAAACTATCACGTATTGAAGTACCGGATGCCATTGTTTGCGATCAGAATCCCATATTCCTCTCTACCCAACTTGCTCAGAGGAAAGTACAGGAGTATGGATGTGAATTCTATCAAATTCAACACCATCACGCTCACATAGCAAGCCTTATGGCTGAATACAATCTTCAGCCGGAAGAGGAAATTATTGGAATTGCTCTCGATGGCGTAGGATATGGGAAAGAGGGTGAAGTCTGGGGAGGTGAAATATTTTTTGCAAAATACAATGAATTTCAATCCTTGGCACAGCTTCAACTACAGCCGATGCCAGGTGGTGACCGCTGTGTGTATTATCCTGTGCGAATGCTAGCTGCAATGCTCTCCGGCTCGCTTTCACGGGCTGAAATTGAAGATATAATCCGCGAAAATTATCTTCAGGGGCTTCCCCATCAAGAAAATGAATTGCGGGTCCTGGTTAATCAATTGACCACAAAACAGAATTTATATTATTCCTCAGGAATGGGACGCGTTCTAGACGCTCTCTCAGCATTACTACATATTTGCAATGAACGCACATACGAAGGCGAGCCTGCCATTCGGTTGGAACAATTTGCAATGCGGGGTAATGAGCGTGCCTTAGATTTTGAAATTCCTACCTCTAAATCCCTAAAGACTTGGATCAACACCTCTGAATTAATTTTGCAAGCTTGGGATTACCTAAAAAGTGGAAAAAATCCATATGATATCGCTGCATCCGCCCAATATGCTCTCGCAAAGCGAATTGCTCAGGTCGCTATTGATTTGGCGGATGAAAATGGAATTAATCGAATTGGGCTCACGGGTGGAGTGGCTTACAATGTCGCAATCACATTAACAATAAAAGAACAAGTCGGAATTACAGGAAAACAATTTCTACAACACAGCACAATTCCCCCAGGCGATGCTGGCGTGAGCATAGGACAATGTATTTTTGGGGTAATTAAATCCCTTCATTAAGCAGAATAATGAGATGAATTCAGCTGTTACCTGCTTTAATACTTTTAGTACTTGCTTTAATCTATCTAAGTCTACTGTAAGTTGTCTTATTGTAATTGCATCTAGTTCAGCGTTAGGAAGTTCCCCCATTCTGGCTTTTTGAATAAAGTCATCAGTATTTGATTCATGCCATTTTTCTAGAATGGTGTTTATTGTGTTCTGAATGCTCTTGAGCTTGAATTTAACAAGTTCTTCTGCTAAATTGCTATCCAACGTTATGCTCACAAGAAATTCTCCTTAAATTCTTTCTTTAATGATTTGCTGAAGGTAGATTTAAGCATCCAATTTGTCAGCGATGGTGTTTCTTTTTGATGAAAATGGTTGTAAATATTATACCAAATCTATTAAATCCTTAGTTTTGAAAATGGAAATGGTATTTTGTTTTTCAAAATGCTTATCTTCCGTCCAGATTCCATCACATTTAATGGTTAAGGCGAGTGCAATAAAGGGGGTATCCTTTTTATCGATTTTGCCTATGATTTCATGAGCTTGTCTTAATTCTTTTTTATAATCCAATAGAGGGACAATGTGAAAGTTTGTAACAAATAAATTTAAGAGGTGTCTAATCTCTTTTTTAGGTAAATCTGCTTTTTGAGCAATTTCTGGGAGATATTTAAACAGTTCCAGAAGCAGAATATCTGGAAAATAAAGTTCGATATCTGGTCTTAATAGAATTTTTCTAGTGCTAGAGTCCTTAATTAGCCCTGAAATTATGATATTCGTGTCAATAATTAGTTTCATTCGGTCTGATCATCCAAGAGTGATTGATATTTTTTCCACGCTCTTTGTTTTATTTCTTCACTTATGGATTCAACATCTTCTTCAGTAAGCTTACTTTTCGAAGCAATTTTATCAGTGAGTTCAAGCCGCTCAAGGTATTTTTCAATCGCACCACGCGCAATGTGGCTCCATTTAATTTCAGGATATTTCTTCATTCTCTGATGCAATTTCCCTGGAATGGAAAAGGTCATATTCGTCATAATTACTCAATAAGTATATTATGTGTATTACCTTAAGAATTTTATTAAAATAAATTTTTCAGGTGCAATTTTATGCAAAAATCGGTTGTTATTTGTAATTGCTCTAAGCGTAAATTAACGGGACTGTGCCCGCGATATGGACAAGATGGAGCGAAGCTTTAAAATAAGCCCTGGCATCTGCCAAGAGAATTTTCGTCTGCGGAAATTATCGGATAGTTTTAAAGAATAAACTGAATAAATATTAAAAAAATCAACAAACACGCGGGATAGGTTCGCCATAGGGCATTTCCACAACGCGATGTCCGCCTACTTTCGTTTCAAGAATAACCATACCAGGGCGTTCTGATTTAACTTCTCCAATTATTGCGGCATCCCTCCCGTACTTCGTTTTTTTGATGGCAGCAAGGACTTTGGTCACATCTTTCTCATTAACTCCAAGGACCGCCCTTCCTTCGCAAGTTACCTCAAAGGGATCGATTCCGAGCATTTCACTGGCTGCCCGCACCGCATCTTTTATCGGGATTTGGCTCTCCTGAAGCCAAATACTCACATTTGATTTTTTTGCGAGTTCATTAAGCGTGGACGCCAACCCGCCGCGGGTGGGATCTTTCATGGCAGTAATTCGCCCGGCTTTTAATGCGGCTTGGATGGTATCTACAAGCGGCGCATTATCCGAAATGAGTTCCGTCTGAAAGTCAATGCCCTCCCGAAATGCCATAATCGCAATCCCATGGTCCCCAATTGAGCCGGTTAAAATAATTTTATCGCCGGGTTTTAAACCTGAATCCAAAATGACTTGGCCTTTTTTGGTAATGCCAATACCAAAGGTCGAGATAAGAATCTCGTCCAGTTCCCCCTTGGGAACAACCTTAAAATCTCCTGTTATAATAGCAACACGAGCTTCGATTGCTGTTTCATTCATAGTCTTTAATATTTCTTCTAGCTTTTGTATTTCAAATCCTTCTTCGACCACAATTGTATCACCAATTGCAACAGGCGTCCCTCCCATCATGAGAATATCATTTACTGTGCCACAAATTGCTAATTTACCAATATTGCCCCCTGGATAAAAAATGGGATGCACTGCATGCGCATCCCCCGAAAATATTATCTGATAATCCAATAAAGGAATGCTGCCCCCATCATCCAATTCTTTTAAGCCAATTCCATCCGGAACATTTTTTACAGTGATCGTGTTTGCAATTAGTTGGATTATTTCATCCATGACACTCCCTCCTGCCCCATGGGCTAAAGAGATACGTTCCGGAAGCCGTTTCTTACTTTGATTGGAATTTTCCAAGGGCATTCACGCTCTAATGGTTTAAATAGATTGTTTTAATTTGTTATCCTAGAACATAAGTTAATTATTAATTATTCCTTATCGTTATATTCCGAAGAAAATGCGAAATTATTAGGAACTGATGATGAAAGGACTATTAAAACATGTAAAGTTTTGAAAAAAATAAACTCTCAAAGAGGATGACTTTACTGAAATTTGATAACTTGTATAAAATTGGGTGGTATAAAAGGACTTTAATAGATTATTTTAAAAATGAAGTTGAGAAAGTGGAGGGCTAAAAATG
>Ga0315279_10003350_pt1 | contig 22499 bp, 17 predicted proteins | sample YL17G06_20_MG_FD_203694 | JGI IMG/M metagenome (GOLD analysis project Ga0315279, IMG submission 203694) | Sediment microbial communities from Yellowstone Lake, YNP, Wyoming, USA - YL17G06_20 | ecosystem: Environmental > Aquatic > Freshwater > Lake > Sediment | place: USA: Wyoming | collected... | reverse complement strand
GAGCATAAACAGCACAGCGCCGAGCGCAATTCGTGTTTGCATGATGGCCTCGTTCTTCTATTCGCTATAGTTCGAATCGCGGTGGATATAGACCGTGTTTTCGTAAGGCTGCGCCACGCCGTTGATGACAGGCATCTTGTCCCACAGGATGCGAAGCGTCACCTTCTTCAGGTTGACCGCCTTGCCATCGCCTTGCCAGTCTTCGATGACCAGCACGGCGTGTCCGCCTGCCAGCTCCGGGTGCCTGGCAATGTCGGCCTGGAGTTCCGTAAGAACCTGGCTCAACCTGGGGGCATTGCCGATATTGGTCGTCTTGGCGGTATCGTATTCGCCGGCCACGAGCTGCTCGAACGGCAGCGACCGGATCGGCCCTGGCTGCTCCGGCGGGATAAAGTGGAAGCCCACTTCGTCGGGCGGCGGCGCTTTGACGCCATAGTTGGGCGTGCCCATGAACGTCAACACGACCAGCACGGCCACGACGATGGACGCCAGCGCGAGGGCGATCTTGCGATCTTTGTAGAGGCGGCTGCGGTTAAAGTCAATGTAGGGGATGAGGGCCAGGAACAAAAAGATCACTGTCGGCAGGACGACGCCCATGATCGTCGGGTCGCCCAACTTGAGCATTCCCTGAATCCACAAGAAATACCACGGCGCGGTGGTGTGCAGCGGTGTGACGTTCGGATCGGCATGGTGCTCCAGCGGCGCGTGGTAAAAGAACGTCACGCCCACGACTAGCACTGCAATCGTCAGCCCAGCCCACAACAACTCGGTAGTCAAAATGTCCGGCAGGAACGGCACGCGCTTATCCGGGGGAACTTTGCGCGCATTGTCTTCGCCGGGCGCTTCCATCCCCGGCGGCAGGCTGTGCCCGTGGCGGATGACTTTGTAATAGTGAACCGCCAAGACCAGGATGCCGATCAGCGGGAGAAAGATCACGTGCAACAGATAGAAACGCAGCAGACCGTTGGGGCCGATGCTTGCCGCACCGCGTAGCAACAGGTTGGCTTCTTGGCCGCCGACCGGCGCTTTCTCGGCCATGCTGGTGCCAATTGTCACCGCCCAAAACGCCAGTTGATCCCATGGTAAAAGATACCCCGTAAAGCTCAGGCCCAGCGTGACCAGGAGCAAGACCACGCCCGTGAGCCAGGTGAACTGGCGCGGAGCTTTGTAGCTGCCGGTGAGGAATGTGCGGAGCATGTGCAGGCAGACGACGATCACCATGCCCTCGGCGGACAACCGGTGCACGTCGCGCATGAACTGACCGAGCGGGACGCCGCTGAGAATTTTGAGCATGCTCTCATAGGCGCTCGACGGCGTGGGCGAGTAAAAGACCATCAGGATGGCGCCGGTGATGATCTCGATCAAAAAGAGCATCGCGCTCAAAAAGCCCAGGCGGAAGGTGGGATAAAGCGCGGTGACGGCCTGGTGGTAGAACGTGGGCCGGATGTGCAAGATAAAACCTTCGGTGTGCGGCTTGACGCGGGGGTTGGGCTTGGCGGCCGGGTCGCCGCGCAGCACGCCCCGCACATCGTTGATCGAGAGTCCGGCCGTGATGCGGACGACCGTATCGTCAATCACACCGAAGATGAATTTCTTTGCGCCTTGTTCACGAATCTCGTCGAGGATACTCATTCTCTGGCTCCTCCGGACCGACATGGCGTGAAGCGGTCGGCCTACACCCTCTGGCTGACTGATCACGGATTGACTAGCTGTGCCTCTTGCCTTCGATGCGCTTGCCCGTGTCTATGGCGAGCGTGGCATTGGGATCGGTCACTTGCACCGGGCCGCCATTGGCGTCGGTCTGCGCGATCACTTTGCCGCTGGCATCTTGCACCTGGATGACAAAGTGATCCAGGCTGCGCGGCGCGGGGCCTTCGATGTATGTGCCGTTCAGTTGGAACTTGCTCCCGTGGCAAGGGCACTCGAAGCGTTGGGTCAGCGAGGACCACCCGTAGAGGCATCCCAAGTGCGTGCACACTTTGTAAATCGCGTACACACCCTGGTCGGTATTCGCCATCCAAAAGCGGCCTTCCTGGTTGGCGAGCGGCGCACTGCCCGGAGTAGGCAGCGAAGAAGCGGGGAGAGTGAACGTGCCTCCGAACTCTCCGGCTTTGAAGCGGGGCAGAGCGTAAAGAAAAATTACGCCTCCCATTTCGGCCATGAACACGGCCATGGCCGCGCCCCAGACATAGTTGAGGAACTCGCGACGGGTCACTCCCTTGGCTAAAGCGACCGTCTCAGCGGACATAGGCACACCTCCGAAATGTTGGCTGCACGATAAAGGTGTGGGGATTATAGCACTAGAAAAAAATACGACAAGATCGGCCCGCACCCAACCCTCTCCTGTTCGCCTTACAAGTGGGAGTGGGCTACACCTTGACTCGCTCGATCTTGCCGCCCAGCGCGCGGATTTTCTCGTCTACGCGCTCATAGCCTCGATCAATCTGGCCGACGTTGCGGATAACGCTCTGCCCGCGCGCGGCCAGCGCGGCGATGAGCAACGCCATGCCCGCGCGAATGTCCGGGCTTTCCAATTTCTCGCCGCGCAACCACGCTGGGCCTTGCACGATACAGCGGTGTGGATCGCATAACACAATGCGCGCGCTCATGCCGATGAGCTTGTCCACAAAATACAAGCGGCTCTCAAACAACTTTTCGTGAAAGAGCACCGTGCCGGCGGATTGCGTGGCAATGACGATGGCGATGCTCATCAAATCGGCGGGGAAGCCCGGCCAGGGCGAGTCGTCAATCTTGGGGATCGCGCCACCCAGGTCGGGCACCACCGTCAGCGATTGCCCGCGCGGCACGAACACATCGCGCCCGCGCGTCTCCCAGCGCACGCCCAACCGGTCGAACATCAGTTGGGTCATGCCCAGGTGTTCGGGGGCGGCGTTTTCGATCAGCGCCTCGCCACCGGTGATGGCCGCCAACGCGATAAAGCTGCCGACCTCGATGTAATCCGCGCCGATTGAAAACTCTGTTCCGTTCAACTTGTCCACGCCGTGAAGGGTGAGCATGTTGGAGCCGATGCCTTCGATGCGCGCGCCCATCTGCACCAGGCAGCGGCACAAATCTTGAACGTGCGGCTCGGAGGCGGCGTTGCGAAGGATCGTTGTCCCATGCGCCAGCACCGCCGCCATCACTGCATTTTCCGTGGCGGTGACGCTCGCCTCGTCGAGCAGGATGTCCGCGCCGGTCAACTGGCTCGCACGCAAGCGGAACCGATCGTTGGCCTCCATTTCCGCGCCCATCTTTTTAAAGGCAAGAAAGTGAGTGTCCAGCCGCCGCCGCCCGATGACGTCGCCGCCGGGCGGGGGCAGTTCCACGTGGCCCAGCCGCGCCAATGCCGGCCCGGCGAGCAGGATCGAGGCGCGGATGTCCCGGCACAAGTCGGCGTCCAGGTCGGTCTTGCGGATGTGGCTGGCTTGCAAGCGCAGGGTGTGGGGTTCCACTTGCGCAATGTCCACACCCAGGTCGGAGAGCAAGTGGCACATGATCTGCACATCGCGGATGTCTGGGATATTGCGCAGCACCAGCGGCTGATCGGTGAGGAGCGACGCGGCCAGCAGCGGCAGCGCCGCGTTTTTGTTGCCGCTGGGAGTAATGGTTCCCGAAAGTGGCACGTTGCCTTCGATGACAAATTGCTCCATGTGGACTCCTTACAGGATGCAGAAGGCAAGATGCAGGATGCAGAATCGTTGCCTCTTGCTTCTTGCCTCATGCTTCTTGCAGCTTGCGCAAGGTGACAGGTGAGTCTGGGCCGATGTCGAGAGCGCGCGCGGCGTTGCCGTTCGTCACGGCGATCTCCAAGTGCCCGGAACTGCCGACGAGCGCGACGAGTTCACCGGGCGCACCTTCGGCAAACGTGCGACGGATGCCAGAGATGCGCCGTTGCCCAATCACGATTTCGACCGCCTGGCGTCCACCGCTGATGAGTTGTTGCAACAGATCTTCCGTCACCGACGTGATGAGGTTGCCAAAGTGATCGGCGTAAAGCACGCAGCCGAGCCAACTGCCGTCGGGCTGTTGGGTCGGCAGGGGGACGGCAAACATCGCCGGGTCGGTGATGCGTGGTCCAAGGTCGGCCAGGTCTGCGCCGTTTGCCAGATGCGCCGCGGCCGGCGCAAATACGTCTCGCCCGTGAAAGGTCGCGCTGACGTGCGGCAGCCTGTATTTCGCGTTAGTGATCCCGCGACATTCAGCGTCCGGCTCGTCGGCGAGGAACGGCGTGAACAACCCGTTGTCCGGTCCGACAAGAAACCCCTGTGACGTGCGGACGGCCAGCGCGCGTCGAGCACTGCCCACACCGGGATCCACCACAGCCAGGTGAATAGTTCCGCGTGGAAAGTACGGCGCGGCGGCATGGAGCACGTCAGCGGCCTGGCGGATATTTTGCGGCGCGATTTCATGCGTAATATCCACCAGCGCCGCGTCCGGGGCAATGGAGAGAATGACGCCTTTCATCGTCCCCACGTAGCCGTCGCTTGCGCCAAAGTCGGTGGTCAACGTGATGATGCTCATCGGAACATCTCAAATACACTTGGAGATTCGACATTTGATATTCTACCCCAGGGTGAGAGGGCGGTCAAACGCTTCACGGAAGGGCAGGGGTGTGGTAGAATTGATCTTTGTGAAGATACAACAACCGAAGCAACCTATTGGCGTCGTACAATCGCTCTCGTCGGGCTTTGACCTGGTGACCCGTCACCCGCAGTTGATGATGTTGCCGATCTTGCTCGACGTGTTCCTGTGGCTGGGGCCGCACCTTTCGGCGTATCCCTTGTTTCGCGCATTGATGGACTTTGTGCAATCGGCGGGGATGGCGGCGATGGATGCGACGGCCCGCCAGCAGGTTGAGGCAATGCAAAAGTTGCTCGACCAGATAGGCCAAACGTTCAACCTGTTTTCGTGGCTCAGCCCCACCCTGTTGGGCGTGCCCAGTTTGATGGCCGGCGCGCTTGAGCTCAAAATTCCCGGCGGGATGCCCATCATCTGGTCGGTATCAAACTTGCTAGTCTATTGCGCGTTATTCCTGGCGTTCAACCTGATCGGGTTGGCGCTTTCGGCGGCGTATTGGGACATGCTGGCCGGCCAAGTGCGTCAGGAGCCATTCAGCCCAAGTCGTATCGTCACATTATGGTGGGGACTGTTCAAGGTGGCCTTGCTCTTTATCGTGACCACATTGATCATCGGCCTGCCGACCATGGCCGTGGCGACGCTCGTGGCGTTGTTCAGTATGCCCGTAGCGCAATTCATCATGTTGATGGGGCTATCGGCGCTGCTGTGGGCATTGTTTTATCTGGCGTTCACTGTTCACGGCGTGGCGCTGCGAGATGTTCCCGTGCTGCGGTCGGTGCAGGCGAGCGTTTACCTGATGCGGACGCAATTCCCGCCGACGATGGGGCTGCTCATCGTGGCGATCATGGTTTACATCGGGTTGGGATTCTTGTGGAATATCCCGCCTAGTGATTCGTGGGTCAAGGCGGCAGGGATTTTGGGCCACGCTTTTGTCGCCACGGGATTGGTGACGGCAACGGCGTTGTATTACGTGGACCGCATCCCTGCGCCCAATCCACCGACTGCGTGACGATCGTCTCGCCCCAAGACGCCAAACCGCAAAGGGCTTCAAACTGAATTCCTTGGCGGCTTGGCGTGAGAAGAGTTATGACCGAGGTAAGGTATGTCTGATCAAGTCCAATCATACGGCGCGGGTGATATTCAAGTGCTCGAGGGCCTGGAGGCCGTCCGCCGCAGGCCGGGCATGTACATCGGCTCGACCGACATTCGCGGTTTGCATCACCTGGTCTTTGAAGTGGTGGACAATGCGATTGACGAGGCGCTGGCCGGCGTCTGCGATCAAGTCCAGGTGACGCTCCACACCGACAAGAGTGTCACAGTGGTGGATAACGGGCGCGGCATCCCCGTCGGCCCACATCCGACGCAAAAAGACGCCAAGGGCAAGCCGATGGACGCGCTCGAAGTGGTGATGACGATTCTCCACGCCGGCGGCAAATTCGGCGGCGCGGGCTACAAGGTGGCTTCGGGCTTGCACGGCGTGGGCGTGAGCGCCGTCAACGCGCTCAGCGAATGGATGGAGACCACAGTGCGGCGCGACGGGCGCGAATACCAGCAGCGCTACGAGCGCGGCAAGCCGACCGGCAAGGTACAAGATGTCCGGCGCGTTCTCAAGGACGACCCTTTCCAGCATGGCACGGTTCAGCATTTTTATCCTGACGCGGAAATCTTTAAAAGCGGGATTGACTACAAGTTCGAGGCGCTGGCGCAGCGCTTCCGCGAGATGGCCTTCCTCACGCGCGGGCTGACGATCACGTTCAGGGACGAGCGCGACATCTTTGCGGGCCACCCGCGCGAGGCGTCATTCTACTTTGAGGGCGGCATCCGCTCATTCGTGCGCTACCTCAACAAGAACCGCGAGGTGCTGCATACGCCGGTTTACGTCGAAAAGCAAGTCAACGGGACGAACATCGAAGCGGCCATCCAGTACACCGACGGCTACACCGACTCGGTGTACTCGTTCGCCAACAACATCAACACCGTGGACGGCGGCACGCACCTGACGGGTTTTCGTTCTGCGATCACGCGCACGCTCAACGATTACGCGCGCAAGCAGGGGCTGCTCAAAGAGGGCGACGCCAACTTTTCCGGCGAGGATGTGCGCGAAGGACTGACCGGCATCATCAGCGTCAAAATCCAAGACCCGCAGTTTGAAAGCCAGACCAAAGGCAAGCTGGGCAATGCCGAAATCAAAGGCCAGGTAGAATCCGTCGTGGCCGAGGCGATGGCGCAGTTCATGGAAGACAGCACGCGCGAGGCCAAGTCTATCATCCAAAAGTGCCTCACGTCTTCACGCGCGCGGGAGGCGGCGCGGCAGGCGCGCGACCTGGTGATCCGCAAGTCCGCGCTCGAATCGCTCACGCTGCCGGGCAAGCTGGCCGATTGCTCCGAGCGCGATTCGGCCAAGAGTGAGCTTTACATCGTGGAAGGCGATAGCGCCGGCGGGAGTGCAAAGCAAGGCCGCGACCGGCACTTTCAGGCCGTGCTGCCCTTGCGCGGCAAGATCATGAACACCGAGCGAGTGCGGCTGGACAAGATGCTGAGCAGCGACGCGATCAGGTCGCTCATCAGCGCGCTGGGGACGAACGTCGGCAACCAGTTCGACCTGTCCGGGCTGCGTTATGGGCGCTGCATCATTATGACTGATGCGGATGTAGATGGAAGCCACATCCGCACGCTGCTGCTGACGTTTTTCTTCCGCTACATGCAACCGCTCATCGAAAACGGCCACCTGTTCATCGCCCAGCCGCCGCTGTATCGCATCGAAACAAAAAAGGGCGTCCAGTACGTTTACAGCGACGAGGAGAAGGACGAGATCGTCGCCAAGCTCAACGGGCAGCACGTGGCGATCCAGCGCTACAAGGGCCTGGGCGAGATGAACCCGGAGCAGCTCTGGGAAACGACCATGAACCCGGAAAAGCGCACGCTGCTGCAAGTGACGATTGAGGACGCCGCCGCCGCCGACAAAATCTTTGACATGCTGATGGGATCCGCCGTGCCGCCCCGGCGGCGGTTCATCCAGACCAGAGCAAAAGAAGTGCGGAACCTCGATATTTGATTTCGCAGACCTTTGGGGTCTCGGAGACCCCGAAGGTCTAGATCACAAAAAGGAGGATGACCCATGGGAGTTGAACGCGATCGCGATGTTCGCCGCCGCCGTACACGCCGCGCCAAGACCAAATGGCTCAAGGCGCGCATTGCGGCCACCACCGACAACCGGCTCAAGGCCAAGCTGACCGAAAAGCTCAAGCGCGTGAATCCCAATCTGCAAGATGTGAAATAGCTAAAAAGACCTTCGAGGTTTCCTAAACCTCGAAGGTCTTTTTAGCAGGTAGCGCACGCTTAAAGTGTGACCTACCGGCAGATCAACATGGGCCGGCGGCTCGCGCGCAGCACATGGTTTACGGTGCTATCGCGGACTGCCTCCAACAAAGGATGCGGCCCGTAACTCCCCATGAGGATCAAATCGCTTTCGTGCTCTTCGGCAGTCTGCAGGATCGCCTCAGCCACCAGCCCGCGCTTTTGCGTATACGTCGCCTGCACCCCATGCGTCTCCAGGTAACTTGACGCGCGTCCCATCACCTCGGGCTTGGTGCGTTCGCTTGCCACCGTCACCACGACCAGCGACATGTTCCATCGGTCCACCAGATACGTGGCGACGAACAGTGCCTCATCGGCCTTGGGACTGCCGTCATAGGCCAGCAACGCACGCTCCAATTGGGACACAGGCCCGGGCACAGCCAGCACCGGTCTGGCACAGTTGTGCAAAATCGTTCGGAATCCCGAAGCCAGCCGGGCGGTGAGTTGAGGCTCCGGCGGATAGGCCAGGCTCAACACGATGAGGTCAACCCACCACGACCGATCGCGAATCTTGCGCGCCACGTTCCCCACTTCAAAAGTCAGCTTGCCTGCCAGGCCGGCGGTCTGGCAACGCCGATTGAACTCGGCTTCGACCGCCTGGATATGTTCGCCCGTCAAATCTACTTCTGATTGCTCTGCGTGAAAGCCATGCACCAGCGCTCCTTCGCGGCGTGCCACCTCAAGCGCCAAATCCAACGCTTGCCAGCCGGCTTCTTCGCCGTTGATCGCCACCAGCACATCGGCAAACAGGCGTCCCCCTGGACGAGCCGCAACGTGCTCTGTGCGCCATTGTCCCGGCGGCGGGCCGCCCCCGAACTCGTCGGGCGTCACCACGTCGAGCAACTTGCGCCCTAGCCGAGCGGCGACGCGCTCCGGCTTGGGGTTGAACTGGTCAACCAGTCTGGTCACTGCCGACTCGGGCTTGAGGTCCAGCCCCAACTCTTGACGAATCGCCACGCGATGCTGAGAAATCCACAGAAAAAGATCGGTCTCTGTGCGGCCGGGCAAGTCGCACAAGAGGCACTGCTCTCGAATCACCTGCACCACCGGCAAGTAGGCTTCGTGATACCAGCGGCGGGCTGCTTCTTCGAAAGAAATCTCGCGTCCTTCTTGTTCTTCGATAAAGTAGCGGTGGACCTCGATGTGGTTTTCCAACCGGGCATATTGTCCGGGGATGCTCACGGCCAGATCGGTCGCGGAGCAAAACTGGTCTAGTCGAGTGTATTCCAGGAAAGCGGCCGCCTCGGCCTTGACGATCAATTCGTCTGGTCGAGTATCGGGCGAGAGTGGCACCCGGGTATGAACCTCGGTCACATACGCCGAGATGTACTGAAGGCCCTTTCGCCGCGCGACCGATACACGGTGATTGCCATCCAGCACAAAATAGGCCTCGCCGATCTGGTAGACTTCGATGGCGGGCAACTCGGTTGACTTAGCAGCGACTCCAACTTGCGCCCACCGCTCCTCGTCGCTTTTTTGCTTGGGCAAAAAGCTGCGAGTAAAGTCCGAGTAACGTCCCACGCTGCCGACGATAGCATCCAGCGGGATGTCGCGCACGCCGCGAGGTGTGGCGCCAGTCGCCCTCAACTTTCGGCGCACGTCTTCGTAAGAGAGCAGCTCTGCCGACTTGCCCGTCAGGCGAGCCAGAATTTCTTCCAGCGCAGCACGGCGTCGTGCGGCACGAAAGTCCTCAACCGCCGCCGAAACGTCATAAGACCAATTGAGCATGAGCGACTCCTTGTGAGTCAGGATGGCCGGAGGAAAAAGCCCGGCCGTATTCTATCATATTTCCAGTTAGCTTTGTCAATCAAGCCCTGGGGGTGCGTCAGTTTTTTGTGTCTGCGCGGGGGTTAGATCGCCCACGCGGTGGGCGACCCGCCGCAGGCCCATCAAGCGCGGTTTCAACCACCTGCTTTGACCATCGCCTCGGCGTGAGCGTCTGTATCGCACCTGTGCTATACTTGCAGTGGCTCGATGAAAAACAACACGCAACCAACCGGACGGTTGCCATTCCAAAAGGAAAATGTCCATGGCATACGGAAGCACCGGCAAAATCTTGCAGGTTGACCTGACTCACGCTTCGGTCAGTGTACAAGAGTTCAGCGAAGAATTATATCGCCTCTATCCGGGCGGCAAAGCGTTGGCGGCGTATCTCTTGCTGAAAAACATCACCCCCGGCAGTGATCCGCTCGGCCCGGCGAACGTGCTGGTCCTTGCCAATGGCTTGCTGACCGGCGCTCCCCTTTCGACAGCCACACGCTTCACCGCAGCGGCACGGTCGCCGCTCACGGGCGGCTATGGTGAATCCGAAGCGGGCGGATTCTGGGGGCCGGAACTCAAGCTGGCCGGCTTTGAAGCCATCGTGATCTCGGGGCGAGCCGAACAGCCGGTGTACCTCTGGGTCCACGATGGGCAAGCGGAAATCCGCGATGCCCGGCATCTCTGGGGCCGCGAACCGGAAGAGGCCCAGTCCACCGTTCGCCAGGAGCTAGGCGACAAATTGGTGCGCGTGTTGCAGATCGGCGCAGGCGGCGAAAACAGGGTGCGCTATGCCGCCATCACTAACGATCTGCGACACTTTAATGGGCGCACCGGCATGGGCGCTGTCATGGGCGCCAAGAACCTCAAGGCCGTGACGGCGCGCGGCACGGGTCGCTACCTGGATCTGGCGCACGATCCGCAGACGATCGCCGAGTTGGGTCGGCAACTGGCAAAGAAAGTCAAGGAGCACCCACAGAGTTGGGACTTGCAGATCAAAGGCACGCCTGGCTTGGTGAGCGGCTTGAACGCCGGCGGCATCCTGCCCACACGCAACTTTCACCAGGGCGCTTTCGAGGGAGCGGATAAAATCAACTGGGATTCTTATGAGAAAGAGCTGCTGACGGCCCGGCGCAGTTGCTATGCCTGCGCCGTCCGCTGCAAGCGCGAAGTGGCCGTCAACGACCGCTACCAGGTGAGCAACGCCTACGGCGGGCCGGAGTACGAGGCCGTCGCCGGCTTTGGCTCGAACTGCGGCATTGACGACCTACAGGCCGTAGCCAAAGCGAATGAACTGTGCGGACGCCACACGCTGGATACCATCTCGACCAGCGCAAGCATCGCCTTTAGCATGGAATGTTTTGAGCACGGGCTGATCGGTCTCAAAGAAACCGATGGGATCGAGCTGCGCTTTGGGAACGCTGGCGCGATGCTCAAAATGGTGGACATGATTGCCCATCGGCAAGGCATTGGCAATTTGCTGGCCGAAGGCGTGCGCCGCGCGGCGGACGTCATCGGCGGCGAGGCGCACTATTTTGCGATGCACGTCAAGGGTGAGGAGCTGGCGATGCACGACCCGCGCGGCAAAGTGGGCGTGGGCCTGGGGTATGCCATCTCGGAGACGGGCGCCGATCACCTGGTCGCTTATCACGACACCCTGTTACAGAATCCCGCCTCGGTCACCTTCAAGGGTGCCATGCCTTTAGGCATTACCGAGGCGCTGCCGGCCCGTGAGTTGAGCGACAAGAAAGCGGCGCAGTACGCCCTGTTGGAAAATTGGAGTAGCCTGGGCAAGGTCATTGGCTTTTGCTACTTTGGCCCAGCGCCACGGTCGTTCATCCAGGTGGACGAAGTATTGAGCGCAGTGAAGGCCGCCACCGGCTGGGACGTCACCGTAGAAGATTTGGTGCGCGTGGGCGAGCGAGCGACGAACCTGGCGCATGTCTTCAACATCCGCGAAGGCTTTTCCCGCAAGGATGACGTGTTGCCCGAGCGGCTGTTCACGCCGTTGGAAAACGGCGCGCTTGCCGGCGCCGCCTTGTCTCGCGACGAATTCGAACAGGCCATGACCGAGTTGTACCGCGTCAAGGGGTGGAACCCAACCACCGGCGCTCCGACCATTGAGCAGCTGCGGGCACTGGGCATCGAGTGGGCAGCCGATCTGCTGGGAGTATCGTAGATGCGATTGCATCTAGGCGGCCACCTCAGTTGGTACGACCCACAGAAGCGATCCTGGCTGGAGCTTGCTCTGTCTGAACCTGCGGCCTTGATCGAGTTGGCGCGCCAACTGAAATTGCCGCTGGAAGAGATCGCCATCAGCGTGGTGAATGGTCGCGCCGTCCTGCTAGACGAAGCGTGTGTCTCGGACGCCGACCGGGTCGAGTTGTATCCACCCATCGGCGGAGGCAGCGGAAGTTGATCCCGGATACAGCCTGGTCTTGATGAAGGGGGCAACATGGACACCTTCCAGTGCATCAAAACCATGCGCGCGGTGCGGCAATTCACTGGCACACCCATCCCTGACGATGTATTGCAACGCATTCTGGAGGCTGGACGCTGGTCGGGCAGCTCCATGAATTTGCAGCCGTGGCATCTGGTCGTCGTGCGCGAGCGCAGGACGCTGGCACGCTTAGCCGAATGTGGCCTCTATGCCAGTCATCTGCGCAGCGCGGCGGCGGGCATCGCCATCGCCATCGAGCCATCCGCTGGGGCAGGTGACTTTGACGCGGGCCGCCTGGCGCAGAACCTGCAACTGGCCGCATGGAGCGAGGGCGTCGGTGCGTGCATCGCCGCGATGTACGAAGAGGACAAAGCCAAGGACATCCTCGGCGTGCCGGAAGAGATGCAGATGTGGTGCGTCATCTCATTCGGCTACCCCGCGGAGGAAACATCTGCTCGCAACGGAACACCCGGTGCGGGCCGCAAGAAGTCGGAAGACATCGTGCATTGGGAGAAATGGTAAGATAATGCAGGTAGATGAGCGAATACGCTACGAACTCGAATTGCAGGCCGACTCGGAATGGCTGGCCCTCGCCGTGGTCGCAGACGACCTGGTTGATTTCATAAGCCTCGACGAGGCTGAGGCGGAACTGGCTGCGCTTGAGAGCGACAATGCCTGAATGGTCATCCAGCGCGGCGAAGGATACCCCGATTGACGTTGACCTATCGGAGCAAATGCTATGACTGCCAAACATTCTGCTACAACTGCTGACATCTTTATCGGGCGGAAGAACGAGCTTGCCCAGTTTGATCAGGCGATCCGACCCAACAAGCTGGGCGCGATCTTGCGTGGACCGGGAACTGGTGTGCGCCCGCACGTCTTTCTGCCTTATGGCATCGGTGGTATGGGCAAGACCTGGCTCGCCAGGGAATGTCTGAAACACGCTCAAAAGGCCGGATGGATGACCGCCGAGATTGATTGGGACACAGCCAGCACACGCCCAACGGACCGGCTCGGGCTGATGGACATTGTCGCGCAGACCCTGCAAGAAAAATACGGTGAGAAACTGGCGCACGAGTATCGCAAGACTCGCGGGCGAGTGAAGCAAATACAAGATCGCGTCCTCCGCTACCAGCAAGAGCATCAGGAAAAGTGGCAATCGTTGGTGGACTGGGTTAGGAATGCAACGGAAGGTGTAGTGGGGTTAGTGGATGACAAAAAAGGCAAGGCATCCGGCGTGCTGGTTCAAGCAACCGGCAAGGCTGTAGGAGCTGGAGCTAGATACCTGGCGCAGGCTGAGGATGCTTTTGTGAATTGGTTGGTGGAAACCAACAAACTCAAGCCCGACGAAGCTTTGTTATACCGCGAGCCTGAACAACAACTCGCACACCAACTGGTGGACGTCTTGGATAGGGCAGCTGATAGCAAACCGTTAGCTTTGCTGTTTGACACGTGTGAGTGGTTGTCACTCTCGCAGGAAGAGTGGCTTCGAGATGCCATGGTCTGTCCGGCAGTCAAGACGGGCAAACCGCTCGTGTTCATTGTGAGCGGTCGCTACGACCAGTCCCGCGAACGGCGTGTCGGGCGCGAGGACGGCTCGACACGCTCGCTCAAGGGTTACGGCGACCATCTCACCGATCCGCCGCCCGTGTCATGGAATTTGGAGACTTTTGCCGATCCTGAAGTGGCTGAATACTTGCAAGCGCATGAGCTAACGCCAACACCTGACCTGGTTGAGTTTGTCAAGCGATTGGCGCGCGGTGTGCCGTTCGCGGTTCAATTGATCACCCAGGCTCTCCTCAAGCTGGGCATAGATTATGTTCGAGAGCATTTTCCGCCGAGCGATTCGAACGAGTTTTCGCCGCACGAAATGGTCACCGAAGTCACGCAACGCTTTTTGCGTTATTGCCTGGAGGACCCCGTTGACCTGGAGCGAGTGCGTGGGCTGGCTGTGTTACGTCAATGGGATGATGGCGGCCTCCGTGCCATCTGGAGATTGCCCGCCGATGCGTTGCCGCGGCCTATCTTGCAGGAATTGGAGGCACGATACAGCTTTGTGTTGCCCGGCGGCAAGTTACACGACATTGTCCGCGACTTTGTCCGGCAAGATTTGCGCTTCTCCGAACCCGAAACCGCACGGCGGCTGGGATCAGCCGCAGCCGGGCACTAGAGATTCGCGTGGGACCAGGCCACCCAGGGCTTGCCCGACCTGGCCGACCGGGTGGCCGAGCTACGATGGCGAAACACGACACAGGATCTGCTGAACGCGCTGTGCTGGTGTGATGAGACAGAAGCGATACGATTCCTCTCTGCTCGTGTTATCGAGAGCATGACGTTTGACCTCGGCCTCGCGCGGGGATTGCTCAAACTGGCGCGCGAGTTTCGCCAGCCGTCGGATTGGTGGCCGGGCCGCAACTACCGCATTCTGAATGCACTCACGCAAGCCGTCGAAGGCGAGGACAAGGAAGAAATGGCCGGGCTTGAATCACTGTTGAAGGAAAGCGATTGGCTCGGCTTGCCAAGTACTCAGTGTGTGGTTTTACATGTATGGCAAGCCATGAATCTTTACCGATCGCGACAGTTTGAGACAGCCCTGCAGGCTTGCCTTGAGGCAGAGAACACTTTGGCCGATGATTGCGCGCCGGATGTTCGAAATGTACTGGCCGATGGATTTGATCGGATAGGCTGGGAGTTTGGCCTGGAACAGCGCACTGCCGTGCCGTCTGAGAAAGCACATCTGGCGCTCACCCGTGCTGTCGCCTTGCAGCCCAATGCTGCCCACCATCACGTGGGGCTGGGCGTGATGCTGTATGGACTGAAGCAGCTAGAAGAAGCCGCTGCCGGAATTGAGCGCGGAATCAAGATGGGTGAGGACAAGGCATGGGCACAAAACTGGCTTGGCAACGTGTACGCCGACCTGGGCCGCACGGACGAGGCCCTCGCCGCCTACCAGCGCGCGATCGAGCTTGACCCCAAGTACGCCGTGTCGCACACTGGCTTGGGCAATGTCTATCGAGATTTGGGCGAATACGAGAAAGCTATTGCACAGTACCAAGAGCGGATTCGGCAGAGTCCGAAAGATGCCGACTATGGTTACAATGGTCTTGGTATCACATATCAGTTTATGGGGCAGTTGGAACAAGCGAAAGCAGCTTATGAGTGTGCAGTTGAGCTGCAGCCAGAAGATGCAACCTATCGTGCCTCTCTTGCTTCCGCTTGCCGCAAACTCGGCCTTGAAGGAGAGTACCAAAAGCATTGCGATATGGCGCGCGAACCAATGAGCAAAGAGAACGAGTACTCTCGCGCCTGCTTTGCGTCTATCTGCGGGAATGTGGACGAGGCGCTGGCCTTGCTCAAGGTGGCGCTGGAGAAAAAGCAAACGTCGCTTGCCTGGGCGCGCCGCGATCCCGATTTCGATTTCATCCGCGGCGATCCGCGCTTCAAGGCGTTGGTGGGTGCAACGGATCAAGTCTGACAAAGGGACGGTCTGCATTGAGCAAAGAAACTCTCATCGCAACCGAATCGCCCAGTGTTGGCAGCGGCACAACCTCCAAGCTCAGTAGAATGTGGGTGCTCTGGATGTTGTTTTTCTTCCAGTTCGCCGCTGTCGGGATTTATTTCACCTTTCTGAATGTCTATTATAAAGAAGTCGGCCTGAGCGGAACGCAAATCGGCCTCATCAGCATGGCTTCGGGCATGGTGGGTGTGGCGGGCACCTTTTTGTGGGGCTACCTTTCGGACCGCACCGGGCAACCCCGCGTGCTCATCGTCGTAGGCGCGTTGGGCGGGCTGCTCGCGGCCCAGTTGATCCCATTGGTGGAGATGTTCAAGCTTGCCAATGCGTTTTGGTTATACGTGGCGATAGGCTGTGTGGGCGGCCTGATGACGGCTTCAACCGGCACGTTGGTTGATAGCACCGCGCTCGCGCTGCTCGGCGAACGACGTCAGGATTATGGGCGATACCGGGTCGGCGGCTCGGTGGGCTATATCGTCGCGACGATCGCCGCTGGATTCCTCTACGATCAAGTCGGACATCGCTGGATGTTCCCGTCCTATGGCTTGCTCATGCTTTTCTTTGCGCTGATTGCTTTCAAATTGCCACGGCGAGCCGTCCGCTTGCAAGGAACGGGTCGGGGCGAGATTGGGCAAATGATCCGGCAGCCAGTCTGGCTGATTCTGGTTGCTAGCATTTTCTTGTTCTGGATTGCCTACTATGCTTCGATCATGTTTATTGGCGTCATATTGAAATCCATGGGCGCCAATGACAAACTCATCTCCTTCGCCGCCGTCATTGGCACGGTGGTCGAAATCCCATTTATGGCGTTTAGCGGGCCATTGATCCGACGCTTTGGCCCGGTCCGGCTGTTGTGGTTCGCCGTTCTGTTGCAGATCATCCGCTATTTTTTGTTGTCGCAGATGACGGTGCCGGCGTGGGCCATTGCCATCAATTTGCTCAACGGCCCGGGGTTTGTTCTGTTCTGGAACAGTGCCGTCAATCTTGTCTCCCGATTGGCTCCGCCCAGCCTGGTGGCTACCGCGCAAGGTTTCTACAATTCCACCATCAGCCTGGCTGGCATCATCAGTTCGCTGATCGGCGGCATGCTGTTCGACCAGCTTGGGCCCAGCGGTCTGTTTTTGGTCTTGGCGGCTTTCTGCCTGGCGGCGTTTGTGCTTTTCGGTCTTGGAATTGTGTTGCGCCCGCAGACTCGGCGGGACGCATGACCGTTTACTTCATCGCAGCAGCCGTCCCGCCGTCCGTGATCATCCATCAAGGCACCTTGCCGGGCGTGGGCGGATTGCGGTCAACGAAATCGGCGGCGCAATTATCCGTGTCTTTGTACGCCGGGCGGCGTTCCAGTGAATGGTCGCTCGCTGCCACGCCTGGGTGTGGCAGCGTGCCTGGATAGCTGCTGCCGCCCCACACAACCACGTCCACCACCTGTCCAGCCGCATCGCGCAGGATCACATGGTCGCCGGTGTTACTCAACGCCAAGCCGAAGCCATCCCAAGCAGCCGCAGGGAGCATGTTCGGCACCGTCAGGTCATCGCGGTTGGGATCCGTCAGGAACTCGAAATTCGGCCTGAAGGTCACGTCGGCAGCTTGTTGTGCGATGACGATCACACCGAGGGGTTGCAACATCGTGCCCGTCGGGAACAGATAGCGCCCGCTGCCGAATTCGCCGTCTGCCGTCGCATCACCCAGGCTCCACCCCGAAATGTCCATCACGCGAGCGGTGGGATTGTGCAACTCGATCCACTCCTTGCCAGTGTCGGGATTGCCTGAAGGATCGTACAGGACTTCGCTGATGACGATGTGATCGGGCGGCTTATAGTCGCGCATGACCAGCGGTAGAAATATCGGCGCGGACAGTTGCCAGTCGGCCTGGAAGACGCGCGCCAGCTCGGCGTAGAGGCCCTGGGATTCCACCTGCACGGCTACCTCGCGGTTGCCTTTGGCGGCCAACTCGCCGTGATTCGGGCTTCCGAGGTGGGCATAGCCGCGCCCCGCGATGGAAGCCAAGAGCATCTTGTTGTGGATGCCCAACGCCGTGGGGTTGCCGAGGCGGGCTTGCAAGTTGGCGCGCAATGTTGGGCTTTCAGCGCGCAGGCTTTCGATGTAAGCGACCGTGGCGGCGTTATCACCCTCGTCAAAGTACGAGTCCATCAAAATGCGCACACGCGCGCCGCGCAATGCAGCAGCGATCAACGCTTCGAGGAACACGTTCGGATCGCTGGTTGGCGTGCCCAACGTTGATCCCCAGTGCGGCGGCTCCTGCAATTGTTCGACGGCGATCTCGTCGCCGCGACCGGCCCGTCCGATCAACCCCAGCAGGCCGTCGCTCTGGCGCAAACTGTTTTCGGGCGATTGGATTACCTCGAACGGGAATGTGCCGGAAAGAATCACGGGTTGCGGAAACAACACGGTATACGTTGTGCCGCCAGTGACGGTGATCGGCGCAAAACCGAAAGGCGGCGGGCCATAAGTCGAGCTGCCGCTTGACCAGCGGGTCAGGTCGCGGAAACGCCCAGGGTCAAAATCGGCGGCCCAGATTTGGCGAGCGGCTTGCACCACGCCAGACGCATCGGTGACCAAGACCACGCCGCGCTGGCCGGCCGTTCCATCGGACTTTACATCGTCCGGCAAGCTGCGTGGGCTGAGGTTTTCCGAGCCGATGGAGACCAGCCGATCGTCGGCCACGATGATTTTAGCGTGCTGGTTGCTGTAGCGGTCATAGACTTTGGGCGTGAGCGTCGTGTCATTGAACATGAACCAACAAGCTCCGCCCGCCGCTTCGACTTGCTGGCATGACCACTTTTCCTGGTTGGTCAAGCCACCGGCCGGCTCGCCTTCCAGCAGCAGTGTCACCGAGACGCCAGCCCTGGCCTGCGCCGCAAGCAATTTCGCCAGCGCCGCGTTTTCAAAACTGTACACCTCGATGGTCAGTGTTTGTTGGGCGGAAGCGATCACCTGCGAGATGACGTCAAAGGCATTGTCCGGCGCGATGCCGACCGTCAACCAGGCCGTCTGAGTGACTTGCACGGTGCGATAGAATTGCTCCAGGTTCCAGCCGGGATAGCGAACGCGCCGACCGGCCACAGGGTCAGCCTGGTCCTGCGCCCAATCGGCGGAGGTGTCGGTGTCGTGAGGCAACCCGGTCGCTTCGTCCAGCTTGCGATACAGGATTTGACCGGTCTGGGCAAAGGCGGCGGTCGGCGTGTAGGGTCGCACGGCAGCGCTTTCCCAACCCTGTCCTGGAATTGCCGTGGCGGAGCCGTACAACATACGATCTTGCAGAACTTGGGCGCCTGTCAATTGCACGTCGCCGCCGGCGTTAGGCAGGGTCGGCCAGGTTCCCATAAGCTGCATCGCCGTGCCGGCCGTGATCACGGCCATATCGGGCCATGCGCCAAAAAAGTCGCGGAACGAGGCAGCATTCTTGGTCGCCCAGGTCCGCCGCCCTGGCGCGATCTCAATGGTCGGCAAGGTGACGCCGGTCTTGTTACCTTCGGTCAATCGCCAATTCAGAAGTGAGACGGTTTGTGTTCCCACGTTGGTCAACTGCACGGCTTCGTCTTCGTAGCTGTTGTAGCCATGATAGTGCACGGCGCTGATGAGCACATGGGGCGGGATCACCACCGGCGGCGGAGAAACGACCAGCGTGGTGGCCGCATCAGAATTATTGTCGGTGACTGCTTCGTTCGCAGTTGTGCCGGCTTCGAGTGTGTTGGTCATCGTGCCCATCAAACGTAGGTCTACCAGGCCCGTCACCGTCCAACTGATCGGCATGGCGGAGGGAGAAACATCGCCAACATTCCACACGAGCGTGCGGCCATCGGGCGTCATTGAATACAGCGCAGACTGCCGCACGAACGTGACGCTGACTGGCAGTGTATCGGTGACGCGCACGCCCGTTGCCGCTAACTGCCCGACGTTGCTGAGCATGATGGTGTACGTGATCTCGGCCCCGGCGGTTACCGAGATCGGCCCGGATTTGTCAACGCTCAAGTCGGCGGATTGCGCAGTGACCTGCGTGGTGAAGGTGGCCGTGTTGTTGACGACGACTGTCTCGCTGGTGGCCGTCGTGATCGTCACCCGGTTGGTGAGCCAGCCCGCCGCATCCGACGCCGCCTCCGCAACGACGGTGAGGCTGAACGGCTGGCCGCCGGTTGGCACGCTGTCCGTCATCCAGACGAGCATGCCGCTGCCGGGCTTCGAGAACGTATACGCCTCCGTGCCGCGCACAAAGGTTACGCTCAATGGCAGCGTGTCGGTGATGATCACATTGGCCGCGTCAATCTCGCCCGCGTTGCTGAACACAATGGTGTAGGTGAGCTCGCCCCCAACGTTCACGCTGGCTGGCCCGCTCTTGGCAATGCCCACGTCGGCCAGCGGCGGTCTGATCCATGTGGTGACGGTATAGGCATTGTTGTCTGGGCGAAAGTCTGTCACTTCGGACGTGATGACGGCGGTGCTGGTTAATAGTCCGCTAAAGTCTGCTGCTGGCGTAACCGTAAAGGTCAAGCTGAGATTGCCACTGGCGGTGAGCAGCGTGCCGACCTGCCACACGAGGTCCTGACCAACTTGTGTGAACGTGTAAGGCGACGTTTGGGCTACAGAGGTTGGGCTGGATGAGAGTGTGTCGGTAATGATTGCGTCTTTGACATTCAACTTCCCGGCGTTGCTAAAGATCAGCGTGTATTGAATGGCCTGGTTCATCACTGTGATGCCCGGCGCAAGTTGGATGATGCCCAAGTTGGCCGAGGTGGCCGAGTTGGGCTGCTTGGGCGTGCCATTGATCGAGTTGCCATTCGCATCGTGACCATTGCGGATGATGCCATCGTTGCTGGCCCAGTTGGAATCGGTGTCTGGCGCTAACGGGTCAATGCGTTCCATCGTCAAGCGCGCTTGTGGGTCTTTGGATCCGCCGGGCCATTGGCCGCCATCGCCATTTGCGGTGTCAATCACGTTGCCCAGATTGTCGGTCAACGTCAGGGCCACGCCGGCGTCGTTGAGGTTGCCAGTGTAAATCATGTCGGCTGGCACATCTACGACGTTGGTATAGTTTGTGCGTGCCAACAGAAAATACGCTAAAGGCGCGATCTGGCTGGAGAGTGTGAAGGAGAGAGAGTCATCTGATGATCTCAATCGCCAGTTGGAGAGACTGATGGTGAGCGGTGTGTTGTTCTTGAGTTCGATCCATTCGTGTTGATATTTGGCAATGGTACCAGCCCATGCCACCTCGTTGATGACCACATCGAGCTGTGCCGCAGACGTGTGCGCGACGGGCGAGCTATTGACCGGTGAGGCGTGCTGGAGGAACACAAAGAGAACGAACAACCACAACGCGGCGAGCGAAACGGCGACGAACAATCGGGGTTTCATGGTATACCGCCCTTTCCTTGGCGAAGGTGAGGGTGGGAGTGGGCGAGGTGGGCACCCTTACACTTCAGTCTCCTGTGTCTCGGCGACGAGGTCGGCCTGCCGTAAGGTCTCGACCGGGCGTGGCCTTTCTCGGCGTCGTCCGGCGACGTATGCCGACACGAGCGCGACGAACGGCAGCGCGACCATGCCAAGCAGATATGGCATGACCGGCAGACGCGGCGCATCCGCAAAGCGATCCAGGTTGAACAACGTCAGCGCACACGCCGTCCACACGGTCAAGAAATTCGGGATGGTGTCGCCGCTGCGGATGAGGTTCAAGCCGGGCGCGCGTATGCGTGTGAGCGGCCACAGTAGATTGCTGCCCATCGCGCCGAGTTGATCTTCCAGCACGTGGACGGCATAGCCCACTGCCGCGACGATCCCTGCCAGCCATCCCCACAGCAACCCGACGATTACACCCAAGCCAATCGCCACGGTCAGGCTGTGCGACCACGCGCGATGCCACGGCAGGAAGGTGATGGCGATTGCATCGCCCTTGCGCTCAAAGCGAAATGACGGACCGCTGAAAATATCTATCTTCACTTCGGCGTCGTAGGTGTAGTTCATCGGCGCGGAGGTCCTGGCTCGCGCTTCGGGAGCTTCGCGCCCTGCGCCTGGCGGCCCGCCGCCGCGTAGCGGCGGACACGGGCAGGGCGCTCCTACGGGGACTTGGGATGTGCTGACGACCGGGCCAATGCGGACGGCGATCTCGTCGCGAGGCGTGTCAAAGCGCACGGCGTACTGCTGCCAAGCATCTGCGCCCACTTTGACCGTGTGGAGTTGCACGGTGCGGGGGCGGCCTGTCTGGAACGCCGCATCGGCTGCGGCGGCGATCCGGTCGGCGATGGCTTGAGCATCCGGTTGTGGGCCAGGGTCAATCGCGTCGTCGGGTCGTTCGAGGAAACGCCCGAATTTGAAATCGAGCGTGTCGGGCAAGAGCGCGCACGCGCCGGCCAGCGCCAATAGCCACGCGCCTTGCGCCGATTGCTGCACGGCAGCGGGGATGAACGACGCAGCGGCGATGCCGGAGAGAAAATGCGCGATGCCTTTCATGCTGGTTTACTCTGCCGTTTTCCGCGAAGGACACACAAGCGCAAAGGGCCGATGGAGCTATTCTGAGTATAGCCCGATGTGGTATCAGTGTCAATATGTTCGTTTGCGGGGATATCGAAGCAGAACTCGCCCCGAAAATCAACCCCAAAATTCGCGATCTGAATTTCACCACGCTGGCCTGAACGTGAGACAATCGGGCATCTCAATCTATGGCGGTGCTCGATGCGTTCTCGCACACAAGCCGCGGGTGGCCCCGGTTCTCCCCCCGAAGCCACCCTATTCCGGCAGGCTCAGGCAGGGTGTCGTGACAGCCTGAACCGGCTGAGGGCTCGCCACGACGGTCTGGTACAGGCCGTGGTGCGCCGGTCGGGGTTCGGTGAGCTTGCCTTC
>Ga0315279_10003349_pt1 | contig 22502 bp, 22 predicted proteins | sample YL17G06_20_MG_FD_203694 | JGI IMG/M metagenome (GOLD analysis project Ga0315279, IMG submission 203694) | Sediment microbial communities from Yellowstone Lake, YNP, Wyoming, USA - YL17G06_20 | ecosystem: Environmental > Aquatic > Freshwater > Lake > Sediment | place: USA: Wyoming | collected... | reverse complement strand
TAAAACTGACCGTGTGTCCAGTTCAGAATCCCCAGTATGCTGAATACCAGCACCATGCCGAACGCCATCGTCACATAGATGCAACTTTGAACCAGTCCGTCAACCCATATTCCGGCAGGGGGCATACCAATCCTCCTTATCTCGTCTCTGTGTTGTTACGGCAGTGGTTCCATGGGATGTTCGGAAAGATATACTTCTTTGCCACCCTGGATGACGCAGAGGCAAGCAGGGGTTCCGAAAACTACAGGTGAACCATATGTCTCTGCCCCTGACATTGTCCATTTGCCTATCGTGGTGTCAAAGGTGCCACCGCGGATAGCCTTCATTATGGCATCGGTGTCATCCACAGTGCCGGCCTTCTGCATCGCCTGAACCAGTATCAATACGTGAGACGGCAGCCAGGCTATTTCACCGGTATAGGCATACGGTTTGCCCGTCTTCTCCGCCGCAATCTTCAGGGCTTCCTGACACTGGGCGATGTATTTGGGGTTCACAATGGTCTTCTTGAATTGTGAGTTATCATAGTACGCGCCAATGGCGCCCTCGAAAGCATCGGCGCCGACAACCGCTTTGTACATGTCTAAGCTTACGAATGGGCCGGAACAGGCAACTTTCATGTCCTTGTAGCCCATCTCCCACCGCTGTTTGGCGAACGCCATATATTCACCGATCCACCCGGCGACAAAGACGATGTCGCAACCTCCTTCTGCAAATCTGGTGATAATAGGAGCAAAGTCTGTGGTGCCGGGCGCGAACCACTCACTTTGCCACCTGACTCCCGCTTTATTAAGCGTATCCTGCAGCACAACCCAGCCTGGGCCACCTTTGCCCACGGTTGAGTCCAAAAGACCTAGCTTTTTGTAATTGGGGAATGCATCTACAAGCGCGAAGCAATTAAACGTGAATTCATCTTGAGACGGAGTGCCAAAAACAACATAAGGCATTGTCTTTGCGTCATATGCACCCTTCCAACTGGCAGGCAGAGCATCCGGAGAGCCGGTCCTGGTCACAAAGATGACTTTAGCCGGGTTGGTCACGGCGGATATGGCGGAGAAGTTCCAGGTCCAGTGCCCGGCTAAGAACTTGCACTTATCGCCGAATATAAGCTGTTTAGCCGCGGCAGCGCCTCCCTCAGCTGTGTTCTGATCGTCAACTTGAATTAACTTAATGTTATAGGTCTGGTCGCCTATTTTAAACCCTTCCTTGTTAAACACCTCGAACCAGGCTTCGCGGAATGGCGTAGGAATCTGACCCCACGGCGATGCTGAGCCGCTCAGAGCCACTGGTTCTCCGATATTTATGGTTATGGGCCCGGTGGGCTGGGGCGGCGCTGTCTTGGCGCAGCCTATGGCAAATACGCCAACCACAATTACGGTGGCCATTAAAATTGCCACAACGTTGTACCACTTTTTCATCGACTTTTTAATCCTCCTTATCCTTTTTATTGACTACCTGTTTCGACTTCTTCTTCACTAATGCATACACCCTCCTTCACCAGGTCGGTTGTTAAGACGTAGTCCTCTTTCCATTACACTCATGAGATTAAAACCACCTTCGTCTTAACAATACTACAACTATCCGGAAACTCGACCTTTTCATATATGCTGAGTTCTTTTATGCTCTCAAATTATAACCAGATATCTCGGTGCCCAATTTTAACCTTTCGTATGTCAAAAAACAATCTGATTAATTTCTGATTCTGTACCGGGTAATTTCTGGGGAGGATTCCGAATTCGGCCAGTGCACTAGTGTAGTTTTTATCAGCATTGTTAGCGGAAGAGGTAAAATAAATATTAGCAATTCGATTGACTGCTCGCTAGATAACTAATTGACGATAATCTATCATTGACTAGCGTCTTTGTCAATGCATTATTCGTTGTTTATAATAATACTTGGGTGATTAATCTTGGCTAGAGTAAATATCAACTTCATCGGGTTGTGGCGGGTCTTCCTGGGCGTGCGGTCTGTAACGGTGGAGGTAAACAGCATTGACGAAGCCAGAGATTACGTTGAGGCTACTTATGGGCCAATATTTCAGAAAAAACTTAAGTCCAGGGGTGTCACCAAGAAACAATCAATCTGGGATAACAGCAATGTCCTGCTTAATGGCAGGAATATCAGGCATTTGGATAAACCGGTCCTTAAAGACGGCGACAACCTTGATTTGTTATCCAGAGTTGCGGGCGGTTAAAAAAGCTGGCCGTCTTGAGGCGGCTAGTCGTTAATCCGGCATCTTTGTTCAGTACTATTTAGCCCCTATTGACGCCGCGATATCTGACATGCCCAGGCTTTCCAAACGCTTTTTTGACGGTTTGCCGGTAGCTTTATCCCAGTCTCTGAGGGCATAGTACTCGGGCAGCATCTTATCCATGTTGGGCACATGACCCTCCGTTCCACCCTCGGGTATTGGCCTCACGATGAGCTCGGGGAGCACATCATCTTTGGCAGAGATGCCGAGCTTGCAGGAAAGAGCCCGCTGCAGCTGAAAGATGCGTTCCCCGGCCTTCAACAACTGACCCAGGTCCGTATTCCAGCCTGTAGAAGCATTGATCATGGCAGTTATCAAAGTAACCGGTATAATTGCCCACACGCAAATACCGATGGAATCGCTTACAGCTACCCAGTTTTGACTTCTTTCGACCATGGCAGCTTTATCATCAGACCAGCGGTCCGTTATCTCAAAAGCCAGGTCGGGGTGACCTGTGCCGCCGTCTATCATGTAACCGTTGCTTTTATTATGATCGGCACCGCGTGGGGCGGTGGCATAAACGAGACCCATGGAGTGATATGCTCTGGGGTCATGCATGGGAATCTCGAGGCCCTTTGTCTGGACAGCCTCGCCAAGTGGGCGCCCATATTTCTGAGCCATGCGCTTTGTCCCCCCTGCCAGTATAGCGCCGAAGCCCTGGTTTTTGCCTATGAGGTGTAAAAGTTCGACAGCAGCATCGACATTCCCCCAGGTGAGCTTAAGTCCGCCGGTGTCCTTCTCCGAAATTACACCTAAGCTATACAGATAAAATGCATAGCCGGCGCTGGCGCCGCTGCTGATAGTGTCGAACCCGTAAGCGTTACACATCTCGTTAAGGTAAGCCGCTGTGGACATATCAAGGTCCAGCCCCATCATTGCCCCCAAGGCAATCAGTGTTTCATATTCGGGTCCTTCGACCCTATCATACAAATACTTTCCTTCTTTGATCTGGAGTATCTTACGGCAGCGTATGGGGCAGCCAAAACAGGCGGTACTATCAGTCTGAAATTTCTCGAACTGCTCAGCGCCGCTTATCTTTGTTGCCTCCGGCAGGGTAGGGGCAGTGTAGTAATTGGTTGGGCCGTCGCCATAAGCAATAGCAGAATCTACCCATGAAGCTGTGCCGCCTTCATGCATCCACTGGGTGAAAAATCCCTCTTTCACCTCCTTCATAGCCTGGCGCGCCACCTCGCGGAACTTTTCTGAATCATGCATGGGCAGCTTCATCTTACCCCGCACTGCTATGGCTTTGACCTTCTTGGAGCCCATAACACAGCCCAGCCCGGCCCGACCCAGGCAGTGACCATACTCGGACATAATATTGCCGTACAGCACCAGATTCTCCGAGGCAGGGCCGATGCATGCAATTTGTGTGCGATTGTCACCGCATGCCTTTTTAATTTCCTCCTGGGTCTTGTAGGTATCCTTACCCCAAAGGCCGCTGGCATCCTTTAGTTCGGCAGTGCCATCCTTGATATAAATATACACAGGTTTGGCCGACTTGCCTTTGAGTATGATGCCGTCGTAACCGGCATTTTTGAGCTCCGCACCGAACCAGGCGCTGGCATTGGCATCACCATAATGCCCGGTGTAAGGAGATTTGGTAGCACCACCCCAGCGGCTGACACTGGGACCGCTGGTGCCATTAAGGAGACCTGGCATGAGAATAAGCGGGTTATCCGGTCCTAACGGGTCGGTTTTCTCATCGACCATGTCATACAGGTAGCGCGCAGCCAGGCCGGTGCTGCCCAGAAAATCACGAGCATATTTTTCATTCAGCGGCTCATCGACAAGCGCACCCTTGCTGAGGTCAGCTATCAGGATCTTGCCATGATATCCATTCACGGTTTCCTCCTTCTGATATTTAATTAGAAGTCGATGCTCTTGCCCTCATAGGCATAGCGGAATATCTTGCCCAGGTCTTCGGTCTCCGGAACACGGGTGACGGTCATCGACCCGGCCTCGTTCAAGGCTCTATCTATCAGTCCGGGAATTGATTCCTCATACTTTGTCTTGTCGATGCCGCAGTCCTTGACCGAGAGCGGTTGGCCAATTTCCTTTGCCAGTGCCCGGATTTTGGCTAGCAGAGCTTTAGCACATTCCTTGTCGGAGGCGGAGGCGATGAGGCAGAAGCGGGCTATCTCGGCATATTTTGCCGTTGTCTCCTCGGAGCCGTTTATAAGATACTCCATGGTATAGGGCAGGAAGAGACCTACAGTGCGCCCGTGAGGAATATGGAAAATTGCGCCCAGAGCATGTCCGGTGCTGTGAGCCAATCCTGCCATGGAATTGCCGAAGGACATACCACCGAGTATAGCAGCATTCTGCATCTCCTTACGCGCCTCGAGGTCGTCGCCGTTTTTATAAGCTTTGGGCAGATATTCAAAAGCCTTTCGTGTTGCAATCAGTCCCGGGCCCTCAGTCATACTGGTTCCCCACGTCGACATGTATCCCTCAATGGCGTGAGTGATGACATCCATGCCGGTATCGGCAGTGATTTGCGGAGGCATGCCGGCAACCATAACAGGGTCAAGTATAGCCACATCCGGCATACATTCGGTATTCATCGTCCCGATTTTACGTTGTTCTTTGGTGTCGGTGAGCACCATGATTGAGGTAGCTTCAGCACCAGTGCCGCTGGTGGTAGGAATAGCCATGAGCCTGGACTTGGCTCTGAAGTTATAAGTGTCGGAGGCAATAATGGAATCCGGCTCGAGGTCCGGCCGTACCAGCAATACAATGATAGCCTTGGCCGCGTCCATGCAGGACCCCCCACCCAGACCGATAACCCAGTCGGGCTGGTACTTTCCAACTGCTACGCCTCCCTTTTTAACAGTATTAAGAGAAGGCTCAGGTTCTACTTCATCAAAGATTTGCCATTTGATGTTTACTGCATCCAATTGGTCGGTAACCAGCTTTACCAGTCCAAGTTTTACGATGTTCTTATCGGTGACGATGAAAGCTTTTTTCCCTTGAATCTGTGCTATGTACTCAAGAGAATTGTCGCCATAGGCGATGAAGGGGCACGAAAAAGTCCACATACTAACCTCCTCTATTTTTATATAAATGATTAACCCAGTTTAGTCGAGCCACTCAGTTGGCACGCGTGTGGTGCTGGTGGTCAGCTCGTTAGCCGCCTTGACATAGCGCATGATTTTAGCCATGTTGCCTGAGAGCTTGGCTTGTCTGATAATCATTGCCTTTATAGGATCGAGCTCCTTGGTGGCTATTCTCTTCCAGACAGGATAGGAAGCTGACATCTTGAATTCAGTCTTGTATTTGTCGGGGGCGGTAGGGCTTTCTATTTTGCGGCATTTGCCATGGTAAAGGTCTATGTACATGTAAACTGGCTCTTTAACCGGGCCGCCTGCCTCCATAATAAAGTAAAAATCTCCCTCCCAGGTCTTTGCCGCCTCCTCGTATGCCTTGTTGCTATTGATCGCCTCCTTGTATAAATCGCCCCATTCTTGAGTGAAGAACTTAGCCATTACAAAACCTCCCTTCTAGGCTATTATATGCTTATCCAGTATTTTGCAACGCTTAAACCTGACAAGAGGTGACACCATCAGTCCAGCCATTCGGTGGGTATTCGTGCAGTGATATTGGTCAGCTCATTAGCCGCCTTGGTGTAGCGCATGATTTTGGCCATAGTGCCCTTGCTGCCCGTCATGAGCTTGGATTGCTTGGTGATAAGTGCCTGCGTGGAATCGAGCTGTTTCAGGCATATTCTCTTCCAGATATGATATGGAGCCTGAATTATGAATTCAGGGTTATATTTCTTGGGGTTAGTAACGACTTCTGCTGCCCGGCATTTGCCATGATAAAGGTCTACGTACCCATATATTGCTTCTTTGACCGGGCCACCCTTTTCTGAGATAAAGTAGAAATCACCCTCCCAGGTCCTTGCCGCTTCCTCGTATGCCTTGCTATTATTGATCTCCTCCTTGTAAACATCGAACCATTCCTGTGTAGCGTACTTTACCATATTAAACTAACCTCCTTTTAGTTTTTATCCTCTGGTAGTTGCCAGTAATTTAGCCAATGCTAGTTTATCGACTGAACGCTCATTAGAAAATCGGCAAAAACAAATCTAGCATTAACTGATATCATTGTCAAGAGGTTGTTGGGCAGCCTAAAACATGTTACCAACAAAGCTTCACCTTTTCCTATCGGAGTCTATAAAATTTGAATTTTCTAGCTATTCATGACGTTGGTACTATTGACATTTTACTCGTTATGGTTTATTGTGTATTGCTAAGGAGGGAAGAAATGCAAGCATACTGCATGAAGTGCCGCACTAAGAGGGAAATGAAGGATCCAAAGAGCATAAAGATGAAGAATGGCAAGCCGGCAACCCAGGGTGCCTGCCCTGTGTGCGGGACTAAAATGTTCAGAATAGGTAAAAGCTAAAGTTATTCAGTAGTTTAGACTACCAAAAGAGCTGGGATTCTATCAGATATAGATACCCAGCTCTTTAGTTTCAAATCTAGCTGCTGATAGCTTGATGCACTGATTCTATAAAGGGTTGTTCTGGTTATGGGACGACCTTTATGGTTTGTTGGACTGATTAAGAAAGGTTTCCCCGGCCGTTTTCTAGCTGCCAAACTGACCAGGGTGCCATTTATTGGCACGGTAATTGACCATTGGTTTTTTGCCGGCGACGACATAATTTATCTGCCCAAAGACCGAGTAATTCGCCTGAATATATCCGTTGATATGCCTGACCAGATGGTATTGCCATCTCAAGTGGTAGCACATTTTATTGAGAAGGCAAATTATCACTGGGTTATGAATACCTGTATCTGCCGTGATGCCTCTAAGTGTAAAGACTACCCGATTGACCTTGGCTGTCTTTTTCTTGGGGATGCGGTATTAGGTATCAATCCGGAACTCGGCCGCCGAGTGACAAAAGAGGAGGCACATGACCATGTGCGTCGCTGCCGGGAAGCCGGCTTGGTTCATCTCATCGGCCGGAACAAGCTGGACACAATCTGGCTCGGAATCGGCCCCGGTAACAGACTACTAACTATATGCAGCTGCTGCCCCTGCTGTTGTCTGTGGCGGATACTGCCTCATGTTGCCCCACAAATTAGTGCCAAGACAACGAGAATGCCTGGCGTTACGGTAACGGTTAACGGGCAATGTATAGGTTGCGGAACCTGTACTCAAGGCGTATGTTTTATTGACGCTATCCGTCTGGTCGACAATCATGCGGTCAGAACTGATGAATGTCGTGGTTGCGGCCGTTGTGTTGATGTCTGCCCCCAGGGAGCCATTCAAATTTCAATCGATGAGGAACAATTCGTGGAAAAGACAATCGAACGCCTATCTCCTTTGGTTGATGTTTCCTGATAGAGAATATTGTGGTAAAAATTCTTATGGCACTTGGTCTGCGGCGAACTGCCGCAGTCTAGATAGCTCAGCCGCCGCCGAAACCCACCTTGACCTCTTCACCAATTACCAGAATAGGAACTATACCCTTACCGTTAGAGAGACGCATTACCTCCTGGGCAACCTTTGGATCGTCCTGAATGCTTAACTCCTTATAAGGAACACCTCGCTCTTCAAGGTCCTGCTTGGCCGCGGTACAAAAGGGACAACCTGGCTTTGTGTAAATGGTTACCTGTCTTGGCGCTTGAACAACACCTATCTTGGTATCCAGTTCGTATAGCTTTTCAATAACGAACTGGACATAATGGTCACATTTTTCCTGCCAGATGCCCGATTCCTGGAATCGCTGGTATCCACCAGGTTCAGAAAAATCAATCCCGACCAAATCGAGGCAGACGATAGATCCGAACTTCTCGATGAAGCTCTTGATAAGTTCACCAGCGTGTTGGCGTGCGTCTAATCGTGCTTGCTTGGCTTTCTGTTTATCGGTTGCGTAACTACGATGACGCAAACCGAGGCAGATTGCTGCAGTAGACACGGCACCACACGGCGCTTGCTGTTGTCCGCCTATGCCGCCATTAAAGGCGATACCGGACCAAAGAAGGTCTTCGTTGCCTAGTTCGTAAGTTTCCCACATAACTTGCAGGACGCCCGGACCTCAGTGATAGCCTCGGTGCATCAGTTCGATGGCACGTTCCTTAGCCTCTTTAAGCGACATTTTCAGTTTCACAGCTTTATACCTCCTGTTGTTATCAGTGTCATCCTTATTAATTGCAGTAATGTTAATTCTCCTACTTATAAGGTGTCAAGGTATGAAAGAGTCCAGGATAGAAGATAACGGAGCAGAAATGTGTGCAGTCATCCAGTCCAGCGCCAATGGGAAATTTAATATAGAGGGTGTTGACTCTATGTAGTATGTCCTAACTGGTGGGCCATTGTGGACTCGAACCACAGACCCCGGTCTTATCAGGACCGTGCTCTAACCGACTGAGCTAATGGCCCCGGCAAAAAGTATAGCTTTTGCGCTGAGATAGTGTCAAGGTTATTATGGTGCTCTTTGCGGTAAACTATCGGATTCATTGACTCCTCGGGCTTCCGCATATTTAACCAGGGCATACATGGCACGTGCTGCCTGCTCGGGAGTGTCATATACAGGTATCCCGGCGTCTTTCAAAATATCGATAGTGGGGTCATCAGTTCGGCGAAAGCGCATGGTAACTACTGGCTTGTTATACTGCTGGGGCAGGGCGGCAAAACGCCTAGCCGCTTGAAGCGAAGCTTCGATTGAATCGGATAATGCCTTATCAGCTTCCGTTGATACAGGTTTAAGCCCCCAAATCATTGGGTTTACGGGAACATTCGTTATCACACCGTCGATATAGTCGAGACTGAGTAGCTTTTCTACCACCAATGTCTCATTCAGGGTGGTGCGGTAGCTACCAGCGAAGTCAACTGGATTTTTAGCCGGTGGAGCATGAGTTGGTAACAGTTCCTGCAGGCTACTCGTGGTCTTACTATCGAACTCAGGAACTTCAAGCCCCAGAGAGACACAGGCATCAGTAACCACAACACCCTGGCCACCGCTTCCCATGATGGCCACTCGTTTTCCCCTGGGTAAAGGTTGTCCTACCAGCGCCTCAGCCATTTCGAAGGAATGAATAGCCTCGCTTGCCCGTATGAGACCTATCTGCCTACACATACCTTCAAATACATTTTCAGAACCGGCCAGTGAGGCAGTGTGAGATAATGTGGCTCTGGCACCAGCAATCGTGCTACCGCCTTTATAAATGATTATTGGTTTCTCCTTTATTACTTCTCTGGCGAGTTGGAAGAATCTTTTGCCATCTTTAAAACCTTCCATGTAAAAAACGATGGCTTTTGTCTCATCATCTCCTGCTAGATACTCCAAGTATTCGGAAGCGGTGACGTCTGCCTGATTTCCGATGCTGATGAATTTGCTCAATCCATAACCTTTGGCGTTGGCTATTTCGGATAAATAACCACCGAAGGTGCCACTCTGGGAAACGAAGGCGATGGCTCCTGGTTGGGGTGCTTGAGGAAAGCACAGATTGAGCTGTGCGGCGGCACTCCATATTCCCATGCAATTGGGGCCCACAAATCGTATTTCTCCTTCCCTGGCTATTTTTACGACCTTATCTTCAAGTGCCTTACCCTCTTTACCTGCCTCAGCAAACCCAGCGGAGATGACTATGGCACCCTTCACCTGCTTGGCAACACAATCTTGCATTAGCTTAGGAGCGGTGGAGGCGGGGGCAACTATAACTGCCAGGTCAATCTGGTCTGGAATGTCGAGGACATTTCGGTAAGAAGGTAGACCGAGAATGTCTTTTTTATTCGGATTCACTGGATATATAGTTCCGCGAAAACCTGTCTTTAGCGGTCTATCAACCATTTCGTATCCCCATTTGCCGGGCCTGTCGGAGGCGCCTAATATGGCGATAGTTCTAGGCTTAAAGATAGAATCCAGTTGTTTGGTGATGCTGCTCACAATGTGTCTCCTTATTGGCAATTCAATCCATCAATTCATTAAGGCCGGTATAGCTATCCATCTGCCGGCAAAGCTGGTAATCAAGTTCCCCTATTGTTACCTCGGCGGTAGAAAATATGGTTGCCCCGGCCAGATGGCCGCCAGAGCAGATATCCTGTCCTGAGAGTTGAATGTGTATGTGGATAATAAGTGTATCATCTTTTAATGCTATAGAGCCCTGGGCACAGACAATTTCTAACGGACCGCTATAATCGACACTATCGTATTTACCCGGTAACGCTTTTAGGAAATTGAGTTTGGCGTTCTCCACCGAGCCGATAATACCGATGATTACACCTGACGAGATACTATTATCCTGACAATAATTTGATATGCCGTCAAGCAATTCTTGGCCCGGTTTGATCCTGAATACATGTATTTTTTTGAACAACAGGTTGCCTCCCATTTATTGTTTTTTGCTAATTAGTTTATCATAGCTTTAGCCTGGGTTTCTTTCAAGATTCCCCTTCTTCCAATGTGTTCTAGTCATCAATTTCAATGATGTTATACTGAGTCAATTCTGTAGGTTGAAGTTTTTAAGGTTGTGTTATACTTATCGCGTATAGGTATGAATTCGAAAAAGTGAGTTAGTGATGGGATTTAGACTTTATAAGGAACCAAAGTTGATTAATCCGGTTTTGGTAGCCTGTTGGCCGGGAATTGGGAACATTGGAATCATGGCTGTCGATATGTTGAGAAGGATGGTCGCAGCGGAGGAGCTCGGTGACATAGAATCGTGGGACTTCTTCTATCCCAGAAAAGTTATGATAAGAGACGGTGAATTGAAAGATTTAGAGTTTCCTGATAACAAGTTCTATTTCAAAAAAACGGGGAAAAAAGATTTATTGTTCTTTATTGGGGAAGAACAGCCCACCGATGGCAGGGGAGTTTATGCTGAGGGAACAAAGGCTTATAGAATGGCTAATCTTGTTCTGGACGTAGCAATGAGATTTGGCTGTCAGAGAGTTTATACGTCAGGTGCAGCTGTGGCACCCATCCATCATACTACTAGGCCGAGGGTTTGGGTGGTGCCTAATAGTAAGGACCTGCTTGATGAGGTAAAAGGCTATGAGAATACTGTGCTAATGTCTGAGGTAGAAGGCAGGGATGGGCAGGGTAACATTACCGGACTGAATGGACTATTGTTAGGCGTAGCTAAGAAAAGGGGGTTGGAGGCTATATGTGTGATGGGTGAGATACCAATTTACATCCACGGTTTTCCAATTCCGTATCCCAAGGGGTCCAAGGCAGTACTCGAGGTATTGAGCGCTGCCTTGGCTGTCAAAATACCTATGGATGAGATTAATGCACTTATCCAGCAAAGCGATAGTGAAATCGAAAGTGTTTATGAAAAGCTTCCTTCGGAAATTAAAGAGCAACTTGATAAACTAAAATATGTGGTTTATGCCAAGCCTAGTGAGCCAGAACCGATAACGGAAGAGGACAAGAAGAAAATCCTGCAGGAAATAGACAAGTTATTCAAGAAAGACACCGGGAGAGACTAGTTTTGAGTGAGGGGAAATCATTTAAACTTTTTACCAGACCAAAGTTTGATAGCTCGTCGGTGGTTGTAGTCTGGAACCAGGATGTTGGGAGGCTCGGCCCAAAGGTTGCCGACTATCTGACTGGACAACTGGACGGCCAAGAGCTTGGCGAAATTAGTCCCGAGGGCTTTTTCTCACTCAGTGGCATTACAGTAGAAGACGATATTGCTCAATTTCCAGAAAGCAAGTTCTACCGGTGTCAGAATGAGGATTTTGTGATTTTTAGGAGTGACATACCCAGGTTCGATTGGTATGGATTTATTAACCTTGTCCTGGATATTGCAGAGAAATATTTTAAGGTTAAACATATATACACCGTTGGCGGTATGGTACTACCAAGCGCGCATACTACGCCACGAACGTTGTTGTCCGTAGTCAATTCGGCTGAGATGAAGAGAATGTTTGGCCTTTATGACGTAGTACATGACATGGATTATGAAACGCGCGAAGATCAGAGACCAACCTTCAGTTCTTACCTCCTCTGGGCTGCGAAGATGAGAGATATTCCCGGGGCATGCCTTTGGGTACCTGTGCCTTTCTATTTGATGACGGTTGAAGACCCACAGGCTTGTAAGAAAGTTTTGGAATTCTTTAATAGACATCTCGAGCTGAATATCGATTTCGCGGATATAGATAAAGAGGTGGCAGAGCAGAACAAGAAAATAGCTCAGGCGAGGAGCCAATTTCCTGAGCTAGACGGTTATATTACTAAGCTTGAAAGCAATCTTGGCCTGACAGCAGACGAGGGTGAAAAACTGGTTAAAGAAATGGATGAATTGCTGAGGAGCAGCCATTGAGGCTGAACCACGGACTGATTTTTGCTAGCTTGACCGGCTAAGCTTTATTTGGTGCTCTTGGCAATTGCAACCAGAACACCCGGACCACCGTGTACCCCCAGTGCAGGCCCCAGTCTTGCTATCCTTGGTGTTACGTTGGGAAAGAGAGACCGGGCGTAGTCGGCAAGCGTTAGAGCATCATCTGCTGTGGTGCTATGCACTATGGCGAGGTCGTCGATGTCAAATTTCGCTATGAATTCGCGAAGTCGGTCTATTCCTTTAGCCCGGCTACGTGTCAGTCCGGCCGGACGTACCTCCCCATTAATAAGCGTAATCAAAGGCTTAATGTTGAGCTTTGATTCTAAGGCGAAAATGGTATTACCGAGACGTCCGCCTTTGACTGCATATCTAAGAGTATCAAGAAGTGCCAGGGCATGCAGTTGATTGATAGTGCTATGGGCTTTGTTTACCACCTGTTGTAAGTTGCATCCGGCCTTGGCAGCCTGAGCAGCGACTATGGCAACAAGACCCTGCCACATGGTTACGCCGCGAGAGTCAATAACTTCAATCTTGTAACCTTTCCCTTTGGCAATATCTTTACCCACCAGAGCAGAATCGTACATCGCACTATGCTTCCGGGTAACATGTATAGAGACGATCTCGTTAGTTTCTTTAGCTATCTCTTCGTATACTTTGGCGAAGTCTCCCGGCGATGGTGCTGCAGTAGACGGGTGAATCGAACTGGTTGTTAGTTTCTCGTAAAATTGGTCACAATCAATGTCCACTCCATCGCGGTAGACCTCATTGCCAAAGTGAAGATAGGCAGGCACCACTGTAATACCTAATTTTTTGGCTTCCTCCTGCGTGATATCGGAACAACTGTCGGTAACGATTTTGATTGTCATAGGTTACACTTCTCAATAAAGATGGCACGTACGGATTAAGTTTAGAGTATACTTTATGATTACGGCCGTGTAAAGTGATTGAATAGAATTAAGTCGTCTGGCTTGAAGTAAAAGGCTTGGCAAGTTAAAATTAGGACTGGCTGCTGTCTTAAGCCAGAAGTTCAGTAGATTTATAGCATCGATTTACTTTAAGTAAAGGGTGATAATAGTATGCAACAGATTTTCGCTTGTCCTACATGTGGTGCACAGAATTGTGTAGGTCAGGAGTTCTGCCAGGCATGCGGGCAGAGATTCCAATATAATTGTCCTTATTGCGGTGCTATTGTAGACTCTACGCTGGTAAATTGTCCCGGGTGTCGCCAAAGCCTTTTCTGGCCAACGCCGCAGAGGGTAAAGCCTTTTCCCAAGCAGCCGGCGGCTCAAAAAGGCCGTGGAGAGGGTGGAGAAGAAGAAGCTAAGACGAAGCGGAAGTCCAACCCGTGGCTTACGGGATGCCTTGGTTTGGTAATTATTGCAATTTTATTCATGGTGTCTTATCTTATCTGGGATTATATTAAGAGTCAGTCATCTACCCTGCCACCAATTTCAGGCGTCGAAACTGGTTTCAAACCAGTGGAATTTACATAATTTAGACTAACACACGACATGAGCAAGGTGGCTCAGATATAGTGGAACCATAGGAGGAGATTCGTGATACAGCAAATGCTTTATTTCTTTGTATATTTTTTCGCCAATCCCAGTGTCTTGGGGATAAGTCTGGCAGTAGTCTTTGGTGTAATTTGGCTTGCTTGCTATCGTCCGCCGTTCATTACTAATCCGTGGCTGTGGGCAGTCTTTTTTGGTGGCGCTATTCTGGCACCTATCGCTATCGTTATTACCTCATTTCCCGTGGGAATTGGGATTGGGAAATTATACAGTTACTTCTGGAGTCAACAGACTATTCAGGGCTGGGCCTGGCTTTTGAGCATACCATCCATTTTCATTTTCGGACTGGTCTGGGAAGGAGCCAAGTTGTTGCCGGTGGGTGTTTATTGGTGGCGTAAAAACAGGGAGATTGAGCCCAAATTAGGTTTGCTAATCGGCGCTGTGGCCGGTGCCGGTTTTGGCATACTTCAGGCACAGTGGGCGCTTAATTATTTTATTCGTAATTCTAACTGGAACTGGCAACTGGTGCAAGTGGAAGGATTTTCAGCGTTAACTGGATTCTGGGAGAGTTTTTTTGTTTTAGGTCTGAACGTTGCTTCTACGGCGCTGGCTGGTTGGGGAGTGGCTAAAGGTTGGGGATGGAAATTCTATCTACTGGCGGGTTTCGTATATCTCGTTACCAACTATAATACTGTATTGATGCATTATGAACTCGTTTCGGCAACTCAGGCACAGTTTATTATTGCTACCTGGGCACTTATAGTAGTAGGGGTGACTCTCTGGTTGCGCGAGAGGAAATCAAAGGTCTAGGCTGGAAATATAGAAAGGGAGGTATTACTAATGGATATCGGGTGGTTTAGAGACCTTGTTATTTGTATCTCGGGGTTGGTAGTTACGGTAGTGGTTATATTCATCGCTGTGCTCGCATACTTATTATATAATAAGATAAGGCCTGTACTGGATTCAATGAAAGCGACTTCGGCAACCTTACACGAGATTACTTCTACGGTGAAGGACGAAGTAGTAAAACCCGTAGTTCAATTTGCAACTTTGATTCGCGGTATAGCTCAAGGCATTGAGTTAGCCAGTAGATTTTTTAAAAAGGAAGAGCAGGAAGGAGATTGCAATGGCTGATAGAGACGGAGGCAGTGGATTTGGTATTGGACTTCTTGTAGGGGCAGTTCTAGGTCTGGCTATTGGGTTTCTCTTTGCCCCACGCCCGGGCGCTGAGACACGGCAATTATTGAAGGAGAAGGCTGAGGTGGCTCGCGAAAAGGCAAGGGAAGCTGCCAGGAAAGTGAGGGATAGTGCTGGCGAAGCCGTAAAGAGAGCCCGAGCGAAAATGGAGGAAGCGTAAGCGAAGCAAGCAATGGCTTCACATGGTCGCTTAATAATTTGGCTCTCTGGAACCAGTGTACCCTGGTGTAACTCACGTCTTCACTGATTAAAGATTTCCTTTTTCTGAAACTGAACACATCGATAGGAGCTAGAGTTGGAGACATCGAGGAGCAGTATGTTCAAAAGGCAGTGGCGGCTGATAACCGTCATACTAGGCATAATTATAATTTTTTTGCTTCTATACGTATTTAGAAGCGTCATGCTTCCCTTTATTTGCGGCCTGGTACTGGCTTATCTTTTGTATCCTATTGTTTCATGGCTTGAGAGAAGGCTGCCCGGTAAAAGCAGGTGGTTGTCAGCCAGACGAGCCTCTTTGATAGCGGGTCTCTTTATAATAATACTGGTAGTCGTTGGCTTATTCACTTTCTACATCATTACAGGCGTGGTTAGCTCCTTTTCAATTTTATTGAAAAATGCACCCCAGTATTTTTCTGAAGGCTTGCAGACCTTAAGGGGCTGGCTTGAAGGTTTTCAACGATGGTTACCTCCTGAAATACAGCAGCAGGTAGGGGGCAGTTCTCAGGATGTAGGTACGATATTGGGTAATGCTCTGCGAAGTGCCTTCGGGAAGGGTATTTCATACATATCGGGCAGTTTTGGCTTAATCCTCGGTTTTGTTGCCTTGCCCGTGTTTCTTTTCTATGTCCTAAAGGACTGGGAAAAACTAAGTAGCGGCTTCTATTCTGCTTTTTCACCACAGATGGCTGAGCATGTCAGGGGTGTTGTCGCGGTCATAGACAAGGTGCTAGGTAGATGGATTCGTGCCCAGCTAGTGCTTTCTGCCGTCGTGGCTGTTTTGAGCTTCATTGGTTTAGCTGCTTTGGGGATAACACTTGCTCCGGCGCTTGCTGTTCTGCAAGGAATAATGGAGTTTGTCCCCATATTAGGACCCTGGATTGGTGGTGCTGTCGGTGTGATTGTCACACTGGCGATAGCACCGGAGAAGGTAATCGGGGTAGCTGTTGTCTATCTTGCTGTACAACTGCTAGAGAATATATTTCTTGTACCCAGAATCCATGGAGGTTATCTAAAGATACACCCGGCCATGATTCTGGTTCTACTTCCCTTGGGGGCTTATATTGCCGGCTTGTGGGGCATAATACTTGTTGTACCGTTGACAGCCACCGTCGTAGAGATTTACAAATATGTGCGCCAGAGCCTGATGGCGCAAGAAATACAGCAAGCCTCCGAATAATTGGCTTTTTCAGTTATTGGACAAGCAACTATTGCTTAGCTAAAGAGTACTCTTCCTGTTGCTTTGCCAGCGCATTATGGAGATATTGGCCGGTGAATGACGTGTCTATTCTTGCCACCTCTTCGGGAGTACCGGTGGCTATAATGTAACCGCCTTCATCACCAGCACCAGGCCCAAGGTCTATAATATAATCGGCGTTTTTCATCACATCTACGTGGTGTTCAATAATTACTACCGTATTGCCGGCATCTACCAGCCGTTGAAGCACCTGAAGCAGGCAGGCTATGTCGGGAAATGACAGGCCTGTAGTCGGTTCGTCGAGGATGTAAAGGGTCTTGCCCGTAGAGCGGCGAGATAACTCCGTAGCTAGTTTTACCCGCTGAGCCTCACCGCCGGATAGAGTTGGGGCTGGCTGTCCCAGGCGTACGTAGCTCAAACCGACATCACGCAGTGTCTCCAGTTTATTTCTCACTTTAGGGAAGTGTTCAAAGAAGGTTAAAGCCTCATCCACGCTCATATCCAGAATATCAGCTATGTTCTTGCCTTTGAAATAAATCTCCAGAGCCTCGCGATTGTAACGCTTGCCTTTGCATACCTCACAGGGCACTGTAACATCGGGAAGAAACTGCATCTCTATCTGAATATAGCCTTCGCCCTGACAGGCTTCGCAGCGACCGCCGCGGACGTTAAAAGAAAAACGCCCCGGCCGGTAGCCGCGCATACGGGCTTCGGGTACCGTGGCAAATAGTTCACGAATAGGGGTAAAGGTGCCGGTATAGGTAGCCGGGTTACTGCGTGGTGTACGGCCGATAGGTGATTGGTCAATGTTGATGACCTTATCGATATGCTCAATGCCGATAATATCGTCACATTTTCCGGGCCTATCCTTGGCTCTATAGAATATTTGAGCCAGTTTTTTATACAACACCTCGTTGATAAGTGTGCTTTTGCCGCTGCCTGATACACCGCTGATGCAGACGAACTTGCTCAAAGGTATCGGGACATCAATACTTTTCAGGTTGTTTTCGCGTGCACCCTTGATTAGCAATTCTTTGCCTGAACCGTGGCGGCGACTTTGCGGCAAAGGGATTTGTTTTGCTCTGCTGAGGTATTGGCCGGTTATTGATTCTGGGCATTGCATGACATCTGTCAGGGTTCCAGTAGCTACAATCTGTCCACCATGTTCTCCGGCTCCGGGCCCCATATCAATAATATAGTCAGCCGCTCGCATCATGGCTTCATCATGCTCAACTATGAGGACCGTGTTGCCGAGGTCTCGCAGTCGCTTCATTGTTCCAACAAGGCGATGAATATCAGCCGGATGCAGACCAATAGTAGGCTCATCGCAAATGTAAAGTACTCCCATGAGGCCGCTGCCGATTTGAGTAGCCAGGCGGATTCTCTGAGCTTCGCCACCGCTCAAGGTCGCCGAGGGACGGTCTAAGGTCAGGTAACCAAGCCCGATGTCTATAAGAAAGCCGAGGCGGGTGCTTATCTCCTTTAGTATCTGTTGGGCTATCTTTAGCTCGTGTGGTGTTAAACGGGGCTCGACTTGGTCATTGAGAAGACGCATCCAGCGCAATGCTTCCGAGGCAGACAGTTCGGTAACGTCGATTATATTTAGTCCATCTATCGTAATAGCCAGAGATTCGGGCTTAAGCCGCTTTCCGTGACAGACGGGGCATGGAGAAGAAACCATATATCGCTCAATGTCAGCGCGGGTATTGCTAGATTCGGTGTCGCGATAAATCCGTTCCAGATATGGGATGGCACCTTCGTATCCGGTAAAGTATTCTCTGACCCGACCGTAGCGGTTTCGGTATTTAACCAGTTCTCCATCCTCGCCATGTAGGACGAGGCTGAGGTGCTCTTTGCTGAGCTTATTCACTGCGGTGCTAAGTGAAAAACCGTAGCGGCTGGCTAAATCCTGAAGTTCGCCGGCATGCCAGGCAAACCATCCCCAGGCATGGATAGCACCCTGGGCTAAACTTAGGTCCTTACTAGGTATAAGCAAATCCGGGTCTATCTCCAACTTTACGCCAAGTCCACTGCATGCCGGACAGGCTCCGTGTGGGCTATTAAAGCTAAAGGTTCGTGGGGCGATTTCACCGAGGCTCATGCTGCAAACGACGCAGGCGAAGTGCTCGGAAAACAGTAGTTCATCTCCATCTGTGATTGAGACGAGAACGACTCCAGCCCCAAGCTTCAGCGCCGTTTCCACTGAGTCGGCAATGCGGCCTTTTTCAGCTTCGCCTATCTGGAGCCGGTCAATCACAGCTTCAATTGTGTGCCTTTTGTTCTTGTCCAGTTCGAACTCTTCGGAGAGGTCGCGGATACGTCTGTCTACACGAACCCGGACAAACCCTGACTTGCGGAGGTCGTCGAAAACGGACAGGTATTCACCTTTCCGGTCTCTGATTAATGGTGCTAGAATCATTATTCTGCTACCAGTTGGTATTTCTTGTACTGCGTCTACGATTTGTTGTACTGTCTGTCGACAGATTTCACGACCGCATTTAGGGCAGTGAGGATGACCGACACGGGCGAAAAGAAGTCGCAAATAGTCATAAATCTCCGTCATTGTGCCTACAGTGGAGCGTGGATTGTGAGATGGTCCTTTTTGGTCGATTGAGATAGCCGGGCTTAATCCTTCGATGTAATCGACATCAGGCTTTTCCATTCGGCCCAGAAACTGTCGCGCATAGGCAGACAACGATTCCACGTATCGGCGCTGCCCTTCGGCATATATGGTATCGAAAGCCAGAGAGCTCTTACCTGAGCCGGAAACGCCGGTGATGACCACCAGCTTATCACGAGGTATAGCTATATCGATATTCTTGAGGTTATGCTCGCGAGCCCCTTTAACAATTATTTTGTCTAAAGGCATAGTATGTACTTCCGGTATAAATTGACTATTTATTTTAGCACTACATCCGCCGAAATCCTAAATCCGAATTTCTAAGCTCTAAACAAATTCAAAGCCCTAAATACTAATGACCAAAACTGTTTTTGAACTTGGAGAATCAGAATTTTGGCATTGTTTAGGAATTAGGGTTTAGTATTCAGGATTTCCCAATCTGGTTGCTTACGGAGACTAGAGACTGGCACTATCTCTTTGTTCTGCTGACGAGGTCAATCTGATTCTTTTTTTATCTTAATGATTATTGCCTAATAATACATTATCAATAGGGTGAAGGGTGGTTGCTGCCGTGGAGACGATTGCAGTGTACGCGCCAATCTACTCAAGGAGGTTTTTTCAAGATGCTGTTTCAGGGGGTAACTTTTCCGGGGCAACAACCTCTCTGGCAGCGACATCTACTTGCGGCATACCGTCGGTATAGTGAGGTGCGGGTGGTTCCAGGTCCTGCCCCGGAGCATAGATTCTCTCTTCAGTCGCAGTGTTCATCCGGCTGTAAATTATTTCTACACTGCCGTCGTGGGGTTCTTTATGACCACGTGGCAACCAGCAGCTCAGGATTTCCCATTCCTGGAATATATCACGCGCCCACATGATGGCTATGCCAGGCATACCTTCGGCTGTCTTTTTATCAGCTGTTTTTGACAGTGTCGCAGTCCTGGTTTCTAATTGTCTCCAGTTGCTGACGACTACTCTTAAAGCTCTCTTCGAGGTGAAGTTGCATGTTGTAGTTTCCTCTTCAGGTGCAACTGCTGCTTCGGCTGCAGCTGGTGGTATTGATTCCGGTGCCGGCAGTCTTTTATCCGCCCCAACCGTTTGGGCTCCGGGCAGCTCTTTGGGCGCTGTTGGAGACTTTATTTCATCCTCGTATATCTGGAGAAGCTCGCCGAATTTCTCCATGAGCTGCTCTCTAGTTGTCCCCGGACCCAGTTTTGGCTTATCTCCACCTATCATTACCACTGTGGTTTGAGGCGGTTGTATGGGCTGAGGAGGTGGCGGTGGCATATACGGATAATACGGTAGTGGTGGTGCCGCCGGCTTTGGTTGCAGACTGCGTAGCAGCAAGTACAATCCGTAGCCGCCCAGGACAAGCAATACAATTGTCAGAGGTATCATAATGAATGGCAGGGTGTAGTCAGGCTGCCAATCTATAGTCACTGTTTTGGGGGTATCCATCAGAGTAGTGCCGCTGGAATTGACGGCATTTAGCTTTCCTCCGAATATACCAAGAATACCCTGTATTCGGACCTGCGGATTATTCATACTCCATTTAGCTTCGCTGCCCGCCTTGTACCAATCGCTGCCCTCCGCTTCGCCGTAAGGCGATGTCAGGGTCAGCCTGTAGTAGGTGTCGTAGTAGGCTGTGCAGCTTCCGGCGGCGTTGACCGTCAGGCTCAGGTCTTTACCCGAGGCAGTTTCACCTGTAGGTAATTTCCAGTAGGCGAAACGGTATTGTATACCCGGGCTATTCGAGTCATTAACCTCGTTCGGTGCACTAGTTCTGAGCGTGTAGCCTTCCTTATACCAACCGGAGCCTGACAGCTGGCTTACCTTTGAAGGCTCGGTTTTGAAGTCGATAGAATATTCTGTGTTATAAGTGAAATTGGCATTAGGTGACGATTCATTTACGGTTATGGCATTTTGCTCGGCCTTGTATCTGATACCGACTTCTTTCGGGTCTTCGACAATAGAGTCGACGCTGATAGAGCGGATGACACCGAGGTCGAGGCTGAGTGTAGTGGATTCGCCGCCGCGCAGCGTAGCAATGATACTTCCTGAAGCAGATACTTTTGTCTGGCCAGATTTGAGGCCGCTGCTGATGGTGATAGTAGCTTCGTAGCCTCCCTTCTCGACGGTTATGCTTAAGCTCTGTTGACCGGATAGAGGTGTGGCTGAGCTGTCAATGACCTCAACTATAAAGCTATAGCTGCCAGCAGTACCTTTGTCTGGAACACCTGATATGTAGCCAGTGCCTGCATTGAAATTTAGTCCTGAGGGTAATGATCCGCTGGTCATAGACCAGGTATATGGTGTTGTCCCGCCGCTGACTCTTATCACATCCGTATAGCTTTCACCCACTTTTGCCGATAATAAACTGGTTGTAAGGAACCTTAATGGAGGTTGAGTAATGGTGATGAAGAAGCCCTGCGCAGAGGAAGGGCCAGTTGTGTCAGTAACCGTAACGATGAAGGTGTATGTCCCGGGTGTGGTGGGACTGCCTGAAATAACACCCGAGGCTGCATTGAGAGTCAGCCCCGCTGGTAGAGAGCCGCCTGTTACTGACCATGTGCAGGGACATGCCAATGGCGCCGCAATTAATGTTGTTGTGTACGATGTACCAACCTGCCCATTAGGCAAGGAGCTGGGGAAGATGGTTGGGGCTGCCTGTGCAGGGCTCACAAAAAGGAAAAAGGTACTAAAGATGGCGAGCAGGCAAAACAGTGTCAAATAAAGACCTTGACCAATAGCGCGGCTTAATAGGGTGTGTTTTTTCATGAGCATAGATTATATACCTTGTATCTATTATAATAGTCAGGCCGCCATTTGTCGATACCGGGTAGCCAATCTTTGGGCAGCCGGGGCAGAAAAGAGCGACTGAACCAGGGGGACGTTACTATGAACTGAAGCAGAAAATTTCTCTCAATCTTAAGAGTGACCGTCGCCAGCCAGTATGACGTGGTATAATTAAGGCTCTGGACGAGCCGAAACTGACGACATGTCGTTGAGAACACGGTTAGTAATATGATATATGAGCATTACCGTCAGCCGATAATTTCTAGGACTGCGTTTTTTCTGCGCATTCTTCTGCATGTCGGTATTGCAGTGGGAATTGTTGTCGCTTCGCTGGCGCTCGGCATTATCGGCTATCACGTATTCGAAGGCTTATCCTGGATTGATTCCACGGTCAATGCGGCCATGATTCTCGGCGGCATGG
>Ga0315279_10003348_pt1 | contig 22503 bp, 17 predicted proteins | sample YL17G06_20_MG_FD_203694 | JGI IMG/M metagenome (GOLD analysis project Ga0315279, IMG submission 203694) | Sediment microbial communities from Yellowstone Lake, YNP, Wyoming, USA - YL17G06_20 | ecosystem: Environmental > Aquatic > Freshwater > Lake > Sediment | place: USA: Wyoming | collected... | reverse complement strand
AAGAAGCGCGTCCAGACGGCCGTCTTCGAAGTGCGGCTCTTGTCGAGGTTGAGATAAAGGGCGAGGGGAAGGCTCAAGAGAAAGGCCAGGACCGTCGCCCCGACGCCGAGGTACAGGGAGCCCAGGCTGGCGTTCAGGATGCCGCCCTCCTTGCCCAGGTAGAAGCCGCCCTTCGGCGTTTGTGTCAGCATGGACAGGCTCAAGGCGGGGACGGACTTCCATAGGATCGTTCCGAGGATGAGGAGGAGAGAGAGGAGAACGACCGCGGCGGAGACGGTCGTCAGGACGCGGAAAAAGAGGTCCGTCCGTTTACGCTTCCCGAGATGTCCGTTCGGAATCCCGGTCACCGGAATTTCCTTTCGACGCGGACCAGGATGCGGCTGGCAAGGACGTTGAAAAAGAGGACGATGAGCATGAGGACGAGGGCGGCCGTCATCAGGGCCGCGTCGTAACGGGGGACGGACATCATCTCACCGTAGTTGTTGGCGATGAGCGCCGGCAGAGGGTAGCCGGGGTCAAACAGGGACCGGGGGACGGCCGGGACGTTGCCGACGACCATGAGGACGGCCATGGTCTCCCCGAAGGCCCGGGAGAAGCCGAGGACCGACGCCGCCAGGATCCCCTGCGCCCCCTTCCTCAGGACGACGTGCCGGGTCGTCTCCCATTTTGTCGCCCCAAGGGACAGGGACGCGTCCCTAAGGGACCGGGGGACCGAGGCGAAGACCTCCAGGGTCACGTGGATGATCGTCGGGAAGGTCATGATGGCCAGGACGATGCCGCCGGCGAGGATGCTGTAGCCCGAGGAATAGACGCCGGCGAGAGGGGCGAGGACGCCGCCGACGAAGGGCACGACCAGGATGACGCCCCAGACACCGTAGACAACGGAAGGCAGGCCGGCCAGGAGGTCGACGACAGGCTTGGCGCTTTCGCGGACCCAGCGCGGGGCGTACTCCGAGAGGTAAATGGCCGCGAGGATCGAGACCGGCACGGCCAGGACGAGGGCGGTCACGGTCACCCAGACCGTCCCCGTGATGAAGGACAGGAGCCCGAATTGTCCCTTGAGCGGATGCCAGGCGGAGGAGAAGAGAAGCCGCGACAGGGGCTCGACCCCGAAGATGGCTTTCGACTTGAGGAAAAGCCCGATGACGATGAGGAGGACAAGGATCCCCGGCAGGGCGGCCACGAAGCTCATCGCCCGCCGGCCCAGGGCGTCCTTGAGGAGCCTCATTTTTTCTCCACCGCGCCGCGGACAACGGCCAGGCCGGAGGCGATCCGCTCCGGCGCGAGGCCGAGGTAGCCCATCTCGGCGACGAATTTCTGGCCGTCGGTGAGGACCCATTCGAGGAATTCCGTGAGGAGGGGACGGCCCGGCTTCCCCTTGATCACGAAATAGAGCTCTCGCGCCGGGGGCGAGGGATAGACGTTCGCCGCGATAGCCCGGGTCAGGTCGTCGCGTGTCGCATAGATCTTTTCGCTCGGGTCGAGCGTGCCGTTGCCGTCGAGGTCAACGGGGCAGATCTCAAGGCCGTCCACAGGCTTGAGCGTCTTGGCGTCGTAGGCGAAATTGACGTTGTTGAAGCCGATCGCCAGGGGGTCGCGCCGGACGGCCTCGGCCAGCCCCGGGTCGCCGTAGACCCCGACGCCGGCCAGGTCTTCCTGGTGTCCGCCGAGGTAGGTCGCCCAGGTCTCCGCGGCGCCGCAGGCGTCCGAGCGGGTGAAGACGTGGAGCGGTGTCCGGCCGTTCCGGCCGACGATTTCCTCCCAGGTCGACGCGGATCTCTTGATCCATATCCCGAGGAACTCATCCTGGCGCAGACCGCGCCGCTTGATCTCCGCGAGGAACGGATTCTTCCGGTTGACGGTGGCCACGACCGCGTCCTTGGCCACGGCCAGGGCCACGGCCCCCTTTTCGACCTCGGCCGGGAGGATCTCCCGCGAGACCATGCCGATGTCAACGACGCCGGCCAGGGCGTCGACGATGCCCTTGCCCGCCCCGCCGGCCTGGACGTCGATGTTCACCCCGGGATGGCTCTTAAGGAATTCCTCCTGCCAGCGAACGGCCAGGGGATAGAGGGCCCAGGCGCCGGAGAGCGAGAGGCTCTCCCGGGCCGGTCCCGCCGCGCCAGACAGCAATAAGTCCGCGCGGACGGGACGGGCAGCCGTCAAGAGAAAAAGCGGCATCCACAAGAAGGCTATTCGTTTCATCGTTCGCCTCCCTGTCCTCGGTGACTCCTGGCCACGAGGTCGGCGAACGTCGTCCTTTCTAAGATCCCGGCCACGGCATCCCGGACTTCTTTCCACAGCCAGCGTAATCCGCAAGTGCCTTCCATGGGGCAAGGCTCGTGGGCCATGACGCTGACACAATCGATCGGGGCGAGGGGGCCGTCCATGACCCGAATGACCTCGGCCACGTTGATGGCTGCGGGCGGCTTGGCCAGGACATAACCGCCTTTCTGGCCCTTGCGGCTCTTGAGATACCCGGCTCGCTTCAGCAGGAGGAGGATCTGCTCGAGGAACCGCGGAGGGATCTCCTGGGCCTTGGAGATCTCCCGGTTGTGGATGGGCCCGTCCGAGTACCGGAGGGAAAGCTCAAGCATGGCCCGGCTGGCGTATTCTCCCTTGGTGGATAGCCTCATGCCGCCTCCTGCTTAGTCGACTATATCAATAGACTAAGTCTATTAACATGAGCAGGGAGGCTCTGTCAAGGGGTTTTTTAGCGAACGAAGGCTTTTCGCCCGGCATAGACGGCGTTGGAGCCCAGTTCCTCTTCGATCCGCATGAGCTGGTTGTACTTCTCGACCCTCTCTCCGCGGCAGGGCGCCCCGGTCTTGAGGTGCCCGGTACCCATGGCCACGGTTAGGTCGGCGATGAAGCTGTCGACCGTCTCGCCGCTCCGGTGGGACACCATGGCCCCCCAGCCGGCCTTGCGGGCCATCTCGATGGCCGCAACGGTTTCTGTGAGCGTCCCGATCTGATTCAGCTTGATCAAGACGGCGTTCGCGGCGTTTTCCTCGATGCCCCGGGCGATACGCTTGACGTTCGTGACGAAGAGGTCGTCGCCGACGAGCTCGATTTTATGGCCGAGTGTCTTGTTCAGGAGCTTCCAGCCGTCCCAATCGTCCTCGGCCAGCCCGTCCTCCAAAACGAGGATCGGATACTTGCGGACCCAGTCCTCGTACATCCGGACCATCTCGTCCGCCTTCACTTTCTTGTTCTCGGTCCTGAGGTGGTAGACTCCATCCTCGTAAATGCTGCTCGTCGCTCCATCGACGGCCAGGGCGATATGCTCGCCGGGCTTATAGCCGGCCTTCTCGATCGCTTTCAGGATCGTTTCCACGGCGTCCGAATTCTTCCTGAAGGCCGGGGCGAAACCACCTTCGTCACCGACGCCCGTCGTAAAGCCGCCGCTCTTCAGGACGCTCTTCAGGGCGTGATAGGTCTCCGCCCCCCAGCGCAGGGCTTCGCGGAAGTTCGGCGCGCCGACCGGGGCGATCATGAACTCCTGGAGGTCCGTGCTCTGCCAGTTGGCGTGGACCCCTCCGTTAAGGATGTTGAACATGGGCACGGGGAGAAGGTTGGCCGAGGCGCCGCCGAGGTAGCGGTAGAGCGGCAATCCGACCGACATGGCCGCGGCCCGGGCCCCGGCCATGCTCACGCCGAGCATGGCGTTGGCGCCGAGCTTGCTCTTGTTCTCCGTGCCGTCCAGGGTCAGCATGGCCCGGTCGACGCCGGCCTGGTCGAGGGCGTCGAGGCCCAGGATGACCTCGGGGATGTCGATGTTGACGTGCTCGACGGCCCTGAGGACGCCCTTGCCCTGGTAGCGGCCCCTCTCACCGTCGCGGAGCTCGAGGGCCTCGTACACTCCGGTCGAGGCGCCGGACGGGACGGCCGCGCGGCCACAGGATCCGTCCTCGAGCGTGACTTCGACCTCGACGGTGGGGTTGCCGCGGGAATCCAAGATCTCCCTGGCGTGGATTTTCTTAATAAGAGCGGACATGTTGGCTCTCCTGATTTTTGGGCCATTCTACCAGAATCGGGCCGCGATTGACAACCTCGCCCGCCGATGTTAAAAGAGAGTGGGAGTTTCCATGGAAACGATCGAAGTCATCCTCAAGCTCATCCTGGCCATCGCTCTTGGAGGCTTGATCGGGCTCGAGCGTGAGGCCAGCCAGAAGCCGGCCGGCTTCCGGACGAACATCCTGGTCTGCGTCGGCTCGGCCATGATGATGACCATGGCCACGCTCCTCGTCCAGGCCAAGGGCGGCACGGCCGACACACTCGTCCGCATGGCCGCCGGGGTCATCACCGGCGTAGGTTTCCTCGGCGCCGGGACCATCTTCCAGGCCCGAGGGACGATCGCCGGCCTGACGACCGCTTCGACGCTCTGGCTCGTCGCCGGCCTGGGCCTGGTCATCGGCGCCGGGTATTACCTGCCGGCGATCATCTTCACCGCCCTGACGATCATGACCCTTCTTCTCTTCCGCAAGATCGAGGATTCCTACCTCCGCAAGTCCCAGTTCCACTATCACATGAAGGCTAAGGCCCGCCCCTACATCCTCTCTAGTCTACGCAAGCTCTCTCTCCATCACGGCGTCCGGCTCGAGCGGCTGGCCATGAAACGGGAGGGGCATTCCTATCTCCTGGCGTTCTCGTTCTCGGCCTCTGAGGAAAAGGAACAGGAGTTCAACCAGGGGCTCCTCGAGCTGGCCGACATCGAAGAGCTGAAGATTGACTGACGGCCGCATCCTTCTGGCGACCCAGAACCCGGGAAAGGTCCGGGAGATTCGCGCCGCCCTGAAAGGCGTTCCCCTTAAGATCATCGGGCTGGAAGATGTCCTTCCCGGCCTTTCCCATATAGAACGAGGGAAGACCTTTTCCGCAAACGCCCGGGCCAAGAGTCTGTATTACAGCCGGAGATGGGGGGGCCTGACTCTGGCCGAGGACTCGGGCCTCGAGATCGAGGCCCTGGACGGGGCGCCCGGGGTCCGCTCGGCGCGCTTCTCGAGCCCGAAACCGTCCGACGAAAAGAACAACCGGAAGGTCCTCCGTCTCCTCCGGGAAGTTCCGGCGGAAGAGCGGAAGGCCCGCTTCGTCTGCGTCATGGTCCTCGCCAGGAAGGGGCGCGTCGTCAGGGAATTCCGCGGCGAGGTCCGCGGCCGGATCGGGCTCGCGCCGCAAGGAGCCTCGGGGTTCGGATATGACCCGCTTTTCTATTACCCGCCCCTGCGCCGGACTTTCGCCGAGCTTCCACCCGAGGTCAAGAACTCGGTCAGCCACCGCGGCCGGGCCGTCCTAAAGCTTCGCGCCTTCCTCGAAGCCTAAAAAAAGGCCCCGCCCGGAGGGCTTCCGGGCAGGGCCGCAGCCAGGCGTTAAGGTTTCTAGCCACCCACCGTAATCAGATCCTTGATATTATCGAAGATCTTCTCGCCGATCCCCTGGATCTTCATGATCTCCTCGACCTTCTTGAAATTCCCGTTCTTGGTCCGGAAATCGATGATCTTCTGAGCGACCTTGGGACCGACCCCGGGCAGGGTTTCGAGCTCCGAAGCCGAAGCCGTGTTGATGTTGACCTTCGCTTTCGGTGCGGCCGACTGGGCGTAGGCCGAGGCCAAGGAGAAGACGACGATCGCCGCGGCCAGCCCGAACGCCAGAACCTTGTTTCTTTGTGTGGTCATTGGTGTGACCTCCTTTCATCGGCTCATAATGCAAGCGCAATGCCAACCGGGGCAGTTGGTTTTATTTGTTTGTTTTCTGCTTGTTATATGGCGGTCCCGGACACGTGCGTCAAGGCCCGTGGACAAACCGACCGACACCGGGAAACGCGAGTTTGCGAGTCAGGCGGCAGCCGGGGCGCGGCAGAGAGAGGCGTTTTATAGCGAACGGGGACACGTCCCAATTTCGGAGAAATTGGGGCATGTCCCCTATGAAGTGAGCCTTGGGCCAAGAACGGGGGGATATCGGTGAGCTTGACGCTGCCCGGGCAGTGATGGGGGTCATGCATAGCCCCCGTAGCGGAGGGGGGCCCGCCGCTTACGGCGGGGGAACCGCCGGGACTGGTTCCCGGGGGGCCGGGGGAGATGCATGACCCCCATCGCTGACAATAACGGGCAGCGTCATCAGGGGTGGTTGAATTCAGGACCGCGGGTGGCTTTTTTTGTAAACGGCGAGGAGCTGTTTGAGGTCGACGTGGGTGTACTTCTGCGTCGTGGCCAGGCTCGCGTGTCCGAGAAGCTCCTGAATGACGCGCAGGTCCGCCCCCCGGCCGAGGAGGTGGGAGGCGAAGGAATGGCGGAGGGAGTGGGGGCTGATCTTCCGGGTGACGGCCGTCCTGTGGATGTACTTGTGGACCATCCTCTGGACGGACCTCGTCGTCAGCCGCCCGCCGCGGTAGTTCAGGAAGAAGGCCGGTTCGGCGCCCTCCTTATCGATCAGCCCTCGCCGCGCCCGGGAGTATCCTTCGAGGGCCTCACGGGCCGTCCGGCCGAACGGGACGATCCGTTCCTTCTTGCCCTTGCCCCGGACCCGGACCAGGCGTTCCCCGAAATGGATGTCGCCCGTCTCGATGCCGACGAGTTCGCTGACCCGGATGCCCGTGGCGTAGAAGAGCTCAAGGATGGCCTTGTCCCGCAGGTCCAGGGGTTTCCCCGACCGCGGCAGGTCGAGGAGGGCGGCCGTTTCGTCCTCGGAGAGAAAAGAGGGGACGTTCTTCTCCTGTTTAGGCGTCGCCAGGACCTTGGCCGGGTTCTCCGTAATCCATTTCTTCCGGATACAGAAAGCGTAGAAGGAGCGCAGGGCGGCGAGTTTGCGGCCGACGGTCGATTTTTTCCGTTTTTTCTCGTGGAGCTCAGCCAGGAAGCCGCGCAGCAGGACGTTGCCGGCCTTGTCCCAGCGGACCTCTCGTTCTTTCAGGTAGGCCGCGACCTGCCGGAGGTCGCGTTCATAGGCGGCCAACGTGTGGGGGGAAGCGTTCTTCTCGTGCCTGAGGAAAGACAGGAACTCAGAGATTTCCTTGTTCATCGGGCTCCCCGGGTGTCCCGGGTTCCTCGGGCGTCCCGGGCTTCTCCCAGATCTTCTCCCGGGGCGCCGCTTCCTTGAACGCGCACTTCTCGTTCCGGCAGTAGATGTAGGGGTCGCCGCGGATGAGGTTTTTTTTGAGCAGGACCTTCTCCCCGCACTGTGGGCAGGGCCGGTTTATCGGCTCGTCCCAGGTGGCGAAGGTACATTTCGGGTAGTTGCCGCAGCCGAAGAAGAGCTTCCCCCGGCGCGTCTTTCGCCGCAGGAGTTTGCCGCCGCAGGCGAGCGGGCAGTCGATCCCCGTATCGACGTTCTCCTTCTTGATGTACTTGCACTTGGGATAATCGGGACAGGCGATGAAAGCGCCGAATTTCCCGAACTTCTGGACAAGCTGGGCGCCGCACTGGGGACATTTCTCGTCCAAGGGCTTGGATTCCTGCTTGACCATGCTTTCGCGGAACTTGCATTCGGGATAGCCCGCGCAGGCCTTGAACTGGCCGAAGCGGCCGTACTTGATGACCACCTGGCCGCCGCACTGGGGGCACTTCTCGTCGATGGGGATGCCCTTCAGGACCTCCGGGCTATCCCCAGCCAGCTTGAGGTATTCCTCGAGGAGCGTGTAGTATTCCCTGAGGCTGTCGACACCCTTCCGCGTACCCTCGGAGATCTGGTCGAGTTCCTCCTCCATGTGGGCGGTGAACTTGTACTCCATGAGGGTGGCGAAGTATTTGACGAGGAAGTCTATGACATACATCCCCAGCTCGGTCGGGACGAACTTGCCCTTATCTTTGACGACGTAGGTGCGGCTCTGGATCGTGGCCAGGATCGGCGCGTAGGTGCTCGGCCGGCCGATGCCGCGGGCCTCGAGCTCCTTGACCAGCGTCCCTTCCGTGTAGCGGGGCGGCGGCTCGGTGAATTTCTGCTTGGACTCGAGCTCCAGCAGCTTGAGCGTCTCGCCCGCCGCGGCCTTGGGCAGGAGCTCCTTGTCGCTGTTCCCGTTCGGCCAGAGGGCCAGGAAGCCGTCGAACTTGACGACTTCGCCCTTGACCTGGAAGAGGTAGCGGTCGGCCCGGACGTCGAAGGCGGTTTCCTCGATAACGGCAGGGGCCATCTGCGAAGCGAGGAACCTGTTCCAGACGAGCTTATAGACGTCGTACTCCTCTTTCATGAGGAAGGGCTTGACCTTGTCCGGGGGCAGGTCGAGGTGGGCGGGACGGATCGCCTCGTGGGCGTCCTGGGACTTTTTCTTGCTCTTGTACTGGTTCGGCTTGGCCGGGACGTAGGCGGGCGAGTATTTCTGCTCGATGTATGCCTTGGCCGCCGCCTGGGCCGACTCGGAAACGCGCAAGGAATCCGTGCGCATGTAGGTGATGAGCCCGGTCTGGCCGAGATCCCCGATAGCCATGCCTTCGTAGAGCTTCTGGGCGACGAACATCGTCTTCTTCACCGGAAAATGGAGTAGCCGGAAACCGTCCTGCTGGAGGGTGCTGGTGATGTAGGGCGGGGCGGGGTGCCTGTGTTTTTCCTTGACCTCGACCTTGTCGAGGACGAACGGCGCCCGCTCGCATGCGGCGACGATCGCCCCGGCCTGCTCGGCGTTTTTGACCTTGGCCTTTTTCCCGTCGATCTTGGTCAGCGCGGCCTTGAAGGCGGGCGGGACCTGGGCTTCGAGTCGGGCGGCGATCGTCCAGTACTCCTCGGTGACGAAGGCTTTGATCTCCTTCTCCCTGTCGCAGATCAGCCGTAAGGCTACGGACTGGACCCGGCCGGCGGAGAGGCCCCGGGCGATCTTTTTCCAGAGGAGGGGGCTGATACGGTAGCCGACGAGGCGGTCGAGGACGCGCCGCGTCTGCTGGGCCTCGAGCTTGGCCATGTCGATCCGGCCGAGGCTGCGGAACGCGGCCTGGACACCCTCCTCGGTGATTTCGTGGAAGACGGCCCGTAAGATGTTCGGATTGTCTTCTTCGAGAAGTTGGCCGAGGTGCCAGGCGATGGCCTCCCCTTCGCGGTCGGGGTCGGCCGCCAGAATGACCCGCTCGCTGTCCCGGGCCGCCTTTTTGAGCTCGGCGACGATCTTCTTTTTCTCGGGGATGACCTGATAGGTCGGCTGGAAATCGGCCAGGACGTCGACGCCGAGCTGCTTTTTCGGCAGGTCGCGGACGTGTCCCATCGAGGCCTTGACGACGTAATCTTCACCCAAATAATGATTGACCGTCTTCGCCTTGGCCGGCGATTCGACGATGACAAGTGATTTCGCCAATTACATTCTCCTCTGAAACTGCTTCCCGGGATGCTGGATGACAACCCCCTTCAGCTCGAGGCCGAGCAGGAGCGCCAGCAGGCCGGAGATGGAAAGGCCCGTCTTTTCAGCCAGCTCGTCGATGGGAAGCGCCGCGTCGACGGGCAGTTCGCTCACGAGCCGGCGCTCTTCCCGGCTCAGAGAATCCGGACCATTCTCCTCTTTCTCGCTTTTCTGCGCAAGGAGATATTCCCGCCACGGCGACGGCAGGGCCTCGGCCACGTCCTCCCAAGACTCGACGAGCTTGGCCCCGTCCCGGATGAGGCCGTTCGAGCCCCAACTCTCGGCGGAGGTCACGTTGCCGGGCACGGCCATGACCTCCCGGTCCTGCGACAGGGCCAGCCGGGCCGAAATGAGCGACCCGCTGCGCCGGGCGGCCTCGACAACGACGAGCCCGAGCGAGAGGCCGCTGATGACCCGGTTGCGGACGGGGAAGTGCTCGGCGAGCGGCGGCGTCTCCAGCGCGAACTCGGAGACGACGGCGCCCCGCTCGGCGATCTCCCGGGCAAGGCCGCGGTTCTCCCGCGGATACGGGACATCCAAACCGGAACCTAACACGGCGACCGTCCTTCCCTGTTTGAGGGCCCCCCGGTGGGCACAGGCGTCGATGCCGAGCGCCAGGCCGCTCGTGACGACCAAGCCGCGGCCGGCCAGGTCGGCGGCCAACTTCTCGGCCACGGCCCGCCCGTAAGGAGTGGGTCTTCTCGTCCCGACGACGGCCACCGCGGCCTGCCGAAGCGTCTCCGCGTCGCCTTCGCAATAGAGGACGAACGGAGGGTCGTAGATCTCTCTCAGGTAATCCGGATACCCGGGGTCCTCAAAGGTCAAAAGAGTATACGCCTTCCGCCCGATTTTTTCTACTTCGTCTCCGGCCCGGCCGATGGCCCGGCCGGAGACGATCGCCTCGATCGTCCCGTTTTCCAGGCGGAGCCCCTCGAAGTCGGCCCGGCCCGCCCTGAAGACGTCGAGCACCGAAGGGAAGCGCCCGAGGACCCTCCGGGACGCCGCGCTCGGCCCGTGAAAGACGAGGTGGAGGGCCAGCCAACAGAGCTTTCGGTCGTCCATGGCGCAGTCTCCATGAGCTAAAGACGTTCGGAGGCGGCCAAACGTCCCAGGTGCGGGGACTGTTTCGTCAGCGCCCGAAGAGGAGGGAGGACCCGGTGTAAAAAGTCCCGGCCACGGCGCCGGTCATGAGGCAGGCCAGGGTCGCCGCCAGCAGGGCCCGGAACCCCAGCCGGGACAGGTCGTGGAGCCGGGTTGGGGCCAGGGCGCCCGTGCCGCCGACGAAGATCGCCAGCGAGGCGACGTGGGCGAAGCCGCAGAGGGCGTAGGAGGCGATGATGGCCGAACGGGGATCGCGCAGGGCGCCGCTCGAGATCAGGGCGGCGAGGTGGTTGTAGGACACGACCTCGGTCGTCACCGTCCTCTCGCCGATGACCTTGGCGATGGCCAGGGCGTCGGACGGCGGGACCCCCATGACGAGCGTCAGGGGATAGAAAAGATAGCCGAGGAAGGCCTCCAGGGACCAGCGGACGTTCCAACCGAAAAGCCCGTTGAGGAGTCCGCCCGCCCAGCCGAGACACAGGTTGAGCAGGGCCAGGATGCCCAGGAAGGCGATAAGCAGGGCGACGATCCCGCCGAGCAGCTTGAGTCCGTCCGAGGCCCCGCTGATGATGGACATGATCAGGTTCTCGTCCCTCTCGTAGTGGGGCTTGACGTCGACGCCCAGCGTCAGCGGCGTCTCCGTCTCGGGCATGATCAGCTTGGCCATGACGATGCAGGCGGGCGCCGAAATGAAGGAGGCGGACACGAGGTGCCCGGCGATCATCGGGATGTCGCGCTGGAGCAGCAGGGTGTACAGGCCCAGGGTGGTCGAGGCGATGGTGCCCATGCCCGCGGTGAGGATCGTTCCCAGTTCCGAACGGGTCATGCCGGCGAGATGCGGCTTGACGACGAGGGCCGACTCGACCCCGACGAAGATGTTGGACGAAACCGAAAGGGCCTCCGCCCCGCTGATCCGCATGGACTTGGAGAAGATCCGGGCGAAGAGGCGGACGAAAAAGGGCATGACGCGCAAGTGGTAGAGAGCGCCGAGAAGAGCGGCGAAGAAGATGATCGTCGGCAGGGCTTGGAAGGCCAGGGAGTAGCCGAGCGACGTCTCTCCGGCCTCGTTCGTCGCCCCGGGAGGCAGGGCCACGCGGCCGAAGACGAACTTCGTGCCGGCCGTGGCGCTTTCGAGGACGGCCACGACGGCCTTGTTGACCCAGAGGAAGACCGCCGTCCCGGCCGGAAGGACGAAGACGAACAGCCCGATGAGGAGCTGGAGCCCGATTCCCCAGAAGAGGACCCGCTTGTTGACGACTTTCCGGTTCGAAGAGAAAAGCCAGGCGACCCCGGCCAGGACGAAGATGCCCAGGAAGCTGACGAGGTTCGATGCTGTCATGCCCCCTCCTCCCTAGGGCTCGAGCCTGAACTTTTTATGGGACGAGGCCGCGCCCCGGACGAGGGTCAGGCGCGACGGCGGGACGTCCAGGTATTCGGCCAGCCGCTCGGTGACTTCGCGGTTGGCCCGCCCTTTCTCCGGAGCGGCCGCGACCCGGACCCGGAAAATGCCGTCGCCGAGCTTCTCGACGCCCGGCGCCTTAGCGCGCGGCTGGACCTTGACCGTGAGGAGCGTCGTCATGCCTCTCCGCGCCGGACGTTCTAGCGTCCGGTGTTCGTCCCTGCCTAGTTCCGGTCCTTGAGGACCGAACGGTATTTGTCGAAGAGCTCCTGGAGCTCCTTCCGGGTGATGACGTAGCGGCTGACGTAGACGGACAGCGTCGAGCGGACCGGGTCGTTCGACTTGATGAGGACGTAGTCGCGCTGGGCGCCCGCCCGGGACTGCGGCGGGAAGCGGATCTCGACCTCGCGGGACTCGCCCGAGGGCAGGAAGAACGGGGAGGCGAGCGGCTGGCCGCCGGAGAAGAACTTGACGTTCTGGTGGGCCATCTCGACCTGGAGCTCGCGCTCGCCCATGCTCTTGATGACGATCGTCGCCGACGGCGTCTCGCCCTCGAGCGAGAGGCCCATGTCGACGTTGTACTTGTCGACGTCGATCCTGGCCGAGGGCGGGACCTCGATGTCGACGGACAGGCTGAGCTCGATCCGCTCGTTCTGAGCGTCGTTGGAGACGAGATAGACATAGCGGGTCATCTTCCCCGAATACCCCCGGGTGTCGAAGGTCGTCTTGATCTTGCCCTCCCTGCCCGGGGGGATCTTCTGGTCGGAAACAAGCGCCGCCGTACAGCCGCAAGTCGTCTCGACCTTGTCGATGACGAGGGTGGCGTTACCCTCGTTCTTGAAGACGAATTCGTGGTTGACGACGTCTCCCTGCTTGACCTTGCCGAAATTATGGGATGTTTCCTTGAAGACGGCCCGGGGCTTCTTCGCCTGGGCCAAAGCGCCGGAGGCGAAGAGAAGGGCCAAGGCCGGAACGATGACGGCGCCCAGGCGCCGAGCGGCACGTTTGCTCATCGGTGTCTCCTCATAGAATGATACGCTATGTATACAGGATATTCTCACTTTTCCGCAAGGTCATTCGACCGTGACGCTCTTGGCCAGGTTGCGCGGCTGGTCGACGTCCAGGCCCTTGGCGGCGGCGGAATAATAGGCGAAGAGCTGCAGCGGCAGGACCGTCAGGAACGGGGAAAAGAGCTGGTGCACTTCGGGGATGGGGAAGACCTCTTCGGCCACGGCCCGGGCCTTGGCGTCGTCCTCGAAAGCCACGGCCAGGATCCGGCCGCTCCTGGCCTGGACCTCGGCGATATTGGAGAGCATCTTCTCGTAGACACGGTCGCGGGGGACGATGGCCAGGGTCGTCATTTTCTCGTCGATGAGAGCGATGGGGCCGTGCTTCATCTCGCCTCCGGCGTAGCCCTCGGCGTGGGTGTAGGAGATCTCCTTGAGCTTCAGGGCCCCTTCGAGGGCGATGGGGAAGTTGATCCAGCGGCCGAGGAAGAGATAGTCCTCGCAGGCAAGGTAGCGGCGGGCGGCCCGTTCGATATCGCCGGCCCGGCCGAGGACCCGGTCCATCTTGTGCGGCACGCGCTGGATCTCCTGGACGAGGGCCAGGCTCTCGCCGGCGCCGAGGCTCTCCCGGGCCTGGGCGAAACCCAGGGCGAAGAGGGCCAGGGCGGCCATCTGGCCGACGAAGGTCTTGGTCGCGGCGACCCCGATCTCCGGACCGGCGTGGAGGTCGAGAATGCCGTCGGCCGCGCGGGCCATCGAGGAATTGATGTTGTTCGTCACGGCCAGGACGGCCCGGGCCTTTTCCCCGGCCGCGCGGAGAGCGGCCAGCGTGTCGGCCGTCTCGCCCGATTGGGAGATGCCGAGGACGAGCGTCCGGCGGTCCATGGCGAAATCCCGGGAGCGGAGCTCGGAGGCGTATTCGACGTCGACGGGGACGTGGGCCAGCGTCTCGAGCAGGTATTTGCCGACGAGACCGGCGTGGTAGGAGGTCCCGCAGGCGATGAGGACGACCCGGTCGACCTCCCGGAAGACGGCCGGGGCGATGCCGGTGTCGTCGAGGAAGACCTGCCCCGATTCGAGGGAGATCCGGCTTTTCAGCGTGTCCCGGACGACGTCGGCCTGCTCGAAGATCTCCTTGGCCATGAAATGCTCGTAACCCCTCTTCTCGATCATGGCCGGTTCCCAGGTCAGGGTCTCGACCGCCTTCTCGACCGGCGCCCCGGCGAAGGTCGAGAAGCGGACGCCCGCCGGCGTGAGCACGGCGATCTCGCCGTCGTTCATGTAGGAAACGCGCCGGGTGTGGTGGAGGAGCGGTGTGATGTCCGAGGAGATGAAGGTTTCGCCGGAGCCGTGACCGACGACGGCGGGCGGACCGTTCTTGGCGACGACGATCTGGCCCGGGTCGCGCGACGAGATGCAGGCCACGGCGAAGGCCCCCTCGAGCTCGGCGACTGCCGCGCGGACGGCTCCCTCGAGCGACCCCTGGAAATACTTCTCGAGGAGGTGGACGATGACCTCGGTGTCCGTCTCCGTCCGGAAGACGTGGCCCTCGCCGCGGAGCCGCTCCTTGAGGGACCAATAGTTCTCGACGATGCCGTTGTGGACGAGGGCGATCGTTCCGCTGCAGTCGACGTGGGGGTGGGCGTTGTCCTCGCTCGGGCGCCCGTGGGTGGCCCAGCGGGTGTGGGCGATGCCGCAGCCGCCCGCGAGCGGATGGAGGCGGAGGTCCTCGTCGAGGTCCCTGATCTTCCCCTTGACCCGCCGGCGGCCGATGCCGTCGCCGCCGAGGACGGCGACCCCGGCCGAGTCGTAGCCCCGGTATTCGAGCCGCCGAAGTCCCTCGACCAGGTCCGGGACGACGTCCCTGAGCCCGGCGCAGCCGATGATACCGCACATGGTTTTTCTCTTTCAGTCGTCGAGGGCTTCCACCCCTTCGTCGTCCTCGTCCAAAAGCTGCGGCGGAGGACAGCCGATGAGCGGCAGGTACTTGCCCCCCTCGGCATGCGGGTTCAGAGATCCCAGGATGCGGACATCCCCCTGGTTGGCGAGGTCGACGACCTCGCCGGCGTTCTCCGGGGCCAGCACCTGGACGGACGGCCGATCGATCTGCTGATCGTTCGCGGCCCGGACGAGGCCGACCCGTCCGTCGCTCAGAGAGACGAGCGTGCCCACCGGCCATACCCCCATGAACTGGAAGAACTTGTCCAGAAGCTGGGGGTCGAAGAACTTGCCCTTATCGAGCATCATCAGCTCGTGGATCTTCTCGGGCGGATAATCCTGCTTGTAGGACCTCTTGAGGGCCAGCGCGTCGTAAACGTCGCAGATCGAGACAATCAACGAAGCGGCGTGGGGCTTACGGGCGTACGGCGACTTAGGATAGCCGGCCATGTCGTAGCGGAGATGGTGCTCGTAGGACACGACGATCGGCAAGACACCCAGGGTGTCCTTGTACCCGTCGAGGATCTTGGCGCCGAGGAGCGGGTGGTTGCGGATCTGGACGAACTCCGCGTCGGACAGCTTGTCCGTCTTCTGGATGATCTTGAGCGAGATGTAGAGCTTGCCGACGTCGTGGTAGAGCGCGGCGATGCCCAGGTCGAGGACGTCGTCCTTGGAGAACTGGAGCTTCGAGGCGAAGAACATCGAGAGCAAGGTGACGTTGAGGAGGTGGACGAAGGTCACCATGTCGGCCCTTTTGACCGAGGCCAGGTTGAGGAGCTCCTGGTGGCGGCCGACGAAGTCCTCCATGATGCCCAGGATGTTGAAGCGGAGGTCGAGGTAATCGACCTCCTCCTCCTCGAGGACGACGTTGAGAGCGTTGGACACGGTCTGCACGGAACCCTCGTACCGCATCCGCGTCTCGGCGGCCTGCATCGCCGGCTCCTCGCCCTTGACCATGGTCCGCAGTTTGCCGGCCCGGATGTTCTGGATGCCGTGCAAAGTGAAGTACTCCTGCTCGCTGATCTTATCCTGCCGCTTGACGCGGGTCAGGAAGATGATGAACTCGCGGAGCTCCTCGAAGCGCAGGCCCTGCTGGAAGATGATCCTCTCGATGCCGCTCTTCTCCAGAAAATCGATGAGCAGGCCGAGCTTGCCGCGCAGGTTGAAAAAGATTTCATCCTCCCAGGCCGCCTCGCCGCCGACGATGCCCAGGACGAGCTCCTTGCGGTCTTCGAGGATCTCCTGGACGGCGCCGTGGAGCTGGTCGAGGTACTCATTGAACTTGGGGTGGTCTCCGGTGTAGATCTTTCCGGCCTGGATGGCGTTCATCAGGTAGACGAAGCTGATCTTGATCTTATCCCTCACGCCATTTCTCCAAAACGCGGCCGGCTTCCTGCCGGACCTTGCGGTTCCAGACATCCTTCCGCTCGGACAGGGGCTCGATGTAGGGCAGAGCGCCGCGGAGGTCGTAGCGCTCGACGATCCGGAGGCTCCGGAGGAGCGACTTGTTCCGGAGGCCGTAGGGGGACGGCAGTCCGAAGAGCTTGGTGAAAGCGACGTGTTTGGTCCGCTCGTTCCTCATGAGGAGGATCAGCGCTTCGGCCTGGATGAACTCGTTCTTCTTGCCCAGGATGGGGAAGAGGAAGGCCTCGTCGAATTCCTTGAGGTTCTGCATCGACTGGAGGGCCCGGACTTTCATGGCCGGGTCGCCGGCCTCGTAGACCTTCTTCAGCGTGTCGATGGACACGGGCGTGTCGATGGACTTCAGGCCGTCGACGATCTTGCCCAGGAGCTCGCTGTCGGAGGCCTTTTCCCTGATCCCCGCGTGGAACGCCTCGAGGCGGGAGGGGAAGAACCGGAAACAGGCCCGCAAGAGAGAGGCGGTCACGATCCGGTCCTTGAAAACCGTGGCGAAATATTCATCTCCCTCGTGGACGCTCTGCCCGAGTTTCCCGATGAAGAGGTCGAGCTCCGGCCTCGTCTCGCCGCGCAGGATACAGCCTTCGACGTGCTCCGCGATGGATCGCTTGGCCTGATCGAAGGCCGGTTCGCCGACAAGGTCCGCGGCCCGGCTCTCGAGCACGTCGAAGAGGTCGAACAGGAACTCGAAATCGCCCTCCTGGATGACCCTCTCCCATTCCTCGGCGACCCGCCCCAGCTGGGCGACCGACGTCTCCTTATCGGTCTCTTGGGAGAGCAGGACAAGGAGGAGAAAGCGGTAGTTCCTCTGGAGGAACTGGCGGTCGAGGATGAGCTTCTTGTCGAAGGATATTTCGTTCAGGAGGTTGGACAGGGTCTGGCGGTAGATCTCGGAGTTGAGCTGGGACGAGGCCCCCGAAAGGAGGATGCGGATCTTCGACTCGACCTCGGGCCTCCGGTTCTGGGGGTTGTCGTTGTGGAAGAGGCCGTGGAGAGACGACGAGATCTTTTTGTGCCGTTCCTTGTCGATGATCCGGGAGAAGATGCTGAAGCTCAGCGAGTCGAACTTCTCGTTGCCGATGATCTCTTCCCAGAGCGTCGAGGCCAGGTCCTCCTCGCTCAGGTCGGCGATGAGGAGCTTGAGGTTCTCGAATTTCGACTCCGTCGGCGTCTTCCGGGCGGCCACGACCGTCCGCAGGAGCTGCTTCGCGCAGGTGCGGTGCTTCTCCTCGGAGGTCGCCTTGAGGTAGTGGAAGAACTTGGAGAAGTTCTTGTGCAGCTCCTCGTTCTGGATGAGGTCCTCGGTGTTGAACTTGCCGACGACCTTCTCGAAACTCCCGGCCAGCTGGCCGAGTTTCGTATCGTCGTCCTCCTCGACGGCCTCCATGAGGAGGTAGGGCCAGATGTCCTTGATCTCCTCGCCCTCGCCGAGCAGGACCTGGGAATAGTCCAGCACGTCGAGAGAGATGTAGAGGATGTTCTCTTTCTTGATGATGGCCTGGGCGCCGCCCTCCTTGACGAAGGCCTTGACGGGCAGCATGATCTTGGAGGCGAAGCGCATGAACTCGACCTGGGGGATGCCCGGCCGGATCTCGAGCCGCTTGATCTTGCGGAAATGGAAGAGCTGGGCCAGGTCCTGATAAGTCCGCTCGCCCTCCCAAAGCCGGTTGTCGATGAGGAGGGCATGGGGCGAGAAGCCGATGGACAGGGGACTGATGTAGACGAAGATGGCCTCGAGCTTGGCCATGAGCTCGTTGACGCTGCTCTTGAAAGCCGGATGGTCGAGGTTATACATCGAGGCCATCTTGAAGGCGACGCGCAGGGCCCGGGCCATGGATCGGATGAGCTCGTCCTTGTCGGACGGCCCGGAATAGTTCGGCGTCCCCGGGGCGGACCCGTCCGCCTTCAGGAGCGTCGCTTCGCCGCCGTCACCGGGCATAGGTTCACCTCATTGATTGGAACAGAGGACCATTCTCCTCTTCCCTGATGAAAATACCATCATCCCGATGGATGATTCAAGGGGTGATATCGCCTCCCCTTTTCCTTCTCATTGAGCCGTCCGGGAGCTTGTGCTATACTGCCCGAAAATGGAACGGAGGCTGACCTCATTCGCAGAGCAGTTCTGGCCCTCGCGGACGGGACCGTCCTCGAGGGCGTAGGCTTCGGCGCGAGCGCCAAGATCGGGGGGGAAGTCGTTTTCAATACCGGGATCGTCGGCTACCCGGAATCCATCACCGACCCCTCCTATCACGGCCAGATCCTGTGCCAGACCTACCCGCTCATCGGCAACTATGGCGTCGATCCCTCCCGCTTCGAGTCGGAAAGGCCGCAGATCGCCGGCTATGTCGTTGCGGAGCTCTGCTCCCGTCCGTCCCACGAAACGTCGGTGAAAACCCTCGACGACTGGCTCCGGGAGAACGGCGTCCCCGGGATTTGCGGCATCGACACGCGGGCCCTGACGAAGAAGCTCCGGGTCCGCGGCGTCATGCCCGGCCTTCTGGCCGTCGCCGACGGCCCATTGAGCCTCGCGGGGCTGCGCCGCGAGGCCCGCGTCGCACCCGACCCCAACGCCCGCGATCTCGTGGCCGAGGTCACAACGCCCGAGATCCGCATCACCAACCCCCGGGCCCGGAAGACGGTCGTCCTCATCGACTGCGGCGTCAAGCAGGGGATCATCCGGGCCCTCGTCCGGCGGGGCGTCTCGGTCGTCCGCGTCCCGGCCGACACGGACGCCGGCCGCATCCTGACCTTTGCGCCGCGGGGCGTTGTCATCTCCAACGGCCCGGGCGATCCGAAACGGGCCATAGCGACGATCGCCGCGGTCCGCGGGCTCCTGCGCGAGAATATTCCCCTTTTCGGCATCTGCCTGGGCAACCAGCTCCTGGCCTTGGCCGCGGGCGGGGACACGTTCAAGCTCAAATTCGGCCACCGGGGCCAGAACCAGCCCTGCCTCGAGGAGGGCACCAAGCGCTGTTACATCACCAGCCAGAATCACGGCTTCGCCGTCGACACCGCGACCCTGCCCCGCGGCTGGGCGCCCTGGTTCCGGAACGCCAACGACGGGACCAACGAGGGCATCCGCCACCGCCGCCGGCCCGTCTTCGGCGTCCAGTTCCACCCCGAGGCCTGCCCCGGGCCGACGGACACCGAATTCCTTTTCGACACGTTCCTCGAGGCCGCCGGATGAAAAAGCCAAAGAAGGTCCTCATCCTGGGGAGCGGCGCCCTCAAGATCGGCGAGGCCGGCGAGTTCGACTATTCCGGAAGTCAGGCCATCAAGGCCCTCAAAGAAGAGGGCTGCGAGGTCGTCCTCATCAATCCGAACATCGCCACGATCCAGACTTCCGAAGGGATGGCCGACAGGGTTTATTTCCTGCCCGTCACTCCCTATTTCGTCGAGAAGGTCATCGCCCGGGAAAAGCCCCAGGGCATCCTCCTCGCCTTCGGCGGCCAGACGGCCCTCAACTGCGGCGTCTCCCTCTGGAAAAGCGGAGTCCTCGAGAGAGCCGGACTGCCCGTTCTCGGGACGCCGATGGAGGCCGTCGAAAAGACGGAGGACCGCAAGCTTTTCAACCGGGCCCTGGCCGCGGTCGGCCTCAAGACGCCGAACGGCATTGCCGTCCGGACGGTCGCCGCGGGGCTCCTGGCGGCCGAGACCGTCGGCTACCCGGTCATGGCCCGCGTCGCCTACGCCCTCGGCGGCAAGGGCAGCGGCATCGCCTACACGCCGCGGGAGCTCCGCGAGTCGCTGGAAAAGGCCTTCACCGCCGCCCCCCAGGTCCTCGTCGAGGAATACCTCGACGGCTGGAAGGAGATCGAGTACGAGGTCGTCCGCGACCGCGCCGACAACTGCGTCACCGTCTGCAACATGGAAAACTTCGACCCGATGGGCATCCACACGGGGGAGAGCATCGTCATCGCCCCGTCCCAGACGCTGACGAACGAGGAGTACCACCGCCTGCGGGCCATCGCCATCAAGGCCATCCGCCACCTGGGCATCGTCGGCGAATGCAACATCCAGTACGCCCTCAACCCCCGCGACGGCGACTATCGCATCATCGAGGTCAATGCCCGCCTGTCGCGAAGCTCCGCTTTGGCCAGCAAGGCCACGGGCTACCCGCTGGCTTTCGTCGCCGCCAAGCTCGCCCTCGGCCATCTCCTGCCCGACCTGCCGAACTCGATCACCAAGGTCACGTCGGCCTGTTTCGAGCCGGCCCTCGACTACCTCGTCGTCAAGATCCCGCGCTGGGACCTCAAGAAATTCGGCCGCGTCTCGAAGAAGATCGGCTCGGAGATGAAGTCCGTCGGTGAGGTCATGGCCGTCGGCCGGTCCTTCGAGGAAGCCATCCAGAAGGCGGCCCGGATGCTCCAGGTCGGCGTGTACGGCCTCGTGGCCAACGAGAACTACTCTTTCCGGAGCCTGGAGAAGGAACTCCGCCAACCGACCGACGAGCGTCTCTTCGGTATCGCCGAGGCTCTCAAGAAGGGCTTCACCGTTGACCGCATCCACGAGCTCACCCGGATCGACCGCTGGTTCCTCCACAAGATCAAGTCCGTCGTCGGCTGCGAGGCCCGGCTCAGGGGCCGCCGGCTCGGCGCCGTGCCGCCGGACCTTCTCCTCGAAGCCAAGCGGAAGGGCTTCTCCGATAAGCAGATCTCACTCCTCACCGGCTCGACGGAGCTCCGCGTCAGGAAGAGGCGGAAGGAGACGGGCCTCGTCCCGGCCGTGAAGCAGATCGATACCCTCGCCGCCGAGTACCCGGCCCAGACGAATTACCTCTACGTGACCTACAACGGCCGCGAGGACGACGTCTCCTTCCGCAAGGACAAGGGCAAACCGGGCCAGGTCATGGTTTTGGGCTCGGGGTCTTACAGCATCGGCTCCTCGGTCGAGTTCGACTGGTGCTGCGTCAATGCCGCCCTGGCCCTCAAAAAGCTCGGCTACGCGACGATCATGGTCAACTACAACCCGGAAACGGTGTCGACCGACTATGATATCTGCGACCGGCTTTACTTCGACGAGCTCAGCTTCGAGCGGGTCCTCGACATCTACGAGAAGGAGCGGCCCCTCGGCGTCCTCCTGTCGATGGGCGGCCAGATCCCGAACAACATCGCTCTGAGGTGCCACCAGGCCGGAGTGCGCGTCCTGGGGACGCCGCCGGCCAGCATCGACCGGGCCGAGAACCGCTTCAAGTTCTCGAAACTCCTCGACGAGCTCGGTGTCGACCAGCCCGAGTGGCGCGAGCTCCGCAGCGTCCGGGAGGCCAAGGCCTTCGCCCGGACGATCGGCTACCCCGTCCTCATCCGGCCATCCTACGTCCTGAGCGGGGCGGCCATGAGCATCGTCTTCAACGAAGACTACCTCGACCGCTACCTCCAGAAGGCCTCCCGGGTGACGCCCGAGTACCCCGTCGTCATCTCCAAGTTCATCGAGAACGCCAAGGAGATCGAGCTCGACGCCGTGGCCGACCGCGGCGAGGTCGTCGCCTCGGCCATCGTCGAGCACATCGAAAACGCCGGCGTCCATTCAGGCGACGCGACCATGGTCCTGCCGCCCCAGAAGCTCTATATCGAAACGATCCGCCGCATCCGCGGCATCGGCTGCGAGATCGCCCGGGCCCTGGAGATCACCGGCCCCTTCAACATCCAGTTCATCGCCAAGGACAACGCTATCAAGGTCATCGAGTGCAACCTCCGGGCCTCACGCTCTTTCCCCTTCGTCAGCAAGGTGGCCCGGACCAATTTCGTCGAGCTGGCCGTGGCCGCCATCATGGGCCAGCCCGTCCGCAACCGGAAGACGACGCTCGACCTGAACTACGTCGGCGTCAAGGCGCCCCAGTTCTCGTTCTCCCGCCTCAAGGGCGCCGACCCGGTCCTGGGCGTCGAGATGGCTTCGACCGGAGAGGTCGCCTGCCTGGGCGAGGACGTCCACGAGGCCTATCTCAAGGCCATCCTCTCGACAGGGTTCACCCTGCCGAAGAAGAACATCCTGCTGGCGATCGGCGGCGAGGAATCCAAGCACCGCTTCCTCGGCCCCGCCCAAACTCTGGCCGGCCTGGGCTACAGGATCTTCGCGACCGAGCGCACTTCGGCCTACTTCAAGGAGAACGGCGTCCCCAACACACGCCTGTTCAAGGTCCACGAGCGGCGGGGGCCGAACATCCGCGACTACATCGCCGGCCGCAAGATCGATCTCGTCATCTCCGTCCCCAACCCGGGGAAAAGGGTCGAGTTCAACTCGGCTTACAAGCTGAGGCGCATGGCCGTCGATTATTCGATCCCCATCCTGACCAACCTCCAAGCCGCCGACCTCTTCGTCCAGGC
>Ga0315279_10003347_pt1 | contig 22507 bp, 40 predicted proteins | sample YL17G06_20_MG_FD_203694 | JGI IMG/M metagenome (GOLD analysis project Ga0315279, IMG submission 203694) | Sediment microbial communities from Yellowstone Lake, YNP, Wyoming, USA - YL17G06_20 | ecosystem: Environmental > Aquatic > Freshwater > Lake > Sediment | place: USA: Wyoming | collected... | reverse complement strand
CTCTCCCGTTCCGTGACGGCCCCCGTTCCGTTGTAAGGCGAAAGGTATATAAAGGATTGTCATTTTAGCGGAAAAGGTATATAAGCAATGAGCGACATAGTATATATTATAGGAAGTGAAAAAATATGGAAAAAATGAATTTGGCAACCAAGCGAAAAATCGCTCATGAACTAAGGCAAGCGAATGTTGAATCTTATGGTTCACGAACTAAGGTCGTAAATCATAAGGCCGACAACAATGTGACAATCTTAACAAGACTTGCTACATACACCGTCATTAACATCGCTTCAACTGTTGCAAAAAATAACAATGCTCTGATATACATTGATATCTACCGATTAAAGAGCGACACGCTTGAAATCGTTATTCATCAGGGGTGATTAAAACGACCCCCTCTTTTTCTTTTGACATTGACACGATTCTTGACCGCATCATGACCATTGAGGAATTCATTGAATCGGAAGGTGAGAACTGATGGGATACACCGAGAATATCACGCTCATCCACATCACGCACAAATCCCATATCGCTCATCGTAAATTGGGTAATAAAATCAATATGGTGGATAAAAATATTTATTCCTTTACACGAAAAGCGGAACAGAAGTTCAATGGGTGGATGTTTGATAACACGCCAGGGATATCGTTGAACATGCAGAATATTCGATGGTCGGCCCGATGTGAAGGAAAATCCATCGAGTTCGTTGCATCTCGGGCTTTATCCCATGAAGCGATGCATCACCTGTTGGAACAGGAGCATGGAAAAGGAGCATCGAAATGGTTGGATGTCATTGCTCCGAGATTGCGAAGAGAGGAATATTTTATCTAAAATCAGGGGTGACATTATGGATACGAAAAAAGGGATTGAAATCCTGAAAGATTTGAAGGCCGTTGGTCTTCATAGCGGAAGATTCTCTTTCGGTGTGAAGGCACTTCGAGTTCCCATGACACACACAATCGAATACCGAGACACGAAGCGTATTGTCTTATTGCGTGGGTGCCGGTATTACTTCGACATGAGAGATAATCAGATGGCCCTGGTGGTGTTCTAAGATGGTCAAGAGATATAAGAACGTGCCGAAGGAAATCATCATCTTCGTTATACAGGGGTGTTAATCATGAGAGACAATTATTCAATTGAAGACAAACATTGCCGGACATGTCATGAGATGCTTCCACGGGTGCCATCGCCCTTCGGATGGTTATATCATCTCATCTGTCCGAAATGTGGAACTAATAATTAAGACTTAATTAAGGCCGGTGCCGGAAGACTTTTTTCGTTTCCTTCACCACTTTTGATATCAAGCAAAAGTATGTTTTGCCTAATATCAAAACACCTTTCGGTGCCGGTTCTCTTTTTATTTTTCCCAATATTTTGCGATGATGGTATAGAAGATTATCGAGAAGATGATGATGAGTGCTAATACGATGCTTATGAGAAGTATTCCGATGCATAGCATGACAATCATCGCTATCATTATTTTTGACATCAGTTTCTCTTCCAGAAATATTTGTATAACCTGAAATTGATGTATGCCCACGGGCCTATGGTGAGTATTGCCGTGAACTCGGAATTGAAGAGCATCGAATGGAACGTCAATGCACAAATCAATCCAACTATGAAGAGATGGTCTTCATACCATGCTTTTGTGAGGTTCTGTTTTTTGTATAGATAGTCTCTAATCTTCAATAACAGGGGGATTGAGAACATGAGAATTAATGCACATTCAATCATCGTTATGTCCATCTTAATACCTCTTCATGTTCTTTTTCCAGAAGTTCTTTGTCCAATCCCATATTGAACTTCCAGCTTTTTTTCCGTGGCCTAAAAGTGATTCTTGCCAATTAGACCTTTTCCTATTTTTGAATATACTCATGTAATTTCTCCTTTATTTTTTCTTCGATTATTTTTTGTAAGATAGTTGCTTCTTTTTGATAATTGATTCCTATATATCCGATAAAATAGACGGACATGAAGAACAGGATTACACCCAGGATAACATTCCCCGTAAATCCGCAATATATGAGTGAAGCGATGATTATCCAGAGCAATGTGTATGATATGATGAATCCTCTCGTAAAAGATTTTGAATGTATGATTCGTGGGATGTGTTTTCTTGATATGAGAAGTATTTTGCCGATTGCATAGGCCATACCGACATAGCAAACAGGATTTCCTTCCGACATGACGAATCCAACGATTGATATGAATAAGAGAAGAAACATCCCATAGAGTTTACTTATGTCGCTTCTTTTTTTGATGCTCTTTTTTGTATTCATAGATATCGATTATCTCCGAATCATCATAGAGTTGAAAGATTGGTTTTCCATAAACGACCTTTGTATCTACCTTCTCGGTTTTAAGATTGACGATGGTATATTCGAACATGTCATATATTCCATCACCATCGGAATCGATATTGAGGTTCCTGGCAACGATTTTAATGTCCGTGTTATCTCGTATCCTTTTGTCATCCTGGCCCTGGAATTGGTCGGTGTATATGATATTGCAACCACGGTGCCGTGATTGAAGGAACAGGTTTGAAATAGAGATGTTTTGCGAAAATCCAGAATGGCGTGAATCACAAAGCGTGTGTAATTCATCGATACAAATGGTGCAACCACGCAATTTTTCTGATAAGTTTACCAAATCTTTTGGTTTAAGAACTTCTGTTTCGAATGAGAGGTTCTTCATGTTGATGAGTATTTTTTTGCCTAATATTTTATCCACATAGGCAAGAAGAACCATCATGAGTGTTTTTCCGCTTCCTCTCATTCCGAAGATTCCGATAATAACATTCTCCATTCGTTTGAACCCTTCCCATTTTCAAAGACAATCCTCATCATGAGGGTTTGTTTTCCGGTCTTTTTTAGTCTTCCGTATATGTCCATCCATGCGGAACCTGTCCGAACCGTGAAGCATCCGAAACAAAAATCGTTCATGCTCCGGTATTGTATGACCTGTTTTTTCATGGTAATCACTTTGAAAATTTCGATACCAAATCGAAATCCTTTGCATCGATAAGGCCACGGGATGATAGGATGTTGACCAATTGTTTTGCGGAACCTTCGTCTTTGCTTATCATGTATGTGATGAAGTTGTATATGAGGTCGTTAAGAGGTTTTATTTTGAACTGTTTTCCGAGTGAAGCAAGAATGCATATCGAATTGACCTGATTTTGGGTAAGGTTCGTTTTCATGTGTATGTGGTCTTTCGATAACCATTCATTGATTATCTTCTGTGCATCGATTGGGGTGATTGGCGATGCATCCGAACCTGGGGAGAATATTTGGGATAGAGGGTTCGTGAACATAGGTTTTTCTTCTTTTTTTGATTCTTCCGGTTTTTTCTTTTTTCCGACTATCATTTCACATCATCTCCTTAGTGAGACAAAAACGGTATCTTCGGTATCTGTCCGTGTCCGAAGTTTAACCATCCATAGACCGCAAGAATTATTATTGTTGCAACCCCGATAATTACCAGGATGAGGTTGAGGTTCTTCCGTTCCATCTGAATGAGTATCCGGTATGTGTCTAAATTGTATAATAGTGTGAGGACACGGGCCGGAACCTTTTTGTTTCTGTTCGTGAAATCTATTGGGTTCTCATTTTTTTCTTTGAACATGTAGAATGGAAGGAAGTTGTCGTGCATCGGTTCTAATTGAAGGCCGTATGGTTTGAGTTTATATGTGGTGCCTTCATGCTTGAATTGACGTTCCTTTGCATAGATATAATGAGATTGAATCATGCCGGTGTTCTCTTGTATGATTTTTAGTTTGATGTATAGTTCGGGGTGTTCCTTCACATCTTTTTTTGATGGTTCGGGATTCTCTTGCTTTTTTGGTTCTTCTTTTTTCCAAAATGCTAATTTCATTTTTTTCGAGTCTCCTTTTGTTGAATTTCGCTTCGAAAATCATTTTTATTTGACATCGAAATTTCACCTTACGGAACGTGTATGAAGAATACGGATATGAGTGTTATGAGTGAGAACACGAGAACGAAGATATAGAGACAGATAAGATAGAAGGTCTTTTTGTCCGATTGTAATTTGACCAACATATCATATAGGTCTTCCCCATATAATCTGTCGAATTCATCGTAATCTATTCCTTCGTTCACACCTTTGAAATCGTGAGGATTAGGATTTCCTTCCGAATAGTATGAGTTCGCTTTCAATTTTCCTTCCACGACTTCGGTGAAGGTGCATGAGGGTTTTATGATATATGTATCCTGGCCCTCTCGGAACCTTCGACTTGCTTTGACATACCGTATGAGACATTGACGGTTCCCTCTCATGATATAGGCCGTCAAATAGTTTTCTTTTGCCGGTATTCTTCCAGATGGTTTATTTTTGTTTCCCATTTTTATTTTCTCCCATATTTATTGCCAAAATTTAATAAGATTATTGCATCACGGATGAGGATGACACCGAAGAGCATCATTGCCGGTGAAACGAACCACCACACACCGGAAAAGACCGCTATGATTCCGGCCATCAATACAAGATAGAATATTCCGGCAAAGATGAGGAACCATGCTCCCTGTTTTCTGTCTCTCATGGCATATCCCATGAAGATGAAGAACAGGGTCAAATCTAAGAGTATGAAGAGAGAGAAATCGGACATGTCTATCGTGATGTTCGACAGGTTTATTCCGGATGTTCCGTTTCCTGTTCCTGTATAGTTCGCATAGACATAGTATCCGGTTCCGTTCAATTTATAGATATGCGTTCCGGATGCATTGAGGATGTTTTCAAGAAGATGTATGGCCGTGGTTCCGCAAACATTCCCTGTATAATTTGCCCATGAAATCCAGGATGATGACCTGTCATCCCATTGCCATTCGTGAGTTCCGGTTGCATTGACGATGTTCTCATAATGAATGAAGTTTGAGGTATAGTTGGCCCATACATGATATCCGGTGGCATTAAGATAATAGATGTGAGTTCCGTATGCGTATCCAGGGTTCTCCAATAGTTCAATCGGTGTCGTTAATCCCGTGTCATTGTCATAGACCCACCATCCCGTTGAATTGAATTTGTAGATGAATGATTTTGATACGTTTATGGTATTGTTTCGAACATGCAATGCCGTGGTGTTTCCTGTATAGTTTGCCCACATGTTTATGACGGTTCCATAGGCATTTGTGTTATATTGAAGAGTTCCTGTTGCATTGATTATATTTTGATAGAGGTTGAATAAGGGAGATATTTTTGAATAGTTTGCCCATATCCAATAACCTGTTGAATTTTTCTTATAGAAATGCGTTCCTGTGATTCCACCACCGATATTATCAAAGACGTTTATCGGTGTGGTGGTTCCTGTATAGTTCGCCCAAACTTTATATCCTGTTGTGGATGAATATTGTGTCTCGTGAGTTCCGGATGCATTGACGATATTTTGATATGTGATTATAGCATGTGATGGTATGCTCCATAGATAGAACCTCACGGTGAAGTTATGCCAATTGCTGTGATTGTCGGTGAAGTTGAAAGACATCCAATAGGTATGGTTTGTTGTCGTGTAATATGTCGATGTGTTCGCATAGGTGCCGTTGTTTTTATCTGAGATTCCGTTTATCTTTACATAGGCACCTGAGTTATTGCATTTATAGGTGACGTTCATTTTATCGCCCTCTGGGTCGGTGATGGTGACGGAAATCCCAGGTTGCGAATAATACATACCCACCGGTGTCGATGATGTGACGGATTCGTTCACCGGAACCGTGAATGATATTGTTGGTGGATAGTTTGGCCGTGTCGTGAAAGTATATGTTGCGTTTGTCCACACCGATGTTGTCAAATCGGTTGCATTGACCGACCACCAATATTTTTTATTGAACGTCTTTGCAAATGTCTCATATTGACGGTATGTTCCATCGAGAACTGATGTGTTCGTTCCGATAGTTGACCATGACCCCGTTCCGTTGCTCCTGAAATATAAGGTGAAATAATGACCGGCAATCGTATCGGTTCCTGTTATGACCAATGTTGGTTTTCGATAGACCAATGTTGCCCCGTTGGTCGGTGATGGGTTTGATTGAACCACGGAACCACCGGCAATTTCATTTCCGAATGATGCCCATGCAGGTCGGCATGATTGTGCAACGGCCCTGAATTTTGATACGAATATCCAATCTATATCGGCCTTCTCTTCGGCCCCACCGTATTGCTCTCCGATACCAGGAGATAATGCTGTTGTTGGTATATTTGTCGAAGATGCACCGGCATACAAAACGGTTGTGACATTGAGATTGGAATAGATGTGAGCGGTTGCTTCGGTTGAACGGCATATTGATATGATATACCATACAAGAATGTTATTATGGTTTACGTTTGCTTGGGCGAAGGTTCCATCCGACCACCCTATATCGAATACGGTTGCCGAATTACTGACCATCCCTGCCGATACTTCATTTCCATCGTTTGAGAGGTTGAATCCTGAACCCAATGTTCTCAATCCGGTATAGTCTTTTCTTTTCATCACGACCTGATATCCTTTACCCCAGGTTCCTGTGTTTCCGGCAATGTATTTTCCGTTGTTTGTTGCATCCATAGTCAATACGCTGTTGGAATAGGTCAATGTCGGTGTTCCTATGAGGTTCCATTTGTGAGTGTTTCTTGCGGTGCCGTTGAAATCATCGAAGAATTCGAAGGTGGTGTTTCCGTTTGATGTCGTGGTCGCTCCGGCCTTACCATAATACATCTGTATGCATGAATCGTTGTTTGAGTTATTCACCCAGAATGTCGCTTGCACACCGGATGTATAGTTTTGTAACCAATATGGTATCTCGGATGTATTGTCATGGATGAACCGTATGTCACCGAATGTATCCAAACAATGTCCGCCTGTCGTGACGTTTCCACCGGATGTTTTTCCGACTATTATTCTTGTTTGGTATTTCAGGAATTTTGGGGAGATGTAACAGTTCTTCATATATGCCCATGTTCCATCCCACCACGTTGCTCCGGCATTCTCAACGAAAGGCATTGCTGATAAAAGGATGAGAAAAGTGAAGATGATTGCGATGCTCTTATGGTTCATTATTTTCTCCCGTATTTTCTTCCGTAAAGCAAAAGCATGTATGCATCACGGAATATGATGACGGAAAACAGAACGAAGGCCGGTGATGTGAACCACCACACACCGGAGAAGGTCGCAAGAAGTGTCATCATGAGCGAAAGGAAGAATATCCCACCGAACATGAGGAAGTATGCTCCCTGTTTTCTGTCGGACATTCCGTATCCCATATAGAGGAAAAAGAACGTGAGAACCATCTCGATGACTATTCCGAACTGTCCGACATCGAATGATAATATGTTTGTCATTTTTCACCAATTTTAATTTGCTCACTAAGAAAAATATATTTGGGTTGCAAATTTGTCATTTTTCACCAATTTTAATTTGCTCACTAAGAAAAATATATTCGGGTTGCAAATTTGTCATTTTTTCATATCCTTATAGAATCGGAATCCATGCTTTTATTATTTCTGAGACATCGTATGCGATGATGGTTAAAAGAACGACATTCCATATAGTGACAATGATAGGCATTGGCATTGGCATGTCCATTCCGAGAAGTATTGCTCCGACACTGTTTGCGATGGGTGATATATCCCATTGGGAAGCATTTGAATCGTTATCCTGTCTTCCCGTGGTTCCGTGATTGTATGTATAATTTCCTGAATATGATGTTGATGAATCCCTTACCATGAGAGCAAGAGAATGGGCTGTGGTTGTCAATGCAAAGAGTATCATGCAAAAGATGAGTGTTTTGATTACAAACGGATTTATGTTTCTCATTCTTCACCCTCTTATTCCGTGTCGTTTGTTTCGCTCGTGTTCTTTCGTGAATAATAGAATATTCCGAATATGATTATGAGTATGAACATCAAAACGAATACTGTCCACCACGGCATTAATCCCCACATGATTGTGAGGAAATATCCTGTTAGAGATGTGATGAAAGATAAACCCATCATGACCGTTCCAGGAACTTTAAGTGTCATGCCGGTTGATGATTGTAATTTTGATGCTATGGTATAGATTATAGATAATGGTATGAAAGCAAAGACGATTATTATTCCTATTGCAATGAGTATGTAGTATTGGGTCGGTATGAATGAGAACCACGTTTGTTCGTTGGATGGCCCAGGTATTATTGTGTCGGAAGAGGATACCGTGAAATTATAGGCATTGCATAATAAGAGGTTCGATGAGTTTTGATTTAGATACATTGTTATCTGATATGCCCCGAAATGTCCTGGTGAATAGGGGAATGTGAATCGTTGGTTTTCTCCGACATATTGTGCGAATACGCCGTTGACATAGACGTTTACGTTTCCACCTGGAAACATGTGTGTTCCGGTTATGGTTATCGAAAGGTTTGTCACGACATCGGATGAACATAGATAGTTCTGTCGATAGGTATATACCGTATTTGTGTATATAGAGGGTATTCGTATGTAGTGGGAGCATGATGTTGCCAATCCATAGATGCTGTTTATATAAGTATATAGACCCCAATATTCGGCATTCGTTCCGTTTGATTGATAGGGGAATGTTGTCGTTTGATTGTTTGTCAATGGAGAATGTTGAATCATGCATTGAAGGAAATTATTGAGCATGGGTTTATAAGTGTCCATTGAAACGGCACCGGTGTATCCCTGTGGGTTGTGATAATATGCAATGACAGAATATTGAAGGAATTGGTCGGTGATGGATGGTGATGTTGATATATCATAGGGTGGCCGTATTCCAATGACCCATGCCGTGACGTTTGCAAGAGCGTGTGTCGAGTTCAATTGCAATTTGTATTTTCCGATGGTGTCGGGAGAGAATCCGAAACCGTCACCAGGATATCTACATGAGATTGGAAAACCGAACGAATACTGTTTTGTATTATTTTTATAAAGGTTGATTGTGAATGAAAGGGTGGTAGTTGAAAGGGTATATGCTCCGGTTATCATGTTGTATCCCTGTGATAAATCATATATATAGCCGGTTGTGTTCTTTGATGAATAATGTGATAATCCCAATGTAGCGGTATAATTGTAAGTTTTGGTTGTGACCATTCCGGTATCCCAGAATCTCATTCCCAAATCATAGGGGGATGTGGTTGCTCCGGCCCCATAGGTCGGAAGGAAATAAAGGAATATTCCTTTCCATTGCCATGTCCACAATACCGTATTATCTGACCATTTGAATCCGACAACGCCATCACCGTTTAAATCCTGTGAGAGCGAACCGATACCGATATCCCAATAGACTTTATTCGGCCCTGTTGATTCGGATGTTATTTGGTATCCATGACAGAAATCGAATGTCGGATATTCATTTGTAAGGGCGATGTTGCATGTCCATTGCAAGACATCGTAATCTGTTCCGTTGTCGATGCATGTTGGTGAAGAGAGATTATAGTTGTTTATGGTGCATGAATAATGAGATAGTGTGTAATCTTCGCTTCCCATCGTTGTCGATATTCTAAGTTCAACTGCTTTGATGGTTGTCGTTACCGGTGAATTGTATGTTGTCGAGATGTGTTTTGACCACCCCTGCCAATTAGAATATCCAAAAGAACCGACAGGATACCATCCGGATGTATCGAGACATCCGAAAGACGTTGGTATTCCCGTGTATGAATCTGATGTTGTTATGTTGACATCATCCATATAGTTCGATGAAGAAGTTGAGCCAATTATTAAACATCTATCAATTCGATAATTGTTTATAAAAGCTGATGTATTGCACGATGTTCCATTTTTCCAAAAATCTGCTGTATATGTTCCTGGCAATGAATTGTAATAATATGTTGTATCGCCATAGATATCATTTATTCTGAAATACCATTCATCAAATCCGGCAATATTTGGATTAGAATAAAATACGGATTGCCATACACCGGTTGAATCAGCATAGGACATATTAAACATCCCTGGTGGTGTGGATGAATACCAATTGTTTGTTCTTATGCAAACCATGAAATTCTTATGACGGTTTGATGCATCATTATAGAGCAAAGCATGGCCCATGGTTTTATTATAGAAAAGGAAGTAATCATAATCATTGAAATTTCCTGAATTTGTGTTTGTCAAATAGGTTGTGAAATTTGTGAGATATAGTGATTTTGAATAGCTGAAATTCCAATATCCGGCCCCGTTTATTCTAAAACTGTTGGCACCGCTTCGTGGAAGAGCATTATAGACATAAAAACTTCCGGAAGATGATGCTGTTTTTATGATTGATGTCTTAGGTGCCTGTGGAAATTGAAGGCCCGATGCACCACCTTCTGATGCTTCGAATCCGATTGCCGTTGTCGATGATATTGCCATGACGTTCATCGGCATTGATAACATGAGCAATGAACAGAAGATGGCAAATAAAAGAAGAATATTGTTTTTTGATTGTCTCATTTTTCTCACTTCAAAAATCTTTTTAGGTATCTTGCGTGTTTTCTTTCGTCTTTTGCAAGATTTTTTAATCCCATCTTTGAATATTTTTTTGCACCCTGTTTTTCTTCCATTATTTGATGACGAATCTTTTTCTTTTGGGCTGGTGTCAATGTTCCGGCACTTCTGAATTGGGCCATTGTGTTTACCATGTTTTTACCTCAGTAATATACTTTACGGGTTCCCCCACCACGCTTTCGTTTGAGATAATATTTTCCACCGTGTTTTCCATGATGGGTCTTTGCACCGCAACCATAAGGTTTTCTTGATTTGCTCATTTCAGATATCTCCCGACCCGTATGTTCAATTTCTTTTTTTCAAGACGGTGTTCCGCTTCGAACTGTCGTGTCATGGATTCGGCAACCTTATCACGGGTGGCCGGATTGAATGAGACACCGTATTGTTTTTTGTATTTTGAGTTCTCTTCGTCAACGGCATATCGCATGAGTTTGACGGCCTTTTTATGGTCATAGATTCCTTTCGCTTTTTTTCGTGAAAGGTTCTTGTAGATTGGAACTAATCTCTGTCGATAAAGGTCGGCATCATTTTCAGCCGTCAATTGAAGTTCTCTTGCTTCGGTTTCGTTTGCCGGTTCTCTGTGTTTCGTCATTTCAGGAACCTCTTTGTTCGTGGGTCTAATTTCATTTGGTATCCTTCTTTTGGTATCCTTCTTTTGGAAGTTGAACTAAGGCATACCCTTTTTCGACCTTCACGACTTTAAAATGAGTGACCCCTCTCATTGAAGGCCAATAACCATAAAGTTTTTTCATTCCTTTTTGAGCATTTGATTTTGAAGAGTAAACGTGATAGACACCCCACGCTTTATTTCCGATGGAAACATACGGATAGTTGGGATGACTTTCTTCTCGATGGATTTTGTATTTTCTCATGGTTTTTCTCCTTTAATTTTAAATGAAAGAGTAAGATATAGGTGGGTAGTTCCCCATCCCATATCTTTATGCATCACCCAGAACCCGATTAGGGTTTCATCTCGTGCCAGGTGTATAGGATTAACCCGAACACGAAGATAAGGATAACTAATCCCAGGATGGTCGCATAGGCACTCAGGTTGCTGTCGTTCTGGGCTTGCACAATCGTTGGCACGATTGCTCCGGTAAGGACACCCAATGCGATAGCTAGACCGATAGCCATTTCGACTACACGGGAACTAAAATCGCTCATTTCTTGATTTCCTCAAAAGAATAGTTCGATGGTCTATTTAAATCTATTTGATGGCATATATACAAATATATTGATATGGATATTTATATAGATATGAAAGTATAGAATCAGATATATAATAGTTACCATATATAGTTACTATTATATATTTCATTATTATATTAGGAATTGATGTCATTCCGTAAAGATTACAAAAATGATAATCTTTTAGTGCCGAATAGTGAGATACCATGAATCGAGATTTTGATTTTAAGGGCCGTGTTAAAAATTATGTAAAAGGAAGATTTTAATTTTGACATATATCTTTTTAGACATATTTCACCGAAAGTGATAAAAAGATGTGGTCATACAATACTATATAATGAAAATAGAATCAAGAGGTCAAATGATTATGGTCGATGAAAGAATAATATTGAATTGGCGATTGATGACAAAGATTGTTTTACTGATAATGTTCGTCTATACTATCGCATGTCTCTGTGATTTGACGTTAACGACATTCGTATGCGAACCTATTGGTAATCATATTGAGATGAATCCGATATCGGCCTATTGCATGAGCATCGCATTGGTGCCGTTCAATCTTCTCATACCATTAATTATCATCTATATATTAGCGATTTGCCTTTTGCCGACACGGAATCTTTATGTGTTCATGTTCTTTGTTTGCTATTGCTCCATCTTTATTTTCTCTCATTTGATGGGGTTCCTTCCGTTTGTCTTCGGGATGGTATAAATGGATGCAAAAGAACTAAAAGAAAAGATGCAAAGCGATAGGCGAAAGGCCATCTCACGCTTCATCGAATCGAACCGGAATGGTATTCGCATTGTTGATTTGACACAAAATAAGGATTCTAAAAATATATATTTCATGAGAAGTAATATAAATAAGGAACGATACAATAGAGTATCAATGAAAAATTTGAAAGAACGATTGATGAAATTTTCGAGAATACGAGAAAATTCAATTTCCTCTCGATTTCGGAAATGGTGGGATGAGCGTGTCGAGAACGCCAATAAGATTGCATTCGACATCACATCATCAAACCAGGAAGCGATGGAAAAAATATTGAACATCGGGAAAAAGAAAAAATAGGATGGATGCACATGGAAGATGACCAATGGAGAAAAAGGCAAGATTTCTATACTCTGATGGCATTGAAAAAGAAACGGGAACAGGAAGACAAAAAATATCGTGAACTATATGGTGAACACAATGAAGAATCTAAATGATGTTATGGATTTGGAAGACATCGATTTGATAACTTCCGTTGCTTATCGGACAAAATGTATTATCATGGATGCAAAACGGAATGGTGAACTATAATGCGTTGCCCGAAGTCACCACCGAAATATCGTCATTCGAATACACATTCCGGTGCCGGAAATCCTTACGGTCACGGCATGAAGAGTCATGCATGGGAAGGCCACGGCAAGAACCGTCATTGTAAGAACTGTCATAAAGTTCCAAAATAAGATTGATTATATCGAGTGAATGAAAATATAAAATGAAAGAGGTAAAACCTATGGCGAAAATAACCCAGAAGTCTCTACCCGATGAGGAAGAGAAGGCAACCGAGACACCCGTGAAATCGGGAAAAATCGTTCCAACTGATAGTTGGATAAATGTGAAAGGGAAGGCCATCTATGTGAATATCCCAGAGAAGGATATTCGTGTCGTGAATGGTCGTGTATCCTTCATCACATCATTGGTATCTATCCAGGATTTAGCATCCGGTGAAAAACACGGTGTTAAATTAGGGAGATTCCAGGATTAAGGGTATCCCCCTTAATCTTCATTCTTTAATCAGGATTTGATAGCATGATGTTCACAATACTAAAATATTCATTGATAGTTGTATCCGTCTATGTGATGATGTTTTCCATAGTTAATGCAATATCAATCATCATGATGAATATATGGATTGCATTGGCATTCATCGTATTGTTTATTGTCATGCTGTTCGTTATGATAAAACTATGGAGATGGCAATAATGAGTTCTAAGGCCGGATTGCGACATAAGGCAAGAGAATCATCGAAAGGGATTGTCTCATCTTTGAAATTGGAATTGCGGTTGATTCATTCGAATCCGGAAGGGTTCGTGGTCATGCAATTCTTGAAGATGGTGAAGATAGTTCAATCTCGGAATTTCATGGATGAATCAAAATTCAAACAGATGTTGAAAGATTACATCGACACCGGAAAATTGCCGGAAGAACCGAAGGTCGAATAAATGAGCATCATCCCGAAGTCGATGCTTCCATTGGAAGCGATGTATGAGTTCAAAATGACTTTCGCTAAATATTGGCGAAAGATTTTAAGACCGGCATTCATACAATCTCTCTTCGGGGGTATGATTATGCTCATGCTGTTGCTTTCGATTTGGCACCGCTATCTTAATGCGACCATCATCGTGACGGGGATATTCTTCATGTGGGTCGGATTTCTTATCGTTCATATCGTGTTTCGCTGTTTGAAGGGCGAAAGCGTGAAGGAAGACTATGAGAGAGATGAATAATTTGCGAAACGAAAAATATTTTTCTCATCAATCGAGCAAATTAGGAGAACTTCGAAAAATGAATAAAAAGACGAAGAATAAAATACTCTTTGCCGGTATCATTGCATTCAATCTCCTGTGGATTCCTTACGTCATAGATGATTGGGTGAATGTAGTTATATATCCTTCACCTTTATTGAATCCGAATTATTTTTCGGAGACATGTTGGCCTGGGGATGGTCATATATCGGGATGGGAATATCTGTTCTTTTATCTTGTTTGCCCGATGGTGTCGGCAATAGCGTTCATCGAATTTGTGAAAGGATGGGAAAATGAAAAAAAAGATTAAGGATTCACGGTTATTATGGGAAGCGACAAAGACCTGTGGGATGTATATGGCCATGCAATACTATTGTGTGAACGTGATGTTCAATCATGAAGCATGGGAATACATACTATTAACACAAAAATATATGAAAGACATCATCATGTTCGACACGATGAGGAATAATAAAAAAGGAGAATGAAGAAATGAATCCATACAACATGAAAAAAGTCGAGATGCAGTTGTTTATGACGGGTCATTGCAAACATAATCATCTTTATACTGAGCATCCACGATGCTATGATAAGGAGATAGGTAAAAATCCGAAAATAGGAATCCTGGATATTGAGACTACATGGGGATTTTATGCCGATTACGGATTCATGCTCTGTTATGCCCTCAAAGTATATCATTCCGATAAGATTTATTCATCGGTGATATCGAAGCGTGACATCATGAGGTTCGAATACGATGAACGGATTGTCAAGAATCTCGTTAACGATTTGAAGAGATTTGATGTTATCATCACTTATAATGGAAGTCGGTTCGATGTTCCATACATCCGGACACGGGCATTGAAATACAAATTGGATTTTCCGAAATATGGGTTCATGAAACATATTGACCTGTATTACATAGTGAAATACAAATTAAAGATTAAACCGAATACTCTTCAAAATGCATGTTCGATGTTCGGTATCAAAGGGAAGAACCATGTCGATAGGGAGATATGGTTGAAAGCATCTCAGGGCCACCGGAAATCGTTGCAATACGTCTATGACCATTGCCTTCGTGATGTCGGAAGATGCACCGAAAAACTGTATGATAAAATCATCGACTATGCACGAAAGACGAACAGGAGCATCTAATCATGGGATTGCATATTACACAACTGTTGGAATGTGATTGTGTCGGTGCATTGAAAGAGCAATTGCCTATGAAAAGGATTGCTCTTAAACAGATTGGGGAATCAAAGTTCGAAGCTATTTATCAATGCCCACATTGTAATAGGAGCATCCGTGTTTCCTTCAAAGTGACGTATCAAGATTACAATAAAGGATTGGTGATTGAATGAGACAGAGGATTTTAGTCTATACATGTTCGAAATGCGGAAAACTCATCGGCACCCGTGAGAATTTTTGGGTGAATGACAGAACGAAAAAGATTCTATGTGAGGGATGTTATGATAAGCAATGATTTGTTGCTCACGATTTCTTCAATATGTTTCGTCATCTGTGCAATTCCTCAGTTGATTAGAAATTGGAAATACAAAGATACGTTCACTCAATCGATAATCATGAACAGTTTTATTTTGGTCGGAACGTCATTGAGTATCATCGCATATATCAGTTTGCATTTGACCATTGCTCTCATGTTCCTGTTTGTTGAGTTCATTATCACCATCATATTGTTAATCCAGATTATAGTATGGCGAAAGACGAAGGATAAGGCAATCAAGAAGGAAATCGAGAAGGTCGAAAGTGCAAGAGCGTTCATTCGAAGCGTGAGGGGATTGCGATGAAACAATATTATCTTGCCCATCAAATCAAATTCCGTCATGAGATTCGTGCCATCCAGAAAGATTTGGAATATTATTATGGAATCACTCTCATCAATCCATTCTATGACACCGAAAGAAAAGACATTGAACGTATTGATGATGGAACATTGAAGAATACGGAAATGACGGTGCAAGAGAAGGAAAATATCGTCTTGTTTGATTTGGATACGATGAATAATTGCGATGGTGTGGTATGCATCATCATTGACCATGATATTATCGGTTCATTCATGGAGATTTTCTATGCGTGGCATGACCTGGATATTCCCGTCTATGTTATCTGTCCAGATGATATGATTCGGTTGCATCCGTGGGTGGTCACATGTGCATTCAAGCTATTCAAATCAATCGATGAGTTCAAAGAGTATCTGAAAACAAATGGGAAGGATATGCAATGATTGAGACAGAAAATATTAAAACACCGTTCTTTTCGGTATGCATCGAAACGCATGCCCGTGGGCCGACCATCTATGAGACTTTGAAATCGTTGAACGGACAGGTCTTTAAGGATTTTGAGGTCATCGTGGTCGATAACAAATCCACCGATGAAACCTTAGACCAAATTCTCATGGCCATGCTTGACTTCCCGAACCTTCACATACTTTTGGGAATCATACGGGAGCATCTCGGTGGTGTGAAGAGTTGGAACGAAGCATTAAAGTTGGCAAGAGGAAAATATATTGTAATGTTCGAAGGTGATGACCGGATGAATGAAGACCATCTTCTGAATGCTCATAAGTTCCTGGTGATGAATGACAACATCGGTGTTTATTTCCTGGGGAAGAGATATCATATCTACAATGACATGGAATTCTTTGACCATATATATTCGATGTCGGGATGTCCAGCACCATCTCAATCCATCTTCATCCGTATTGATAAGAACGGGGAGCAAATCCTCTTTGATGATGAGAATTATGAATATGCTCCTGAGATGGATTTGTTCATACGGATTGCATTGAATGGATATCATGCGTATGAGGTTCCATTGAAGACCGTAATTCGAAGACCATCTATCGGATATAAGACGTTGCCAAATTATTTCCATGATTCCTATATAGTGAACGCAAGATATTCGTTGGTCGCTTCGATGAAAAAGGCGAACATTGTCTATATGAATATTCTGATGAAAGACATTATCATGAAAGTGAGGTTACTATGCAAAAACCTGTTGCGATAATCGACATCGATGGGATTCTCACGGATTACCCAAATTGCTTCTTGTATTGGGTGTCGGACAAATACGGAACCATGTATGAATCAATAGAAAAAATGCAGGATTCTATGACGATTGAGGAATACAATTCCATAAAACACGAATACAGGATTTCGGGTGTGAAGGCCACGTTGCCGGTGAAGGAAGATGCTCTGAGACTTCTGGAACTTCTGAATGACCTGGGATACTACATTTGGATTGTGTCATCACGGCCTTTCATATGCAGGGAAGATACCATCTCATTCCTGGATTTGAATTGCATACCGTTCAATCGGTTGACATTGACACCGACAAAAAGATTATTCATAAAGAAGATAATGGCCGATGGGAATGATGTTCGAATCATCATTGATGATAACATGCAAAAGTTGGTGATATGAAATGACAAATAAAAATTACGTTTCGGGCCGGAACTTCGAATACAAAGTCAAGAAATATCTTGAATCGAAAAGTTATTTGGTGGTTCGAAGTGCCGGTTCTCATTCGATTGCTGATTTGATTGCATTCAAAGAATTCACTATGGCATATCCTATGTTGATTCAATGCAAACATCACGGCATGAATAAAAAGGAGATGCTTAGGATAGGAAAGTCTCTCGGTCATTATGTTGTAGATTTCTATGCGGTCACAACGGAAAAACGGAAGATGATTTTCTATCGGTTCATGAACGATGACGATAATCCAATGTTAATGAAGGTGAATCTATAATGCCATACATAAAACAGGAGCAAAGGCCGTTCATAGATTTGCTTGCACGACTTTTCATCGGTGATGGTTTGCTAACGGGCCGACTTAATTATTTCATCTTTAAGGTCACAAAGGAATACATCAAGAAGGCCGGTGAATCGTATGCCAATTATAGGGATGTCATCGGTGAACTAGAATGTGCAAAATTAGAGATTGAACGAAGGATGCTTTCGAAATATGAGGATAAAAAAATAAAACAAAATGGAGATATAGAATGAAGTTCAACAAATCTATTGGAACCATTAAAGGAATGCAAATACGGTTATCCGGTTATCTTAGTCTCTTGAATTTCTTTATGGTTCTTTATCTGTATATTATCAAAGAACCTTTCGGATTGAATTGGTTGCAATGGATTATCTTGATGTTCATTGGCATATCCGTCACTATATTCATCGATAATTATATCTTACTTGCATCTGAAACACATTACTTATGGTCTAAGAATCCGTGGGCCATTGAGATGAGGGATGACATCAAGAAGATAAAGAAAAAATTGGAGATAAAAGAATGATTGGAAGATTCATACATTTTATTCATGCCGATGATTTCATGCGTATGTTCTTCACGGCCTATGAAATAGATGTGGATGAGCAAAAATCAAAGAAAAATGTCCGAATTGCACGAAAGTAATATAAATAAGGAGCGACAAATATATAGATGTCCGGTGGAACGAAGTCCAATGAACGGGTCTATATCGGAATCGTTCTATGCCTGTAAGGACCACGAATTGGTATGGTGGGAAACACACTAACCCACCCACCGGCAATAAATCTTAATGGAGATGAATGACATGGAAGATATGAAAGAAGCGAATCAGGAAACATACGAACATTGGTTGAACGAAAAGCGGAAGAATAAGGCCCAATGGATAAGTGAGCATCCATAATGCTTGAAATGGTTATCGTAAATTGGTATGATGTCTCAAAGACCATGAATGATGATTCATTCAATAAAGACACCAACATCGATTCCCGTTTGATAAAGATGCAAACTATCGGATGGTTGTATGCACAATCAGATAAGGTTGTTTTCATTGTGCAAGAGTTCTCCGATGGTGTTCCGAGAGATTACGTCACGATTCCAAAAAGTCTTATTATAGATATAACGAAGGTGGATTAAAATGGAAATAGAGAAAAGACTTTTAAATCATGCAAAGAAGAATAAGGCCGGATTCACGGTGAAGGTCGAGAACGGGAAGATAGTTCCCGTAATCGGAACTCAGAAGGAACGGTATTCGGTTGCCGGTGATACTGCCATCGTTTACACACCAAAAGAAAAGAGCATTCAGAATTATGGAACCATAAAAGATAATTCGTATGTTGGTGGATGGTTCGATAAGGAAACGGGGAAGTATCTAATCGAGCGTGTGAATCTTTATTCGAATCAGAGACATGCATTGACCGTTGCTAAGAAGCGTAAACAGAAGGCCATCTTCGATTTGGTGAAGATGAATGAGATTGCAGTTCGATATCCGAAATCTGTTCATGTCACCGGTATGAGAATTAAGACGATATCAAAAAAGAAGATGGGTGACTATTCAGCCCTTCACGGAAAATTGCCTAAGAACGAATTACCTAAGAATCTGAAAAAGATACCGAAAAAAGATATCCTAATCCGTGGTAACATCAAAGGAAAAAGGCGAAGAGCGATTTTGCAACATGAGAAGGAAGAGATTAAACTCATGGATAAAGGGATGAAATATAAATCTGCACATAATAAAACGATTAAGATAATGAGGGAACGGAAAAGGAAGGCACCGGTGATAAAAAAAGGGAACCGGTATTACAATACCATGACTGGAAAATATGTGACAAAGAAGACCGGAGCAAAACTTAACAATTATTTCAAGAAGCATCCAGGTGGCACTTTGTATCAAGCGATGGGAAGTCCGGAATACAAAAAGAAGACCGCATGGCCGGAGCAATCGAAGTTCATTCAGAACATCTACAAGAAGCGGAAGACCCATGTGGTGAAGACACGAGACAGGAAGGGCCGTGAGGTCTATTATAATCCATTGACGGGGAAGCGTGTCAATAAACAAATAATGAAAAAAGTTCAATCGATGGATTTCACCGAAGGGATTTTCAGGGTGCAATTATATCGTATGGCAACGAACTCTCAAAGGGTGTATCATATCCTGAAATCAAAGGTTGAAATGCCGTTGCAAGATTCATCAGATGTCGATTCGTTGTATGGTTTGGTTCGTGACCAATGGTTGCATCGGGCAATGGAGATAATACCACGAATTGCCGAAAAATACAAATTGAGCAAATACATGGCATTGACCATCATGTTCTCACATGAGATTTATTCGGCACGAAATACACCGAAGACGTTGGGATATGTTGATATAATCCGGTATGCCGACCCGTTGAATAAGGCCGACATAAATTCATTGCCCATTGGATTGAAAAGGGCGATGGTGGATTATAATAACTATCTGATGAAATATAGCATCATCATGGTTAAGAACATCACCATCTATATCTCTTCGAATAAACCGAATCCAGAAGCATTGATGTTTGCCAAAAACCGTATGGGTGTGATTAACAGGAACGGAAATTAAAGATGATTTCATGTCTCTCTATAATCCCTATAAACCGAAACGTGAAAGGCCAATCCTGGTTTTCGATATAGAGGGATATAGATATTCCGACCTGATGGTTCCGTATTTGCTCGGTGTGTATGACCCACTTTTTGAAGTGAGCAAATGGAACCCTTTTATTTATCGTGGTGAAAATTGTATAAAAGAATTCCTGGATAAGTATATCACATATAGCAATCGTGGTAAGGTGTTCTATGCTCATTATGGGAGCATATTTGATTTTCCGTTGGTATTGGATGAACTGAATAAACGGCCTTTCAACATCTATCCTATTGTGAAGGGAACGAAGATAATTAAGATGACTATTTCGGACAACGATAATCATAATTGGTATTTTCAGGATAGTTCGGCATTGCTTGATTTTTCTCTGGATAAATTGTCGCAAGCATTCATTAAGAACGAATCGGAACGTAAATTGCATCCTGTTCAAAAATCAAAGGATTACGATGTGAAGTTATATCAGTATTATTTAAAGCATCCGAATGAAGTGATACAATATCTCCGGAATGATTGCACTTCTTTGTATAAGATTCTGGATGAATTCAAGCATCAGATTTTAAACATCGGTGGTGACATGGGCCTTACGATTGCATCAACTTCATTAAAGACTTTTAATCATAAATACCAACAGAATCCTTTGTATATGTGTGAGAAGGAAACGAATGACATATTCCGTAATGCTTATTATGGTGGAAGAACCGAGATTTTCAGGATGTATGCCCCCGAAAAATTAGGGCCGTATTCTTATTACGACATAAATTCTCTTTATCCAACGGTGATGGAACGGAATCTATTTCCGGTATCGTCACCGCAATTGATTCACAATCCACGGAAGGAAATAATCCGTGAGGAAATCGGAATAACGAATGCACGGATAGAGACACCGATTGACCGGCCTTACATCCCGTTGTTTCCGCAAAAAATACAGGTCGGGCAATCAAGAAAAATGATGTTTGTCACGGGTAAATTCGAAGGATGGTGGGATAACTCTTTACTCCAAAAAGCGATGGATTTGGGATATAAGGTCGAAGGTTTGAAATCATATACGTTTAAGGCCGAACCAATCTTTAAGGATTATATTCACGATTTCTATAAGATTAAGAAGGAATCGGAAAAGGATACACCCATGTATATTATCGCTAAATTGCTCATGAATTCGTTGTATGGGAAGTTCGGCCAACATCAGATTTCCCAATCCATGATTAAAGACCCGAATCCAGATGAGGAAAAATATAAGATTATTTCGACCCTGGATTTTGAGAATGATTGGGTAATCGTGGAAGAGGAAGGCAAAGGGAAGTCTTATCTTCCTCAGATTTCGGTTCATGTCACGGCATTGGCCCAATTGATGCTCTTTGAATCATTTGAGAAGGTCATGGAGAAGGATTATCATATTTTCTATTGCGACACGGATTCGATGATTACCGATTATAATAATATGAGAACATCGAAGGAATTGGGGGATTGGAAATTGGAGAAGAAAGTTCTCTGTGGATATTTTGTTTTGCCTAAGACGTATAAGATAATCGCTGAGGATGGAAAAATCGATTTGAGGGCGAAGGGGTATAGTCGAAATTTGCAATCAAAAATCTCTGCAAATGCATTCGAGCAAGCGGTCTTTCACGAGAACTTTGCCGGATTTAAAGTGATTTCCGACCAAAAAGAGATGCTAAGAGCGAAAGCATCCTTCCGAAGATTCCATGATTTTAACCATCTTGATTATATGAGGAAGTCAATTCAACATCGCTATAATAAAAGGAAAATCCTGAAAGATTTGGATACACGGGCCTTCGATATTAATGAGGTTGTTTCTATATGATGATTATTATATATACTCTGGGTGTGCTTTATCCCGTGATTTATATATATTTCATGTCAATCATTACCATGCTAATGAAAATAGGAGATAGGCGGGGGTAACTCTCT
>Ga0315279_10003346_pt1 | contig 22509 bp, 8 predicted proteins | sample YL17G06_20_MG_FD_203694 | JGI IMG/M metagenome (GOLD analysis project Ga0315279, IMG submission 203694) | Sediment microbial communities from Yellowstone Lake, YNP, Wyoming, USA - YL17G06_20 | ecosystem: Environmental > Aquatic > Freshwater > Lake > Sediment | place: USA: Wyoming | collected... | reverse complement strand
CTGTTTAATATCCCATCATTTGCCCTGTATGTGAAGCTGTCAGTGCCATTCCAGTTGGCATTTGGTGTGTATGTGAACGAGCCATTTGCGCTCAGTGCTAATGTGCCATGAGCTGGATTATTTACCAATATCGCTGTTAGCGTATTCCCCTCAACATCGGTATCATTGCTAAGTACTCCCGATGCTACTGGCACTGTTAGCGCCGTGTCCTCATTGGTACTGTAATTGTCATTCACTGCCACTGGTCGATCATTGACAGGATTCACCGTGATAGACACGGTTACGTTTCCATTCCCACCGTTGGATGTTATTGGTATTGTGGAAGTATATTTACTTGGATCCATTTGCCTTGTCACTGTCACTGTCACTGTTGATGGAGTTCCAAATACCGTTAACCCGCTTGCGGAATCTACCTTGAGCCATGCAGGTAATTTAGCAGTATCTATCTGCCAATTCAGGACGTCTCCACCAAGATTAGCAATATTAAACGTCAAATTTGTCGTTGTTGTTCCAAAGTCCAGCAATATCGGTGATACTGAAAATGTCGGATTTAGAACCGTCATGGCGACATTTACCTGTTCAACTCCACCATCCGAAGTCAATAATAGTACATCCTTGTAATTGTCGGATTTAAGGTTAGTTCTAAGCACTGATACCGTGACGCTTACAGAATTTCCTGCATCCACAGAACCACTTGCGGGATTAATCGTCAGCCATGGTTGTTGTTTTGATGCCTGCCACGTCAGCGTTCCACCGCCTGAGTTGCTGATCGTCAATATTTTCTGAGTATCAGACGTTCCAAAATCTATACTCGTCGGAGTAAATGCCAGACCCGGTATCGACATTGCCACTGATACACTACCGTTTCCACCATTGGACGTAAGAGATATTGTATCAGTATAACTGCCGGGTAAAAGTCCGACTCTGGACACCGTTACAATAACATCTGCGGATTTTCCTGCATCAACAGAACCACTTGTTGGATTAATCGTCAACCATGGCTGTTGCTTTGATGCCTGCCACGTCAGCGTTCCACCACCTGAATTACTGATCGTCAACGTTTTCTGAATATCAGACGTTCCAAAAACAATCGCCTTCGAGGATAATGATAAACCGGGTATAGCCACAGTCACCAGCACGTTATCATTTCCACCGTTGGATGTAAGAGCTATTGTATCAGTATAAATACCCGGAGCCATATTTGAAGTTACAGTAGCTGTTACGCTAACTGACTTGCCTTCATCTACCGATCCACTTGTTGGGCTAATTGTCAGCCAGGGTTGTTGATTTGATGCTTGCCACGTCAGCGTTCCCGCACCAATATTGCTGATTATTAGCGTTTTATTAATATCTCCTGCGCCAAAGTTCAAAGACACAGGAGTGAAAGATAATCCAGGAATCAACATTGTCACTGGTATACTGCCGTTTCCACCATTGGACGTCAGGGATATTGTGTCCTTTTGAGTTCCGGGGGGAGCTCCTATTCTGGATGCTGTCACTGTAACGACTGTTGATGCACCAGATAATATGAATCCGCTTGATGGTGACAGACTAAGCCACGCTTGAGTTTTTTCCGCTGACCATGACAGTGATCCGCTACCCGTATTACTGATTGTTAATATTCCTTGAGTCTCTGACGTACCAAAATCAAACAAAGTCGGCGTGAAAGCTAGATTTGCTACTGACATAGCAACAGCGACACGACGTTCACCTGCGTTTGAAGTCATCACTATAGTATCAGAATAGGAACCGGGTTTCACATCTGTTCGTGAAACTGTTACTGTAACATTAGCTGATCTGTTGGCTTCCACTGTGCCACTGGTCGGATTGACTGTCAACCACGCTTCTTTATTTGATGTCTGCCACGTTAAAACTCCACTGCCATTGTTGGTGATCGTCACCGACTTCTGAGTATCCAATGACCCATAATCAAGCGATGTTGGAGAGATAAAAAATCCCGCTACGTCCATGCTGACTGATACAGTATCATTACCTACATCAGAAGCAATAGATATAACATCAGAATAAGAACCGGGAGTTATGCCTGTTTTCGATATCGTTGCCGTAATATCAACAGATGTTCCTTCTAGCACTGCACCGCTGGTTGGGTCCAGAGTCAACCATGTCTGTCTCTTAGACGCTTGCCAGTTTAGTGTTCCACCACCAATGTTGCTGATTGTCAACTTTAGTTGTGTATCTGCCGATCCAAAATTTAATGCGGTTGGAGATAATGACAATCCCGGTATCGGCATAGTAACAGGCACGTTATCGTTACCACCGTTAGACGTCAGTATTATCTTATCCGTGTAAGCAAACGGCTTCAGGTCTGCTCTGGATACTGTAACTGTAACATTGATAGATGATCCTGCTGATAATGAACTACCTGTTGAACTCAGGGATAGCCATGCCTCTTTCTTTGATGCCTTCCATGCCAATGTTCCAGCACCACTATTTCTTATAGTCAGCGTCTTTTGGGTGTCTGATAAACCGAAGTCCAGTGATAATGGTGAAAAGTCTAAGCCCGGCATTAATAAAGTCACTGGAATACTGTTATTTCCTCCATTTGACGTCAGATCAATATTGCCAGTATAAGAACCGGGTTTTATTATAGACCTGTCAACTGTCACTGTAACGTTTGTTGATTTGCTATTTCCTAGAGAACCAGATTTTGCAGATAAAGAAAACCACGTTTCTTTACTAGATGCTTCCCAATTTAGAGTTTCACCACCGCTGTTTGTTATAGTGAGAGTTAATTGTGTGCTGTCTGATCCAAAATCCAATGATTTCGATGAGACTGATAAAGTTGGTGGTGGTTCAGGAACAGTCATTGTTACAGGTACACTTCCATTTTCGGCATTAGTCGTTATGGATATAGCATCCTTATAACTGCCGGGCGTGATGTTATTTCTGGAGACTTTTGCTGTGATTGTAGCAAATTTTCCCGATTCTAGTAAACCTATAGATGGAGACAATGTAAGCCATTCCTGTTGTCTTGCTACTTGCCACGTCAATGTTCCCCCGCCAGTATTTGTTATAGTCAGGGATGTTTGAGTATCTGTTGTGCTAAAATCCAGAGATGCTGGAGAGAAAGCCATTATCGGATTAGTCAAAATCACACCCATCGTCACGGTGACGTTGCCATTTCCTACATCTGATGTCAAAGATATAACGTCTTTGTATGAGTCCGGATTTAAATCGGCTCTGGATACTTTGACAGTTATAGCGTCTGATTTACCTGACGTCAAAGATCCGTTTGTCTGTGATAGCGAAAGCCAGGGTTGCTGTTTCGATGCCTGCCAGCTTAGTGTTCCACCACCAACATTATTGATTGTCAGCGTTCTTTCTGTATCCGCATTGCCAAAATCCAGCGATGACGGTGAGAATGATAATGATGGCGGTGGTTCAGGCACAGTCATTGTCACTATTACATCACCTTTTCCACCGTTAGAGGTTATAGATATAACGTCCCTATATGAACCCGGCTTCAGGTCTGCTCTGTTTACCTTCAATGTAATAGTCTCTGATTTACCAAGCGTTAGCGATCCGCTTACAGATGATAACGAAAGCCATGATTGCTGTTTTAATGCTTGCCACGTCAACGCTCCTCCGCCAACGTTACTGATAGTCAATAAATTTGGTACTTCTATTGTGCCGAAATCAACTGACTTTGGATCAAAAGATAGCGAAGGTGCTGGTTCAGGCACAGTCATTGTCACAGGTACGTTACCATTTCCTCCATCGGATGTTAGTGAGATAGTGTCCTTGTATGAACCCGGATTCAAGTCTGCTCTGTTTGCTTCCAATGTTATAGTCTCTGATTTGCCAGATGCCAGTGAACCACTTACGGATGATAATGACAGCCATGTCTGCTGTTTTGATGCCTGCCACGTAAGCGTTCCTCCACCGGTGTTGCTTATGGTCAATGACTTTTGGGTTTCTGTTGTACTGAAATCAACTGACTTTGGATCAAACGACAATACAGGTGCGGGTTCAGGCACTGTCATGGTTACAGGTACTTCACCATTACCAAAGCTAGAGGTTATTTTTATGACGTCATTGTATGATCCGGGTTTCAGATCAGCTCTATCCACTTTCACTGTTATGGTTTCAGTATTAATAGCTGGTATAGACCCACTGGTAGATGATAATGATAACCAGGGTTGTTGTTTAGATAACTGCCATGCAAGGTTTCCTCCACCGGTATTGCTGAGAGTTAATGTATTTTGTATATCTGCTATACCAAAATCAAATGATAGCGGTTTAAAAACCATTGAAGGCGCTGGCTCAGGAACTTCCATATTTACCGGCACTTCACCGTTTCCAGCATCAGAGGTAAGTGAAATAACGTCCTTATATGAACCCGATTTTAAACTCGCTCTATTTACTGTCAGTGTTATGGAATCCTGCTTCCCGGATGATAATGACCCGCTTGTTAGCGATAATGAAAGCCAACCCTGTTGTTTAGATGCCTGCCAATTTAGCGTACCCCCTCCAATGTTGAGGATAGTCAGAACTATATTAGTATCTACTGCGCCAAAACCTATTGATTGCGGAGAGAAAGACAGCGAAGGTGCAGGTTCAGGCACTGTCATAACAACGGTTACGTCACCTTTTCCATCATTGGACGTGATAGATATAACGTCTCTATACGAGCCGGGTTCCAAATCTCCTCTATTAACATTCAGTGTAATGTTCTCTGAGTTTCCTGATGGTATAGAACCGCTTGAAGATGAAAGTGATAGCCATACCGACGCTTTAGATGCCTGCCAGTTCAGTATTCCACCACCATTGTTGCTTATTTTCAATGTGTTCTGATTATCTGTTATACCAAAGTCATACGAAGATGGAGAGAATAAAAGTGATGGCGGAGGCTCTGGCACCGTCATGGAAATCGTAACGTTGCCGTTTCCACCATTTGATGTAAGCGAAACAACGTCCTTGTATATACCTTGTTGCATTCCTGCTCTGTTGATTGTCAGCTTGATCGTTTCTACTTGACCGCCCAATAGTGAGCCATTTGATAATGATACATTAAGCCACGGCTGTTGTTTGGACATTTCCCACTTGAGTGTTCCACCACCGATGTTACTAACGTTAAACATTTTTTGAGTATCTATGACGGCGAAATCTATTGATGATGGAGAGAATGATAGTGATGGCGGAGGTTCAGGCACTGACATAGCTATAGCTACATCGCCATTACCACCATTGGAAGTTAGTGATACTACGTCTCTATATGAGCCTGATTTTAGAACTGACCTGTTCACTGTAAGAGTGATATTTACTGAATTACCAGATGACAGTGATCCGCTTGAAGATGACAATGAAAGCCATGATTGCTGTTTGGAAGCCTTCCAGTCAAGCGATCCACCACCATTGTTGGTTATTCTCAATGTCTTTTGAGCATCTGTTAATCCGAAATCTATTGATGATGGAGAGAAAGATAGTGATGGTACAGGTTCTGGTACACTCATGATAACCAGCAAATTGCTTTCGCCTGCGTTAGACTTTATTAAAACGATTTGCCTGTATTCGCCGGGGTTAAGACCTGTCCTATCTACATTTACCGAAATATTCCTTTTCTGTCCCGAAGAGTTTTTTCCACTATCGGGAAAAATTTTCAGCCATGATGGCAGAGGTGTATCAGTGCTTACGCTCCATGAGAGCATTCCAGTTCCATTATTTTCTATATCTGTCTGACCTGAATCAAGTATTGTTCCCAAATCCAACTCTGATGGATTCACGGAAAGCTTTGGTTCATCAGGTGTTGTAATTGCACTTGCTCCTGGGGTAGCGGCATTGTAAGTATTCATGTCGCTTAAACTTCCCGATTTCACTTTAAGGCTTCTAGCATTAGATGCCTCGATAGTTCCTACTCCATCAAATATAGGTAGAGTAGCGAAATTACTCAACATCAGCGAAGCGGAATTACCCCCCGGCACGTTGAGCAAAGAATAATCGAAACTCAATCCGAAGGCACTTCCTATGAGATTGAGAGGATCCAAATTCTCATCTGCATCACCTACGAGAATCAGCATACCACCATTGCGAACAAAATCTATGAGCGAATTTATCTGACTCGAAGGTGGATTTTCAAGAGGAAGGCAGAGAAAAATTGTATCATAAGAGTTTCTATCGTATTTGGTGGACTCATCTCGGTTGACCTGAAATCCGCCATCTCTGAGTGCTTGCTCTAAAGCCAATATCTTTTCCTGTGTTAATGCACTGTTCAGACTCAGATCAAATTTGAGTTTTGCGGTAGTGCCAAAGTTTTTAACAAGGTTTTGGATTAGTTTTACATTTCCGGGAGATTTTGAAAGGAAGATATTGACGTCACCAATAGCCAGAGCCAGACCTTTTCCTTTTATTTGCTCGCTGACACCAATAGCGCCCACACCTTCGGCAGACTTAATGCCAACAGGTATCTTAACCGATATTGCACTCTGAACGTTGGTCTTTTGCTCACCGACGTAACGGAGAAAAACGCCAGAATACACTTCAATCCTGAAAAGCCTGTCATTACCGATTGGAACGTTGATAGAGCCTGACGCTTTGCCAAGCTCTTTATTGATTATCAGGTCTGCCTCTATATTTTCCATATCGGGTCCAGAAACTATTAGCTTGACAGAGGTTATATCGCTGATAGATGCTTTAGGAGACATCATTATTTCCATCTTTGCCGGGGCAGTTTTAACATTTACAGATTCAGTAATATCGTCTCTACCGCAGGTAAACATGGATATAATAAAAAATAATAATATTAAAAAGGTTGATAAACTACGAATAAATGCGTATATACTTGACCTTGCTGGCATTTTAGATAATCTCCAAGTCCTTAATCCCTTCAAGCGGGGAACACCTTAGAATCCCATCTTGATAGGGGTCCGGGGGGTGTTGATTATAACATAGATCATTTATTAAACTATTTTAGAATCTGGCTACAATGATTGCTCCTACTTCATAACCCGAAACGTCAATGTCACCACTTTCCATATTACCTTTAAGATACTTTGCATTAAGGCTAAAAGAAGCGTTTCTGTTGGGTGCGAACTGAATTGACCCGCCTGCGTTCCATACGAATGCTCCGCTTTTTCCATAGCCATTGTCTGCTATAAAAGTTATTCCTGTTAAAGGGCTAATAGAAAGTTGCCTCGTTATAATATATTGACCAATCAAACTTGCATCAAGCCTGTTTCCATGACTATTGTTTTCTTCTGCCGTTAGCGTACTGTTAGAACTAGCGATCTGATTTTTCATTCTGATAGTGTCAGCCAAAGACAATCCAAGTATCACAGGATCAAGTCTGAATGTCACAAGTATCTTACCCTTTAATTCGTCTCCCTCTTTAAAATTTGTTGTGCCATTAACTTCATCTGACCCGTAACGTGTATATGCTAAGTCACCATTAAAAACTGCTTTATCAGTGATTAGATCAAACGCAGTTACAATTCCAAACTCATCGCCGGGTTTATAAGTATTGTCTTTAATGTTTGTATAGCTACCTCTTCGTAAGTAGCTTGTTGATACGCTTATTCCATAAGGACCTGAGTCCATAGCAATTGCTATCCCCGCATTAATGTCAAGTCCTGTACCAAGTTTATTCACTCTAAAACCCAGAACCTCATTATATAAAAAATTAGCAACTTCCAATTCCTTCTGATCAAGTTCCGATTTGCCTGTGGGAAGATTTGCGCCAAGTGTTATCAGGAATCTATTGTCAAACATACTGTATGAGGCTTTAATTTTTGTATCGCTGATCCCTTTCAGATCGATCTTTTCGCCATTTTTATCGAGAGACGAGGTAGAAAATGAGTCAATGAGCCAAAATTTCAGGTTATTTGTCGGTCTGATATTAACAAACAAAGGAAGGCTGAATTGATTCACACTTTTACTTTCGTTTTGGCTATCAAGTTTCCAGTTTTGTAGGTATGGCAGGAGATAAACATTTACAGGTTGAGGGTTACTCGTGAACATAGCCTGTCCAAAGGCAGTACCTTCGATTAAGATACATAAGATTAACAACGATAAAAAAATTGCTCTTGCCACTTTACACTCCTCACGTCAATGATGCTATCAAGGGAAAATAACTTCGACTTCAACAGTTTTAATAGTTGGGGTAGGTACGCTGATGCCTCCACCACGAGGGTTAATCACAGCAGATGATGGGGTAGATATGAGTCCACGAGTTGCATTTGCATCTGCTTCACTGATCCTTGATTCCTGTTGAGATTGCAAGGCAACTTCGTTACGCAGGTTTTCCATAGATGAAAGATTTTTCGTTTCCGTCATCAGATCCCCTGCATTCCTGAGTCCATCTTTGGGTTCTATGAATTTTGGGTCTATAGATATAGCTTTTTCGTACTCTTGCGCTGCTTCTTTATACATGCCCTTATCTTCGTAGTAAAGTCCTCTGGAATAAGCCATAAATGCGTCAAAAGATCGTGTTGGCACTCTCTTTATTATGGCATTTCTCTCTGCTTCAGTTAGAATTATCCCCATGTCATCAAGGATTCCTAGAGCAAGCTCTTTTTCGATCTCAAACAATTTTTCTACACCACCGGATACACTCTTAGATGGTCTTGAAGTTTTTGTCTTAGTCATAGTCAAAGAACTAACTATATCAATTGACTTGCCATCAAGGGACAAGAAAGAGCCAGTGACAATCTTACTTGCACCCAAAAGTAATCCCGGTCTTGTCGCAGTATTGCTATCAACTCCTTCAAGCTTCATCTCACTAAAAAGAGATTCCAATTTCATTCGTTCAACGACAGTCAATGCTTTCGCTTTCGACAGATCAGTCATAAGCATTGCAGATAGACCTTTTCCTAGAAGATCAAGTTCCTTCGTCTGTCCAACGTTAGTGAAATCCGTAACAGCTACTGTATTATCAGGGATTGTACTGATGCTACTTGCAAGTGCTATTTCATTCTGAAGTGCCTTTCTGGCAGAATCTCTGGCTATCTCTCGACTCAAAAACGTTCGTCGTCTATCTATTTTCTTGACAACTGAATTATCTGGTTTCAATGCAATACAGTTATCATACTCTGACATAGCTTCCTGATATTTACCTTGCTGTTCATAAGCCATTCCAAGATAAAAATAAGCGTCAATATGCCTTGGGTCTGCTTTTTTAGCCTGTTCCAGATAATTTATAGCTTGATCATAATCTCCTTTAGCGTAATAAGCTATACCGGTGGAAGACAATGTGACGGGATCATTAGGTGTTTTTCCAAGAACCTGTTTGAATTCACCTATTGCCTTGTCATAGTTACCTTGCTTCATATAAACATCACCACGGTTGTAGGTAATTAGACTTGTTGCACAACCAGCGATAATGAAAATAACAAGCAATACAGTTGTAAAAAAAATAATCTTTAGCTTAGATTTCATCTTTTGGAATGCGGTTATTAAGCCGCCCTCCTTGTGTGTTGAAGGTGGTAATATAAAGAAGTTTCTACAAATGAAAAAAATAATTGAAGTGTATCTCAACTATAATTAATGGAGATTAAATAATTAATTGGGTAACAATCATAAAGTCCATTAAAACCCACCCCTTAATCCCCTCCCAAGAGGGGAATTGGCTTTAACTCCCCTCTTGAGAGGGGTGCGGGGGTGTGTTAATTCCTTGCTGTCAATTACCCGATTATTTAGTTAACCTTCATTAATTATAATTGAGGGAATGTAACTTGTCAAGCACGACAATGTTTTTGTCTCTGCTATACAAATAACCCATTATTTCATAAAGTTTATTCCATGAATTAAATAATGCTTGACAATCCATACCCAACGAGGTATGCTTTTCTGGTTAAAGTGTTGTGAAAGATTCCGTCAATAACCCCCGCATAATGAAGTTAAATAAATAATCGGGTAATAAGCTAGATAGCCTTCTCTGGATTCTCACTTTCCCCATTTTCATGGGGACGAGAATGACATTCTACGAGGTTTGTCATTCCCGTGAAGCTTGTCCTCACGAAAGTGGGGGAACGGGAATCCATCTTAATCTATTACCCCATTAATTATTTAATACTCATAATGCGGAGGTTTGTGGTAGAAAATTGAGACGCTTGCGTCAAAGTAGAAACACAAGCCCTTGTTGACTAGCCTCAGTCACTTCTTGTTCTCGTCGAATCCCCCGACTCAACGGAGCGAAACAGAAGAACAGAAAAAACAACAGTTTGGTAGTCTGTAAAAAACTACCACTTTACTTTTAATATTAGAAAGGAAAGTGGCTTCCTCTCCCGCATAAATGTGGGAGTATCCGCCACGAAAATTTTATGAAACAATATTCATGAGGAGGAAATTATGGCACAGAAAAAGGATAAACTCAGGGTCGGCGTTATAGGTCCCGGCGGGGCTGGAAGCGGAAGAACCATTGAGTTTGCTCGAAGGAGTGACGTTGAACTCGTCGCCGCATCAGATACCAGACCTGCGGCTTTCGATAGTCTTGATGAAAGGCTTAAACAGTCTGTTGAAGGCTACGAACCCGGCAAGATCAAGCAATATGTTGGTGAATACGAGTTCACTCAGATGATAGATAAAGAGGATTTAGATATTGTGGGTGTGTTCTCGCCACATTCACTGCACGACATACACGCAAAATATGCCATGCGCAATGGTGCAAGTGTTATAGTCGAAAAACCAATGGCAAATTTTGTTGGCGATGCTATTGCTATGCACAAAATATCCATCGGTTCTGGAAAGTATCTTGTTATCCATTATCAAAGGCATTTCGCTGACCTTTATATCACAGGTAGAAAGGTAATAAAAGAGGGATTGATCGGTGAAATAACGAGCTTTGAAGTGTACCTTGCACAAAGATGGGGTGCTGGTGGATGGCGTGGCGATCCTAGATTCTCTGGTGGTGGGCAACCAAACGACTCCGGCAGTCATTTACAAGACATATTCCTCTGGATGACAGGCTTACTCCCTGTTAGCGTCTATGGCAATACTTCAATGGACTTTGAGGACGATAACGGAAACGTAATTAAAAAACAGGTTGAGATTGATTCCCACTCAGTTGTAACTATGGAAAATGGTGCTAAAGGTAAAATTGACATTCTAGGCAATACCAAGATCGGCTTTGATGAATGGGTTATTATGACTGGAACTGAAGGCACTTTAAGTATCAAAGGCGGAAAGCTTCTTTTCAAAGGCAAAGGCAAGAGAAAGGAAGAAGAGATACCATTGTCAAGACCTGAAAGCTATCCTAGAAGCAATATAGACAACATTGTGGGACTTGTCAAAGGTGACTATAAGGTCAACTACGCATCTGGACTAAACGGCATCAGAACAAGCCTGCTGACAAACAGTATCATTCTCAGTGGAAAAGGTCCAAAAGAGAAAAATACCATCTCTTGCGATAAAATGCTGGAAAACGAAGGTTATTCCAGAGAATACGTAAAGCAAGTCATATCTGACTCAGAGAAGAGCAATATGTTCTAAAAAATATGGAGTGCGTAATCTTGTTTACGCAGATTTAGCACTCCATAGATTATCTGGAGGAAATCATGAAATTTGGATTCAGGACCAGTGGATTTAGTGAATGGAAGGTTGAGGAGGTAGTCAAGGAACTAGCTAGGATCGGATTCGACGGAGCAGAACTTTGCCTTGAACCAGCAGATATGCGCCCTGAGAATTTTACACAAGCCCGAGCGAAAGAACTCAAAAAGTTTATGGGCGAAATCGGAATTGAGATCGCTTCTGTGAGCTACCATGCCGACTTTGAACAATTAGACCGGCGCATACAGAACACATTAAAAGCTATTGATATAACAAATTGGCTGGGTGCTGATGTGTTAATTATAAACTCGGAACGTATTGATGATAGCAAAAAAGAGGAACAATGGAACGGTCTCGTAAATAGGCTTAAAGGATTGACTGCACACGCAGAAAAAATTGGAGTCAACGTTGCAATTGAGCCTGAACCTTTGCAAATAATAGCCGATACAAATGACATGATCCGCATGATGGAAGCTGTCGGTTCTCAAAATCTGAGAGTGAATCTTGACATCGGACATGCCTACATCACAGACTCCAACCTTTCTGAATCCATCAAAGAACTAGGCAATGCCATCGTCCATGCGCACATTGAGGACATAAAAGACAAGATACATAATCATCTTGAGCTTGGACAGGGAGATATAGATTTCGCTGATATGCACTCAGCGTTTATGCAAATTGGTTATAAGGGATATTACGTAGTTGACCTTTTCCGTCTTGGTAATGACCCTGTCGGTGTTGCAAGCAGAACAATAAAAGCCCTTCGTGAGCGATTCTCATAATAATTTCGGCAAGGATGCTCCCGCATTTATGTGGGAGAGGAATTGCCTTTCTCCTTGGGTGCATGTAAAAGTTGTAGGTAAAAACAAATCCTTTAAGGAGAGAGAAAAAGATGGTATCCTCTTCGGAGAAACAAAAGTTTGAAACATCAAACACCAAAGTAGTAAGACTCCTCTTGATGAACAGCTAGCTATTGAAGGTAATCATCAAAGTATTGGAGTCCGAAGAAGGATAGCATTATCGGGAATGACACAATCTTTAGAGGAAGCAGAGAAGCTTTTAGCGGAAGCAGGCATATCAGTAAGTCATAGTAAAGAGATTCAACTTGAGAGTGAAGAAGTAGTAAAGCACGTAATATGCAAATGGGGTCGTAAGGTGGTCGTCCTCTAGGATTAGGCAAATACAAGGATTGTAAGTATTTTCTGGCAGGTTCAAGGTCGAGAATGAGTAGAGTGAGAGTGGCTTCGAGATGGTCGCTTCTGATTTTCCTTGACTTACGTTTAAGCCATTTGTTAAGATTAGAGATTAGATTACCTTGATAGGTGCGCATGGATACACCGCCTTTGTTGATGGTGAGGGTATTGTAAATTAGATAGCGCACCTATTTTATCACAAAAAGACAAAAAGGGCAGGAATTTCTGAAAGTTGTTATTGTAGATAGAAAAGTGGCTTGAAACAGAACGAAGTGCTTTTCTAAATGCTTGCTATTAAACGTTCTATAATTTCTGAAAATGCTCATAGTAGAATGGCTTGAGACATTGCCTATTGAACGTTTTTTATCTTTGATGGGTCTGTCACCATAATTTATTTACAATAGTTTCTTAAACTTGCTGATAATAATAGTTTTAAGTTATCAGAATCGTTTATTCATAAGATTTACTAATCTGAAAACTAAAAACTGTTTAAACAGGTGGTGGCAAAATGAATACATGGATTCTTAAAGCTCGTAAGGTGAATTTTGTTCTATTAATTGTTGTTGTATTATCAGCCTTTTTTGTAAGCGGTTCTTTCGGTGATGATCTTATACTTCCAGCGTTTAAACCTGCCAGTATCGAGATAGTATCTGGAGATAACCAGTTTGGTACTATTGGAGCGCTTTTACCAGACTCGCTTGTAGTGAAAGTGCTTAACAATAGTGGTCAGGCTTTACCAATTATCGAAGTGACTTTTACGATAATATCAGGTGGAGGTACGCTGTCAAAAGGCACGACAAAATCCACAAATAAGATTATTACTTATACAGATACTCAAGGTATGGCTAACGTAAAATTGACACTTGGAAATACTAAAGTAGTAAATCAGGTTAGAGCATCTGTTCTGGATGTCACACCTGTCGTATTTACTGCAACGGTCTTGAACTCTAAACCTAAATTAGCGACAATAAGCGACAAAGAGGTCAATGAAGGTGCAACTCTAAGATTTACAGTCTCAGCATCTGATCTTGATCCAGACGACGTATTGACTCTATCAGCAAACCCTCTACCTACAAATGCAACTTTTGATCCGTCAAATGGTGTCTTCACATTCACACCAGATTACACTCAAGCAGGCACATATTCAGTGACTTTCACCGCGAATGACGGTACAGATATAGACAGTGAAAATATTACGATTACTGTACGAAACGTTAATCGTCCCCCAGTACTTAATCCAATAGAGAATCATACTATTGACGAAGGCAGTGAGCTAACAATTGTTGTTTCAGCCACAGACCCAGACAGCGACACACTAACTTACTCCATTTCCGGGATGCCAACAGGGGCAACTTTTAACGCAGTTCAAAGGATATTCAAATGGATACCCGGATATGATACTGCACCATCCGGCGGAAAACTGGACTTTCAGGTAACTTTTATAGTTAAAGACCCAAGTGGCACAAGCGATTCCGAAAAGATTACTATTACAGTAAATGACGTAGTTCCTTTATTGCCTGAAATTCGTGTTCTACCTCTCATTGGAGGTCAGCCAAGTTTAGATTTTGGAACGGTACAACTAGATGAAACAGGGGATAGGATATTCCAGATTCACAATGATGGAATCAACGTGCTAAAACTTACCAATATAGCAATATCATTATCACAGTTCCCGCTTATGACGTATATCAAAACTACTTCCGAACTCATAGATGTGATAGACCCCAACGTCATGCAAATGCTCGATGAAGCGACGATCATTGTTTATTTGGGGGCCGGGGCTAAATTTGAACCCGTAAAATACTCTCCTACAGACCCGCTTATGGCTATTGGATTCCCTGACTTGAATCCCGGCGAGTGTTTGCTGATCAGGGCGCAATTCAAGCCAACATCTATCGGATTAAAGACGGGTAATTTTGTCATAAGAAGCAATGACCCTAACAACTCTGTCGTATTTGTGTCACTTCAGGGCAGGGCTTCACAGGCACCAAATATACGTGTATCTCCAACAAGCATTAATTTCGGGGCTGTGGATACGTTTAAATCTATGGAAAAGCCTTTGCACATTTATAATGACGGCAACGCTATTCTCAATATAACCGGCATAACTTCAGATGACCCACAATTCACCATATCACAATATGCTGACGTTAATCCACATAGCGAGTTATTGCTCACAGTAAAATTCACACCAACATCAGAAGGGGCAAAAACAGCAACCCTTCGCATCAGCAGTAATGACCCCGACACACCTGTGATTCTTTTTAATCTGCAGGGCAATGGTGTCAAGGTCCCGGGTCCTGACATTGATGTTTCTACGACTAGCATAGATTTTGGTGAAGTTGAGCTTGGAAAGTCTCTTGTTAAGAATTTCTTGCTAAAAAATCTCGGTGACGTTGCGCTTCAAATATCAGACATGGCTTCAAGCAACAGTCAGTTTACAGTAACAAAAGTTACAAACGTACCGCCGGGAACAACGATGTCTATACAAGCAAGGTTTTTACCGACTTCGGAAGGTCCAAAAGCAGGACTCATAACAATTACCTCCAATGACCCTGACGAGTCAACAGTGATAATATCTGTTCAAGGTAAAGGTGTATTATTTCCTTCTCCGAACATTCGGATTTCTCCAACTACTATTGATTTTGGTGACATAGAAGTCGGTAAGTCACTAACCAAGAACTTTAACATTTACAATGATGGCAGTGCGATATTACATATACAAAGTATAGCTTCAAATACCAATCAGTTCGTTGTCCAAAACTCTTCTGACATTCCACCCAATAGCTCAATAATTGTGCCTGTTCAGTTTATGCCTTCATCTCTTGGATTAAAGGAAGGAACAATAACCGTTAAGAGTGACGACCCAGACGAGCCAAGTAAGACATTGGCAGTTAAAGGCAAGGGAATTAGTCCACCTGCACCAGATATAAACATCACACCAACAAGCATAGATTTTGGTGACGTTCAGGTTGGAAAATCCCTTGTTACGAGTTTCCAGATTCAAAATTTGGGCAGTCGTCAACTTACAATATATGGCATAACGTCAAACAGTGATCAATTCACAGCAACATATAGCGGTGTTAGCGTACTTAATACAGGTGAATCAATAAACGTTTCGGTACGATTCTCTCCGGCATCGTCAGGATTGAAAACAGCCACAGTGACTGTCACCAGCAACGACCCTGATGAGCCAAATAAGGCAGTAGCAGTTAAGGGTAATGCAGTCACTCCGCCACCGCCAAACATAAGCATCACGCCAACAAGCATAGATTTCGGGGACGTTCAGGTTGCAAAATCGCTTGTTAATAGTTTTCAGGTTAAAAATACTGGCAGTCTTCAACTCACAATATATGGCATAACGTCAAGTAGTGATCAATTCACAGTAACATATAGCGGTGTTAGCGTACTTAATACAGGTGAATCAATAAACGTTTCGGTACGATTCACTCCTGCTTCGACAGGCTTGAAGACCGCTACAGTGACTGTCACCAGCAACGACCCTGATGAATCGCTAAAGACGGTCATATTACAAGGCAGAGGTTTTGAGGTTCCTATACCTGACATAGATATTTATCCTGCCAGCATTGACTTTGGTTCAGTGGAAGTTGGGAATTCATACTCCAGAGACTTTAACATATACAACAGAGGCAATACTCCACTGCAAATATCAAGTATGACGTCAAATAGCAGTCAGTTCTCTGTGATAAATACAACAAGCGTTCCTTCGGGATCATCAATGACGGTGACGGTATGGTTTACACCAACGTCAGTTGGCTCAAAGACGGCAAAGATAACAATCGTGAGTAACGACCCCGATGAGCCTTCTGTAACTGTATCACTTTATGGCGATGGTATATACCCCGGTTTTGTTGACATCGGTGTATGGACACCTGTTCAGCCATCAACCTTCTTTTCTGATCTGAGCGACGTGTTCTTTGCTGATGATAACAATGGATGGGTTGTTGGATATAATGGAACTATGGTAAATACTAATAACAGTGGTATTAGTTGGTCACTCCAATCCAGTAATACTAGCATGTCTCTCAACAGTGTATTCTTTACTGATTTAAACACGGGTTGGTCTGTTGGACAGTATGGAACAATATTGAAAACTAGCAGTGGCGGATATTTGTGGTCTCAGTTGAGTTCTACTGTCACTAACAATTTTAGAGCGATAAAGTTCATAACTTATAATAAAGGCTGGGCTGTTGGAGGATCTGGCACTGTTATGGTCATAAATGATGGTTTCTGGAGCCAGCAGAACAGCAATACAAACTTCGATCTAAATGATATGAGTTTTGTGAACACCTATCAGGGCTGGATCGTAGGAAATTACGGCACAATTCTCAAGACAATAGACGGCGGACAGATTTGGACACTGCAAATAAGCGGAACGACAAGCGCATTATACGGAGTGAAATTTGTGAACAGCTACGAGGGTTGGGCTGTCGGAAGTAACGGAACTATTCTTCATACTCAAGACGGCGGACAGACGTGGGTTCCACAAAACAGCAGCGCAAACTTTGCTACACTTACTTCTGTTGACTTCCTCAGTAGTACAAATGGATGGGTAGTCGGCAGTGATGGTATCATTTTGCACACGATTAACGGTGGTACGACGTGGGTTCGAATGGACAGTGGAACGACTCAAACGCTCAAGGCAGTTCAATTCCGAACACCTGACGCAGGCTGGGCTGTCGGCGCAAACGGCACCATACTGAAATACACTCCTGATTATCCAACAAATATAACTTCAGTGACCGTATCTGGAAGCCCTGCCCGTTCTGGCGGGGTGATCAGAGTGACAGCAACAGGACAAGCTAGAAATAACGCAACTTTCTCTATATCTGGCGTTGTATCAAATATACCAATGCGTGAAGACTCTCCCGGAATTTACGTTGGCAATTACACTGCGGTTGATGGTGTAAACGTCAAGAACGCAACCGTCACAGTCACATTTGTAAACAGCTATGGTAACACCACAACGGACACAAGCCAAAAAGCAACAATAGATACTATTGCTGTAATTGATTCTGCTACGGTTACTCCTGTAACTGCAAAATCTGGCGACACTATAATTGTAACTGCTTATGGTGAAGCGGGGTCTGCAATGAGGTTTACCATAGAAACAGTTATCACTGATGCAGTTATGACGGAGTCTATAACTATTCCGGGTAAATACGTTGGGGAATATAAGGTCACACAGGGGAATAATGTCACCAGCGCAAGAGTATCTGTCAGGATGATTGACCCATTTGGGAACTCCGCCTCAAAGGATGCAGGACTGGTCTCAATAGACACATCCGCACAGATAGCTTCAGTTTCGGTAACAGGCAGTCCAGCGAAATTAGGTGAGCCGATAATCATAATCATGATAGGCGATCCTAGAGGTACAGCAAAGTTTACCATAGGTGATGTAGCGGTCAATATACCAATGACTGAAAGTCAGTCTGGTATTTATACCGGAAGTTTTACAGCACCAAAAGGCACTAATGTCACTAATGTTTCTGTTACGGTGCAGTTGACGGATGCTCTGGGCAATAAGGCTACAAAGGACGCAGGTAAAGTAACTATTGATACAGAGAGCAAGATCACGTCTGTAACGATAAGCGGAAGCCCCGGAAAAGCCGGTGGGAAAATCATCGTGGAGTTGGTAGGTGAATCTAATGGACGTGCCAAATTTTCCATCGCCGGCATCCCCGGTGAAATAAATATGACTGAACAACCAGCTAACAGCGGGATCTATAATGGCAGTTACACAATACCCAATGACGTAAACGTTACTGATGCGGTTGTCACCGTTACTTTTGTAGATGCGATTGGTAATGTAGCAACAACCGACACAAGTAAAAAAGTGACAATAGACAATATTCTCCCCAAGATAAACTCAACAAACGTATCCGGCAGTCCGACACGAATCGGTGGAAAGATAACGGTGAATATCAATGGCGAACCTAATAGTAAAGCGAGGTTCAATATAGCTGGTATGCCCGAAGAAAATATGCAGGAACAGCCCATTGGTAGTGGAAACTACTCAGGTGTTTACACAGTTATAATTAGTACCACTATTAATGATGCTGTTGTTACTGTTACACTTTTGGATTCAGTCGGTAACTACGCAACCGATACGAGTAAAAAGGTGACAATAGACAATACCATCCCGATTATTAATTCAGTGAAAGTCACTGGTTCACCCGGAAAAACAGGGGACAAGATAACAGTAACGATGGTCGGAGAACCGAATGGAAATGCAAAGTTCTCCATCACTGGAGTCATTTCGAATCAGGACATGACTGAACAGCCTTTAGGAAGCGGAACGTATTCTGGCACTTATACGATACTGAACGGCGTAAATGCTACTGATACGTCTGTCACTGTCACTTTGAGCGATCAGGCTGGCAATACTAGCACAGACTCAACTCAAAAAGCAACCATTGACACTACGGTTCCAAGAATAACGTCTGTAAACGTTTCTGGAAGCCCTGCGAAGGTGAAGGAAACTATCACAATTACACTCGTTGGCGAAAAAGGTGGTATTGCTCAGTTCTCAATAACCGGTGTTGCTCAAAACGTAGCTATGGACGAGTCAAAGATTAATCCCGGAACGTATACAGGGAAATATATCGTCGCTGATGATAAAGGCTTATCCAATGCGATTGTGACTGTTGCCATCAAAGACAGCGCAGGGAACTTAACAACGGATACGAGTAAGAAGATCACTATCGTACCTTCGTGGGACGTGGATCGTGATGGTACTACTTCGGTTTCTGATATGATAGCTATCGCTAATCTCTTCGGACAGCAAGTATCTGGAAAGAGTGATGCAGACGTCAACGGCGATGGTGTCGTAAATATACTTGATCTCGTTATTTTAACAAATCATTTCGGAGAGTCTTTAACTCCTGCGTCACCGGGCAAAGAAGGGCAAATCAATTCGGAGAATCTGAGTGTTCTGAAAAACCTTTATAAATCTTTAGAGGAACTCCAGAGCTCTGTTCTTCCGTTACTCGGCGGAACGAGAAATGATCCCGACGTTGCGGTGGCTAAGGAACTACTCGTCAGGCTGATAAAGTCAAACACTCCTCAGATCACCGAATCGCAGTTGTTACAGAACTATCCCAACCCATTCAACCCGGAGACTTGGATACCTTTCAGGCTGTCTAAGCCCGGAACAGTAAACGTGAGCATATACTCAGCGTCAGGTCAACTGATCCGCAGTGTTGATCTTGGTTACAGGGAAATGGGCGATTATTCCAGCAGGGACAAAGCGATTTATTGGGATGGAAAGAACGAATCCGGTGAAAAAGTATCAAGCGGGATATACTTCTATTCCATCAAGATGGGTGATTTCACTGCGATCAAAAAAATGATCGTCAAAAAGTGATCCTTATACCATCTTCATAATTCTATAATGGCACATCCCTTTCTATATGGGATGTGCCATTTTTTTTGTTTAGTGCAAGCATTATTTATGCCATCTCTTACTTTTTTCTTTCTCTGGATAAAATCATTATGCTTGGATTTTTTTTGTTGACATTTTGTATTAAAAGATTTACAATGTAGACACAATATTTTATGGCAGGGATATTCTATATTATTAAGAAAAAGATATAAAGTAGGGGTAGGTTGATGATTTTCAGTAAGTTTTTGTCAAAATTCATAATCGCATCTTATTCTGACCATTATATGTTTTTGCTTACCTTTTCTAGTCACCTTTACTTTACTCTTTAACATATTAGTCTGGAGATAAGGATGCCATTCTATTATTTCTGGAAAAAGATAAGGGGGTATCTGCTACTATGATGAAAATAATGTCAAAGAAACTTATGGTAATGCTATTTTTCATTGTCATGTTGATAGCTGTTTTCTGTATACAAAGTTCCTTTTGCCAAGAACATCCTTATACCGAGATTTTCCAAAAAGCTGCTCAAGAGTTTAATATACCTGCATCTTTACTTATGGCTTTAGGGTGGGAAGAATCACATTGGTCAATGCATGCTGGACAACCAAGTATAGATCAAGCATATGGAATTATGGGTTTACGTTCCAGAAAGGATTTTGATGCCTTAAGATTAGCTGCTAAATTAATTGGTTTAGAACCAGAAAAACTTAAACTTGATGCCGAAGCGAATATTTACGGTGCAGCTTCATTGCTTCGCCATTTAGCAAATGAAATGTTAAAAGAAGGTAATCCATCGCCAGATGACCGACCTGATACATGGGAGAATGTATTAATTCAGTATAGTGGTATTCCAAATTACTCGCTTGGATTAGACTTCTCGTATGGTATTTTTTATTACCTTAACTTTGGTGTTAACCAAGAGGCCGACGATAAAAATGGGATCGTTTATATTCCAAAAGTTTTTCTTGACTTTAAGACCATCTATAAGTATCGTGAGCCTATGATACAAGCACCTAGTATATTCAGTACCATGTCTCAAGATTACCCATCTGCTTTTTGGGTTCCAGCGAATATAAATTGAGTTTATCTTTCCTGCTCCTAGTTGAACTAGAAATTGTGAATGAACATTTTTTCAGTAAATTTTCGCTTGTTTTACTCACAGCAAGGGCATAAATAGTCCTTTTTTTACGTACACCAAAAACTTTATTAATATACTTTAGTATTGCCCAAATCATAATACATGCCCTTATATGGCCTGCCGGGGAATCTGGATCACGAACTACTACTCCACTAATATACAGAGAAGGGGATTTTTTTGTTGACAAAATGTCTAAAACATCCTCATCCAGTAAGTCGTTATCAACAAGCCTGTCCTTTATAAAATGTATCATAAACGAAGTTTCAACTCCTATGATACCAAAACACGCACATAACTCGTGACTGGAATTTAGTATATGAACAAATCCTTTCGGATTTTTTTGTCTCCATAATTCTGCAACATTATCTGAAACATATTCATAACGGTAGTAAGGTCTGGTAAGATGATTTGCTTCCCGAAGAGTTTCTGATGAGCAATATTCAACTATGTATTGTCCATCCATGCACTCTTCAATTATTATTTGTTCTGGCAAATGCTCTAAATGCCCTTTTAGAATTGTTGCTGAAAAACTCAAAATAAGGCAACCTAAACCCGTATAGAATATTACTAAAAAAGAAAGAGTATTTCCTGTAGCCGCAAGAGCAGTTATTATACTTCCCGCAATACCTATAGTAGCTAATAAAGTTTTACCACCAAACAACAATCCTTTTTTGAATCGCGAAATAAAACCCGGAGCATATCTTCTGAGGTGTATCATTTGCTGTATATCTATAACCTTATCCTTGTCAGAATGATAAAAAACATTGATGATGACTTAGATTTTCAGCAACACTTATAGACCTTATGGATTAATCTATTAACCATTGATCCCACCATTTTTCGAATGTTTCACATTCCCTTGCAAGATAAAATTCCTCCTTATTTTCGCACCATACAACGTTTGCTAGTCCATGTGAAAAACGAGTTTCCCATGGTATATGATATGCACCAGCATCCATCCAAACGATATAATCTCCTATTTGAATATCATATGGTAAATAGGTACGAATAAGCCTATCATAGGCCATACAATTAGGTCCACAGATAGTAGTGAAACATTTAGGTCCATTCCTCTTCGGCAAACAGCAAACATCGTGGATTTCCCAATCTGAAACTAAAGCATGATTTGTTCGACCACCATCACATATTCAGTAGTTCACAATTTAATCGATAACACAAAACCATAGGTTTTCTTAATCTCTTCACAGAGGAAATCACAAAATAAAGCTAGAGGAAATTGATTCTCATCAAAATCTGTTCCTCTCATACGGGAT
>Ga0315279_10003345_pt1 | contig 22509 bp, 17 predicted proteins | sample YL17G06_20_MG_FD_203694 | JGI IMG/M metagenome (GOLD analysis project Ga0315279, IMG submission 203694) | Sediment microbial communities from Yellowstone Lake, YNP, Wyoming, USA - YL17G06_20 | ecosystem: Environmental > Aquatic > Freshwater > Lake > Sediment | place: USA: Wyoming | collected... | reverse complement strand
CTTATCGTCGGGTTGCTGTTATTTTCACAGTATATCCCCCCACCCATATCACCCATATTGTTCCTGATAATGCAGTTGTTTATTGTGGGGCTGCTTGAATAACAGAGTATTCCTCCACCGACATTTTGATAGGTCTCATAACCGTTGATAATGGTAAAGCCATCCAGAATGGAATCTGCACCTTCTCCATTTTGGAAAATAAATCCCCGGCACAGCTGTTCTCCTCCCTGACAATCAACGATGCAATTTTCCGGCCCATTGCGACTACAGACCGTGATGGCCATTCCCCAAAAGTCAATATCATGATTGCCGGTACCAGTATAAGTCCCATCTAATACAACGACCGTGTTCCCGTACCCAGCCACATCGATTGCATCCTGAATCGCATCAAACGGGTGCTCCCAGGATCCATTTTCATAGGGGTCACTGATGTCCGGGTCGCCGGGGGCGGGGTCGCCAGGTGCATTGTCATCGACATAGATGTCTGTTGGCTGCCAGATGGGATTGCCGAGACCATCGTTAAATAGCCATTCTACTTCATATGGATTCAAAGCCCTATTCCACACAGCCAGCTCATCGAGCAGGCCGATGAACTCACGCCCTTGTCTGTCGGAGTTTCCGCTGAGCCAGACATCGTGTGGACTTACGCTTACGCTGCCGGTGTAGGCAATGGGGCTTGCCGGCTCCTCGACGCCATCTACATATAAGCGGATAAAATTGCCATCGTAGGTTCCACAAACGTGGTGCCATTCCTCCAGACCTGCTTCTGTAGTTCCATTGATGGACCAATAATTTGGTGCACCGGTAACAGCGAAGTGAAATATTCTCTGGTTAGAAACGGTGGAAAGCCTCCAGGCGTCATCGCCTTTGGTTACGATTCCGGTCCAGTCAGCGGGGGGACCGATGATATTTACCCAGGCGGCGATGGTGAGCTGGTCTGTGATGTTGAAGATGGGGTTATTACCGCAATTTACGTGGTCGGGGGAGCCGTGAAAAAAGAGAGAACAGTCTATTTTGCCGGCCTCCCAGGTCGGGCTGGTGCCCATCTGGAGTGTGCCGTGATGTGAGTTACCCGAACTATCGTTGGCGATGGTGCCGCTTGACTCGTCCAGTTTCCAGTGTGCGATTATATATACTGACGGTGGATAGTTTTTATGTACCAAGGTGTAGATTTGAGAAGCTGTCAGAGCAGTGGGATAGATGCGGACATCATCTATCAGGCCGTTCCAGAAACGTCCTCTCCTTTCTGCGTTTTCACCAATACAAACATCGAAGGTGTTGGTGGCTATGCCTGCAGAGCCGTTTCTGACAGAGTTGGGGCCGTCTAAAGAGCCATCCACGTAGAGGTAAACCATTGATGCGGAATAGTCATATACTCCGGCGACGTGGTGCCAGAGGCCATCGTTGACGGAGGTGCTTCCCCAGACGGTGCTTCCCCATTCCATATTACCGCCCACAAGGCCGTTGCAGGCGAAGTTAATGAAGTTTGTATTCTCGTGCCTGTGCAGCCGCCAGGCGGAGTCACCCTTGGTGACAATGGCCTGCCAGTCTTTATTGAAGGCGTTGACTTTTATCCAGGCCGTGACTGTGAGTCCCTTGACAAGGTCGAAGTCCTGGCTGTTTCCACAGGTCACGTAGCCGCCGTTACCATCGAGTAGAAGTGCGCCGTTTACTCTGCCGCCGGTGGGCTGCCAGAGGGGGATGCTGGGGGTGTTGAGGATGCCGTGGTTACCGTGGCCGGACCTGTCGCTGGCGAGATAGCCGACACCATCTTCGAGTGGCCAGTAGCCGACCAGGCCGTCAGTTATGGAGTTTGGTCCGGGGTCTTGGCCGCAGGCAAGTGGAATTAGCTGCAAAGGCCCCGGCCAGACTGAAAGTAATACAACCAGCACCAGCAACGCGGACCTGACTAAGTGTGTGTTTGTAGTCATTTTACGCTGTCCTTTCATTTGCCCTGCAGACGAGTTGAAGGAGCTTAGCGAAGATAGTCGCCTTCCTCCCTACATTACAGGTCTGGCAGACGGCACGTTCTCTGTCGTTTTAGTTGCAACATGACAGCTACCTCCAATATATTTTCCGCTATTTTAGATTATTATACAGCACTTGCCGGGATAAAGTCCACTAAATTCTTGCTCATCAGCAAATTTTTTGCTGATTCCGCACTTATAGATTTTGTTGTGAATTTTAGTCGTTTGGTGTGCTACGGGCCTTGAACCTGCAGAGCAAGGGAATATAGCTCCACAAATGGCACGATGACGTATTGGTCGGTTACATAGTAGCCCTTCTGAATGTTGAGGAACTGGGTGTGGGTGTCCAGGAAAGCGAGATTATGGCAATCCTCTTTTCCGTGCCATTCTGCCTGCTTTTTCCGTTCTGGAGGGATGGGGCGTTCGGGGTACCATTGAATAATCCACCCGTAATCGCCGATTAGTAACAGACGGGAGGGATTGCCCACCCGGCTGCGCTTTACACCGCCCCTCAAGCGTTTGTCGATTTCTTCGTCGAGAGTCTTTGTTTTACTGCTGAACACACCACAGCCATCCTGACCAATTAAGAATATGTTAGTGTTGTAACTGGTTCCAAGATAGGAAAAAGCCTTTTCTGTCAGGGGACGGCCGGGGACTCCGCCTCTATCGGAGGGACAGCGAAAGACTTTTGCTTCGCTTTCGGTTTGCAAATCTGCTGCGAGGTTCAGGTAACTGTTGAGTGGCCGAGGAGGCCAATCCTGCATTCCTTTCCATCCGCCATAGTCTAGATTGGCATTTATACCATAATAGAAGCAGCCGTCATTATCGTCGAGGTACAGATTCCAGGCGACGGCGAGCTGTTTTAGATTGGTCGAGCAATTTGTGCGTTTGGCTAAATCCTTGGCTTTACGCAGGGCGGGCAGAAGAATGGCCAATAGTAAAACTATAACTGCTATGACGACAAGAAGCTCTATCAGAGTGAAAGCACCGCATTTTCGATTTTCGATTTTCAATTGTTGACTTTCTGAATTTGGTTTAATTGATTTTCCTATCGTTTTATTTTGCAACAGCCAACTTTACTATTTTACACTTTCGCTGGCTGGTTTTCCAGCTTTTTCTGGTATAGTATCACCTTCTGATGGTTGATTGAAGGTGTTTAATTCATCCAATCTGACCCGGACGCGTGAGAGCAGTATTGTATCGGTTTTTCCCAAATCGTTTGGCGGCAATTGCTGGATGGCCTGGTAGCTGCGTTCAAAATATCTAAGAGCAGCCTCGCGATTGCCGTTTTTAAGATGATACTCTCCGAGTGTGTATTCCACAAACCACAAATATTGGCCTGAAAGGTTCTGGCGAAAACCAGGCTCTTTTTTGTCCAGAGGAGCCGGGTTAAGTAGGAACTGGGCTGCTTTGTATTCCTTGGAATCTCTCTGTATCATAAGAGCCAGTGCATTGGCATCTCTGGTGCTGCCCTGGTGCCAAGTCCATAGGAATAAGGCGAAAATCATTTGCCGCGTATTCAAGAGTTGGTTGGCAGCCTCTGCTGCCCAGTACTTGGCAAGAGTTTCCGATTCTTTCTGGGCTTTTTTTGTGGTAATATACGAATCGAAAGCCACAAGTGAGAAGCCAAGGACAATTAGCACCAATAACGCAACGACTGTGCTGGTGTAACGGTGGCGGGCGATGATTTTACGCAGCAGATACATAGTGCTGATGGACCGGACGCGGATGGGACGGCCTTGCAGCCAGTTTTCGATGTCACTGAGCAGGTCGGCGGCGGATTGGTATCGCTGGGCCGGCTCTTTAGCTAATGCGGCCAGTAAAATGGCTTCGACATCGGGGTCGAACTTGCGGTTGATTTGGCGAGGCCTGGTTGGTTCAGCCTTCTGGATATTTTGCAGCACCTCTAATGTTGAGCCGGTAACATCATAAGGATACTGGCCGGTCAGGAGGAAGTAAAGTATAACGCCCAAGGAATACACATCGGTTCGCACATCAATTAGATTGGGCCGGCCTGCTGCCTGTTCGGGGGACATAGTGGAGAGGGAACCAGCCCACTGGCCTGTCATAGTGACAACGGCTTTGTCTTTATCGCGTTCGCTCAGTCCGATTGCCTTTGCCAGGCCAAAATCGAGTATGTGCGGCTCGCTGCGTTTATCCACGAGGATATTGGCAAATTTGAGGTCGCGGTGGATTATTCCCTGCTGGTGGGCGTAAGTGACGGCTGAACAGATTTTTTTGAAAAGTTCAATTCGTTCGAGGAAGGATAGTTTCTCGGTGCGGGCGTGTCGGTTGAGCGGCTGGCCCTCGATAAATTGCATTACAAAGTAGTATTGGCCGTGAATGATGCCGCTGTCGCGGATGCTGATTATATTTGGATGTTCGAGACTTGCGATAAGCTCGGCTTCTCTCTCGAAATAATAACGTGCTCTCTCTGAAGCCAGCAGGGTGGGCAGCAAAACCTTGATTGCTACGGTTGTTTTGGTGGCTGTGTGAATTGCTTTATAGACTGCTGCCTGGCCGCCTCGCGGCAATTCTTCTATAATCTGATAGCCTTCAATCAGTGATTCAAGAATTTTAGGAAAGGAGTCTTTGGTAGAGGGAAATTGTGTTATAGATTCGGTGGGGTAATCGTCCTGGTTTATTGGGGCTTGTTCAGAGTCTTTCATATCTGAGCGGGCAGATTCTACGCGGTGGCGGCAGGTTTCGCACATAGTCAGATGGGTTTCTACTGTTTGCTGCTCATCGGCGGAGCAGGTGCCGGCTATGTAGCGGTCAACAAGTGCCTGACTTGGACAAACGTTCATACTTCCGTCCCCTGCTAAAGGCCCTTTTGTATAAGTCGAACGGGGCTCACGGGCTGGAAGCCCGTGCCACGCGCGTGGGCTTTAACGTTATATCCTGCCTGTGCTTTTATTTACGATTTATCAAGATAAGAACAGTAAGGTCATCTTGCTGAGCCAGCGTCTGGCGGAGATCGTTTATGGCTTGTGCAATTAATTCTATTGTGCGTTTGGCTGGAGAAGCTGCGGTGTTTTTCAGCAGATTTGCCAGGCGTTTTAGGCCGAACTCTTCGCCGGAAGGTGACTTTATTTTTGTAATGCCGTCGGTAAAGACAATCAGTTGGGTCGCAGGCTGAAGTGTCTCGACCTTTGTGCGGAATACACTGCCAGCGGTGCCTAACGCAGGGCTATCCGGCTGACCAAGAAGCATCAGCGTTGATTGCGGACGGATGATAAAAGGCTGGGAATGGCCGGCGTTGGCATACTGAAAGCTCCCATTTGATGAGTCAAACAATCCCAGGAACAAAGTTGCAGAGGTTGGCTGAGGTAAACTTTGAATTAAATGCGTATTGACGTGCTTCATAATGTCGGCTGGGTCGCTGTAGAAAGAAGATATGGTTCGCAGGATTGTCTTGAGACTCGAAATAGCAATGGCTGCCGGCAGACCTTTATCATTGACGTGTCCGATGGCCATTGCCAAACGGTTGTCTTTAAGTAACCAAAAGTCGCAGTAGTCGCCTCCCACCCACATAACGGGTTTATAGTGCAGTGCGAGTTCAACCGCAGGCAAATCCTGTGGTATGGTTGGGGCTAATCTGGAGTGAATCTGCCGGGCCAACGATAGTTCGTGGTCGAGGATGCTTTTTTCGGCTTTAGCCTGCATCAGGGTTAGTCGGTTTCGTGCCAGAATTGTTTCTCTCGCAACGGTCCGCACAAATTCGAAGGTTTCCTCTGGTGTAGTTTTGCTGGTGTCATTAAGTGGGATGTCGAGGTAGAGCAAATCGACCGGCTCGGTAACATCGCCGAGCGGCGCGCAGATTACGGCTCTTGGGCTGTGCTCATCAACGATCGTTGAAGTTATTTCCAAGTCTGAGGAATAAATGCTTTTAGCCATTACGGCGTTTGCTGTGGAGCGGACCTTTTCCAGGACGTGGTATGAGATACGAAAGGCCAAACGCGATGGGTAATAGCCGGCTGCAGCTTGTGCTGTGGTATCATCCGGGCTGTCGCCGAAATGGCAGGCAAGGATGACCGGAGACTTAGGTAATGGTTCGGTTTTCTTGGGCGCCCGAAGAACCACCGCAACTGTTTTTGGCGTCCGGGCGAGGTGTCTGCAAACTTCGGGATACAATGCGGATGGACTTGTTAATTCTGAGAGGCGTTCGGTAATTTCCGCCACTAATTTTGGACAAGGGCGGGGCGGGGGCTGGTCCTGCTTGGGCTGCCCGTAAAAGACCTCTGTTTCAAATTCATCTATCGCGATGTTGGTATCTGCTTGCATAGACTCGTCTGGTTTAATCTGTTGGTCAAAGGACTGGGCTACGGATACGGTGAAGGGACCAATTATTATTTGGTCTCCAGCAATGACCGAGGTTGCTTCAGCTCGCTTGCCGTTTATAAATACGCCGTTGCTGCTGCCTAAGTCTTCGACAATCCACCGGCCAAAAGGGTCCTGAAAGATTCTGGCGTGTTCGCGTGAGATGTCTCTGCTTTCAATGACCACATCGCAGCGTTGGCTGCGACCAATGATTGTGCCTTTAGGATTTGGTTCGACCCGCCAGGTTTTACCACGTCCAGAGATTGTTAAAGTTACTGCTCCCATATTTGATTCCTTATAATCTTTTTATAAATACAGATTGTTGGGCTTCTATGGTGCAAAATTATAGCTTAACCTGTCAAATAAACAGGTTGGCTGATGACCCTCTTTCAGCCCACTGAGCTGTTTGTCAGGTTATATTTTATCATTATAAGTGCCTGGTGAATATGGAATTTTCGACTTTTTGAAGGATGCGACAAAATTCTAAAAGTTATACTGAGTGCAAAAAAGAGACAGTTTAGGTATAATGGGTTGATTGGAGAAAATGGTTTTTCCACAGAGTTGCAGATAATGGACTACGGCAGCCTGTGAAGTGAGTTTTTGCTTAAAAAGCCATTTTTTTGTAACAAAACGGCTTTCTCAAGCGTCTGATATGATAGTTATCAGCTTTTTTGTTTGAGACTTTATAGGCCGAAAGTGCCTTTTTATTGAAAATAGTGAGTTTTTTGTGAAAGAACAATCAATTCTTTTACAAGTATTTTTATAAGGATTTTACTTTAAGTTGGTGTTGCCCTGTGTCTTTAATTGATAGATTGAGGATTTTGGTTCGGCCTATTGGATTACTAATTTGAGTTGAAAGATTTGTTGTTGTAAGTTTTGCAATGATAAAAACTTATGTTTTAGCAATCTTTGGTTTTTGGTGGCAAAATAGGGATGAACTCGCAGAGAAATAAGAATAAGAAAAAAAAGTTAGGTGAGCTGCTTTGTGAGAGGTCTTACATAGACGAGTCGAAGCTCGAAGTTGCCCTTGCGGAGCAGAAGGTCGAGCACAGGCAATTGGGCCAGATTTTGCTCGACCTCGGATACATAACGCAAGCTCAGTTAAATGAAGCACTTGCGCTCCAGGCGGGGATTGAAAGAGTGGACCTGGACGATATTTCGGTGGATAGCGAGGTCATTGCTGTTGTGCCGGCGGAGCTGGTCAGTAAATACAATATTTTGCCCTTCGGGTATGAAGACGGCTGGTTAGCTGTGGCGATGACAGACCCATTTCAGCCACAGGTTATCGAGGAGTTGCGGTTGGTAACCGGGGTATCTATTCAGCGGTATTACGCTGAGCCAGCGGAGATGGAAAACGCAATACGGAAGTTCTACGGCAGCAATGTCTCGAGGATGTTAGACGACCTTGCTCCTGCTGAACAGCGGGCAGAGGCAGAGATGGAAAACGGAGACTACTCACCCGCCAAGCTAAGTGAAATGGCGAGGGAGCCGTCTTTAGTCAATCTTGTTAATTTGATAATTTTAGAGGCAACCGACGCCCGCGCAAGTGATATACATATTGAACCGTTCGAGCAGGAAGTGAAGATAAAGTACAGAGTTGACGGGATGCTGGTGGAAAGGACGCCTTGCTCGAAGCGGCTTCAGGCGGCGATTACTTCGCGTGTCAAGATTATGGCGAATATGAATATCGCCGAGCGATTTGTGCCGCAGGATGGGCATATCGAATTTACCGGGAAAAACGGCAAGATTGATATTCGTGTCTCGACGATCCCGACGGTGTTCGGCGAATCTGTTGAGCTGAGACTAATGAACAAGTCGGCATCATTGCTACGGCTTGAAGATTTGGGGATGAACGCTCAGTGCCTGGAGGGTTACAATAAATGTCTGCATAAGACACACGGGATTGTGCTTGCTACGGGGCCAACCGGATGCGGCAAGACAACAACGCTTTACGCTTCGCTGAATAAGATATACTCGCCGGCTGTGAAAATGATAACGATTGAGGACCCCGTAGAGTATCAGCTTGAGGGCGTTAACCAAATACCTGTTAATCCGAAAAGGGGACTGACTTTTGCAACAGGATTGCGACACATATTAAGGCAGGACCCGGACATTATAATGGTTGGAGAAATTCGAGATAAGGAGACGGCTGATATAGCAATTCGTGCAGCGTTGACAGGACACCTTGTTTTCTCGACACTTCATACAAACGATGCAGCGGGGGCGGTTACAAGATTGATTGATATGGGTGTTGAGCCGTTCCTGCTGGCAAGCTCGCTGGAAGCGGTTTTAGCCGAAAGGCTGGTGCGTCAGATTTGCCCTAAGTGCAAGGAGACATATAAGCCGGATGAAAATCTTATAAAGATCCTTAACGGCTCCATAGAAATTAAGCGAAACGCTACCCTGTATCACGGTGCCGGCTGCAATGAGTGTAATCATACCGGAATGAGGGGAAGGATAGGGATATTTGAGCTGCTGAGGATAACCGGGACACTGCGGGAGCTGATAGCGGCTAAACCGACGACTGAGCAGATAATAAAGATGGCGCCGGCAGACCACGTAAGTATGGTACATGATGGGATGCAAAAGGCATTAGAGGGCATAACGACTCCTGAGGAAATCTTTCGAGTAGCCAAGAGCATAGGTGACGAATAATGAGAGTTGAGAACGTCCAACTTAATCCGCCGCTGGGCTGCGCTGGGCTTCGCCCCAGCGAGAACTTCTGGCGGATAAAAGTGCAAAACTGTGGTTTGAGTTTGCTGGGCTGCGCTGGGCTTCGCCCCAGCGAGAGGTTTTGAATTTTTCGTTGTAGTTTTTCGCTTTCAGTTTTACATTTTTGGTTTTTTGGGGCTTGATTTTTGGGCTGGTTTTCTTACAAAGCGGTTGATAAAGGCGGCGGTCACGTCAGCGGGACAATAGAGGCACCTGACCGCAAAAGTGCTGTTGTAGCTTTGACGGATAAGGGACAGTTCGTAATACATCTGGCTGAAGCCGCGGGTGCGGGGGGTGCGAAAGCGGCTGCGATGGATTTGAGCGGGCTTATTAGGCTGGGTTCACGAAGGATTAGCAGCAAAGATATTCTGGCAATAACGGCGCAGTTAAGTACGGCTTTGCGGGCGGGACTGCCGCTGCTTAATGCGCTCCAGCTTATTCGAGACCAGCAGGTCAAGGCCGGGGGAAAAGAATTGCTTGACGACCTTGTCAGGTCAGTAAGCTCGGGACAGTCGCTTTCGGAAGCTATGAGCAAGTACCCAAAGGTTTTCAGCCCGTTGTATCTGTCGATGATTAGGGTGGGAGAAACAGGCGGGATTCTCGAACATACCTCGACTCAACTGGCATCTATACTGAGCAGAGATGAGAAGATAAAAACGAATATGAAAAACGCCTCTGCGTATCCTATCTTTGTTTTGTGTCTGGGGCTGGTGTCGGTGGCTATTGTGCTGACGTGGATACTGCCGAAGATATTGGCTACAATAAGCGGCGGCATGGCGGTGCTGCCGTGGCCGACGCAGGTTTTGCTGAAAGTGAGCGGCTTTATGAGAATGCTGTTCACGCGATTCTATGGATGGATTATTATTGTTTTGTTCGTAGCTGGTTTGTATTACCTGCTCAAGTGGACGAAAACCAAAGGCAGACTGAGGTGGGATGCTTTGAAGCTGAGAGTGCCTATATTAGGTTCGGTTCTGCGAACGATAGCGGTTGGCAGATTTGCACGGACGCTCGGAGCATTGACCAAAGGAGGCGTTACTATCTTAGAGGCGCTTGGTGTTGTTCGTGATACGCTCGGTAATGAATTGTTGGGCAGAGAAATTGACAGTGTGGCTGAAAAGGTCAAGCACGGTGAATCACTGGGAGGACCTCTGGGCGAGTCGGGTTATTTTCCGCCCTTGCTTGTCCAGATTGTCTCGATAGGTGAACAAACCGGTAAGCTCGATGAGCTGCTGTTGAATGCTGCTGAGACTTTTGATGATGATGCAGATGCGGCGATAAGCAGATTTATGGCGATATTCCCTGCGATTTTGATACTGCTTTTGGCTTTGATTATAGGTTTTATAATTGCAGCGACACTGCTGCCGATTGTTGTGATGGAACTTGGGGCAGGAACGTTTTAAGTTAGTGAATTAGCGAATGAGCCATTAACTAATTAACTATTTGGAAAGGTAGCTAAATGGAGCGGACAAGGCAAAAAAGAAAGGCATTTACACTTGTAGAGTTGCTCGTAGTAATTCTGATTATATCTATGCTTGCTGCATTTGTTGCGCCGCGGATGTTCAGCGGACTTGGCAAGGCCAAGAGAGACATAGCCAGGGCGAAAATGGCGATTATCGAGGATGCGGTTGCGAGGTTCTATATTCACTGCGGGCGGTATCCGGCTGAATCGGAGGGACTTGAGGCATTACTTGTTTCGCCTGCAGACGTTGAGGGCAAGTGGGACGGGCCTTATTTGAAGCGAAGTGAGCTGCTTGACCCCTGGGATAATCCCTATATTTATGTTGAGCAAGGGACAGTCAATCCGAGCAGTTATGATTTGATAAGCTTTGGGGCCGACGGCATCGAAGGCGGGGAAGGCGACAACGCAGATATAGTCAATGATTAGGGTATAGGGGATAGCATACAGCGTATAGCGTTTAGATTCGGCGTGGTTTGTGGCAGATATTGTAGTAAATCGAATATTGAATATTGAATATCTAACATCGAAGTCCCTTCTCGATGCTCGATACTCCGCCGTAAGGCGTCCCCAAGCGGAGATACTGGATACTCGAAACTCGAAACGAGCATCGAGAATCGAGCTGCGAGAATCGAGAGGAGGCTTTACGCTGACGGAAGTGCTGCTTGTGGTGCTTATTATTGCGCTGGTAGGGGGTGCGGGCGGTGGGCTTTACGTAAGCACATATAAAAGATTGCAGGTTGACAGGGCAGCGCGTGACTTTCTGCTTACAGCTCAATATGCGAGAATAATGGCCATTGAGCAGCAAAGTCGTTACACGATGCAACTGGATGCAGCAAATAAAAGATTCTGGCTGACTACCGGGCAATTGGATGCAGAAACCGGCCAGACCGCACAAGTGGAGGTGCAAGATTTTTATTGCAAGCCGGTCGAAATGACCGATGAAGTCGGCTTCGAGGATATCCAAATTACTCCGATGAGTATGGAATCGCAGGAAGCAAGCGACGAAGAAGATGCAATAGTTTTTTTGCCGAACGGCACAGCCCAGACAGCGGTTGTCCAGATTGGCGACGGCAAAACTCATTACGCGATAAGTATTGATGCAGCTACCGGAAAGGCGACATTGTATTTCGGCACGGCTAAGGACATTAAAGTCAACAGTGTCGATTTGGATGCAGAGTAATGAAGTCAAACAGAAAAAAAGGTTTTACCCCGTTAGAAATCTTAACTAAAAGCAAGACACTCGCTGGGGCGAAGCCCATCGCAGCCCAGAAGGCTTCGTGTGGTGCATTTCTAACGGGGTTTACCCTGGTTGAGACAGTTGTTGCGAGCATTATACTTTGCGGGACTGTTCTGGTGGTAGGAGCAATCAGCACGCGGGCTGTGACCGGCACAAGACTTAACAGGCAATATGAAATGGCAGCAATATTAGCCGACAGGCAGCTTAGAATGATTGACTATATCGGTATAGATGAATTCATCGAATTAGGACAGATGGAGGGAGTATTTGAAGAGTTTGGGTCAGGTTATTACTGGGAGGTTACTACCGAATATCAGGATATAGACAGTTTGTACCTTGTAACTATAACAGTCAGGTGGGTAGAAAATAATCGGCCGCACAGTATTTCGGTTCAGACAATGCTTGATGGGATAAGTGTGTATGCTACTACCAGCACGACAACGCAGTGATTGCGAACAGACTCGCTGGGGCGAAGCCCAGCGCAGCCCAGAGCGCCTGGCAAGAGGCGGATTTATCCGCCAGACATACGGCGGATTTACACTGGTGGAGGTTTTAGTAGCTTCGACCATCGGGGCATTTGTTGCGCTGGTGGCGGTTGGGACGCTGCGGGCTGTTATTGCGAGCAACGAGATAGTTGAAAATAACATTTCAGCTACGGCAGAGGTTAGATTTGCGGCGAATATGATTTCAAGAGACCTTATACATCTATACCGCGATAAGAATAAAGGAAATACCAGGTTGGTCGGAATGGTTGTGCAGTCGGGACAGGTCGATTTGAGTTATTTGGTTTTATACACTATCAGCGGCGTAAAAGCCCGGGCCAACCAGCCGGAAGGGGATATATACGAAGTTGAGTATTACCTGGTGAAAGAAGAAGACAGGTCCGTTTTGATGAGGCGATTCTGGCCAAATCCCAATCTGGATTATGAACCTCGCGGAATCCTGACCGTAATTGCAGAGGGCATTGACGTTTTCGAGGTCAGATACTTTGACGGCGAGGAGTGGTCAAATGAGTGGCCGGAAGAGATGCAAACTCTGCCGCAATTGATTGAGGTAAATATTGTAGCTCAGCCGCGTGCCAGAGAAACGCCGATTATGGAATCTTTTATTGTAAATTTTGCCAGGTTTGCCGGCTCAGGAACAGGTACTTCGGAAGGTAGTTCTGGAGGTGAAGGGACAGCGGAAGGCGGCGGTGAAAGTGGCAGCGGAGCAGGTGGTAGCGGAGCAGGTGGTAACGAGAGCGGTGGCAGTGAAGACGGCGGCAGCGGCGGCAGCAGCTCAGGACAGTCGCGTTGAGTATGTATAAAAAAGATAGACAGAATCGATACTCGATACTCGATACTGGATACTCGAAACTCGAAACGAGCATCGAGAATCGAGCCGCGAGAATCGAGAAGGGGCTTGTGATTGTAGCGGTGCTGTGGGTAGTTGTTGTGCTTATGGCGCTTATTGCGGTTCTTGGTCGCAAGGCCAGGCTGGATATGAAGGTTAGTTTTGCGCGCGTGGAAAGTAGCCGGTGCAAATGGGCGTGTCGCGCAGGAATAGAAAAGGCAATCGGGATTCTAAACGAGGACACCAGAGAAAGCGACGGTCTGACTGATTTGTGGTCCGACAACGATGAAGACCTTAACGACATTGCATTGGAGGGGTGCTATTTTAGTGTTCGGGTTATTGATGAGGCAAGCAAATTGAACATAAACGCCGCTACGAAGGAGCAGCTTTTATGGTTGCCTAATATGGTTGAGGATATTGCCGATGCGATAATCGACTGGCGGGATAACGATGATATGGCCAGCGGCAGCGGTGTTGAAGGCGGCTATTATGAAAATCTACCTTATGGGTATAAGATTCGCAATGGCTCTTTCCGGACGATACGTGAGCTATTGCTGGTTAAAGGCGTTACAGAAGAGCTTTTTTATGGGGAGGACACCAACTTCAACGGCGAACTGGACTATAACGAAAGGGATGGTGATAAGAGTCCGCCGATTGATGACGGTGACGACCAGTTGGATGAAGGATGGGTTGAATACCTGACCTGCTACTCCTATGACAGAAATGTGGATGCCAGCGGGAATCAAAGGATAAATGTTAATTCGGCCAATGAAAATGAGCTGGAAAGTTCTCTGGGGATAAAAAGGTCTCAGGCCAGATGGATTGTGCAGAATCGCAGCAGCAGGCAGTACCAGAGTATCGGCGATTTGATAAATGAAAATAGTCCCAGAGAGCCATCGCAAGGTTCCCAGTCTGACCCGAATGCAACCGAGCAGTTGGATTTGCAGACGTTCTATCAGATTGCGGATAAAATAACAGTATCCGGTGGACAGACGCAGGGCAAAGTAAACATCAATACAGCACCAGAAGAAGTATTGACGGCTTTGTTAGGCGGAGGCGATGAAGCTGAGCGGATTGCAGAAGAAATAATCACTTATAGAAACAGATCGATTTACGGGATGGAAAGCATTGCAGATCTGTTGAGTAGCGGGACGGTGAACCTTGATACATTTAAGAGGATTGCCAATTCTATAATGACGCGCTCCGACGTCTTCACTATCAGTTGTTTTGCTACAGCCGATAGAAACGGCAATACAGGTGCAACGCTGAGGACAGATGCAGTGGTTGACAGAAGCACGATGCCTTGTCAGATACTTTACTGGTATGAAGGGACAAGTAATTGATGAGTGATAGTGTTGTCAAAAAAGATAAAGTTTTGTCGGCGATTGCCATATCGCAAGAGAATGATAAGTTCAAAGCTGTTGAGCTTCGCAAGCAAGATGGGCGTTTTGAACTTCTCTGGGCAAAGAGCAGCGAAGCCGATGATAGGCAGTTGGATGTTTTTGCTGCCAGGTCCGGATTGTCTATCGAGCAGGCAGAAACAGACAGCAACAGGATAGGTATAGTTGGCTTTAACTGTGCAGGCGTGGCTTTTTATCGCATCTGGATGCCTGTGGTAAAAGAAAAAGAGCTTGCAGCAATGGTGAAATTACAGACTGAGACTCGACTGCCGCTGCGGGCTGAAGAGGTGGAATTGGCCTGGCGCAAGGGACGGACCAGAGATGAAGAGGTGGCTGTTACCGTAGCGGCTGCAAAAAGGCAGCGCCTGCAGGAGTTTGTAGAAGGTGTGCGTAGTGTTAAACCAGCGAAGATATTGCTGGACTCTGAAGGAATCGTGGAGGTTTGGAGAAGGTTCTTTGGCGGTGATGCTGGCAGTGCTGCAGTGGTAAGTATAGGAGCACGAAGCACTCAGGTATGTCTGGCTGAAGATGGGCGGTTAAGCAATGCGGCAATTCTGGATATGGGGACGGAGGATTTTCAGGAAGGGCTGGAAGATGAGCAAACAGAAGCTGCCGGAGGATTTGCCCAGGACATCAGAAGTGTGCTGGAGCTATTTGGTTATGCCGAACCGGCGGAGCTGCCGGTTTTTGTGCTGTCGGACGGAGGCATTGTAGTAGAGAGTATCGTTTCTTTGCTTAAATCGTCCGGGCTGGATGCGAGGATAGCTCTGCCTGAGCTCAAAGAATTAACAACGCCGTCAGAGATTAGCGCGGAGGAGTTTTACAATTATCGTGTGCCGGTAGGTCTTGCGTTAATAGGGGTTGAAGAGCGCGCAGAAGAGCTGAATCTTTTTGAACATTTATATCAGCCGCTCGAGGAGGAAAAGAAAAAACACTGGCTGTATTCGCAAAAGGTTGTGTATGCCATTGCAGCGGTGATGTTGGTGGTGTTGGTTATCGTCTCCTATGCGATTGATGTGGCCAGTCCCGGTGCGATAGAAAAGCGTTTGAAGGCATCAAGCTCGGATACGGATATAAGTATGCTTGTGCAGCGGCAGAAATTACTCAGAACTGTGGCGTCAGAAAGGGCGAATTTGCTGGAACTTTTAGAATATATTAACTCAAGCGCCGGCAGAGGGATTTTGCTGGATACTTTACATTTCAAGAAAGGCCAGCCGGTAAGCATAAGCGGGCAGGCGGATAATCCTGACCTCTTATACAAGTTCCAGGAAAGTTTGCTGACCAAAAAGGACATCAAGAATGTTGAGATACAAAATGCGTCCAAAGACCCCAAAGGCGATAAGTTCAAATTTACAGTAACTTTTCATTACAAGAATTTTACTAAAAAGGCGATTGGCACATAGAGGCGATGCAGGAAAGATATGCTTGAGAGACTGAGTCAAAGAGATAAACGGGCGCTTAAGATTTTCGCTATTTGTGCGATTGGTGTCGTGGTGTTTATATTCGGGTCAAAGTGGCTTGGGCACTGGGTGCAGGCAAGACGCTCGCTTGCTGAGGTGAAGGCTAAAGTGGAGGCTATCGGCGGGGACAAGGGGTCGGTTGTGGCGTCAATAGTGCCTGTATTTGAAATGCCGCAGAAGGAAGAAACGCAGAAGTTTTTGTTTAGAAATAGACTTAACGAGCAATTAAAAAAGGCGGGCATAAATAGCAAGCCTTTGCAGGTTCTTCCTGCCGGAAAGGTTCGGAAGGATGGCTATGGTGTTTTACGTTTGAAATGTAACGCCAAGTGCAAGTTCGGACAATTGCTCGATTTCCTCGCAAAATTGAATGAGAATCCTTATCTGGTTGGCGTAGAAGAGCTGCGGATAAGATGCGATGCAAAAAACCGTGAGGATATGGAGATGGATTTAACAGTGTCCACATTTATCAAATAAGAAAGGGCAATTATGAAACTCGATTATCTAAAAAATAAAAAGGGGTTAGTTTCAGTTGTGCTGCTTGGGGTTTCGGTGTTTTCAGGACTTGTGATTTCATATAAAGTCGTGGGCTTTTTTGTAATGGCCGCGAGGGCAGAAAACGTCGTTAAGGAAGCTGTTGCCCAACAAAAGCTGGATGCCAACGATATGCAGAAGGTTTTTGCGGGGGCAGTGTCGATTGCTGATGGATTGAAGAAAAACAATCTATTTGCACCTACGCCGCCGAAGCAGCACCCTGTTCGTGAAGTATTGGGCATAATGGGTAACGAGGTGTTGATAGGAGAGAACTGGTACAAACTTGGTGACAGGATTGGAGATGCGAAAATTGTTGCGATTGAGCCGGCGCAGGTCAAGATTGAATGGGAAGGCAACACGCAGGTCTTTGCCCCGATTAGTTCGAGCGGTGCCGGCGGACCGGGAGGACCTGGGCGAGGCAGGCCGGATATGAGAGAGATGGCCAAGGGCGGATCTGAAGGGGCTCCGCCGGTTGTTAATATTAATATAACTGCACCCGGAGGTTCTATGCCTGGCGGTTTTGGGGAATTCTCGCCGGACAGGATGAGAGAAGGTTTTGAAGGTATGAGGGCGAGATTTGAAAATATGTCTGAAGAGGAAAGACAGGCGTTTAGAGAACGAATGCGGAATCGACCGCGTGGCGAAGGTGGGCCTGGTGGCGGGCCTGGTGGTGGCAGACGGCGACCAGATTAAGACGAGGTGAATAAAATGAAACGTTCAGAAATAGTAATATTGGCGGTAGTAGCGGGTGCGGTGTTCATTACTGCTTTGGGGATTAGTCTTTATATCACAGAAGCAAGACACAAAAATAGAGCAGTTGAGTCTAAAACCGTCGCTGATTCTAATGTCGCAGGCGGTCAGAGGAGTCTGATTGCTGGTAGAGTGGACAGAGGAAGGGTTCGAAATCTTTCTGAGGAAGAAAGAACCGGACTGGTGGAGGAAAGAAAGCAAGCTGTTGAAAAGTGGAAGAGTATGTCGGGGGAAGAGAAGCAGCAGTTTAGAACACAACTTCGTGAGAAGTTTAATGCCAGACGGCGGGGGGAAATGGAAAAAACGCGGATTATGACGCCGGAGGAAAAGGCCAAGTTAGCTCAGAAATGGCAGACTATGTCTGAGCAGGAGAGAGAAGAGTTTAAGGCTAAAATTCGTGCAGGAGTTAACGTTGTGGGACAGGAACCCAATATTGTGCAGCAGGAACCAAATGCTGTGAGACTGGAACCTAATATTGTTCGATAGAAATGATTAAAGTGAGGTGAGCTAAAGTGAATCGGTCAAAATTAACAATAGCGGTAATTATAGGTATTGTGGCGGTTTTCGTAGTATGGAAAGTCGCTTTTAAGAAACCGACTGCGAAACTAACAGGAAAAATCGCTGAAACAAAGAAATCAGTTTCAGAGCCGAACAAACCTGCAGGTGTGCAAAAGCTGGCAGCAGAAAATCAGCCGATAACTCCTGGTCGTGAGCCGGCAGCACGTGATGCGAACGAGCCGCGGCGAGCAAGGAGGCCAGATGATCCGAACAGGCCTTTTGGTCGCGACAGGTCCTTTGGACGCGACAGGTCTTCTGGACGCGGTATGCCTTTTGACCCCAACAGGTTTGGTATGCGCTTCGACCCAAATAGACCGGGTATGCGCTTTGACCCAAATAGGCCCGGGCCGGCTTTTGCGGAGGGATTTCAACCGCCGTTTGGCCAGATGCCTGGTGAGCCGAATGCGATGCCTGAGATGGCTATGATGGACCAGATGCGCGGGGCTTTCGACCCGAATAGACCAGCCGGTCCGAATGAGCCGATGGAGGCCTTGAACCTCAAAGACGTGGAGATGAAAAGTATTATTCAGAAGATTGCTGAGTGGACAGGCAAGGTAATTATTCCGAGCACAGAGGCGATGAATCAGAAGGTAACCATTTATTCTGCCCAGAAGCTGCCAAGAAGCCAGGCGCTTGCCCATATTTATAGTGCGCTGCGAATGAAAGGCTACGTTGCCGAACATGCCGACAATGCTATTTATATTACGCCGATGAAGGATGCGAAGCTGGGCTTTGTGCCGACTATACAGGCTGGTCAGCCGCTTGCGCTGCTTGAAAACAAGGACCAGATAGTCCAAAAATTTTTCAAGATGGAGAACTATAAGCCCAGCCAGATGAGCGAGGTTGTCCGCCCGCTGGTTGGTGAGCACGGCTACGTTAGCGCCGATGAGACTACCAGCACACTACTGGTGATTGACACTGTTTCCAATCTGATGCGCATCGAGCGGATTATATCAGAGTTTGATGTGCCGGAGGCCGAACAAACCGTAACGAAGATTTTCACAGTCGAAAATGGCGACCCTTCGGAGATTGTGCAGTTATTGAGGATATTATTAGGTGTTACAGAAACGCGGAGCAGTAGAGGTAGTAGTGGCGGTAGAGGGGGTGGGCAGGATAATAGGTCTATGGGGATGCCTGAAATGGTACGGCCAGTTTCCAGTGAGGGAGCACAAAAGAGACCTGATTCAGGCAGCGGTATGGCAACATCGGTTGTTATAGGGCGGGCGCAAGGCACGGTTGTGCTTATTGCTGAGACGAGGCGCAAATGGATAATCGCAAGGGCGTCAGCGGAAGCCATAAAGCAGATTGAGGAATGGATAAATCGGCTCGATATAAAAGAGCCGGTAGAGTCGGAATACGAGGTAATTCCGCTTATGTATGCCAACCCCGAGGAGGTGGGGGAGAGCATTGGGCAGGCGATGAGGGATATGCCCGGGATGGAATTGATGCCGAGTGTTATTGTTGAGCCGATGGAGAAGCAGGTTCTTATTGCCGGCAGGAAGGACCTGCGCGATATGGTCAAAAAACTTATTGAGGAAATAGATGTTCCGCCGGGGTTGTTCCAGACGGAACATATCAGGCTAAAATATGCCGACCCTGACCAGATAAAAACAAATATCGAAGATCTGTATAGCGATGAGACTATGAGCAGCAGCAGCAGGTATGGTTATGGATTTGGTGGGTATAATCCATACGGTCGCAGGAGTTCGCAGACCACAGATATGAACAAGGTGAAAGTGATTTCATACATTTCACTCAAGCAGGTTACGATAATTGCTTCACCGGAGAACATGGCAAAAATAAAACTTCAGATAGCAGAATGGGATAAACCCATCGATGTCAATGAGGTCAGGCCTCGAATAATTACGCTTCACAATTCCGACCCGGTACAAATGGCTGATTTGCTTAAAACGCTTTTCAGCGAGAGCACATCAGGCAGCAGGATGTCATTTTTTGAACTTATGTTCGGCAGCAGCCAGAGCCAGCAAAAGATAGTCGGGGCGCTTTACGGGCAGTTAACGTTTGAAGAAGTACCCGGAACAAAGAAAATAATCGTAATAAGTAAAATTCCCGAGGCCTACGATGTTGTCGAGGCGCTGGTGCGCGACCTTGATAAGGAGGAGATGGCGGAGGTGCCCAAGGTTATAACGCTCAAATACGCCGACCCGGAAGACCTCAGTGAGCGGCTGAATGCAATGTTCAACGAGCCGGGCAGTGCCGCCAGGATTCGGCTCAGTTCGCGTGGACTCAGTGCGTTTTCAACGGGGGAGACGCAGACGAGTGGCAGCAGCAGCGGCAGCAGCAGCAGCTCCAGCGGAAGTAACACAAGCAGCACAAGCACCACTAACCAGTACACGCCGTGGTGGTCGGCTTCAGGTGCACGCACCAATATCGACACAGAAATGCCGATAAGCAATGTCATAGGCAAGATTCGCTTTGTTCCAGACCCTCGCAGCAAATCAATTCTTACCCTCGCTCCTCCGGAATTTATTGCAAATATAGAAGCAATGATTAGGGAGCTTGATGTGCCCGGCAAGCAGGTGTTGATAAAAGCAGTCATCGTGGAAGTTGACCACAGCAACATGACCTCTCTTGGTCTGCAATTATCTTCGGACCCAACTTCGTTTGGTACTCTGGGGGAAAATGCGATAAAAGCTCTTAGCCAGCTCACATATCTTGAAACCGGCCGCTCTGCAACAGCTAATCGAAGCCAAACAACAGGACTTGGGCCGGGAGTAGTGGGAACAGGTGAAGGAACGGTCATCGGAACAGGAACAGATATATATGCAATGATAGATTTCCTGGTCAAGAAGACTAATGCAAAGATTCTTAATCAACAGACACTTTGGACTAAAGACAACGAAGAGGCGATGTTTTTCAAGGGTCAGACCGTTGCGTTCCTCGCGAGCTCAACAACTCTATTCACACAAACTGGAGGAAGTACACAGAATATCGATTTTCAGGATGTGGGTATGACGTTGCAGGCCAGGCCGAGTATAACTCCTGAAAAGAATGTGGATATGAGAATAAGGGTGGTCCTCTCTCAGATTACATCGGAACTTGTAAATAACCAGCCAGTGAGGGGTCGGATGAACACTGAAAGCAATATGATAATTCAGGACGGGCAGACGATTATGCTCAGTGGGATATTGTTCCAAAAAGACAGCGTTATCAAGCGGAAAATTCCGTTGTTCGGTGATGCGCCTGTTGTTGGCGGTTTGTTCCGTCATAATGAAAGAATAGAATCGAACAACGAGCTGATTGTCTTTATTACGCCGTTTGTGATAGATGAGCCGAACAATATGCTTCCGGAGACGAAGGAGGAGATTGAACGACCAAAGGAATTGCTAAAAGATGTGCAAGAGCAATTGAAAAACACAATGGAAGGCCTTAAAGAAGAGCTTGAAGAAGATTAGATAAATCCTGCAATAAATTGCAGGGCTAAATATAGCGATTGCCACGCCCCGCACCAGAAGCGGTGCGGGGCTCGCAATGACTTGCGGCATACTGAAGATAGCTACTGTGCAAAGATTATTTCGCCTTTTGTCGGTGAGTAGTTTGTCTTTGGCTCTTTTTTGCCATCCTTTATTAAAGTTACATTCTGAAAGTTGCACTTAATTCCTGTGCCATCCTGGATTATGGGCGTATTCTGCAAATGGTAGTGCAGATGCGGCTCTGAAGAGTTTCCTGAGTTTCCGCAAAGTCCGATTATCTGCCCTCTCTTGACTTTGTCGCCGACCTTTACTTTTATGCTGTCAAGTTTAAGGTGGGCGAGGACCGAAACCTCGTATTCGCGGTGCTCAATAAATATGGTGTTGCCCAGCGCTGAATATGGATTCATAGAGCCGGGGACATTGTCCCTGACCCCGTTAATGACATCGGTTACTATTCCATCTGCTGGGGCAAGTATTTCCCTGCCGAAGGCAAAGTAGTCTTCGTTTAGTTTGCCTTCGCCTTTATGGGTTTTGCCCTTTTCATCGGCGCCGAGGAAATCAAATGCAAATCTTTGATTTGGGGTATCGTGATGCTGATTGAGTTCATTAGTGTCTCCGCCCCAGAATACCAGCCACTGTCCCCGAAAGGGAAGTGAAAGCTGTGTTTGGTGTTTATCTGGAACTGGTATATCTGCCTTATGCGGCAGAAACAAGAGGCCGATGACCTTGTCATTGTCATCCAGCCAAACCGTTATATCCAGTTTCCCACGCTCGCAGTGCGCAACGAAAATTGCTTGGCTGGGTGGAGTCAGACGCGGCTCACCAATACTTTGGATTTTGCCATATTGAGCTGATAGGTTTTCAAAGAATGGTTTTCTCTTCTCCGATGGAAAGAAATCTTCCATAGTTTGAGCGAAATCTTTTCCTGTTTCTGTGTAACCTTTTTCATTGATGGCTTCGACCATTCTGTTAATTACATTCTGGAATCTTTCTATTGGGACTTGTTGGGCTTGAGAGGAGGCAATTGCCATCGCTACAGAAATCAGCAGGATGGATGTTTTTAGGCTTAAGTTTTGCATAAAGGTTCCTTTGAAAAAAAATCACCTTTTATACTGACTATTTTTCAGCATCACCCAAAAGTGATACGCAATGTTGCGACCAATACGGTTGATAATTTACGCTTGATTAGCTCTTATGTCAATTTCGGATATACTAATTGCGGATTAGTTTTACTGTCTAACATTATTAAAGTATTCTAAGTCGTTTATACGATTAACTTTCCAGGGGAATGGTCCCCTTGGAAAGACAAAAAGATGGAACGACGATTTGAGATACGGAAACGAAAGATC